>ENA-ORSX01000009-ORSX01000009.1-human-gut-metagenome-genome-assembly--contig:-NODE-9-length-351115-cov-6.497337_pt1 | contig 351115 bp, 328 predicted proteins | sample MGYA00241904_ERZ509172 | MGnify/ENA primary metagenome ERZ509172 (study PRJEB26280, sample SAMEA2338795) | human gut metagenome | biome: human gut; feature: human-associated habitat; material: faeces... | reverse complement strand
AAACTGAAGCAGAAATATGGGAAAAATGCTGTATTAAAAGGTATGAATTTAGTAGTTGTAGCAACTGGCAAAGACAGAAATAATACTATCGGAGGACATAAGGCATGAGTGCTATTATTCATTTAAAGCATTATATTTCAAAAAAGTATCTACCTACGTCTTTAGAGAAAAACGTTCAGTACAGTTTCCTTGTATATGAAAGTTAAAACGTAAAGAACTATTAAAATATGTGTGGTAATATTGAGTGGTGCTTTTAATTCCCTACTTGCCACATATCCAACAAAATATTTAGGAATATCTATTGTGGAATGTGTTATTTCCAATACAATACTATTCGCTAAAATTGACATATCTTCGTCAATAATATGATATTTTAAAGAAATATCTGGTATGTTAAAATGTTATAAAATAATAGAAATATTTTTATACTCTGTTGGTGTCATTCCGTATGCTTTCTTGAAATTACGAGAAAATATTTCATGGTACCATCATAGAAAACGAGGAATACAGTATAACTGAAAACGCTAATGTTGTGTTGACGAATGAAAATATCAAGAAAATGCTGAAAAAAATATCAGTCAGATAAATAAAGCAATATAAGCATAACGGTTGACTTATTCCAAACCAACAAAAAAAGTGAGTAGCGTATTAGATATTTTTCTCATTAAATTTAGAGTTATTGGGAGTGAATAGATTTCTAGGTTTAGTGATCGTGTTTTAACGGTAAGACGGAAACCGTTAATACTATTAGAATTTCCAATATCAATATGTATACAATAGTATTCTATGCTATACTAAAAATGTGAGGAAGGTTAAAACAATGAAAGAAAAGATTTTAAAGAATTGTAAAAAATACTGGTATGTTATAGCATTTATCATTGTAGGCTTTATCGTTTTAAATAAAGAGCCAGATTATCTTGTATTGAGAAAAAATACTTTTAAAGTTGAACTTGGTACACCATTCAATATAAAACCTGAAACGTATTTAAATACAGAAAAATTAGATACCGATGTAAAAAAAGATGTATTGGAAAACGCAAAGGTAACTGTTGATAAAGATTTGAATAATATTGAAAATTTTTGTTTAGATGTTGGAAAATATAAAGTTACCGTTTCATATAAAAACGAAAAAGAAACTTTTACTTATAAAGTTGAAGATACTACCGCCCCAGTAATTACAGGTGCAGAAAGTATTGATATAGTACAAAGTACTGATTTAAGTACTTATGATTTTAAAGTTCTTTATACAATTGATGATTTATCTCAAACAGATGTTAAGTATGATACTAGTGCAATTGATGTAAATACAATTGGTGCTTATACTTTAAAAATTATTTCAGAAGACAATTATGGAAATAAATGTGATAAAGAAGTAGCTATAAATGTTGTTGCTCCATTGAGTGCTGATGAAGTAATTGTTGAGGAAACAGTATCAAACGCTGATGGTACAACAACTACAAAGATTGTAACTAGAAAGAAAACCGAAGCACAGAGTGGTGATTTTCGCATAGTTACTTCGGGTGATACATCAAAATCAAGTAATAATAGTTCTTATTCATCTTCTAGTAGTTCATCTAACAGTATTTCAACTATTAAACCAAGTGGTAGTACATCATCAAATAGTTCATCTAATAATAATTCTAGTGCTGCTAAGCCTAATAATGGTAATTTAATAATTGATTAAAATAAATTAAGCAATTTTTTACAGTTGCTTTTTTTGTTGAATAAAAATGTAATTCAAAATATTTAGCTTTATTTGATAGATCAGTAAAGTATCCCAATTACAGGAATGGAAAAGAAAAATGGTATTTGAAATTTGGGTATTGGAGAGTATTAGATGGTGCAAATTCTTGGAACTATAGACTTTTTTATTGATTAGAACATTCAAAATAGTAAGTGGATTTGACGCTTTGGTGCCCGAATTTTCCATAGTGAAATAAAACGATATGGACAAATATAAAGAAATGATAGAGAAATTCGTATTGAGTGCTATAATTTTAGCAAACAAATTTGAAGTTGTGGTGGGATGGGTAGTATGGGCGGATTTCAACCAACTATTGGTAAATGGTATGATTATAAAAACTACGATATAGATGAGCCACAGTGGAGACGTCTTTTGAATACTGCTGAAAAGCTTGAAAATGAATTTGGAGACTTGTTTGTATATGAAAGAGACGGGTCGATTGGCTACGGTCTTGAGATTATTTCCAGTCCAATGACAAAAGGATATTATGAAAAAATATCAATAAGTTTAAAAACCTGTTAAATATTTTTAATGAGTTTCACTATGTTTCTACAAAAGGAAATAAATGTGGTTCACACATTCATTTCAATAGAAAAACACTAGGTTTTAATTCTAAAGAATACAGTTCTCTATTAAGTAATCTTAATAATAATATAAGAAAAGCAGAAGAAGTAGACCACAAAAGAGCAAATAAAACCATTGAAAATGTGGTTGCTGTTATGGAATTATATCGAGAAGAATTAATCAAAATCAGTGGACGAAATAAAAGCAGTTTACGCTGGTGTCAGTTTGAAACATCAAATGGATATGATATAGAAGTTATAAAAAAAGTTGCAAAAGATAAAATTAAAAGCGATAGAAATCGTCACAATAGATACAAGGTTGTTAATACTACAAATGAAAAAACTGTTGAGATTAGATTATGTCGAGGAACGCTGTTATGGGAATCTTTTAATACACGTATCAATTTAATGTATAATATTGTAAATGTATCTAGAAACTATCAAGGCTTGATTAATTTGGAAAAATTAATTGTATATAAAAATAATGATAAAACAATACAAATGATGAAAAATTATATTGAGAATAATGATATAGAAAATAGAAAAGTTGATATAAAGGAAGTGAAAAAAACTATCATTAATGCCTAATAATAGTTTAAGACCATCAAGTTTTATGTTTGGCAAATAAATATAGATAGACGTTAATTAAAACAATTAATTCATTTTATTGTTTTGATTTTTTAAATGAAATAGGTTCTAGATGTCTGGGAACATTGCTTACTCACCCGAAGAAAATAAGGAATGCATTCCTTAATTAAAGAAGAAAGAGGCAATGAATATGTGTATAATTATTGTAAAAAATAGCAGAATGGACTTACCGGATAAAGAGATTTTAAAAAGATGTTGGAATAAAAATCCTCATGGTGCAGGGTTCATGTACAATTATAATGATGTAGTTATTATTAAAAAAGGTTTTATGTTTTTGATGATTTTTATGAAAATTTGCAAATAAATGATAAGCTCTATAAATTGAAAAATCAAAGTGTTGTATTTCATTTTAGAATATCAACAAGTGGTAAAATTGATGAGGGAAATTGTCATCCATACCCGCTGACTGATGACAGTATATACCTTAGAAAAACAAATTTACGTTGTTCTATTGGAATTGCACACAATGGGATAATTCAAAAATATAACCGTAAAGATAGTGTGTTAAATGATACATAACTGTTTATAAAAAACATAATTTATGATTTGATTACAAATTAAAAAGAAAATTGATGAAGAGAAAGTTACAGTTTCTAAATGCGAAGAGCAGCTGAAGAAATCAAAAATCAGCCTATCTAACTTTGAAAAGGATAAAAAGGCACTGCTGAGACTAAAGAAAAAAGTAGATGATTTTAATAGAAAAATCAGCGAAAGTCTATCGGAATTTGACTGAATTTAATGTCTTTGAACATTTCAAAAAACACCCTCAACTTCTGATTATCATGCAACATATGAATTTTTTGTTATTTTGTTATAATGTTTTTATTAATCATATTATTGTGCTAAAATTGATAATAACTTGATACAATACAAACAAAAAAGAGTGTCTATTGACCGTAGATCACTCTAAGAGACCATCTAATTCTAAAGAGAAGTTAGAATCGATGAACAATATATATATATATGTTTTAAAAAATATAAGTTAAATAATAACTTGTATTTAGTATATCGTATTAAAAAATCAATTTAACTATAATAGCATCGTTTTTAAACTTCGCTTTAGCTAGATTAAATGGTTATATAAAAACATCTTTGTTAATAACCGTCTTAACTAACTGTTGTTCGAAGTGAAAAAAATGGTGCCGGAGCTAAGAATCGAACTTAAATTTCATGATTACCATTCATGCGTTCTGCCATTGGACTACACCGGCATTGGTGCAGACAGCGAGATTTGAACTCGCACGAGCTATTGCTCACTACCCCCTCAAGATAGCGCGTATACCAGTTTCGCCATGTCTGCAAGTATTAATAGTTTATCAAATTATTGCAGAAAAATAAAGCCTAGAACGTAAAGTTCTAGACTTTTTTCTTTAATCTGCCTTAATCAAGTTGTATAAAGCATGACAATAAATTTCTGTTGCTTTCAATAACGAATCGATTTTGATATTTTCATTATTACCATGAATTAAATTATCTTCACCCAAAAATTCAGCTCCAAAAGCAACACAGTTTGGCATTGACTTAGCATAAGTCCCGCCACCAATTGCTTGAGGTTTGTTAACTGTATCTCCAGTTACACTAACATAAGCTTCATGCAAATTAGTAATTAACTTAGAATTAGGATCGATATATAGAGCCTTGCCCAAATCATGAGTTTCTCTGAATTCATAGTTTGCACAAGCATGTTTAAATTTTGTAACCATTGCATCAAAATCCATGTCATGAGGGCAACGTAAGTCGAGAACGATTTTAACTTCTTCTTTATAATAAGATATAACTCCTAAATTAAGAGTAAGAGGACCCATTAAACCGGTATGGTCAATTCCTAATTTTTTACCATGACAGTCATCTAAATATTCAAGAACAAAATCAACAACTTTGTTATCAACGACAGTTGCTAAATATTTGCATAAATATACAACAGCATTAATGCCCTCTTCAGGAGTACTTGCGTGTGCTGATTTCCCTTTAAGAATTAATTTAGTATGATTTCCTTCCTCTTCAATATCCCCAGTTAAATTATTAGTATTTAGGAATTTCTTATAAGATTCAGTATATTGTTTGTAATTCCCTTCAATTACTGCTTCGCAAGTTTCTGGAACAATATTTGGACGACTTCCTGCACATAAATAGATTAATCCACCTTTTTCAACATGTCCTGTGATTTCAAAACCACAACCTGCTTTTTCACCATAAACAACAGGAAAAGCAGCATCAGGAGTAAATCCCATTTTAGGATAAGGCATCTTTGTGAAATAATATTTTACACAATTACTACCTAATTCTTCATTGCATCCAAAGATAACCCTAGTTTTCATTTTTGTAGGAATATTTAAAGAATTAATGATCTTTGCAGCATAATAACCAGCCATTAATGGTCCTTTATCATCTGCGACTCCACGTCCGTAAAGCTTTCCTTCTTTAGTAATAACTTCAAATGGATCACTATCCCATCCAACCTTGTTTACAGGAACTACATCAAGATGGCCCAAAATTCCAAAAGTTTCATCACCAGTTCCAATATCAATATGTCCAGCATGTCCATCAACATCCTGCACTTCAAAGCCATCACGTCGACCAATTTCTAACATTGCATCTAAAGCTCGGCGATTGGCTGCGCCATAGGGAGCAAACTCAGCAACGGTACTATCATCTTGAGTTGAAGGGATGGCACATAACATTTTTATATCATCAATCATTTGATCTTTTATTTTTAAAACTTCCGCTTTAAAATCAATCATATTATCACCTCGTCATCAATTATAACACTATTAGTTATAATATTTAAACAATTTTAGTAATAATAGTGTTATGATATATATAATAATCGGAGGTATGACATGAATAATGTAAGATTTCACATAACAGTCAAAGGAATTGTCGTATTAAATAACCAGATTCTTTTAATGAAACGAATTCGACCATCAAGTGATGGTCTTGGTTATTGGGAGTTACCAGGTGGTGGGTTGGAATATGGTGAAACACCTAATCAAGCATTAATCAGAGAATTACAAGAGGAAACCGGATTAGATATTATCATAATCAAACCAGCTTATACTTTCACTAAAATTAGAAAAGATTATCAAACCGTAGGAATCGGATATTTGTGTATTCCCAAGAATGATCATGTCCGTTTATCGCATGAGCATAGTGATTATCGCTTTGTGAGTATACAAGAGGCAAAAGAACTGTTAAATCCAGAAATTTATAATGATATAATTTTTACAATTGAAGAATATTATCAGAACGTTCATGATATCCAGTGATAATATTTTAAATTTGATTATAGTCATCCAAAATAACGGTCTTGAAATTCAAGACTTTTTCTTTTATCAGTTGATATTTTATTTATTTGAAGTAAAATAAGGTAGTTGAAAACAAATAGAATTAAGGAGTTATTATGAACGAAGAAATTATTGCAATAGCATCAAAAGAATTAGAAATAACTAAAAAACAAATCAATGCTGTTTTATCATTATTAGAACAGGGAAATACTGTGCCTTTTATTGCTCGTTATCGTAAAGAAGCAACAGGAGGGTTAGATGAAGATCAAATCAGAAATATTGATAAATATTATCAATATCAAGTTAGTTTATTAAAACGAAAAGAAGATGTAATTCGTTTAATTGAAGAAAAAGGGATGTTAACAGATCAACTAAGGGCTGATATTTTAAAAGCAACAAAGTTAAATGAAGTAGAAGACCTTTATCGTCCTTATAAAGAAAAAAGAAAAACAAAGGCTACTGAGGCTAAAGCTAAAGGTTTAGAACCATTAAGTAAGTGGATTTTATCACTGCCAAGGGGAGAACTTAAAGAAGAAGCAAAAAAATATTTAAATGATAAAGTTGAGACTGTAGAAGAAGCAATTCAGGGAGCTTTAGATATTATTGCAGAAGTAATTAGTGATGATATTAAATATCGTAAATTTGTTAAAGATATAATATATAAATCTGGTACGATTGAAACAAAAGTAAAAAAGAAGAATCCTGATGAAAATAAAGTATATGAAATGTACTATGATTATCACGAACGAGTTAATCGAATTGTATCACACCGTATTTTAGCGATTAATCGTGCCGAAAATGAAAAAGTTATTACTGTTAATATTGTTTTAGATAAAGAATTTTTAATTCAATATATTAATCGTGGAGTGACTAGAAATCGTAATAGCAGTGTTAATGAATATTTATTGAAAGCTGTAGAAGACAGTTTAAATCGTTTATTATTGCCATCGATTGAACGCGAAGTGCGTAATGAATTAACTGAAAAAGCCAGCGAGCAGGCCTTAAAAGTATTTTCAATCAATTTAGAAAAGTTATTAATGCAGGCACCTTTAAAAGATAAAATGGTTTTGGGTCTGGATCCTGCTTATCGGACAGGATGTAAATTAGCTGTTGTTGATCAGACCGGAAAAGTATTGAAGATTGATAAAGTATTTATTACTATTCCAAAAGATAATTATGATAAAGAAAAAAGAATTTTATTAAATTTGATTAAAAAATATAAAATTGAAATTATTGCGATTGGTAATGGTACTGCAAGTCGTGAAAGTGAAGCTTTTATTTCTCAATTAATCAAAGATAATAATTTAGATGTTGATTATGCAATTATTTCTGAAGCTGGAGCATCAGTATATTCAGCAAGTAAATTAGCTAAAGAGGAGTTTCCAGATTATCAGGTAGAAGAAAGATCAGCGGTTTCAATTGCACGACGTCTTCAAGATCCATTAGCAGAATTAGTAAAGATTGAGCCAAAAGCAATTAGTGTCGGACAATATCAACATGATATTGCTCAAAAACAATTAGAAGAACAATTAGATTTTGTTGTTGAAAAAGCGGTAAATAATGTTGGAGTTGATATCAATACTGCTTCAGTATCATTATTACAATATGTTGCTGGGTTAAATAGCGGAGTGGCCAAAAATATTATTAAATATCGTGATGAAAATGGTAAATTTACAAATCGTAAAGAAATTATGAATGTTAGTAAATTAGGTGCAAAAACATATCAGCAGGCAATCGGATTTTTGCGAATTCCTGGAGCTAATGATCCATTTGATGCAACAGCAATTCATCCGGAAAACTATCAACAAGCAAAAAAATTACTTAAATTAATAGATGCTGATGCTAGTTTATTAGGAACAAATGAAATTGCTGATAAATTATCAAATATTAACAAAGAGGAAGTAATGAATGAACTAAATATCGACAATTATACGTTAGATGATATTATTGATAGTTTTATAAAGCCAAATCGCTCACCCCGTGATGCATATGCAACACCATTATTAAAGAAAGATATTTTAAAAATTGAAGATTTAAAACCCGGTATGCAACTAGAAGGAACAGTTAGGAATGTTGTTGATTTTGGAGCTTTTGTCGATATTGGGTTAAAAAATGATGGATTAGTCCATATTTCGAAGATTTCTCATGAAAGAATTAAGCATCCTTTGGATAAACTAAGTATAGGTGATATTGTTGAAGTCTATGTCATTGATGTAGATGTCAACAAACATCGTGTTGGATTAAGTATGATTAAATAAAGGATGAGTTGATGAAAAAGTTTCTAGTTGGAATAGTTATTATAATAATTGCCAGTATTGGCTTTAATTTAAAACCTGATAAAAGAGATCAAGCTGTTGTGGTTCAAGAAGAGCCTGTAGTTAAAAAAGAAGAAGTTATTACTTATAAAGAACTATTAGAATATCTTGATATTTTTAAAACAGGAGATATTATTAATATTGAAAATACTAATTATTTAAGTTCATATGCTATTCCAGGAAGATGGAAACATACTATTTTCTATCTAGGAACATATCAGCAGTTTAGTCAGGTTTTTACACCTGAAGATAAATATTATGAGGAAATTAATAAACATTATAAGAATCAAGATGAGGTTTTAGTACTCGACAGTAATTCTACGGGTGTTAAAATACGGACATTTGATCAAATGGCTAATCTTAAAGAAGAATCGTATTTAAAAGCACTTTCCGGCTATCGTTTTAATGAGGATGATAATTTTATTAAGACATATTTAAGTCGGGCGTTAGATTATTTGGGAACACCGTATGATTACAGCATGACAACTTATGATGATAAAGCTTTATATTGTAGTGAATTAGTTTATTATGCACTACTAGCTAATAATATAGAAGTGACTAAAACGAGCAGTATTGTCGAACATGTTGTAATTACCCCAACAGATTTAAGTGATTTTTTAGAAACATTAGAAGATATTGACCATGTATATTTGCTTGAAAAAGAAGATAATTGGATAAATGATGCGATAAATGACTAGTTTTTGCTTTATTTTACTTGTATTCCTACTTTAATACTAGTATTATATAAACGAGGTGAACATCATGAAAATTTCAACCAAAGGGCGTTATGCAATTAGAGTTATCCTTGATATTGCGATGCACGATGATGGTAAATATATTCCACTGAAAGATATTGCTAAAAGACAAGATCTGACGGTTAAGTATTTAGAACAAATAATTTCATTACTAAATAAAGCGGGCTATTTACAAAGTCTTCGTGGTAATGCTGGAGGTTATCGCTTATCAAAAAAACCTGAAGAATGTATAATTGGTGATATTCTAAGAATTACAGAAGGTGATTTAGCTCCAATTCCCTGCTTGAAAGATGAAATTAATAATTGCAGTCGTGCCAATGAATGTATTACATTACCGTTTTGGCAAGGATTAGATAAAGTGATTAAAGACTATGTTGAAAGTGTAACTATTCAAGATTTAATCGATCATGCAAATATGCAAGTGAATAATTATTCAATATAAAAGCCGTAAGGCTTTTTTATTATATAACTATTGACATAAATTTGCTCTCAAGGTATAATCATATTAATCCGATAGGAAAAGAGGGAACTATAATGAATGAGCTAATTTTTTATAAAAATAGAGGCTGTTGTTAATAATAGATTTGATTAGATAAAGAAAATGGAGGAAATAGTAATGACTTATAATAATCATATTAGTGAATTAGTAGGAAATACCCCAATTTTAAAATTAAACAATTATGTTACAAAAAATCAATTAAAAGCAAATATTTTTGCTAAACTAGAATATTTTAATCCCGCAGGAAGTGTTAAGGATCGAATTGCTAAAGCCATGTTATTTAAAGCTAAAGAAGATGGAATTTTAAAACCGGATTCTGTAATCATTGAACCAACGAGCGGTAATACTGGAATTGGATTAGCTTCTCTAGGAACATCCTTAGGACACCAAGTAATTTTAACTATGCCAGAGACAATGTCGATTGAACGGCGAAATTTATTAAAAGCCTATGGAGCTAAAGTAGTTTTAACTCCAGGAGGACTAGGCATGAAGGGAGCAATTGCCAAAGCAGAAGAATTGGCCAAAGAATACAAAAATGCGTTTATTCCTAGTCAATTTGAAAATCAAGCAAATCCAAATGCACATTATCTAACAACAGGTCCTGAAATCTACCAGCAGCTAGAAGGTAAGATAGATATCTTTGTCGCTGGTGTTGGAACTGGAGGAACAATTAGTGGAATCGGAAAATATTTAAAAGAAAAAAATCCTAGTATTAAGGTTGTAGCAATTGAACCTGCTGCCTCACCAGTTTTATCTAAAGGAACTCCAGGACCACATGCAATTCAAGGGATTGGTGCAGGTTTTGTTCCTAATACCTTAAATACTGATATTTATGATGAAATTATTACAATTGAAAATGAAGCAGCCTTTGCTACTAGCCGTGCAATTGCTAGAGAAGAAGGAGTGTTAGTAGGTATTTCTTCTGGTGCAGCACTTTATGGAGCAACAGTATTAGCGAAAAGAATTGAAAATGCTGGCAAAAACATTGTTGTGTTGTTACCAGATACTGGTGAACGCTATTTATCAACTGCATTAGTTGAACAAGATTAATAATATGGATACTGTCTTTAGGGACAGTATCTTTTTCTAACTACAAAAATAATTTTTAATTATAATTATATTTTAAAAGTCTATCATAAAAATGTGAGTGTTTGTTATGCAACTAGGATAAACAACTAATAATTTAAAGTTTAATAATGAGATTCACTATTTAAAAATATAAATAGACGGGAAGAAGAGCAGAGAAAGATGATTAGTTGTAATGAGGTGATTGTAGTCAATATCAATATTAGCCAAAAAGATTGTCCAAAATATCTTTAAATTATGGACAATGTTTTTTTTTGTTATAGTATACAAAAAAGTACTTGGAATATTTGTAATTGATATCTTAATAAACAGAAATTATATCATTGAGGTGATATGATAAGTTGTCTTGTATGGACGAGCTTAAACAAAAAAGTTCAGTTAAAATCCTGTTGATTTGAAAAAGTAATTAGTACAGTTAAAAAGAATAAATCAAAATTAAAGTTATAGAGGATAATGTATTGGTTATTATAATAATAAGATATCATTCTACATTCTCACTGGACATTTAGGAAAATAAAAAACATAGTCTGAAGAGCATTGTGTAAAATACTTTTAATGCTACTCAATTGCTATGCCTTTTATTCAAATAATGATGTTGATAAGTAACGTTCTCCAGTATCTGGCAGTAGAACAACGATGTTTTTATTTTTATCTGTTATTTTAGTTGCTCCATGCAGGGCAGCTCCAGCAGTTATTCCAACTAGTAGGCCTTCTTTTTTTGCTAATATTCGTGCAGCCTCATAAGCATCATCCGTAGAAACTGTTATCACTTCGTCGACTAGATCCAAATCGAGAATTTTAGGAATAAAATTCGCTCCAATTCCTTGCAAATCATGCGATCCAGCTTTTCCTTTAGTGATTAATGGAGAATCTTTTGGTTCGATTCCAATAATTTTAATATCAGGATATTTCTTTTTTAATATCCGAGCAATTCCTGTAATTGTCCCTCCAGTACCAATTCCGGCAACAAAATAGTCAATATTATCATCAAAATCATCAATAATTTCTAATGCCGTTGTTTCTTCATGGGCTAAGGGATTACTTGGATTAACAAATTGACCTGGAATATAGCTATTTTCAATCTTATTAGCAAGTTCGTTAGCTTTATCGACTGATCCTTGCATTCCTTTTTCTCCAGCCGTTAATACGATTTTAGCTCCATAAGCTTTTAATAATTTTTGACGTTCTAATGACATAGTTTCAGGCATCGTCAAAATTAATTCATTACCATAGATAGCACACGCAATTGCTAGACCAATGCCAGTATTACCACTAGTAGGTTCAATAATCGTAGTTTTTTTATTGATTAGTTGATCCTCATAAGCCTGTTCAATTAATTTAAGACCAACACGATCTTTAACACTGCCACCAGGATTAAAGAATTCTACTTTGGCAAATATTTTGTTGTTTACTTCACATGCTTTTTTAAAGCGGTCAATTTGAATTAATGGAGTTTTTCCAATTGTATCCAAAACACTTTTTTTAATAGTCATAATAAATTCACATCCTTTTTCTTTTTATATCACATATTGAAGTGTAAGTGATATAAAAATTATAATTTTATTTAGTTGTCTTTATTAAAATAGTAATTTATAATACTTTTAAAGGGGACTGTTTATGAAGGATTATAAATATTTAGAAGTTTATCAAACTATTGTTGATGATATTGAAAATGGTTATTTAAAATATAATGATAAAATACCATCAATTCGTAAAATGGCAAAACAATTAGATGTAAGCAGAACTACGGTTGAAAGTGCATATTTACAATTATTAGTCGAGGGTTATATTTACGCAAAAGAAAAAGTAGGATATTATGTGGATGTGCAATTTAGTAATCAAATTAAAAATAAAAAGAATCCAAAAGTAATTACAAAAATTGATAGTCACCATTATCGATATGATTTTAGTGGACGTCTTGTTGATGTGGAAAGCTTTAATTTAGATACTTGGAAAAAGTATATTAAAAAAGCATTAAATCAAAGTGAAGATTTAATGAGTTATGGAGAACCATTAGGGGAAATGCCTTTAAGAGTAGCTTTGCAGGAATATAGCCATGAATACCGTGGAGTTCGGCATCCTGTAAATAATTATATTATTGGTGCGGGATTTCAAATTCTTCTTTATCATGTTTGTAGTCTTTTTGGTAAAGATAATATAGTCGGAATTGAGGAAGGAGGATTCAAACAGGCAGAGGCCGTTTTTCATGATTGTCATATGCAGGTAGTTAAGTTACCGGTTGATGAAGAAGGCATTACTTTAGAGGGATTAAGACAAGCTAATTTAAAATTATTATATTTAAATAGTTCTTCTGGAGGGTATCATGGTCATCCTATCAAACAACAGCGTCGTTTAGAAATCATTGAATATGCGAGAGCTAATCAAGTCTATATTATTGAAGATGATCATAATGGAGAATTGAAATTTAACACTAAACCAATCGATGCAATGTCAAAACTAGACAATGACCACATTATTTACATTGGTTCATTTTCAAAATTATTACTACCTTCAATAAGAATTAGTTATATGGCATTACCAAACCAATTAGTTCAGTTATTTTATGAAAAGTCTCGAGATTATCATCAGACTGCATCAAAATTAGAACAGCTGGCTTTAGCTATGTATGTTGAAGATGGACAGTTAGCACGACATTTAAAGCGATTAAGAAAACATTACCGCAATAAAAGTACTCATTTGTTACAAAAGCTTCGAACTACTTTTCCTCAACATAAATTCGAATTATATGAAACCTCATTAAAAATCACAATGGCAATTAAGGCTGATTTGGTTGATCAATATATTGCTTTAGCAAAACAAAATGATATTTTAGTTAATAAAAATAGTAATAATCAGATTACTTTATCTTTTTCAGGAATCTTAGATCAAGATATTGATGAAGCAGTTGATAGATTAAAAGAAATTTGGATAAATTAAAAACAGTGCATTGCACTGTTTATTTATTAAGATGTTTACAGCTGTAATAAGCAGGAATACCGTTTAAATAATTAATATGTACTTCACCTTGAATTAACGGATACAAGTAATCATATAATTCTTGGGTAATATCATTTCCAGCTTCATTAATCCAGGCAGTTGGAATTTTTTGTTCTAAGTTAGCTACTTTTCTTACATCAGTTGAAATATAATCAATTTCATAAGGGGTATTTGAAATTCGTTTAAATCCCATTACTTGGCCAGATTTTCCAGTTAACGCAGTTTCTATTGCTTTTTGTCCAACTACAAATGACTCATTTAAATCTGTTTTACTCCCAATATGCATAGCACATCGTTGTAAGACATTTAATTCAATACTTCTAACTTTACATTGAAATTCTTTGAAAACTAATGATTCTAGCATTTTTCCAGTTCCTGAATGAAGTACATGACCAAAAGCGTCTTTTTTAGCATATTTAGAATCATCATCGAGGAAGTGACCATCTTTATCTTTGATACCTTCGCTTACAGCAATTACAACACAGCGTTTACGTTTAAATACTTCTCGAATATCTTCTAAAAATTTTTCTTTATCAAAAACTACTTCAGGTAGATAAATTAAATCAGGGGCTTCATTATATTCATTACGAGCCAGTGCAGCAGCTGCTGTGAGCCATCCGGCATTTCTTCCCATAATTTCAATAATTGTTACTGATTGCAGCTGATAGATTAAACTATCATGAACTACTTCTAAGATTGAAGAAGCTACATATTTGGCAGCTGAACCAAAGCCTGGGGTATGATCAGTACCCATTAAATCATTGTCAATTGTTTTAGGAATACCGATAAATTGAATTTCACTATTGATTGATTTTGCGTAATCATCTAGTTTCATGACAGTATCCATTGAATCATTACCACCAATATAATAAAAATCAGTAATTTCTAATTCAGTTAAAATTTCAAATAATTTTACATATGTTTCTTGGTTGTCAATATGTGTTGGTAATTTAAAACGGCATGAACCAAGATACATAGCTGGTGTTTGTTTTAAAGCATTAATTTTTTCACCTGTATCAAATTCCTCAAGCAGGTCCATATAACGACCTTCTAATAAACCTTTAATCCCGTTGATCATTCCATAAACATTTTCATATTCTTCGCTATGTTTAGCTTTATGAATGATTCCAGCAAGACTTGCATTAATTGCGATTGTGGGTCCTCCAGATTGTCCAATAATACAATTTCTTTTTTTCATCTTATTCTCCTTTTTCCTGCCTAATTCTATCATTTTTAGACAGTAAAAAAAAGACATATTAAGTGATTAACGTCTTTTTCTTAAAATAATGTAAAGAATTATAATTAGTGCAACAAAGATAAAAATATTTGCAGGCTGAGTCGTTTGATGCCGATTACTAGAAATGATTGAAATTGACTTCGTTTCATCCTGAGTTAAAAAATCTAATAGATTAATCTTGACTTGATTATCCTGGATCTTTCCATAACTAGTTTCACTAATATTTCCCGGCATTTTAATATTTAAATTTAGCTCGAGTCCCATAGTCTTCAAATTTGTTAGAGAATAATTATTAATATCTTCAATTTCACTTGTATTAAAAATATTGTTAATAGTACTGTGATCAATCGTAACTTGATAAGTTCCTTCTTTTTTATTTGTAGTGAAGAAACTCAATAAGCTTTTATTAATATCTTTTGGTGCAATAAGCTGAAATCCTATATATTGGGTACCATTAATATCTTTTTTTAGTTCTTTATTTTCCCACGTACTCAACTCACTATTAGTTAATTTATGTTTTAAATCAGTAAGTGAGGTACCATAAGAATCTAATAAATCTTCTTGAATGAGTACTTCAATTGTTAAAGATGCATTACTTTCATCAATAAATTCGATGTCAACATTTCCTTTTACGCAGCCTGTTAATGATAACAACATGATACCTACCAAAAATAATTTTTTTACCATCATCTACCTCCTAATGTTAGTGTGCCACAATCTTCATTTTCTAAAATTAAAAAGTGGATTTAAAATTGTTAAATGATATAATTTAATCATGGTTAACATATAGTTCACAAAAACACTTTAAAATATAGAAGGTGATATAAATGAGAGTAGAAATTCTATATACAAGTAAATCAAAACACATCAAGCCTGTTGCTGAAGCTATGGCAAGATGGGTTAAAACATATGCAAAGACGATTGATCAATTTGATGCTCTTGCTCCAGTCGATTTATTAGTTATTGGCTTTGATGATTCGGCTTGGAAAGATCCGCAGTTAGAGACATTTATTAAAAGTTTAAATAGACAAAAAGTACATAATATTGCTTTGTTTAATGCTTTCTACATTAATGATCATAAAATGAAAAATATGATTAAATTATGTCAAGAAACAGATTTACCACTTATGCGTGAGCAATATTCATTTAAGCTTACATTTAGGCAGTTAAAGGAAATTGATCAATGTGTAATAGATGCTGCTCGTTTATATGTAGAAGATATGGTGAACTTGGTAAGGGATTATTATTAAATTAGTAAATTTATACTAATAACAAATTATTAAAAGCTATCTTAGGATAGCTTTTTCTTTTTATTATAAAGAATTTAAGGAAATTTATTAATATTTTAATTAAATTATAATTTGTTAAAATCCTAAATTTAATAAAAATATATATTTATAAAAATATTAATTGACAATAATTTATTACTCTGATAGTATTTTATTAAGGTTTAAAGGCGATAAACTTTAAATCAAAAAATAAAGGGGGAATTTTAAGTATGAAAAAACTAGAAATCATTATCAGACCTGAGAAGCTAGAAATTTTAAAAGATATTCTAACTGATTGTGGGATTACCGGAATGATGGTTTCAAATATTATGGGTTTTGGTAATCAAATGGGCTATACTCAACAATATCGGGGAACTAAATATTCGGTAAACTTAGTTTCTAAGTTACGGATTGAAACAGTTGTTAAAGATGAAGTAGTTGATCAAATGATTAAAGAAATTACAACCAAACTTTCATCTGGTAATGTGGGTGATGGTAAAGTATTTGTTTATCCAGTAGAACAGGCAGTACGAATTCGAACTGGTGAAACAGGAGAAAATGCTCTGTAACAGATTTATAAAAATTAAAAGGGGGATCAAATATGGAACAATTAATTAATATTGTTTGGGTGTTTCTTGGTGCGGTAATGGTTATGCTGATGCAAGCTGGTTTTGCTATTTTGGAAGCTGGCTTAACTCGGCAAAAAAACTGCAACAATGTTTTAATGAAAAATATTATGGACTTTGCAATTGGATCAATTATATTTTTAGTAGTAGGTTTTGGTTTGATGTTCGGCGAATCATTAGGGGGAATTGTAGGTATAACAGGATTCATTGATCCGACGACATTAAATTTATCACAGTTTGAGGCACTTTCACCAACAGTATTTATCTTTTTTCAAACAGTCTTTTGTGCTACGGCAGCAACAATTGTTTCTGGTGCGATGGCAGAAAGAACTAAATTTTCATCATATTTAATTTATACGTTAGTAATTAGTTTAGTAATTTATCCAATCTCTGGTCATTGGATCTGGGGTGGAGGTTTTTTATCAAAAATAGGATTTATTGATTATGCTGGTTCTACTGCTGTTCACTCAGTTGGTGGTTGGGCCGCATTAATGGGGGCAGTTGTTTTAGGTCCACGAATGGGAAAATATAATAGGGATGGCAGTACTAATGCAATTCCTGGTCATAATATCATGATGGCCACTTTAGGCGTATTTATTTTATGGTTTTGCTGGTTTGGATTTAATCCAGGTTCTTCTTTAGAAGCAGCAGGTTATATAGGTCATATTGCGATGACAACAAACTTATCAGCATGTGCTGGTGCATTAGTAGCAATGTTTCTTACTTGGAAAAAATATGGAAAACCAGATGTTTCAATGACTTTAAATGGTATTTTAGCTGGTTTAGTAGCGATTACGGCTGGTTGTCATATTGTTTCATTATATGGTGCAATTGCAATTGGAGCTGTTGGCGGGATTTTAGTAGTTTATGGCTGTGAAATCTTAGATCAAAAATTACATGTTGATGATCCTGTTGGGGCAGTTGGGGTACATTGTTTAAATGGTGTCTGGGGAACACTTGCAGTTGGATTATTTGCATGCAATACCCCAGCAAGTGAAGGAACTTTAGGCTTATTCTTTGGGGGTGGAACTGCTTTACTGATTACGCAATTGATTGGTGTAATTATTGTAGCAGTTTGGGTATGTTCAATGTCCTTCATCATGTTTACTTTAATTAAGAAAACGGTTGGGTTGCGAGTAACACCTCAGGAAGAACTTGCTGGTCTTGATTTAGGAGAACATGGTTCTGAGGCATATCCTGATTTTCTTAAAAAATAATTTATCGTAAGGTTGGGAGACCAACCTTTTTATATGGAAAAAAAGCTCAAGGTGTGATACAATTTTATCAATTTTAGGAGGAGATACTATGGATAATAAAAACTATGGTTTTGAAACATTACAAATCCATGCTGGTCAAAAGCCAGATGTGACAACTAAGGCTACGGGGATGCCTTTATATTTATCAAATGCTTTTACATTTGAAGATGCTGATCAAGCGGCGCGAATTTTTGCGTTAGAGGAAGGAGGATACTTCTATTCTCGATTATCTAATCCAACAGTTGATGCTCTACAACAAAGAATGGCGGCTTTAGATGGCGGATTCGGGGCTGTAGCATTTGCTTCTGGAACTGCAGCAATTATGGGATTGATTATGACTGTGTGTGAAACTGGAGATGAAATTGTTGCTGCAAATAATTTGTATGGTGGTACGATTGGTTCTTTATCAGGAACGATGGCAGGAATGGGATTTAAGACACACTTTATTAATCCAACTGATTTAGAGGCTTTAAAAGCGGCAATCAACGATAAAACAAAAATTATTTTTGTTGAATCGGTAGGAAATCCTAATGGAGATATGTTAGACTTTGAAGCAATTAGTGCTATTGCTAAAGAATATCAAATTTTATTTGTTGTTGATAACACAACACCAACCCCTTATTTATTTAAACCAATTGAATATGGAGCTGACTTAGTAGTCTATTCAACTACTAAATATCTAGCTGGTCATGGTAATGTTATGGGTGGTGTGATCGTTGATAGTGGGAACTTTAAATGGAAAGATAATCCTCGCTATCCATTATTTAACATGCCTGACAAAGCTTATCATGATATAGTTTATGCTGATTTAGGAGCGGGTGCTTTTTGTACTAAAGCAGTAGCAAAGACATTACGTGATTTAGGAGGGTGTATGTCACCGTTTAATGCGTATATGACTTTATTAGGATTAGAAACATTATCATTAAGAATGAAAAAACACGTTGAAAATGCCCGATTATTAGCAAAATTTTTAAATGAGTGTGATGATGTTGAATGGGTTAGTTACGCGGAATTACCAGATAGTCCTAACTATGAACTAGCTAAAAAATATTTCCCCAATGGTTTTGGTGGATTATATACTTTTGGAGTCAAAGGTGGTGTTGCTGGTGGTAAAACAGTAATTAATAATATTAAATTATTTATTCATGTTACTAATTTTGCTGATTCACGTTCATTGCTGACTCATCCTGCAAGTACGACACATGCTCAAATGTCAGAGGAAGAGAGAATAGCAGGTGGGGTAAAACAAGAAACAATTAGAATGTCTGTTGGTCTTGAAGATGTTGAAGATTTAATTGCGGATTTAAAACAAGCATTTGCTAAAATATAAAATAATTAGGACTATTGTTTATTGTTCAAAACAATAGCCTTTTTTCTAGTTTTTTTATTAGTCCTCATGTATAATTTTAATGAGGTGATTAAATGCAGAGTTTTTTAGCCATGCATATTAATAATATAGTTATGCTCCTGCTGCTTTTTATCTATGTAGTCTGTTTAAATGGACTATTTTCAATGCGACGTCGTCTTATAAAATGGCGCCGTTTCTTTGCGTTCTTATTTATTATTAGTACCGCGGGTTTAATGTTAGGAACCATTCGTAATGAGCTGATGGTTTATTGGTTTAATAATGCTAGTTTTAATATTGAGAGCAATTTTGAGTGGATGATTAAGATAGGTTATGATCTGATTAGTTTAATTATTATGATTTTAATGATTTTTTTGGTGAAAAATATTTTAGATTTTATTAAAAATAGTAGTCGTGATGCAATTCGTAAATTAGCTATTAATGCCGATATTATAGCTATCTTAATTATTATTAGAACTGTAATCGTTCCGCTGATTGTTAAACTAGCTAGAGTATTGGAATTATTTGGATTAAATAATCAAACTAGCAGCTCTAATGATATATTTCTTTATGCTTTGCCATACTTGGGATTACCGGAGGTTGCAATTATTGTTGTTACAATCTTTATCAATATACTAGGAATAAGTTATTGGAATCGAGGTGCTGAAGATGTTATGGCAAAATAAAAGTTATGATCTAGTTAGTTATCTCGAAATAATAATAGGTATTATTGCCTTGATTTGTTTGCTATCATTACTTTATTTGTGGTACCAACCCAAATGTCAAAACAAGTTTAATAATATTGTTTTTTTAGGACACTTGATAATTTGTTTTGATCTTTATTTATTAGTAGATAAAGTTGCCCATTTATTAATGAGCTTTTATCAGGCTTATCTGCATCATCTAAAATACAATATTTACGATTATGCATTATTAAGCAGTGATATTTTATTAACAGTGGTTTTAATTTTTAGTACTTTTTTGTTTATCAATAATCTAGAACATTTATTAATAAAGAAAGATAGTAAAGAAGAGTATAATTTAATTTTAAATCGAGTTTTTAAGGCCTATAATTGTTTGATGGTAGTATTTATTTTTAAAGATGTTGTATTAAAAATTGTATATGATTTCTTGGTAGATGTTAGAGGAATTAGGTTACATTATCACCCTTATACGATTAATAATTTAATGGTTACAATCGTATTAATGTTGTTATTAGGCTTGGTAATAAATTTTTATAAGAAAAAAACGACTTGATCTGCAGCACTTCTTAAAGTTAGAGTAACTTTTTGAAGACACTACAAATAGTCGTTTTTTTAATCAATAACCATAGCATTAGGAATAGGTGCTAAAGGATTTTCTTTGTTGATACGGTCATAGAACAAAGTTCCCTCGAAGTGATCTAGTTCATGTTGTAAACAAATTGATAAGAATCCTCGAGCAACAATTTTCACTTCTTGATCAGTCAAAACATCATATCCTTTAACGGTCACCTTAGCGTAGCGTGGTACATATCCTTGAACTTCATCATTAACAGATAAACATCCTTCACCATCTTTTAAATAAGATTGTTTTTCAGTATGTGAAATGATTTTTGGGTTAACTAAAGCATAGTCATCAGCCCCAATAACATTTCCATCTTCATCAAAATCTAAAACATGAATAGCAGTCATTCGTTTAGGAATTCCTAATTGAATAGCCGCAATTCCTACAGCTGGGCGTAAATCATATTTTTCAGAAGTTTCAGGGTCTTGAGAGTTAACAAGAAACTCATGCATTTGTAATAAAAGTTCGCGTTCTTCATTTGTGATTGGTAATGCTACTTCTTTTGAGACCTCACGAATCTTTTCATTATGGTCATCAATTATATCTTTCATTGTTATCATAGGTTCACCTCATTTTAATTCTGATAGTATTATATCATAAAATGAGGTGAAATAAAGACTTTATCCGACTCTAATTCTTGAATTTCCACAAATGATTAATAATAAGAATACAACTAAGACAATGGCAAACCAGTTTGAAGAACCGAAACCACCGCAACCACAACCGCATCCATTGCTTGAAATGTTACAGCTGTTGCATCCACCACATCCAAATGGATTAGTGATAAAAGGATTGTATGAATTACATCCACATCCAGAATAGTTAAATCCGCAGTTCATATTATCGCCTCCTTTAGTATATCCTATTCTAATATTTATCTTTTGTTTGGGTTATTGTAGATAATCGATAAATTTTAAGTTATAATATAAAGCAATTAAGGAGTGTGTTAGTATGGATTACAATTATCCGTTAGACTATAGATGGTCAACAGAAGAAATAATTGATGTAATGGCATTATATAATGCTGTTGAAAAAGCTTATGAAGAAGGTATTAGCAAAGAAGAATTTATGCAGGCATATCGTAAGTTTAAAGCAATTGTTGATAGTAAAAGTGAAGAAAAGCAATTGGACAAACAATTTTACGAAATTTCTCATTATTCTATATATCAAGTTGTTAAAGCAGCCAAAAATAATGATTTTATTCGAGTAGGTGAATAAATTGGCAGGAATAGAAAAGATTAAGCGATTATTTAAAAGTCGTGGGGTCGATAAAGGTATTTATGCTAGTGTTTTTGTTTTGGCAATTTTTGGAATAATTATGATTGGTTCAGCATCAGTTGGAAGTGTGACTTCTCATGGGGTTACTTATGCTTTAAAAAATATGATTACTCAAAGTGTTTATGTAATTGCTGGGGCTGGGGTAATGATTTTTATTGCCAGAGTATTTAAAACTCGGTATATTACTTATAGTGCATCGATGAAATTATACTTATTAGGAATCTTTTTAATGATAATCTGTATATTTTTTGGTAGTACTAAAGGCTCTCATGCATGGATTAAATTTGGTTCTTTATTTAGTATTCAGCCAGCTGAGTTCATGAAAGTTGCAATGATACTGATAATGAGTTATTTTTTAACTGAAAGTGATAAAGCCTTTGTAGTAAAAGGTAGATTTAAAACACAACAGTTGAAATCTGCTTTTTATAAAGAAAAGTTTTTAAAATGTGTTTTCCTGCCAATGATGTTAGTAGCAATTGCTGCTGGAGTTGGGATCTTTGTGCAAAAAGATTTTGGAACAACTGTTATTTTAGTAACTATTTGTTTTGTTTGTTTTATTGGGACACCGCGTCAATACTTTAAGAAATACAAGCGAATCGTATGGGTGTTCATTGGGGTTTGTGGAGTATTGTTTTTAATTATTGGGACTTCAGTATTAAAAGGTTACCAATTAGGGAGAATTTCTACATGGTTAGCACCATTAAGTGATCCTTATGATACAAGTATGCAATTATCAAATGCTTTAATTGCTTTTAATAATGGTGGTCTTTTTGGTGTTGGTTTAGGAAATTCAACCCAAAAATTTGGATATATTCCAGAGTCACAAAACGATTTTATTGGTGCTATTATATATGAAGAATTAGGTATCATTGGTTTAGGCTTAATAATTATTCCAACATGTATCATTATTTTTAAGTTATTAAAATATTCACAGGAAATTAAAGAAAATAAATCACGGATTATTTTGTTGGGAATTGCTTCATATTTCTTTTTACATTTATTGATTAACCTTGGTGGAATATCTGGATTAATTCCTATGACCGGAGTACCATTACTGTTAATTTCTGCTGGTGGATCTTCATCAGTTACTGCATTTGTAGCAGTTGGTGTCGCACAAGCAATAATTGCAAAACATAATCGTCAAAAATTTGACACCGATTAGGCTAATATACATATAATATATTAGGTGATCTTATGGATGAATTTAAAGAGTTCTTAAAAACAATCCCTAGTATAAAACAAGATGTTCTTAATGGACGTTATACTTGGCAACAGTTATATGAAATTTTTGTTATGTATGGTAAAGATGATAAATTTTGGTTACCATATAAAACAGGTAATAGTGGTTTTGATTTAAATATGTTACTAGAAGTAATTAAGAATATTGATTTAAATGCTTTATCGAGTAGTTTAGGTTCAATTGAAAAAGTTTTAAATGTTGCTAGTACTTTTTTAGATAAAAAAGAGCCTGCTAAGGAAAGAAAATGGTATGATGAATGAAGAAATTAGATATTATCTTCGTTATCATCCTAATTGGTATATAGTTTTATCTCGGTATCCTCAAGAATACGAGCATTTAATTCAAGAATATAAAGATGGTAAAAATCAACAATTTATTGACAAGATTGATCAAGTATCCATGTTAATTAATATGGTAGAAATGATGATGTAGGTAAGATGGAAGAGATATTAGATAAATTAATTACAGAAATAAAACTGGATCAGCGATATATTGATTATGTTGAAGCTGAAAAGAAACTTCATAATCAGGAGATTGATTCATTATTGCATGAATATCAAAATAAACTGAATCAATATGATGAATTAAAGAAATATAATCAATATATTGATAATCAGGAGATTAAAGATGAAATTCGTGATTTAAAGAAGAAAATTGCAAGTAATGAAGATATTTTAGATTATTATTGTAAGTATCATCGTTTAAATGATTTTTTAGATGAAATAACTAAAGTAGTATTTGGGGGTATTTCTAATGAGTTAGATTTATCACCATATCAATTATAAGAGGGCTTATGAGAGTAATTGCAGGTAAGTATAAAAGTAGACAGTTAAAAAGTGTTAAATCAAATTTGACAAGACCGACAACAGATCGTAATAAAGAAAATCTGTTTAATATCATTGGACCATACTTTGATGGTGGAGCAGTACTGGATTTATTTGCTGGTAGTGGTGGTCTAGGTATTGAAGCATTATCAAGAGGGTATGAACATTTGTATAGTGTTGATAACCAGTATGCAGCATTTCAAGTAATTAAAGAAAATTTTACAATGTTGAAATTAGCTAATGCTCATGTATATAAATTAGATTATCGTAAAGCATTAAAACGATTTGCTAATGAAAAACTTAAATTTGATTTAATTTTATTAGATCCTCCTTATGGAAAAGGATTAGTAGATGATATATTAGAATTTCTAATTGTAAATGAAATGTTAAATGATGAATGTATGATAGTAGTAGAAGAGTTAAAGGAAGTAGAATTTAAACCATTTAAAGAATTAGATTTGATCAAAAAAAATGATTATGGCATTACAGCTTTAAATGTATTTAAATTTATGGCAGGATAGGACGATGAAGAAAAATATTGCGGTTTATGCAGGAACATTTGATCCTGTAACAAATGGACATTTAGATATTATTGAACGAGCAAGCAGAATGTTTGATACTTTATATGTAACGATTTGTATTAATCCTAATAAACAAGGACTCTTTTCAATTGATGAAAGAAAAGAATTATTAAAGGCGGCATGTCAACAGTTTGATAATGTGATCATTGATTCTTCTGATAAATTATCAGTTGAATATGCTAAAGATGTTGGTTCTCGAATTATTGTTCGAGGAATTAGAGCAACTATGGATTTTGAATACGAATTACAACTTGCTTTTTCTAATCAATATTTAGATAAAGAAGTAGATATGGTCTTTTTAATGACAAAACCATCACATTCATTTATATCTTCTTCGGCAGTTAAAGAAATGGTGAGCCATAACCGCAGTGTTGCAGGGCTAGTACCACCATGTGTTGAATCAGCTTTACGAAAGAAATATCAAGGGGAATAAATATTTCCCTTTTTATATGGTAAAATAATTGTCAAAATAACCTATTTTTGTTATGATGTAAAAAGAAAAAAACTATGTCAACTGGGTATAATTAATATTATTTCCCAATTATACCTCGTTAGAGGTATTTTTTATGGAGGAAGATTATGAACATATTTACATTAAAAGATTTTGCAACAGAAGAAATTAATCAGATTTTGGATGAAGCTGAAGAGTTTAAAAACGGTAAAAAAGTTGATTTCAAAGGACAAAAAGTAGTTGCAAACTTATTTTTTGAACCATCAACAAGAACGCATTATAGTTTCGATAAAGCTGCTTATAATTTAGGTTGTCGAACTCAAAATTTTGAAGCAGCAAATTCAAGCGTTCAAAAAGGAGAAACTTTATATGATACGGTTAAGTTTTTTGAATCAATTGGGTGTGATGCTGTCGTAATTCGCCATCCCAAGGAAAACTATTATGAGGATTTAATTGAAAGAATTAAGATTCCTGTTGTCAGTGGTGGTGATGGAACTGGGAATCATCCAAGTCAATCTCTTTTAGATTTAATGACAATTCGTGAAGAATTCGGTCATTTTGAAGGGTTGAAGATTGTAATCGTTGGGGATATCGTTCACTCTCGAGTCGCTCATAGTAATTATGAGATAATGCAGCGTTTAGGAATGGAAGTATATACTAGTGGACCACGTGAATTTGAAGAAGCTGGATATAACTATGTTGATTTTGACAAAATTTTACCAGAAGTTGACATTGTGATGTTATTACGAGTACAACATGAACGTCATCATGATTTGATGCGATTAACGACTGATGAATATCATCAGATGTTTGGCTTGAATCAAAAACGTGTTGATAAAATGAAAGAAGGGGCAATTATAATGCATCCAGCACCATTTAACCGTAATGTTGAAATAGCTGATGAAATTGTTGAATGTGCACAAAGCCGTATTTTTAGACAAATGGAAAATGGTGTATTTGTAAGAATGGCATTATTAAATCGGGTGTTAACAAATGACTAAAATATTATTCAAAAATGGTAATGTATTTTATCATAATAAACTCCAAAAATTAGATGTTTTGATTGAAAATGATCGTATTGCAGCAATCGCTCAAGAATTAACGGATGCTGATGAGATTATTGATTTAAAAGGTAACTTATTAACACCTGGATTTGTTGATATTCATGTTCATTTAAGAGAGCCTGGATTTGAACACAAAGAAACTATTGCAACCGGGACTAATTCTGCTAAATACGGTGGTTATACTCATCTAGTTGCAATGGCTAATACGATCCCATGTATGGATGATGTAGCCACAATTAAAGATTTTGCTTTGCGGGTAGCAAAAGATGCGAAGGTACATACTTATACATATAGTGCAATTACGACTGAATTAAGAGGTCAAGAACTAGTAGATTTTGATGCTAATAGTAAAGAAGAAATTGTAGTTGGTTTTTCAGATGATGGTCGTGGAGTTCAATCATCTATGATGATGGAAACGGCAATGAAAGCTGCAAAAGCGAATAATAGTATTATTGTAGCTCATTGTGAAGACGAAGCTGAATTACAGCCAGGTGCTTGTATCAACGATGGTAATTATGCAAAAGAACATAATTTAGTTGGAATAAATAATGCATCTGAATTTAATCATGCTGTTCGTGATTTAAAGTTGGCAAGTGAAATCGGAAATCGTTATCATATTTGTCATATATCAACTAAAGAAACAGTAGCGGCATTAACCGAAGCTCGGAAAACAAATCCATTAGTTAGCGGTGAAGCATGTCCACACCATTTAATTTTAACTGATGATAATATTAAGGATATGAATCCCAATTATAAAATGAATCCACCGCTTCGAAGTAAAGAAGATTTAGCGGCATTGATTCAAGGAATCAATAATGGGGGTGTAACTGTAATTTCTACTGATCATGCACCACATGCGATTGAAGAAAAAAATAAACCAATCGACAAAGCTCCATTTGGAATTATTGGGAATCAACATGCATTTAGCTTAATGTATACATATTTAGTTAAAAAAGGACTTATTTCTTTAGAAAAAGTTTTGACATGTATGTCTATAAATCCAGCAAAGGTAATTGGAATCGAGCATGATCTAGAAGTTGGGTTAAAGGCAAATCTTGCTGTTTTTGATTTAGAAGAAGAATATGTAATTACAAAAGAAAGTATTAAATCAAAATCAATTAATACACCATTTCTTGAAACTAAGTGTTTTGGAGCATTAAAGTATCATGTTTTAGATGGTAAAGTTACAAAAATATAGGAGGCATTATGGCAAACTTACATGGGATGATGAAGATTACAAGCATTAAAAATATTGCAGATGATGTATATGAAATGATTTTAGAAGGTGAAGGAGCTAAATATATCAGTGCTCCGGGCCAATTTATCAATATTAAAATCAATGATAGTTTACAACCTTATTTAAGAAGACCGATGTCAATCAGTGATTATGATGATAGTCATATTGTGATTGTTTTTAAAGTAGTTGGAGAAGGAACTAAAATCTTAAAAAATAAAGAAATCGGCAGCTATTTAGATTGTTTGATTGGGTTAGGTAATGGATTTACCATTAAGGATGGTAAAGCTTTATTGATTGGTGGTGGATTAGGAACACCACCCCTATATAATTTAGGTAAAAAGCTTGCAGCCAAAGGAATAGAGATAACGACAGTACTAGGTTTTGGCAGTGCAAAAGATGTTTTTTATCAAGAAAAATTTGCTGAATTTTCTAATGTTTTTGTCGCAACAATGGATGGCAGCACCGGAACAAAAGGAACGGTTGTTGATGTAATTAAAAATGAAGGATTGACTTTTGATAATTATTATACTTGTGGACCAGAACCAATGCTAGATGCTTTAGCACTTAATTATCCAGAAAATGGGCAATTATCATTTGAAGCTCGGATGGGATGTGGCTTTGGTGCCTGCATGGGATGCTCTTGCAAAGTTAAAACTAGACCATATAAAAGAATCTGCGTTGAAGGACCAATCTTAGAAAGTAACGAGGTGATTGTAAATGGCTAATTTAAAAGTATCTTTACCTGGTTTAGAAATGAAAAATCCCATTATTCCAGCGAGTGGAACATTTGGGTTTGGATATGAGTTCGCAAAGTTTTATGATATCAATATTCTTGGTTCAATGATGCTTAAAGGAACTACGTTAGAACCTCGCTATGGGAACCCTCTACCTCGAATTGCTGAAGGACCAAGTGGTTTGTTAAATGCAATTGGTTTGCAAAATCCTGGTGTTGATGCTGTTATGGCTGAGGAATTAGAAAAACTAAGACCGCTATATAATGATAAAGTAATTGCTAATATTGGTGGTAGTGCACCTGATGATTATGTCGAAACTGCTAAAAGGATTTCTACTCATGACATGGTAGGAGCCTTAGAATTGAATATTTCATGCCCGAATGTCCATAGTGGTGGAATTCAATTTGGAACTAATCCAGAAATGGCAGCTGATTTAACACGTCGAGTTAAGGAAGTTTCTAAAGTTCCAGTTTATGTTAAATTATCACCAAATGTTACTGATATTGTAGCAATGGCTAAAGCAGTTGAAGCGGCTGGGGCTGATGGTATAACGATGATTAATACTTTAGTAGGGATGCGCTTTGATTTTAAAACAGGAAAACCAATTATTGCTAATAAGACGGGAGGATATTCGGGACCCGCAATTTTCCCGGTTGCTCTAAGAATGGTTTATCAAGTAAGTCAAGCAGTAAAGATACCAGTAATTGGTATGGGCGGGATTCAAAATGCCCGTGATGTTATCGAAATGATGTCGGCTGGTGCAAGTGCTGTTGCAATTGGTTGTCAGAATTTAATTGATCCATATGTATGTGAAAAAATTATTAATGATTTAGAACCATTATTAGAACAAATTGGTATTAATGATATAAATGATTTAGTTGGACGTTCACATAAATTTTAATAAAAATACTAGAGTTTATTTTAATACAAACTCTAGTATTTTTATTTATTGTATCGTTTTTCTTTTTTATCGAGTATTACTAAACTAAATAAGGCAGTTTTTAGTAAATTTAAATATAATAAATTATTGCTATCTCTAATTTTAGCAGTTATTTATTCCAAATCAAATGGTTTTATAGTAGAAGTTTCATTTTTAGTATGAATATAGTTATTAGGGTCAACGTTTTCATAATTATAAATCAAATCATTAAGATCATTTAAATAATATTTTCTGATTAATATAATGGTTTGTTTATATATGCTTGCACTTAATTAAATTGTATAGCCTATTATTGAGGTTTACAAGATGATAAATTATATTCAATATTTGAAAAATGAGCCAAGTATTGAACATAGAAAAAACCTCACTAAACATAGTGAGATTTTTTGAGTGTTTTAGTTATGTCTTTTCTTTTTTAATACTAATGGTAATACTAACGCACCCATAATAAATAATGAAGTGTATAGAGCGATATTTGTATTATCACTAGTTTTGACGTTACCTTGTTTAACATCGTCTTTTTTATTAGCATCTGGAGTGTTAGGTGTAGTTGGCTCTGCTGGAGTAACTTTAACTAAATTATTGATGGCATTTTGTAAGTTGTCATATGCGGTTTCAATTTCGGTAACAGTGGCAACTTCATTGGCTGCAACAGCTTTTACATCAATAAGAATATTAGCTAATGCTGCCCAGCTTTCACTAGTGTATTCTGCACTATTCAATGATTCAGCTTTATTAATTAATTCGTTAAGGGCATCTTTATTTGGTTTTAGTCTTAGCTGTAAGAAGGCTCTTACTAATTTATCGTGCGCTTCTTGAACTTCTGGTTCTAAAGCATTTTGATTATTAACAACAACTTTAGCTTCATCTAAAACAGGTAACATTGCATTCCAAGTGCTTGTTAGATAATCTTCAGCATTTAGTTTAGCAATTTTTTTAATTAAATTTTCTAAATCAGTTTTATCACCTTTTTTGAAAGATAATTTTTGCATTACGTCACTTAAACGGTCAAACGATGCATTTACTTCTTCTTGCGTAGCTAAAGAAGTTCCATTGATCTGTTGAGCTTCTGCTAGAGCGGCTTTAAATTCTGTAACTACAGCAGGAACAATAGTATTTAATTCTGCTTCAGTAACTTTAAGTGCTTCCTCAATTGCAATATTTAAAAGATTCTTTTTAACTACTACGTACTCAACATTTTCGTAATTATAAATCAAATCATTGATAATATCTGTGTAGAAACTATCTTTTTGATAATTAGCAGGGTTTGCTTTAACATCACTGATCATAGCATTTAAATTATCAATATTTTCTTGAACTGCAGTATTTGTTGTAGTTTTGTCAGCCAGAGCGGTTTCGATTTTATTTATTACTAGATCTAGATCAGTCTTGTTGTAGTTGATTTTTGATTGTGTAAATAAATCATCACGTGGTGATCCAAGTGTATACATCAGTCTTTCAAAGCTTTCGTAATCCATTTCCTTTTGATATTCTGCTCCCCATGTTTTTAATGCAAATCCAGCATAACGTGGGAATAGTGTCCTAGTCAAAATATATTCTGGTACATATCCGTGGGCATCATCCCAAATTGGGAATACTTGTCCTAATGACTTGTCAAGATTTTCTGTTAATATTTCATCATTTCCATAATGATATGATGATTTTGAATAATGATATCTTGTAAATTCTTCATATGTCCGTTTTGGTAATGGACGGTCTAGTTTGCTCTGTCCTTGTTGTGGCCATAAATCATGATAGTTTGATGAAGAACTTGACATGATTGTATATCCAGCATTAGCTGTAGTACTGGCTTTGATTGATCCGTACATTCCTCCAGCCCAGAAATCAACAATTAGACGGCTGTCTAATGGTACTATTCCTCCTAAATCAAAGATGTTGTCATTCCATACTAGTACTTTTAAGTTTTGTTTGATTAGTTCGTCTCCCGCTTCATTGAAGAAAAGTTTGATAGCATCATGGTCTGTCGCAGCTTCATTTCCTGTCACTTGACGTGCCCATTCCTGTAAAACTGTTTTACCGGCAGTTGTATAACCACTTTGGAAATATTCATCACCACCGATATGAATCGTTTTAGCATGGAAGAAATCTGCTGCTTCTTTATAAACAGAGATCATATATTCACGAACTTCCTGTTTAGAAAAGTCTAATGCTTTGGTTGAACCAGGAATGCACCATCCGCTATGGAAATTTGCTTCTTGTTCAGCGTGACCTGGGAAGTCGATTTCAGGAATAACTTCGATATTGAATTTAGCTGCATAGCTGACTAATTCATCAACTTCTTCCTGAGTCCAAAATCCACCTTTACGGTCAACAAAATCAGCAGCAATTTTCGAATCATAACGAATACCCTCGTTGTCTTTAAGTCTCAGCTGTAAGATATTCTGTTTGTAATATGCCATTTGTTCAATCTGATCTTTTAACCATTGAATTGAATAGTATCTTCTTCCAGAGTCGACCTGAAGCCCACGAACAACTTGATCACTGTAATCTTGAACAGAACCAGCAGGAAGGCTTTTTCTTTGAGCGAAGGCCTGCAATATAGTCATTGCACCATTTTGAATACCTTGAATGTAGTCAGAATGGATGACAGTTTTGTCTTGATCGATATCGATTTGATAGGCATCGATTTTGCTTGTTGTTACAGCTGCAGGAAGTTCAAAAGTGATTGGCTGTTTAACTAAAACAATACCTTCACCTTGTGAGGCATCAGTAACAGTTTTGATCGTATAGTCTTTGATCAGCCCTTTTTTAACCATACTGTCGGCTAGATATTGGGTCTTAGCTTTACTGAATTCATCAGTTGAAAAAACTTGCTTAGCTGTATTTAATTTATAAATTTCATTTCCATTTTTTTCAAAATTCTGAACAGCAGGGACAGTTTCTGGGAATTCAGAGAAGTCTGCATCATAGTTGATAGAAGCTTTCTCTTCAACTGTTTTGTTTTCTACTTTTTCAATTTTGAAATCATCGATATAGAAAACTCCAGAACCTAAGTCATTACCAGTCCATTCCATATAGGCAAAACCGTAAATTTCATTAGTTCTAGGACCAGTAGTGATAGTATGTTCATTAGTCTGCCACTCAGTGCTGACCTTTTGGTTAGTTTGGATATTAGAAGCAAGCTGCCAAGGAGACGTAGTATGCTTACCTTCAATATCAAGAACTCCGGTAGACATCTTTACTCCGGATTCATTCCAGTAATGGGTAGTAATCTTGTATGTAGTGTTAGGCTCAACGTTATGGAAAATAACATTAACACTACCTTTACCATAATTATAACGCCAGATAGGAACTTCAGAAGGATTTTCAGGTTTAGGATTCCCAACTTTGATAGAGTATTTTCCGTCAAAAGCTTTTTCGTCAGTTCTGACAGCTTTGTAGAGTTGAACTTCATTTTTATCAATTTCGTGTTCAAAAGACGGATTAGTAATTAGTGGAGCATCGGCAGCTTTAAGTGGACCGACGTTGATCGACATAGCCATAAGTGAGGCCATGACAATCGGTAATAATCTCTTTTTCTTTTTCATATATCTCTTTCCCTTTCATGATATGATAATAAATAAAATATAGCAGTTATTTGCGATAACACCTCCTGATTAATATGATGATTTGTCTATACATTTCTGTATCTAACTAAATTGTAAAGGGCATGAGGAAATGTTACAATATAGAAAATTGCAAATGATTTTTAATTTTTGAATAGATTTTCAAAAATAGAATATCTTTTCACTTCTTGAAAAGTAGTGTTATAATAATGGCATGGGTTAGTGCTGTTATAGTTTTATGAATAAGAGGGGAACAATAAAAGCCAAAGAATTTTGAAGTAGTACGGGAAAGGAGGATATCGAGGAGATTCCTCGATAACAGACAATGGCTGGTTTTATTTATAAACTGCAAAATATTGTAAACACATCACCAGATAGCGATGATACAAATATAAATATCGCTAGATGCATTTTAAAAAATATTGATAAAATAAAAAAACGGACTTCATTGCAAGATTTTGCTGATATTTGTTATACATCACAATCAAGTATTAGTCGTTTTTCGCAGTATTTAGGTTATGCAAATTTTAATGATTTTAAAGCTGACTGTATTGGGATTCAAGAAGAAACAGATGAAATGATCATAGATACTCGAGCGACTAAAAAAATTAATTGTGTTGACTATGCTCAAGCAATTTCTGAAAGTTTAGTAAGAATGCAAGAAACATCAATTGATCAAGAAATTGAACAGTTGTGTGAGTATATTCATAACGCTAAAAGAATTTTTATTTTTGCAACTCATATTCCTGGCGATCTTGGCTGCATTATGCAACGTGCAATTTTAACAACGGGTAAGTTTATTGAATTTTATCCTCGTAAAGAGCATCAAATGGAGGTTGCTAAGCAAATCCGTCGAGATGATCTCTGTATTTTTTTATCATTAGAAGGGACATTATTAATGGAAAAAGCAATCACTATTCCAGCAATTATTTCATTAGCTAAAAATGTTTTGATAACTCAAAATGTTCATATTAAATTTTCAGAACAATTTACACAAGTAATTGGTTTAGGTGGGCATGATAGTGAAAGTATTGGAAAATATAAGTTATTGTTCTTTATTGATTGTTTGTTAAATCGTTATTATCATAAGTACATAGTAAATAATTAAAGTAGAAGTACAGTTATTTGGATAAATAACTGTACTTTATTTTTAAAGGATATTTTTAGGTGTTAAAGAAAAAATATCTTGAGAGAAATAATATTTTATATATCTTTTATATTTGATATCATATATAATATATCGGTGGTGGTGATTAGATGGAATTAGATGAATTATTAAATAAAAATCAAAAAGAAGCAGCAACATATCTTGATAGTCATTTGAGAATAATTGCTGGAGCAGGATCTGGAAAAACACGGGTGGTAACGTATCGAATTGCTTATTTGATTGATGAAATCGGTGTTGACCCGCGAAAAATTCTAGCTATTACTTTTACTAATAAAGCGGCAAACGAGATGAAAGAACGAATTACATCATTATTAGGACCTCATGCATTAGGTTCGTTAGTTTGCACAATTCATTCATTATGTGTCCGAATATTAAGACGACATATTAATGTGATTAATTATCCAAGTAATTTTATGATTATGGATGAAGAAGATCAAAAAGCATTAATTAAAAAAATTTATAATAATTTAGATATTGATGCAAAAACAATCAGTATTAAAAGTATGATTGCATCCATTTCAAATTATAAAATGGCTAATATTGATCCTGAACGAGCAATGGAATTAGCAGGTCAGTTTCAAGGTGAAATAAAGAAAGCTAAAGTATATAAAGAATATCTTGAATATCAAGAAAATCATTTTATGCTTGATTTTGATGATCTTTTATTAAAAGCAGTATATATTTTTGAAAATTACCCAGATGTATTAGAAAAATGGCAGCATAAATTTCAATACATCCATGTTGATGAATTTCAAGATGTTGGCAATATTGAATATCGTTTAGTTAAATTGATGTCACAAGATGCAATTACTTGTGTTGTAGGCGATCCTGATCAAACCATCTATTCATTTAGAGGGGCTAATGTTAATTATATTCTTGATTTTGATAAAGATTTCAAACCTTGTAAAACAGTGATTTTAGACCAAAATTATCGCTCTACGGGAAATATTTTAAATATTTCCAATAGCTTAATTCGTAAAAATCGAAATCGATTAGAAAAAGACCTTTATACTGAGGCTACTGGTGGTAGTGAAGTTATTCATTATATGGGAAAGAGTGAACAGGAAGAAGCAGATTATATTTGTAGCCAGATTGAAAAAATAATTAGTGAAGTTGACGGAGTCAATTATCGCGATTTTGCAATTTTATATCGTGCTAATTATTTATCTCGAACAATTGAACAGAGTATGATTAGTCATGGAATAGATTACCGGATTTTTGGTGGTTTGAAATTCTTTAGTCGAAAAGAAGTTAAAGATGCATTGAGCTATCTGCAGTTAGTATGTAATGATGAAGATCTTGCATTCGAACGAATTATCAATGTTCCTGCTCGGGGAATTGGAAAAAAAACATTAGAAAATATTCAATTAGTAGCTTTGAATAATCAGGTTAGTTTGTATGAGGCGTTGACACTATTTAGTGATCAAATTAAGCTGTCATCAAAAGCCAAAAAAGAAATAATCACATTGGTTAAAGCTGTTGAAACAGCAAAACAGTCAAGTCTGCCGCTTCATGAAATGTTTGAAAATTTGATGAACGATGTTGGATATATTGATATGTTGAAAAAGGATTTAGAAGATAATCGAATTGATAATATTCATGAGTTACAACGGTCAATTTATGAATTTCAAAATCAAAATCCTGATATTGCAACAATTGAAAATTATTTACAAGAAATTTCATTATATACAGATAATGATAATTTGGATGATGGACAATATGTCAGTCTGATGTCAATTCATATGGCTAAAGGTCTAGAGTTTGATTACGTTTTTGTTTTAGGTTTATCGGAAGGGATTTTCCCAAGTTTCAGAGCATTAAGCGAATCAGATGAAGGATTAGAGGAAGAGCGGCGTTTGGCTTATGTTGCTTTTACTCGAGCAAGAAAACAATTGTTTTTGACAGATAGTGAAGGTTTTAGTTTTGTAACAGATTCTCCTAAAATTTCAAGTCGCTTTATTGATGAAATCGGGAGTGAGGGGATTAAGCATGTAGGAACAAAGCCACGATTTAAAACAGCAAACTTTATTAATACAGCTCCAACTAAAGAAGAATTAGTAGGGAATAATGAAGTGACTGACTGGTCAAATGGGGACTTTGTTTTACATGATACTTTTGGTAAAGGTGTTGTTGTTAAAGTCAATGGTAATACTTTAGATATAGCTTTTGAATTGCCTGCTGGTTTAAAGACTTTGATGGCAAATCACAAAGCATTAAAGAAACTAACAAATTAATGTGCTAAACGCACATTTTTTGTTTTATAGTTATACGTATTTTGGTATAATAGTTAAGATTAAATTAGGAGTGAGATAATGGATGATTTAAGTAGATATAAGGAACTAAAAGCAACAATTTTATATCATAATGATCGTTATTACAATCAAGATAATCCAGAGATTACTGATTATGAATACGATATGATGATGCAGGAATTAAAAGGATTAGAACAAAAACACCCTGAATATATTACTAGTGATTCACCGACTCAAAAAGTAGGTGGTAGTGCAAAGCGTGAAGCTGGTGTACTCGTACGTCATAATGTGCCGATGTTATCATTGCAGGATGTATTTTCTAAGGAAGATGTAGATGCATTTGTTGCGGATATGCAAGATCAACTGGTAGATCCGACTTTTGTGGTTGAATACAAGATTGATGGGTTGTCAATGGCATTGCGCTATGTCAATGGTAAGCTTGATGTTGCTGTTACTCGTGGTGATGGTGTCTTACAAGGTGAAGATGTTACTGTTAATGCTAAAGTAATCAAGGATGTAAAAAATATTTTAAAAGAACCGATTGAATATCTTGAAGTCCGTGGTGAAGTCTATATGACCAATGAAGCATTTGATAAAGTTAATGAAATTCAGGAAATTAAAGGGAAGAAACTTTTTGCGAATCCTCGCAACTGCGCTGCTGGAACGTTAAGACAGCTTGATAGTTCAATTACTAAAGAGAGAAATTTATCAATGTTTGTTTTTAATATTCAAGATGCTAAAGGCAGAGAATTTACAAGCCACAGTGAAGGATATGAATATTTAAAACGGCAAGGAATTAAAATCATTGAAGATTATAAAATTTGTAAAACAGCTAAAGAGGTTTGGGAGGCAATTGAGGCGATTGGTGAAAATCGTGATAAACTTGGATATGATATTGATGGTGCTGTTGTTAAAATCGATAGTTTTGCTGATCGACAAAAACTCGGAGCAACAGCTAAAGTACCTCGTTGGGCAGTAGCTTATAAATATCCGCCTGAAGAAAAAGAAACAAAATTATTAGCAATCGAATTGTCAGTAGGTAGAACTGGAAGAATAACTCCAACAGCCATTTTTGAACCAATTCGTTTATGTGGAACGACTGTATCTCGAGCAACTTTACATAATCAGGATTTTATCGATGATCTAGATGTGCGGATTGGTGATACGATCGTTGTTTATAAATCTGGTGAGATAATTCCCAAGGTTAAAGGAGTCGTTAAAGAAAAACGCCCCGCTGATAGTGCTCCATATGTAATTGGCAATACTTGTCCAGTCTGTGGAGCTCCAGCTGTACGTGAAGGTGATAATGCGGATATAAAATGCACGAATCATAGCTGTCCAAGTAAGTTAGTTAGAAATATTGTTAACTTTGTTGGACGTGATGCTATGGATATTAAAGGTTTTGGCTTTGCTTATGTAGAAACATTAGTGGATCATGGTTATTTAAAAGATTTAAGTGATATTTATGGTTTAATTGATAAACGTCAGGAATTACTTGATAAAAAAATTATTGGTTTAGTTAAAAGTACAGATAATTTATTAAATGCAATTGAAGGTAGTAAAAATAATGATGCAATTAAATTGCTAACGAGTTTGGGGATTAGTAATGTGGGAAAATCTGCCGCTAAAAGTTTAATGAAAAAATTTAAAAGTATTGATAATTTGATGAAAGCTAGTTATGCTCAGTTGATTGAAGTCAATGATATTGGTGATATTAGTGCTATGGCAATTATAAATTACTTTAAGAATCCTGATAATCAGGCAGTTGTTCAACGTTTAAAAGAGTATGGAGTTAATATGAATATTATCGAAGCTCAAGATGGCGATGAACGTTTTGATGGCAAAACATTTGTCGTAACAGGGACATTACCAACTCTTTCAAGGAAAGCCGCAAGTGAATTGATTGAGAAGCATGGCGGTAAAGTCTCAGGTTCGGTGTCTAAAAAAACGGATTACTTATTAGCTGGTGAAAATGCGGGAAGTAAACTTACCAAGGCCCAAAATTTGGGAATTAATGTAATTAGTGAAGAAACTTTACTAGAGATGGTGAAGTAGCTAAAATAGTGTTATAATGCACTGTATAAAGGAGGAACACTAGAATGAAAAAAATAGTGGCTTTATTAGCGATAGCATTGGTGCTGAGCGGTTGTAGTGATGCTAAAGAGACCGTTGAAAATCAAACAGCAAATGATGTATCCACTACCGATAGTTTAGATGATTCATTTTATCGAGTAGTTAATTTTAATACGAATTTAAGTCGAGAAGATTATTATACTGCTTTTGGAAATACTATGGATTTTCAAACAATTGGACGAGAATTACAGATTTTATCTACTGATCATTTCTCAACTAATGATTATTATATGTCTGAAGGGCAATATCTTAAAACGGATGATATGAATCAATTATTAAAACGCTCTGAGGATACTAGTAAATATCCTTATACCTTACAAGCACAGCGGGGAACTACTATTGGCGGAGTTGCAAATCCAATCATGGTAAGTACAGTGCATGAACAAGATTATTATGAAAAAAACGGATCTGAATATGTCTTAAAGGGTCTATCATTAGCAATCGTACTAGATCCTCGTGATGAAAAAAATGAACGTTTAGACACCTCATTAGATGAATCGTTAGTTGTTGATTTTGGGCGTGAAGCAATTAGTAAATTATACAAATATTTACAGAGTAAAAAAGACTTAAAAGATATTCCTGCTAATATTTGTGTTTATTATGCGACTAATACTAACGAAAGTGATATTAATGGTCGTTATATTTTAAAAAGTTATTGTGATGGCAGTGTGGGAAATATTGAAACATTAGATTACAAAAATTATATGTTTACAAGTACAGAAGCAACTGCTGCTGATGAAGATACAGCATCACAATTTGAAATTTTTAAAAGTAATATGAAAAAAGCTGCAACTGAGGCAGTTGGTGTAATTGGCTATGGTCGTTATAAAAATGGTCAGATTCAGTCAATGAAAATAAATTTAAAAGTAAATATTAAAACATATACTGAATTGCTTTATTTGATTTCTACTGCAGCTGATGAATTAAATACTCAATTTAGTGGTTTTGATATTAAAGTATTAGTTAGTTCACAAGATCAACTAGAGGCATTGATTGTTAAAGATAAAGGTGAAGATGCGAAGAGTATCTTGTTGTATTAGGAGGTAATTTATGGAAAATAAAGAAGAAATGTTAAAAAAGCTTGGATTGAAAACAATGTTTAATATTACTGATGCAGAAATGCCAGAGTTAGTAGAAGAATATGAGATTTTTATGAATCACGTTGCCGTATTAGAGAAAATAGACACTGATGGTAAGGCACCATTAGCATATCCTTATGAAATTGAGACATGCTTTTTACGTGATGATGAACCGATTGATGTAATAAGCCGAGAAGATGTTTTAAAAAATGCTAAGAGTGTTCAAGATAATCAAATTAAAGTACCAAAGGTGGTGGGATAATGAAAGTTTATTCAATTGAAGAATTGCATAATTTAATCGTTAATCAAGAAATAGATTTAAATGAATATTATTATGATTTATTTAAAGAAGTGGAATTTCAACAAAATCGCTTAAATGCATTTGTTACAATCACTAAAACTCAAGCAATGGATAATATTAAAGAACTTAAAATATCTGATGAAGAAATATTGAAAGGGATTCCTGGAGTATTTAAAGATAATTACAATACTAAAGGAATTAAAACGACAGCTTCAAGTAAAATGCTAGAGGATTATGTACCAGTTTACGATGCTGCGGTTGTTGAAAAATTATATAATGAAGGTGTTAGTTTAATTGGTAAATCAAGTATGGATGAGTTAGCAATGGGTGGTACTAACAAATCCGCTCTAACTGGGCCTGTATATAATCCGTGGGATTCATCAAGGATAGCGGGAGGATCATCAGGTGGCAGTGCAGCACTTGTTGGTAGTGGGGTTGTTCCATTTGCCTTAGGTAGTGATACCGGAGATTCAATTCGTAAACCGGCTGGATTCTGTGGTGTAGTTGGTTTCAAGCCAACTTGGGGAAGAATTTCAAGATTTGGTGTTATTCCTTATGCTTCAAGTTTAGATCACGTAGGTGCTTTTACTCGAAATGTTCGTGATATGGCAATTGTAACTGAAGCATTAGCTGGTCGTGATGAAAGAGATATGACTTCAAGCACACGGCCAGTACCACATTATTTAAAAGAATTGAATAGTGATATTAGGAATATGAAAATTGCTGTTTTAAAAACAGTTAGTAATGAAATTAGAAATGATGATATTAAAAATAATTTCAACCATGTAGTTGCAACCTTAAAACAATTAGGGGCATGTGTCGAAGAGGTAGAAATTCCAGTTCATCTAGCTAAAGCAATTTTACCAACTTACACGATTATCGCTAATAGTGAAGCAACAAGTAATCATTCGTGCTTAGATGGAATTAAGTATGGTGATCGGCAACCTGGTTCATCAACTGACGAAGTAATGATTAATTCTCGAACTGATGGATTTGGTGCTCATATTAAACGTCGTTTTATTTTAGGAAATTTAGCCTTAGCTACAGAAAATCAGGAACGGATGTTTAGAAAAGCTCAACGAGTACGTCGTTTGATTGTAGAAGAATTAAATAAAATTTATGATAATTATGATATTATTTTGACTCCTAATGGTGGTAGTGTAGCCCCAAAACTTGATGAAGCAAATGATGATCGCCTATCAGATGAATACTTGATTTTAGAAAATCATTTAGCTTTAGGAAATTTTGCTGGGACGCCAAGTATTTCAATTCCGTCTGGTTTTAGTGAAGGAATGCCGATTGCTATAAATCTGATGGGACGTTTATTTGAAGAACAAACAGTATTAAATGTCGCTTATGCTTTAGAACAAGCATTAGGATTTGAAAATCAATATTCAAGAGAGGGGTAGAGAGAATGAATTTTGAAACTGTTATTGGATTAGAAGTTCATTGTGAACTTAAAACAAAATCGAAAATGTTTTCTGGGGCCCCAGTAACATTTGGTGAGGCACCAAATACAAATGCCAATATCGTCGATATGGGGATGACAGGGGCAATGCCGGTACTAAATAAATCTGGTGTTGAATTTGCGATACGGGTATGTAGTGCTTTAAATATGGAAATAGATGAACTGGTACAATTTGATCGTAAAAATTATTACTATTCAGATTTACCAAAAGGATTCCAAATTACGCAAGATCGTTTTCCAATTGGGCGAAATGGAACAATGAAGATTGAGGTAAATGGTCAAACACAAGTAATTGAAATTGAAAGATTACATATGGAAGAAGATACTGCAAAACAATTACACTTTGACGATTATTCATTGATTGATTATAACCGAGCTGGTATTCCGTTAATTGAAATTGTTACTAAACCGACGATCCGCAGTGGTGCGGCAGCAGCTGCCTATTTAGAAAGATTAAGACAAATTTTCTTATTTACAGAAGTTAGTGATGCTAAAATGGAAGAAGGCTCAATGAGATGCGATGTCAATGTATCAATTCGACCATATGGTAGTGAAAAATTTGGTACAAGAACAGAAATTAAAAATTTAAATTCAATTTCAAATGTACAAAAAGCAATTGAATTTGAAGTTGCTCGACAAGAGAAAGTCTTAATTAGTGGTGGTGAGGTACTCCAAGAAACACGCCGTTATGATGAAGATAGTAAAGAAACTGTAGTAATGAGAGCTAAAGGTGATGCAGTAGATTACAAATATTACCCAGAACCAAATATTTTACCTATTCGATTGAATCATCAATGGGTTGAAGGGATTATTGAAAGAATTCCAGAGATGCCAGAATCACGAGTAGCTCGATACATAAATGAATACAAAATTCCTAAAACTGATGCATTGATACTTGTTCAAACTAAAGAAGTTTCGGATTTCTTTGATGCGACAGTTGCTTATACTAAGCATTATAAAATTGCATCTAACTGGTTATTAGGCGAGGTACAAGCATATTTAAATAAAAATAATTTGATTATTACAGATACTAATATAACTCCTGAGTATTTAGCAAAAATGATCAATTATATTCAAGATGGAACAATCTCAAGTAAACAAGGAAAGAAAGTGTTTGAAATCTTGATGAATGAAGGTAAAGATCCAGAAATTATTATTGAAGAAAATAATATGAAACAAATTTCTTCACCGGAAGAATTAACTAAAATTATTAATGAAGTTCTTGATAATAATCCTCAATCAATTGAAGATTATAGCAATGGTAAAGATCGAGCTGTGGGATTCTTAGTTGGACAAATTATGAAAAAAACCGGTGGTCAAGCTAATCCTGGTCTTACAAGTAAATTACTAATTGAACTATTGAAACAAAGAATTTCATAATGTACAAATAATTCTATATTTGGTACAATGGTTGAAGGAGGATATAAATATGTCTCAAAGAAAAAGATTTAGTTTTGATGATGAAGTAGATGATACAATTGATCTATCAAAAGATGATCTTAAAAATTCATCAATAGCTAATAATGATAAACCTTCAAACGACAATGTCTTTGCTGATGAAGATGGTTTAGATGCCAAAGCTTATCCTACTGATAACGGGGGAGATAAATCAATGAAAAACAAGAAGAAACGCAAGTTTAAAATTAAGAAATGGCAAATTGCATTAATTGCTTTTCTATCAATAATTATTGTGTTCGTCATCTATGTATTTGTTGCTGGAGGAAATGATGGACCAGTTTATGGTGATCGTTGTGCTTCTTTAATTGCAATTGACAAAAGTAAATTTACAGGAGTTGAAGATGCAATCAAAGCAGACCCAAGCGTTAATAGTATCAATATTGAAGTAGATTGTCGAATTGTTAAAATTAGTATGAATTTTGTTGATAATACTTCTTCAGATACTGCTAAACAACTGGCAACAAACGCCTTACACACATTAGATGATACTTTAGGTGAAAATAAGGAAGAAGGTAGAGCATATAGTAATTTATTTACTACTGCTAATGGCCGTGGACAATACAACGTAGAGTTTGTTCTAACGAGCAGTGGTGATACTAATTTCCCTATATTTGGTACTAAACATCCAAATAGTGATGATATTACTTTTACTGGAGCTAATGTAGTTGATCAAGCTGCAACTGATCGTGCGGCTAATACGAACGCTAATCAATAGACGAGCATGGCTCGTCTTTATTTATGAGGAGGACTAAATGAAAAAAAATGATTATTTTTATGGTGAATGCACAGATTTAACTCACGATGGTCAAGGAGTTGTTAAGATTGATAACTTTACATACTTTGTAAAAGGTATGCTTACGGGTGAAAGAGGACGGCTAAAAGTAATAAAGGTATTAAAGAATTACGGAATTGCACGTTTAATTGAATTAGAAGTTACTTCAAAATATCGTATTGATCCCAAATGCTCTGTCTTTAGACCATGCGGAGGCTGTCAGTTACAACATCTTAATCCTCAAGGACAGATGATTTATAAAACAAAACGGGTCAAAGATTGTTTAGAAAGAATCGGGAATTGTAAAGTGGCGGTAAATGATTGTATTATGATGGAAAAACCGTGGCATTATCGCAATAAAGTTCAAATGCCAGTTGGAGTTAAAGGAAATCATTTAGTAACTGGTTTCTATAAACAAAAGTCTAATGAAATCATCCCATGTGAAAACTGTTATATTCAAAATGAATTATCAAATCAGATAACTAATCGAGTTAAAGAATTAATGGAAGAGTTTAAAATTTACCCATATGATAAGTTAGCTCATCAAGGTAATATTAAGCATATTTTGACTAAACACGGTTATCATACAGACGAAGTAATGTTAGTACTAATTAGTTATCGTAATAAAATTAAAGATATAGATAAATTAGTAGAAATAATTACAAAAGAATTTCCAATGATTAAAACAGTTATTCAAAATATTAATCATCGCACTGATAATGTAATTTTAGGTGAACAAGAAGTCATTTTGTTTGGTAATGGATATATTTATGATACTTTATTAGGTAATAAATATAAAATTTCTTTAAAATCTTTTTATCAAGTTAATCCAATCCAAGTAGAGAAATTGTATTCAAAAGCAATTGAATTTGCTGGTTTATCCAAAGAAGACATAGTTTTAGACGCATATTGTGGAATTGGAACAATTACATTATCAGTAGCCAAATACGTAAAAAAAGTGTATGGTGTTGAAATCGTTGAAACGGCAATTGATGATGCAAAAAATAATGCAGTTTTAAATAATATTAGTAATGCTGAATTTAAATGTAGTGATGCTGGTAAATATATGCTAGAACTAGTTAATCAAGATCAGCATTTAGATGTTGTCTTTGTTGATCCACCACGTAAGGGGTGTTCAACAGAATTTTTGGATAATTTGATTCAAGCAGAACCCAAGAAAATAATTTATATTTCTTGTGATGTAGCTACTCAAGCACGTGATATCAAGTATCTTCAAGAATTTGGGTATCATGCTGATGTCTGTCAGCCTGTTGATATGTTTCCTCACACAACACATATAGAAAATATAGTTCGTTTGTCAAAATAGCCATGATAAAAATAATTACTAAACAGATTTCCTAAAAGAAGTCTGTTTTTTTATAATTTATGACGAGTAAATTGATTTCAATTGTTCTAAATCTATAATTATAGTAAAATTAGATAACCTAATAAAAGCGGGCGACTGATTGTGAAAAAATGGTATAATGAAGAATATGAATTTACAATTGAAGTAACAGTTTTTACGTGGGAATAAAGCAGAACATTATTGCTGTAATGGTGAAGAAATTGGTGATAAATACACTTGTACATATGGTTGCTCTAAGAGGTAATGATGATCATGTTTCCAATTATAGGGGTAGTTAGATTAGAAATAGGGGAAACAAAATGAATGCATTTATTTTACTTATTCCTTTTTTATTAATAGCATTTATTAACGAAGGTGCAATCAAACGGGCTGGATATTTTGCTCCACTGCAAGGCAATGAGAAAATAGCTTATGTAATTTATCAGATGGCCAATATCGGAATCTTTATATATTTTTTCTTATTAGTAATAATTGATTTATCTTGGCAGTTTTGTTTAGGTCTACTGGTTTATTTGTTAGGATTGGGAATGTGCATTGTTTTGGTTAAAGATTTTTTCTCCAATAAATGATGGCTTAAATACTAACGAGATTTACCGTTTCTCTCGAAATCCAATGTATATGTCATATTTTATTTTCTTTTTAAGAACCGTATTATTAACACAATCAATAATCTTATTTATAATTTTATTACTATTTCAAATCTCTATACATTGGGTTATTCTTTCAGAGGAGCAATGGTGTATCAGCAAGTTTGGAATTGCTTATGAACAATATATGAATCAAGTAAGAAGATATATATAGTTAAATAAAGAATTATAAAAAGAACAATAATAAATATTAGTAGCATACTTATGATGTCTTATTGTTGTTTTGAAGTAATATTAATGGTATACTGAGTTCCAGTATAGAGGTGCGAAAATGAAAATAGAGTTTAAAATGTCTTATAAATTAGGATTATTAGAATTTAAAGTTGGCGATCAACTAGAAATTAGTAAGAACACTATATTTGAAAGTATAAATGATAAGTATTATATGTTAATTTTAAAAGGATTGCGTTATGATCTTCTTAAAGAAGATATTAAAATTATTCAATAAAATATTTAATTTGGCTATATCTTAGTGATTAGCCATTTTTTGTTATGGAAAATAAACTTAAAATAATTTTATTATCTGTGCTATAATAAATATTACTAATAAACATTTAATATTTAACAATTATTATTTATAAGGAGGAAATATGCAATACATATCTAAATATACTTCACCGTTAGGAGCAATAACATTAGCTAGTAATGGTGAAGCATTAACAGGTCTATGGTTTGATGGTCAAAAATATTTTGGCGCTAATTTATCAAAAGAATATAAGAACGTAGAGTTACCAGTATTTAAACAAACAAAGGAATGGCTTAACTTATATTTTAATGGTCAAAAGCCAGATTTTATTCCTCTTTTGGCTCTTCAAGCAAGTGAATTTCGTCTTGCTGTATGGCAAATATTGCTAGAAATACCATATGGACAAACCCTCAGCTATGGCGACATTTCAGCCGTTTTAGCAAAGCAAAAAGGTTTAAAAACAATGTCAGCACAGGCTGTTGGCGGTGCAGTTGGACACAATCCGATCTCAATCATTATTCCTTGTCATCGAGTCGTTGGAAGTAACGGAAACTTAACTGGTTATGCTGGTGGTCTTGAAAAAAAGATTGCACTGCTTCAATTAGAAGGAGCGGATATGGGAGCGCTGTTTACTCCTAAAAAAGGGACAGCATTATAAGTTAATTAAACTTAAAAATGGAGGCATTTATTATGAATGATTTTGTGAATCTTATTAAAGATGAAGTTATAAAATCTCCATTTTATTATAGTCAAGGGTACCAATATAGGGATTGGAGATTACTGTTTTATTAATTTTGATTGTATTTTTTAGATTTGAATATAATAACCTTGAGTTACCATGTAAGAAATATATAATTTATGCAATAAATTGTAACAAATAAATGAATATAGTATAATATATTTAAATATTATAGGAAAGAAGGAATGTAGTTTATGAACAAAGAAGTATTAAATTATATTGCTGAAAAGACACGTGAATTGATTGTTGCTCCAACTTGCAGTAATGAAACAAAGGAAGCTGCCCAAGCATGGTTAAATGCGATTGGAACAGAAAGCGAAATGGCTGAGACTAAGAAATATATCGCTGAATTAGAAGAAGATATTATGCCAATTGATAATTTAATTAGGTTTGCTGGTTCTGACAATGGTAAAGCTTATTTTGGTGAAGAAAATGCTAAAAATATTGAAAGCCATGCTAAAGAAATTAAAGCTAACGGGGCTAAATATTGCGATTGTCCGGCTTGTTTAGTTGTTGCTCAAATTCTTGAAAAGAAGTCTGAATTATTTAATGAAAAATAATAGGTTTATGAAAATATTGTTCCTTTAGGAACAATATTTTTATTTAAAATGTAAATCCTTTTTACAAAAATCTTCTTTTTTAAGGATTGATTTGTAAAACCTCTTCTAAATAGACTTTAATGTATTTAAGTAAATAAAATATGATGTTAAATTAAATGCAAGAAAATATTAGAGGAGGAGTTTAAATGAGAGCAGTAACAACAATATTTCCTGTTATATTTATGATTGGAATAGGAACTTTTTCAAGAATAAGAGGTTTTATTACACCAAGTCAAAAAGATGGAGCAAATAAAATAGTATTTAATATTTTATTTCCAATAATGATTTTTAATATCCTTTTTACTTCTAAGCTAGAGACTTCAGCTATTTTTATTGTTTTATATGTGTTTATTGCATATTGTGTTATTTTGTTTATTGGAAGATTTATAATAAATTTTACTGGGGAAAAATTTGCTCATATTTCACCTTACTTGTTAACGACATGTGAAGGTGGTAATGTAGCTTTGCCCTTGTATCTATCAATTGTAGGGGCTTCAAGTAATACTGTAATATTTGATTTAGCAGGTGTTTTTATGGCTTTTGTAATTATTCCAATTATGGTTGCAAGAGCGGGTGCTGGTGAAACAAGGATTAGGGAACTTATTAAAACAATTCTAACTAATTCATTTGTAATTGCAGTTATTTTGGGGTTAGGACTTAATTTATTAGGTACATATAATTTTTTATCAAACAGTTCATATTTAGGAATATACAGTAATACAATCACCCAAGTAACAGCACCGATTGTAGGCGTAATTTTATTTATCATTGGGTATGATTTGAATATCAATATGGAAATATTGGGAGCAGTGTTAAAATTGTTAGTTGCTAGAATTATTTTTTATATTCTAGTGATTATTGGTTTCTTTATCTTCTTTCCAGGGCTTATGATTGATAAGGTTTTTATGATTGCAGTTTTGATTTATTTTATGAGTCCTACTGGTTTTGCTATTCCAATGCAGATTTCCCCTTTATATAAAAGTAATGATGATTGCGGTTTTGCTTCGGCAATCATTTCTTTGAATATGATAATCACTTTAGTAGTTTATGCTTTGATCGTTGTGTTTATTGCTTAATGTTAGTATTGTTAATAAATTTTTGATATGGCATAATGAAAATATATTATTATTGGAGATAGTTTATGGTTATTTGATTTTAACATATTTTTAGTAGCCGTAAGAGAAGAAAATATGACTAAAGCGTCTAAATTATATATTCAATTTAGCTGATATTGCTATGGTGGTTGATGCAGTTGGAAGAAGAATTAGGTGTAAAACTATTTAAGAGCAACAATCACAGCATTTATTTAACAGATGAAAGAAAATTGTCTAGTAACGGGCTCAAGAAATTGTTAATTTAACTAAAAAGGTGCAAGAAGAACTTATTAAAGATGACATGGCTTTATCTGGTGTTATTACGAGAGGTTGTGGTGGAATGCAAAGTATTGAAGAAGCAACAAGATTAATAACTGATAAAAAAGACTTATCAATAAAGGAGTATTAATAATATGGATAGTACAATAAAATTCGATGGCCTAGCAAATCTTTATGAGGATGGTAGACCGGAGTACCCGACTATATTAATAGAAAAGTTATATACTGACTATGGTTTTAAATCAACATCGATAATCGCAGATATAGGTGCTGGAACTGGTAAATTTTCAAAGCTGTTATTAGAACAAGGTAGTAAGGTTTTTTGTGTCGAACCTAATAAAGATATGAGAAATGAATTAGTCAATAAATTAAATAAATATAATAAATTGCATGCTATCAATGGAACTGCTGGTAATACTACGTTAGATACTAGTTCTGTTGATTTTATTACATCTGCTCAGGCATTTCATTGGTTCAATGTTCATGAGTTTAAAAGAGAATGTAAGAGAATCTTAAAATTAGAAGGGCGGGTAGCATTGGTTTGGAATGTACGAGAAATGGAGTCACCATTGAATCAAGAGTGCTTTCAAATTTATAAACAGTATTGCCAAAACTTTGTTGGTTTTAATGGCGGGATTAAACGCGATGATGAAAGAATAAAGGAATTTTTTGATATGCACTATAAGCGTATGGAGTTTCCAAATCCTTTATTTTTTGACCAGAAGAGTTTTATTAAGCGCTGTATCTCAGGTTCATATTCTTTAAAAAAAACTGATCAGAATTATTTTGAATACATTGCTGCCTTAGAAAATGTATTTGATAAATATAGCAATAACGGACAGTTAGTAATGGAGAATAAGACGGTTGTTTATATAGGAAGATTAAAATAAATGTAGTTCAATGTCAATGAGAAATACTTTTATAGCTTTACCATTAGTTAAAGGGGCATATATGATTATATAGTCATAAAAGCGCTTTCTTAATTTAGGCGGTAATAGGAAGGAAGAGATGGCCATGTACCATAGATTCCCAACTAAATATCTTGAATTAGAATTGACTGAAACAATGGTCTTTGCCTAACTAGAAGTTTTTAGTAAAATTATTGAGAAAATTCATTAGGCTGGATTCAACTACTCTATGGATGATTTTGGAAGTGGCTATTCTTTTTTAGGAATATAAAAAGATTCAGATATCGTTAAGCTTGATGGTACATTCTTTTCTTCTGAAACGATGAATAAGGGGAAAGAAAATATTATTGATAAGAAATAGTGATTAAATCACTGAACAAATTATTTATAGTTAACATTTTGATAGCATTATCAAACATTAGATACTATTACATTGATTAAAGCTATATTATAATATAATTGGATTTAAAATTTGAGATATAAATGTAAGGGAGTTAAACCATGGGCTTTAATGATGAAAGAAAACGAATGAATGAGGGTGAACTTTATCGTTCAAATGATGCGGAAATTCTAAAAGAACAACTACAGTGTGTAGAAAAATTATATGATTATAATGTAACAAGACCTTCAGAAAAACAAAAACGTAAGGGATTGCTAAAAGAAATGTTTGCAGTGATTGGTGATGGATGTCATATTGAACCACCATTTCATGCTAATTGGGGTGGGAAGTATGTACATTTTGGTAAAGGAGTATATGCCAATTTCAATCTAACTTTAGTAGATGATGTTGAGATTTATGTTGGTGATTATACTATGATGGGTCCAAATGTTACAATTATTACTGGAACTCACCCAATTTTACCGGAATTAAGAAAAGAAGCATATCAATTCAATCTTCCAGTTTATATTGGTGAAAATGTATGGATTGGTGCTGGAACAATTATTTTACCAGGTATTACAATTGGTGATAATAGTGTTATTGGTGCTGGAAGTATTGTAACAAAAGATATTCCTAAAAATGTTGTTGCTTATGGGCAACCATGCACAATTAAACGGGAAATAAATGATCATGATAAAATTTATTATTATAAGGAAAGAAAAATCAAAAGTGTTTAATATTTTTGATTTTTTTATTTATGGATTAAATACGTATTACTAATAATATTAGTAATAGCTTTAGGTTTAAGCTATAATATAAAAGTATAATGTAATATTATTGTGATCCAATCCAAGAAGATAGTAAGATGCTTAAAGAAGCAAAGAATGAGGATTTAGAAGCACTACCAGAACTTTATACACAATTTGAAAACGTGGTTACTGCTTAAGCATTGGAAAGTTAGCCCTTGTTCAATGACTCTAAATCAATATGCCTAATCAAATTAATATTAATGATAGAACAAAAGAATTCAAAATAAGAAGATATTTATTTTATTTTTATTGCAATTTTTTTATTATCTTATCATTGTTAAAGGTGAAAATGCCTAGCACTGAGTCTATCTGTTTATAAAGGTTTATTTAATAGTTGACAGTAAAAAATAGTTAGATAATAATTAGTAAATTAAAATTTTGATTGATAAGGGGGAGTATGGTGATGGAGAATATATTAGTAATTGGTAACGGCTTTGATATTGCACATGGTTTTAATACTCGTTACGAAGATTTTATAAATTTTTGTAAGACTATTGCAACGGTTTATCAAGGATTTAAGGATAATCAATTCATATATCAAAATGAATATAATGATATATTAAAAGAAAAATTAGATAAGGTTTTTAAAGAAAAGTCGGTTTCTGCCAAAGCAATAAAATATTTTTCAAACTTAACTCCAACATCTGAAACTTCTCAATTTATCAAAGCATGTAAAGAAAATTATTGGCTTACATATGTCTTAAAAAATAAAAGTATGATTGGGGATAAGTGGTCAGATCTTGAATATGTCATTGCTAAACAAATAGAGATATTATCATATATTTCAAATAATCTTAACTGGCATACTCGAGAAGAAACTATGCTCGCTTCACGATATTCTAGTAATTTAATTGAATTATTTAAGATTGTAACAGAAGAACGTGGAAATAATACCGATTTTCATCATCAGATAGAACTCACAAAGAAACATTTATATCGAGAATTGGAAGAATTAACATGGTTATTAGAAATATATTTAACACGATTTTTAAATACTAAAACCAAGAAAATTGAATTATTTAAATATTTACCAGTAACTAAACTCATTTCTTTTAATTATACTGATACGTACACAAGAATGTATAAAAAAGAAACAAATACAGTTCATTATATTCATGGATTTGCTGCTAAAGATAGGATAAAAGAAGAAAATAATATGGTTTTTGGAATTGGCTCAGAAATTAAAAATGTCACCGATAATGATAAGTATGATTATCTTGAATTTCAAAAGTATTATCAAAGGATTGTTAAAAAAACAGGTAATAACTACACTAAATGGTTAAATGACAATGAACAATTTTATATCTATTTTTTTGGTCATTCCTTAGATATTGTAGATGGAGATGTAATTAGAAAACTGATTCATTGTAAAAAAGCAAAAGTAATTATCTTTTATTATAATCAAAAAGCCTTGAATGCATTAGTTGTTAATTTAGCAAAGATTTTAGGAAAAGATGAACTTATTCAATTCACTAATGAAGAAAAAATCACTTTTTATAAATCTGATGATCTTGAAATAATTAAAAAACTTAAAAATACAATGTATCAAACTCGTCATGAGAAGCTTAAGAGTACAGTTAGATAAATCCAATTAGAAATGAGGAAATAATATGGAGAAAATCATTAAAGTGGGAATAGGTGTTTTGTTAATCAAGAATAATCAGATTCTTTTAGGACATCGGATAAAAGATGGGGTTGATACTGGTGGCATCTATGAACCGGACACATGGTGTCTACCAGGTGGAAAACAAGAGTATCATGAAACTATTTTTGAAGGAGCGATTAGAGAAGTTAAAGAAGAAACTAATTTAAATATCTCACAGATAGAAGTTTTTAATGTAGTCGATGATATTCAATTAAATAAGCACTATGTAACGATACATATTATTGCTAAAAATTACGATGGAGATTTAAAAGCTATGGAACCAGATAAACAAGATGAGTGGTGCTGGTTTGAAATAGAAAAGCTGCCTAATAATATTTATTCCCCTTCAAAAAAATTTATTGAAGCATATTTAGATAGAAGTATCACCTAGATAAATCTCATTATAAGAACGATATTTTTGAAATCATTGGCGTTGAAGATAGACTAAATACATTATTAACAATGTGGTTAACACGTGTTTATACTATTAAAGGAAATATTATGAATAAATATACAATGATAAAAGAAGCTATTTGAAAAACAACAAGATATTAAAAAAGCAGATAAAACGTCAAAATATATGAGAGATTTATTTACATTTTATGGAATTCCCTCACCTTAGCGCAAAGATAAGACAAATACAAACTTGCTGGAGCAAAAAATTGTTAATAGTTTTGGAAATGATGAGTTTTTTATTAATAAAGCAATTGGCTGGAGTTTAAGAAATTATTCTAGAACTAATTTGGTATGGGTAATAAACTTTATTATTAAATATCGTACTCTAATGAATAAGCTAAGTATTAAAGAAGCTAGTAAATATTTATAATTTATAGTGTTGCATGTATTTTTTTGATATTTAAGATGGATATAATTGATAATATACAAAGTTATTATAAGAATATATTTTATGAAAGAGTATTTCGCCTGTAGGTATGATTTGTTAATAGACTGTTTATTCTGAGAGTCTGACAAATCTTAAAGATTGAGACGCATATGAGTCTGTTATTTTATATAGAAAATTTTGTAGTTGTAGGAAGGACATATCCTTTAATATATACCGAGGAAAAGGAAAAAGGCAAGACATTATTTGTTGAAATACTATTAATTGGAGTTGGACTCGCAATGGCTACATTGTTGTATCAATTTATAAAGCTTAAGGAATAAAAAATAGCTAATTATGCTATTGGAAGAATTGATATTAGAAATACAGTTTTAAAAGAATATTACCTCCATTGATTATTGGGTAGTGTTACTTTTTTTACTATTATTGATGGAAAATGATTTTTGAATATTTAGGAATGCTTGTATTTTTATATATAAGTTAAAAGAAGGGAAACATGACAGTCTCTCTTCTTTTAACCGTTCATTCCAATATAAATACCAATTATATAAGGAATCAACCATATTGACCAAACGATAATACTAAATTTATGAAAAGTTTTTTTAGCACGATCATTTTTCTTAATTAGTATTACTGTTGCCCAAACTGCATGAAAAGCCATTAAAAGTAAAGCAATTGATCCAGTAATGCCGTGGAGATTAAAATTAAAATTGTGCCCTGATATTTGTCCCATAATATTCGTTCCTGATGTATCACAAATAAAGCCAAGCCAAAATATCAAAGCATGCCATTTTAGTAAACTGCCACTCTTTTTTTCAGCAAAAACACCGATTGTATAAAAAACCAATGCTAGCGTCATGAAAATAATTGCCATAATCAGTAATATTGACATATAAATGTATTTCTCCTTAATCTGTAAATTCTTTTTTTAAAGAAATTAATAATATTAGTAATGCAATCATCATAGTAATATGTGAAAGTCCTGCAAAACCAGAAAGCATCTTATCTATCAAACTATTTATAGCCGTATTAGTTATTTGTAGAATCCCACGAATTAGCATAGTGAGGATCATAAAAGGTAAAGAAAAATTATAAATGATTACAAATTTTTTAAATAGTCTATTATTTTGTATATTTGTTACTTTTGCAATTACAGCTAGGATGATAAACAGTAATGTTCCTAAAATTAATAAATGAGGATGAATTACACTTAATACGGTAGGCATTGAATAAGCATAAAATTTTGTAAATTCACGATAAAAAACACCCCCAGCCATTGCTAAAATAAAATATATAATAGCAATATTTATTAAAAATTTAGGAGAATAATCTAAAGTCTTATTTAATGATTTATAGTAATTTAAACCAAAGATGATACCGGCTAAAAATAGCGCAGCTCCTAAACCAGTATAGAAAATAGCGATAAATCTATCCGGTAATAAATTAAATGTTCGAATTGTTATACCAAAAATTATCATAAATGCCATAATAATAAATGATTTAAGATCAAAGAAATTTAAAAAGAATTGTTTTTCTATTTCATAGCTATGAATTCTATGGGTATGTTTTTTAGTTAATTTGTAAAATATAGCAAACCAAAAAATAATAAAAACAATGATTGAGAGAAAGAAATTTAATAACTTTGTATATCCAACATATGTTTCAATTCCAATTTTTAAAATATTGAAACCAGCAATAAGCCACACGATTGAAGCTATTAATAATAAATTATGCTTTTTTACTTTCATAATAAACCTCCATAATTAATCTGAACACTGTTCACTTTGAATTATAAGTATTCCCACTTCGTAATAAGTGGGCTAGTATAAATATCGTTCAACTAACTCAATAATACCTTGGTAGTTTTGTTGTGGATTAACGATTGAAAAAATGAAAAGTTCAAAAATATACTCAATGAATAAAGTTTGATCTAATTTTTGATTAAAAGCATCTTTTCTTATTTTTTGATCTTTTTTTAATACAATTAATAAATTTTGTTTTAAATGGAAAAAATATTTTTTCATCATTTTTTGTCCAACGACTTTATCTTCAGCAGCTAAAGACATTGCATGTTTTGAAAGAAATTCAGGATATTCTTGGCTGCCTTCTTGAATACTTTCAAATAACCAAGTCAAACATTCAATGAAATTCGTAAAACTAAATTGTTCACTAGACAGGTGAAAAATATCTTTCCAAATACTTTCGATAGTCGAACATAAGAGTTCTGATTTTGATGGAAAATAGTTATATATTGCGCCTACTGAAACACTACATTCAATTGCAACAGAACGCATATTAATTGAAGATAGACCTTTTTCTTTAGCTAAACGTTGACAGATAGAAATTATTTCTTCTTTTGATGTTGATGGTAAATTCAAAATATTTCCTCCTTATAATTTTATATGAACCATGTTCATGTTGAATAATACGCCTTATTTTTATAATAGTCAAACATAATGACTTTGCTTTTTTATCAATTATTTTAAATGAATCTAGAGTTTGGCTGATTACTATTTTATGTTAGAATGATAGTATCAAAATAAATTATATTTGAGGTGAAAAATAATGTTGATTGTTGATGGAGAAAAATATCTTGCGGAAATAAAAGAATTGATTATTGAGTATACAAATTCATTGAATCGAGATTTCTCTTTTCAAAACATAGATGCTGAATTAGAAGATTTAAAAAGAAGATATCTATAGTCTCATGGGCGTATTTTAGCGGTTGTCGACTGATGGTAAAGCTGTTGGCTGTATTGCTTATTGTCACCATCGTAATCAATGCTGTGAAATGAAACGTCTATATGTAAAACCAGATTTTCGTAATCAGTGACAAGGTCAAAAATTAATTGAAGCAATTATTGAAACTGCTCAAGGAGATGGTTTTGGATACAATCAAACCGTTAAAAAGGGCGATTTCGTTATATAAAAAATATGTTTTTAAAAAAATTGAACCACATTATGATAATCCAACGGATGACGTAATTTATATGAAATTAGTATTCTAATAAGCAAAGAAAGTGAGATAGGTTAATGGGAATATTATTGGTTAGGCTTATTGATGTAATAAATGAATATAGTGAAGATAGTACTTTTTATAGTATTGCTTATACAATGCTTTTGAATTTTGATAATTTGCAAAATCTTAGTATTAATGATGTTGCAAATTTATGTCATGTATCAAAATCAACTATTAGTAAGTTTGTACGATCATTAAATTTTGAAGATTATTCCGATTTTAAGGCAGAAGCATATTTTAAGGAAAATCGTTTTAACAGTGATTATAATTATGTTGCCAATATCCAACAATATATTGCTAATCAAGACGCAAATACCTATATTGACAAAGTTATTCAGGATATTGAAATAATCAAAAATATTGATATGACAGTGATTAGAAAAATTGCTCAAATAATTTATCAATATCCAAAAGTCACGGCATTTGGAACACTTTTTTCACAATTGGGAGCGTTAGATTTGCAGTATAAACTGGCCTATAATCATAAATTTATTATGAGTTATGTAAATGATGTTAAACAAGACGAATACTTAAAAAATAATAGTGAACAAGGTGTTGTGATCATTTATTCTAATTCTGGTAACTATTTAAATAAGTATCAGTTATCATCATTTGATGAAAAGAAAAAATACGACTATAAAAATAAAAAGGTTATTTTAATTACTGCAAACGAAATGATGGTAAATCATCCCGATGTTGATATTTGTCTTGTCTATCAGCATTTATCTAAATTACAAACACATAGTTATATCTATCCTTTGATTAATGACTTGATTGTTGCTGAATATAGAAGTTTCCAAAATGCGAACTTTTAAGTTTATATAAAAAACTCCGTTATAATAGTAGTATCAAAGGAGGAACAAAGTATGAGTAGATTTCCAGATAATTTTTTATGGGGTGGAGCTAGTGCTGATTTTCAATATGAGGGTGGATTTGGTGAAGGTAATCGCGGCTTGATTACAGCAGATTTTGTAACAGATGGTAATGTTGATACGTTACGTCAGGTAACTTATAAGTGTAAAGATGGAACGCTTGGTTCGTCACCATTAAAGGCTGAAATTCCTGAAGGAGCAACTGGATATATTGATCCTGAGCGTTATTATCCAAGTCATGATGGAGTTGATTTTTATCATCGTTATAAAGAAGATATCGCTTTAATGGCAGAAATGGGATTTAATGTTTATCGTTTTAGTATTTGCTGGACAAGAATTTTTCCGACAGGCGAAGAGGCTGAAGGAAATGAGTTAGGTTTGAAGTTTTATGAGAATGTTATTGATGAATTATTAAAGTATCACATAGAGCCTTTAATTACAATTTGTCATGATGAAATTCCTGCATATTTAGCTGATCATTATGATGGATGGTCATCACGCCATACAATTAATTGCTACTTAAAATTATGTAAAACATTATTTGAACGTTTTAAAGGGAAAGTAAAATATTGGTTGACATTTAATGAGCTTAATGTTGTAAAGGGTTATGCTCAAATGGGAACTCATAAAATTGATAGTCAAACGCATTATCAAGCGATGCATCATGTTTTTGTTGCTAGTTCATTGGCAACAAAAATGGCTCATGAAATGATGCCAGGGTGCATGGTAGGAACAATGTATGCAATGAGTGGTTTATATCCATTAACTTGCAAGCCTGAGGACATGATGGCACATATGAATACTAGAAGATTATCATATTTTTATGCAGACACTATGGTAACTGGCGGATATCCATATTATGCACAAGCATTATTTGAAAAAGAAGGGGTCGTACTGGTTAAGGAGCCAGGTGATGATGATTTACTAAAAGAATATCCACTAGATTTTATTACTTTTAGCTACTATAGAACAACAACCGTTAATGCTAACACTAAATTAAATATTATCGGATTAGCAATGGATCTAAATCCCTATTTAGAAGCAACCCCTTGGGGTTGGCCAATTGATCCTGTTGGATTGCGCTATGTTATGAATGAACTTTATGATCGTTATAAAAAACCAATTATGATTGTTGAAAACGGAATGGGTGAAATCGATCATTTTGAAAATGATACAGTTATAGATGATTATCGGATCCGATATTTAAAAGATCATTTTAAAAACATGAAAGATGCCATTAATATTGATCATGTAGATTGTATTGGTTATACGATGTGGGGGGCTATTGATCTTGTTTCACTTAGTACCGGGGAAATGAAAAAACGTTATGGTTTTGTTTATGTAGATAAAAATGATGATGGTAGCGGAACATATAATCGATATAAAAAGAAAAGTTTTGATTGGATGAAAGAAGTTATTGCAACAAATGGAGAAAAGATATAAGGAGGGAAATAAAATTCCCTTTTTTTAAATTTTAATCGGGTCTATTTATAATTTAGGTTAATATATTTAAAGGAGGAATGATTAGGAGGAATCATAGATGTGTACAGCAATAAAGATATATTCAGATAATGGAGATATTTATTTTGGTCGAACAATGGATTTTTCATTTGAATTAAATCCTGAACTTTATTATATTCCTGCAAAATACCAGTGGCGCAATGTTCTAAATACTCATGATATTGAAAATAAGTACAATATTCTTGGTATCGGGCAAGATGTCTCTCCTGTTGCTTTAAGTGATGGTGTTAATGACCATGGATTTGCAGTTGCGGCATTATATTTTTCTGGGTTTGCTCAATATGATGGGCTAAAAAAAGATAATACATCAATTATCCCGATCGCTGCTTTTGAACTAGTTTATTTTTTATTAAGTCAATGTGCTTCAGTAAAAGAAGCTCAAGAATTAATAAAAGTCATCAAAATTATTGGTGTAGAAGATAGTATTACACATATAGCAGCTCCTCTTCATTGGATAATAAGCGATGCAAATAACAATTGTATGGTGATTGAAAAAACAATAGATGGTCTACATGCGATTAATAATCCTATTGGTGTTCTTGCAAATAGTCCAGATTTTTCTTGGCATATGACTAATTTACGAAATTATTACAATTTATCGCCATATCAATTTCAAGAAGCAATATGGAACAATATAAAACTTACTCCATTTGGACAAGGTGCAGGAACATTAGGTTTACCAGGGGATTATACACCACCATCACGTTTTATTAGAGCAGCATTTCAAAAAACATATACAGATATTCCAATTGATCGTCATCAAGCTGTGATAACTTGTTTCCGGATCATGGAAACGGTCAGTATTCCTAAAGGGGTCGTCATTACAGCAAATCAAACTTCTGATTATACTCAATATACGATGTTTATTAACTTAGCAACTCGAGAATATTATTTTAAAACATATTGGAATAATCAGATAACAAGAGTTGAATTTCCTCAATATGATGAAAAAGATATGAAAACGCTTTCATTAGGACCGTTAAATCAAACGATTGAATTTAAAACTAGAAGTATTTTTTTATAAAAGGATGTGTTGTTAGATACATCTTTTTTTGTTTATATTTATGATTATTGTGAAAGAATAAAATATGCTTAAGCATATTCGTTGAAGATAATCGAATGACTATGCTAGAATGGCATTCTAAGGATGTGAAAAAAATGTTGATACAAAAAAGAAATGGTCTTTTTCAAGACTATGATAACAACAAAATAGAAACAGCAATAAAAAAAGCTTTTTGCAGTTTATCTGAAACAATAAAAGATGATGAATTAAAAAAGATGATTGCAGATATTGAAAAACATATTATAGCTGATATGTCTGTTGAAGCAATTCAAGATTTGGTTGAAGAAACATTGATGAAACATGGATATCTTCAAGTAGCAAAAGCTTATATTTTATATCGTCAAAAGCATACGGAGCAGCGATTGATAATTGATGAACTGCTTGCCTTATTGGGAAATCAAAATCTAAAAAAGGTTCTATTGAAGATTCACAAAGACTATCCTCAAGAAGAATATTCATTGCAATTATTATTAGTGAAATTTAAAACATTTTATAAAGAGGGTATGAGTCATTTTGAAGCGTTGAAAATGTTGATGAAAGCGAGTGTGGAATTAATTAGTAAAGAAGCACCTAAATGGGAGATGATTTCAGCTCGATTTTTAACTTATGATGTAAATCAACAGGTTGACCAAAAAATGAATACCGCTGGTAGATATACTTTTTATGAGCGGATTAACTATTTAGCACAACAAGGTTATTATGGACAATATATTCTTGAAAGCTATTCAAAAGATGAAATAGACATGTTAGGACAGTATATTAGCGAATCGCGAAATGAATTATTTACATATAGTGGTCTTGAATTGATTGTTAAAAGATACTTGATTCAAAATCATGACCGCGAAATTATTGAAAAACCACAGGAAATGTTTATGTCAATTGCTATGCATTTGGCCATGAATGAATCAAATAGAGTTAAGTGGGCAAAAGAGATTTATGATATTTTAAGTACTTTAAAAGTGACGATGGCAACACCAACTATGTCTAATGCGAGAAAGCCATTTCATCAAATGAGTTCATGTTTTATTGATACTGTCGATGATTCATTAGCAGGAATATATAAAAGTATAGATAATTTTGCTAAAGTTTCAAAAAACGGTGGTGGAATGGGACTGTATTTTGGAAAAGTACGTGCTAATGGAAGTAGTATCAGAGGTTTCAAAGGAGCAGCAGGAGGTGTGATTCGATGGCTTAAACTTGTAAATGATACTGCAACAGCAGTAGATCAATTAGGAGTTCGGCAGGGAGCAGCAGCAGTATATTTGGATGCATGGCATAAAGATCTACCCGAATTTTTACAAATTAGAACAAATAATGGCGATGATCGAATGAAAGCACATGATATTTTTCCTGCGGTTTGTTATCCAGATTTATTTTGGAAATTAGCTAAAAATGATTTGGAAGCTTCATGGTACATGATGTGTCCACACGAGATACATGAAGTTAAAGGTTATTATTTAGAGGATTGTTATGGTGAAGAGTGGGAAAGGAAATATTATGAGTGCGTTGAAGATGACCGAATTCCTAAACGCGTTATGACAGTTAAAGAAATTGTTCGTTTAATTATTAAATCACTAGTTGAAACAGGAACTCCTTTCACATTTAATCGCGATCATGTTAATAATTTTAATCCTAATCCTCATCAGGGAATGATATATTGCAGTAATCTTTGCACAGAAATTGCTCAAAATATGCAAGCGATGGAGATCTTACCGTCTGAGGAAATTGAGGTTAATGGTGAAACTATTATTGTTGAAAAAACAAAACCAGGTGATTTTGTAGTTTGTAATTTAGCTTCATTAACATTAGGTCATCTTGATGTCTTAAATGATGATGAATTGAGACACGTTATCAGTGTTGTAATTAGGGCTTTGGACAATGTAATTGATTTAAATTATTATCCAATTCCTTTTGCCAAAATAACTAATCAAAAATATCGTGCGATTGGATTAGGAACAAGTGGTTATCATCATATGCTGGTAAAATTGAAAATGTCATTTGAAAGTGATGAGCATTTACAGTTTATTGAGCAGCTTTATGAAAAGATTAATTACTTTGCGTTGGAAGCTTCATGTGATTTAGCTAAAGAAAAAGGAAGTTACTCATTGTTTAATGGTAGTGATTTTGAAACAGGTGCATACTTTATAAAACGTCGCTATCAAAGTAAAGCATGGCAAAATCTTCAAGCTAAAATCAAAGAAAATGGTTTAAGAAATGGATATCTTTTAGCGATTGCCCCAACCAGTTCAACTTCAATTATTGCTGGAACAACAGCAGCTGTTGATCCTATCATGAAAAAGTATTTTATGGAAGAGAAAAAGGGAAGTATGATTACTAGAGTTGCTCCCGACTTAGATTCTGAAACTTTTTGGTTATATAAAAATGCGCATTATATTGATCAAGAGTGGATTGTTAAAGCAGCGGGAATTAGGCAGCGTCATCTCGACCAGTCACAATCAGTTAATTTATATATGACAAATGAGTTTACTTTTAGAAAGTTGCTTAATTTGTATATTAAAGCTTGGGAGTATGGTGTTAAAACATTATATTATGTTAGAAGCCAGTCTTTAGAAGTTGAAGAATGTGAATCATGCAGTTCATAGGAGGTAATAATGGAACTTAAACAAAAAGCATTATTTAATGCTAAAGGTGATATTGATGTAAGAAAACGTCGAATGATAAATGGAAATACAACAAATCTTAATGATTTTAATAATATGAAATATCAGTGGGTCAGTGATTGGTACCGTCAGGCGATGAATAATTTTTGGATTCCAGAAGAAATAAATTTGACTCAAGATATTAGAGATTATCGTTTGTTAAGTGAGGCAGAACGAACCGCATATGATAAGATTCTTTCATTTTTAGTTTTCTTAGATTCTTTACAGACAGCCAATCTTCCTAATATTGGTGAGTATATTACAGCAAATGAAATTAATCTTTGTTTAACCATTCAAGCATTTCAAGAAGCGGTCCATTCACAAAGTTATAGCTATATGCTTGATTCAATTTGTTCACCAACTAAACGAGATGAAATTTTATATCAATGGAAATTTGATGAACATTTGTTGAAGCGAAATGAATTTATTGGTGAACAGTATAATGCATTTCTTGAACATAAAGATAGTTTTCATTTAATGAAAACGATTATGGCTAATTATATTTTGGAAGGAATTTATTTTTATTCAGGATTTATGTTCTTTTATAATTTAGGACGAATGGGTAAGATGTCGGGATCAGCTCAAGAGATTCGTTATATTAATCGTGATGAAAATACACATTTATGGTTATTTAGAAATATGATTATTGAGCTGCAAAAGGAAGAACCGACATTATTTACCCCTGAAAAGATTGAGATTTATCGTAATATGCTAAAACGTGGAGTTGAAGAGGAAATTGCTTGGGGGCAATATGTCTTGGGAAATCGAATTGAGGGTCTAACGATGGATATGGTCAGTGATTATATTCATTATCTCGGTAATTTAAGAGCATTTTCATTGAATTTTGAACCATTATATGAAGGATTTGAGACAGAACCTGAAGCAATGAAATGGGTAAGTATTTATAGTAATGCAAATAACATTAAGACCGATTTTTTTGAAGCAAAATCTACTGCTTATGCAAAGTCTAGTGCTATTGAAGATGATTTATAGAATATTTAGAAAAGCAAGATAGAAAACTACCTTGCTTTTTTGATTGATCTATTGTTCAGCTATTTGATGCATAAACGTTTATTAGAGGAGGATATATTGATGTATAGAATAAAAAAATCCGTTATTATTTTCTTCGCTTATCGCATTTATTGTTAGCCTGATCTATTTATTAATATCTATAGTAATAGCAGTATATTATAATCTATGGAATGGTCTATTCCTTCATTCTTATTGTAATTCAGTCGTTTTTGTGTTTTGTTTCCTGTGATAATGATGAGAAATTTTTTATACACCGCTATATATTTTATTTTCAAATATTAATGTGGATGTATCATTGGATAATTTAGCTTTGTCTTCACCAGTTGTCTCGAGCATGTACTTAAATATCATTATGATAGCATCAGTAGGAATCATCGGTTATATAATTTTACAGTCTATTCACCTTAATAAACAGCCACCTTTAATTACTGTCTTTAGTATTTCAGCGATGCATAGGTGCTATTTTAGTGATTTTAATTTTATTTTGTCAAAGCTCCGATGCTATTATTAAGGCGTGAACATGAAGCTATTGTTAATCATCAATTATGTATCACTAATACTTTTGAACAGGTTTTTAAAGAAAAAATGCTAAAACTTTATAAAAAAGTTCGGTATCTTTGTAATACTCATGGATATCCTTTTACTAAAAATATTCATTCAAAATATCTTGCTGATTTAATTTATCTAAAAATGAAGCTTCTATGATACTTTTTACTGATTATCTATCTGGTAGACAGTAAGCTTAAAAACTGTATTGCAATGTGATATATTAAACTTTGCCTAAAAATAATAACTATGCTAGTAATAGTTTATTTTTTTATTATATATTTGTTTGACAAGTCTAACACCAGGAGATAAGATATAATTGTTGGTTAGATTAGGCTAACTATTATAATTGTTTTAATTGAAATATTTAGCATTAAATCCTATTTTAAAAAGATTATAGAGGGTGTTGTGTGGTGAATCGGATGATTCTATTCGAAAAATCAATTTGTAAGATTGAAAAATGAGAATTATCCATATTGTGTGATGATGGAAATTAATGGGATGAGTTGTACCGATTGTCAGCAACAAATTGAAAATGAGTTTAATCAGAAGAAAATTTATTTAGAACAGCATTTGGCTGTACTTCTACCAAAACAAGATGCAAGTGTGGAATCAGTCTAGGTCTTAATAAAGTTAGTTGGCTATCGTGTTATTAAATTAAAAAAATCTGAATTAAAAGATAGGGGGATTTATATGTATTTGCAATTAGAAAATGTAGAAAAATATTATGGTGAAAATGAAAATCGGGTTCAAGTTTTAAAAGGAGTCAATGGTTCAATAGAACGCGGTGAAATCTGTGTTATGCTAGGACCTTCAGGCTCTGGTAAATCAACATTATTAAATTTAATTGGAGGTATCGAAATAATTGATTATGGTAATGTGATAGTTGGTGGAATTGATTTAGCATCTTTATCAAAAACAAAATTAGGGTTATACCGGCGGGATACTTTGGGCTTTGTTTTCCAATTTTATCATCTAGTCCCAAATTTAACAGTAAAAGAAAATATTGAAACAGGTGCATATTTGAGTAAGACACCACTAGCTGTTGAAACACTATTAGATAAATTAGGATTAAAAGAACATTGCAATAGGTATCCTAATCAATTATCAGGAGGACAGCAGCAACGAACTGCAATTGGTCGTGCTCTAGCAAAAAATCCTAAATTATTATTATGTGATGAACCGACAGGAGCTTTAGATTATCATACATCTAAAGATATTTTAGAATTATTAGAACAGATTAATCAGGATTATGGAACAACTATTTTAATTGTTACTCATAATGATGCAATTGCTAAAATGGCACATCGCGTGCTGCGTTTGCGAGATGGACAAATTATTTCAAACTATTTAAATACATCACGAATCAATGCTAAAGAGTTAGAATGGTAGTAGGGTGTTAGCATGAAAAATCCATTAAATAAGAGTTTAAAAAAAGAATTCACTGATAACTTAGCTCGTTATCTAGCACTTGCTTTGGTCATGATAGTTATGATTGCAACTGTTTCAGGTTTTTTTAGTGTAGCTTATAGTGTTAATAATCTATTAAAACAAAATCAAGATGAATGTTTAGTCGAGGATGGACAGTTTACTGTTTTAAAACCATTGACTAAAGAAGTAATTAAAGAAATTGAAAAAGAGCCTGTAAAACTTTATGAAAATTTCTATAGCGAGCAAAAGATCAAAAATAGTGCTACATTAAGGATATATCAAGATCGTGAAAATATTAATTTGGTTACAGTTTACCAAGGGAAACTCCCAAAAAAGCATCAAGAAATAGCATTAGATCGGCTTTTTGCAATAAAAAATGGTTATAAAATAAATGATCAAATTAAGGTCAATGGTATAAAGTTAACTATCGTTGGATATTTAAGCCTACCTGACTATAGTTCGTTGATTAAGGATAATAGTGATTTAATGATGGATCCTATCCATTTTGGAGTTGCTATTGTAGATGAGTCAGATTTTGCTTTATTAAAAGAGAATAATATTAATTATACTTATAGTTATAAATCAAATGATGATTTAAGTAGTAAAGAAAATTACGATCAATTAAATCAAATTAGAGATATCGTAGTTGATAGTGGATGTAGCTTAACAGGAATGATGACCCAAGAGATGAACCAGGCAATATCATTTTTACCTAATGATATGGGTGGTGATATCCCAATGATGAATATGTTGTTTTATATCATTTTGGTTATTTTAGCCTTTATTTTTGTTGTAATTTCACAGGCGATAATTGAAGACCAAGCAACTGCAATTGGCACATTACTAGCTAATGGTTATACAAAACAAGAGTTGATTCACCATTATCTTACTTTAGTAATGATCATTGTTTTTGTAAGTGGACTAGTGGGAAATGTTATTGGATATACAATAATGCCTTCATTTTTTTCTAATATGTACTATAACAGTTATTGCTTGCCACCATTACAGTTAAAATTTATTCCTAGTGTATTTGTTAATACTACCGTGATTCCTTTTTTGGTTATTTTGATAGTCAATTATTTAATGTTATGGCATAAATTAAATATTTCGCCATTAAAATTTTTAAGACAAGATCTACATGAAAATAAGAAAAGTCATTATATTCATTTAAAGCAAACGTCGTTTATTAAGCGCTATCGTCAAAGAGTGATTCTTCAAAATAAGGGAAGTTATTTGGTTTTAATGATTGGAATTATTTTTGCTAGTTTTCTTTTAACTTTTGGTTTTTGTATTACCCCGTCGATTGAACGCTATTTAGAAAATATGGAAAATAGTTTTAAAACAAACTACCAATATCTTTTAAAGGTACCAGTTGAAGCTGCTGGAGAAAAAATAACATATACATTATTACAAACCTATTTTGCTGCTGGGGAAATTGACTTAGATGTTTCATTCTATGGATTAGATGATAATTCTATATATTATGCGGATATTGATTTGCCAAAGGAAAAAGATCAAATTATTATTTCCTACGATTTTGCTAAAAAAGTTGGCTTAGAAAAAGGAGATAAAGTAACGTTTACAAACCAATATACTGAACAAGAATATCAGTTAAAGGTTTTTGATATTTATAATAGCCGAACTAATATAAGTGTTTATATGTCACGTGAATCATTAAATAATTTACTCGAAGAAGATCTGAATTATTATAATAGTTATTTATCAGATCAGAAGTTAAATATTGATAAAAAATATCTTAGTACGATGATTACTAAGACAGATATGCTGAAAATTGGTGATCAAATGACGGAAACCTTTTCACAGATGATTCCGATTATGAGTGGGATAGCGATAGTTATTTATTTAGTTGTAATGTATATTCTAACAAAACTAGTATTAGATCGAAATACTAATTATATGTCGTTTTTAAAAGTGATAGGCTATAACAGCCAAGAAATTGCTAAGATATATCTTAAAGCTACAGCTTTGGTAGTAGTATTTTCATTATTGATTAGTTTACCAATTTGTAAATATGGTTTAGAAATATTGTTTATTCAAGCAATGATGAGATTTGCAGGATATATAGAAATCTATATTCCAACCTACCTCTATGTAATGATTTTTACTGTTGGCTTAATTACTTATTTTGTTGTTAATTGGCTATTGAATAAACAAATTCAAAGAATTGATTTAGGGAAATCTTTAAAAGAAACAGAATAACTATAGGTTATTCTGTTTTCACCTAAAAGGAGGAGATTTTAATGCTTGAAGATATTAAGCTGCCGTTTATAGATAAAAAGGTTATTAATAAGCATGAAAGAGAGTATCAAATAGGTTTAATCGATGGACAGGGAGTAATGACGAGCATAGATATTTATCCAGGGATACAAGTTATATATAATAATTTTCATTGTTTTACTGCTCCGACTGATCAATCTCTCAATCGGCATCGTTATATTGAAATTAATCATTGTCTAAAAGGTAAATTTGAATGTCAGTATAATAAAAATTATTATGCATATTTATGTCAAGGAGATTTAGCAATTAGTGGTGGAACATTAAATAAATTAACTCACTCATTTCCATTGGGTTATTATAATGGTGTAGAAATTTTGATTGAAGTAGAAAAAGCTAAAGAGAATAAATTATTAGATGAATTCAATATTGATATTGATTTAATCAGTAAACGTTTAAAAGAAAGCCATAATGTATATATTTTTCGTGCTACTGCTCAAATTGAACATATTTGTTTAGAAATGTATGAGATAGAAGAGGAATTAAAGAGGAATTACCTAAAAATAAAAGTGTTAGAACTGTTATTATTTTTATCACATCATGACTTTGGAATTTTAGAAAATGAAAAGCATTATTATCCAAAAAAACAAATTGAGATTATCAAGGCAATAAAAACAGAGCTTAGTAACAATATTTCAGCTAAATATGATCTTGAAAAACTAGTAAAACAATACAATATTAATATTCATACATTTCGTAAAGCATTTAAAGAGATTCACGGTAAACCAATCTATCAGTGGTATAAAGAATATCGTTTAGAGTATAGTTTAGGTCTACTGATTAATACCGATATTCCAATTATCGAAATAGCTAATGAGATTGGTTATTCTAATCCAAGTAAATATTCAGCTGCATTTTATCAATATACTTCTATGACACCCCAGCAATATCGTAAATCACATCTTAAAATGGAGCAATAATAACAAAATGGAGTAGCAGTAATAATATTTAGGAGTTATACTCTCTTATAAAGTTAGTCTATTCTAACTAAAGGAGGGTTAATATGACAGTATTAAAATCTTTATTTGCTTATGCTGGCAAATATAAATATTTAACAATACTTTCTTTAGTATTTTCAATGATAAGTGCTATTTTATTATTAATGCCATTTATTATGATTTGGAAAGTTATTGAGGTTATTTTGGCAGAGTATCCAAACTTTGCCCAAGGAAGTATTGCGATACAATACGGCTGGTACGCGTTAATTTTTGCTGCAGTTGGAATTTTATTGTATGTTTCGGGCTTACTTTGCTCACATTTAGCTGCATTTAGAATTGCTTCAAATATGCGTAAAAAAGCTTTACATCATGCTGTTCAATTACCACTTGGATATTTTGCTAAAGAAGGAAGTGGTAAATTAAGAAAAATTATTGATGAAGCTGCAGCTTCAACAGAAACTTATTTAGCACATCAATTACCGGATATGGCACAATTGATTACTACTGTTTGTGCGGTAATAGTCTGTTTATTTATTTTTGATTGGAAGTTTGGGATAGCTGCACTAATTCCAACGATTTTAGCACTATCAAATATGTTTAAAATGATTGGTCCTGGCTTACAGGAATCAATGAAAGCATATATGGACGCACTTGAAGGAATGAGTAATGAAGCAGTTGAATACATTCGTGGGATACCTGTTGTTAAAACATTTCAACAGACAGTTTTTTCTTTTGACCGTTTTCATCAATCAATTAATAATTATGAAAAATTTGCAATTGGTTATACAAATAAGATGCGTTTCCCAATGACTTTGTTTACGACCTTCATCAATAGTATTTTCATTTTCATTATTGGCACAATGATGTTATTGATCTTAAACGGTTTTGATTTAAATTCTTTAATGCCAGATTTCTTATTTTATGTTATTTTTACACCAATTATTGCAGTAACAACTAATAAAATTATGTTTGCAAGTGAAAATACAATGATGGCTGCAGATGCTTTAAACCGAATCGAAGGAATTATTAATCAAAAGCCGTTTACGTATAAGCATAGTCTGCAAGAAATCACCAATAGTGATATCGAATTTGAGCATGTCTCTTTTACTTATCCAGAAAGTGAAAATGAAGTCATTCATGATGTTAATTTGAAAATAAAAAGTGGTTCTATTGTTGCTTTTGTTGGTAAAAGTGGAGGTGGTAAATCAACGCTAGTATCCCTAATACCGAGATTTTATGATGTGACTAAAGGGACTATTAAAATTGGTGGTGTCGATGTTAAAGAAATTAGTGAAAAAGAATTAATGAGTAAGATTTCATTCGTATTTCAAGACAGTCGTCTTTTAAAGAAAAGTTTTAGAGAAAATATTAAGATGGGATCAAATGCAAGTGTTGAAGATATTCAGACGGCAGTTCATAAAGCTCAATGTGATGATATTATAGAGAAATTTGATCAAGGATTAGAAACTAAGATTGGTAGTAAAGGGGTTTATTTATCAGGTGGGGAAACCCAAAGACTGACATTAGCACGAGCCATTGTTAAAGATGCTCCAATTTTGTTATTAGATGAGGCTACTGCTTACGCTGATAGTGATAATGAAGTCTTAATGCAAAAAGCAATTATGGAATTAGCAAAAGACAAGACTACGATTATGATTGCTCATCGACTTTCAACAATTGTAAATGTTGACTGTATCTATGTTGTTGATAATGGTGAAATTATTGAGAGCGGAACGCATCAAGAATTATTAATTAAAAACGGATTATATGCTCAAATGTGGCATCAATATTGTCAGTCAGTAGAATGGAAAGTAGGTGAACAAGAATGATAAAAAAGGTTCAAGAGCGTTTTGCTTTAACCCATTTGGGAGCAGTTAATTTAATTAAGGCTTGTGTTTCATGTACGATATCATATTTAGCAATCGCAATGTCAATTGGAGTGTTATATTATTTTACTTGTGATGTTTTAGAAATGCTATATGGCAGTTCAAATACAATCTTATATTCAATGTATCTGATTGAATTTGTAATAGTTGTTATCTTAATTTTTATCGCTCACTATATTCAATATAATATGACTTTTTATAATACTTATAAAGAAAGTGCAAGATTAAGGATTCGTGTTGCTGAAAAACTTCGAAAATTCCCGTTAATGTTTTTTTCAAAACGTGATTTATCAGATTTAACAACAACAATTTTGTCTGATGTTACGGGAATGGAACAGGCTCTATCACATTTTATTCCTGAATTCTTTGGGTCAATAGCTTCCACACTTTTACTATCTATATCGATGTTCTTTTTCGACTTTAGGATGGCTTTAGCAGCTGTTTGGTGTGTTCCTGTATCATTTTTATTAGTAGTTCTGGCTAAACGAAAATTAAGTAATGCTGGATTTAAAGATCGTCAAAAACAATTAGTTCGAACTGAAAAGATTCAAGAGACGCTGGAGACAATTAGGGATTTAAAAGCTAATCACTATACTCAGCAGTATCTTAATGAGGTAGATCAAGTTATTGATGATTGTGAAAAGAGTCAAATTAAAACAGAACTTACAAATGCTTTATTTGTAGTTAGTTCACAATTGATTTTAAAATTAGGAATTGCAACAGTAGTCATTTATGGAGTAACATCACTAATCAATCAAATGATTGATCTGAAAGTCTTTATGTTATTTTTAATTGTTGCTTCTCGTCTTTATGATCCTCTTAGTGGGACATTACAAAACTTAGCAGCGATTATCAGTTGCGATCCTAAAATTGCTCGTCTAAATGAAATAGAAAATTATCCCCTTCAAACTGGTGAAGAAAAATTTGAACCAAGTAACTATGATATTGAATTTAAAAATGTAAGTTTTGAGTACCAATCTGAAAAAAAGGTACTTGAAGATGTAAGTTTTGTTGCTAAACAAAATGAAATTACGGCTTTAATTGGAAATAGTGGTGGCGGTAAAACAACCTGTGCTTCATTAGCTGCTCGTTTTTATGAATTAAACGAAGGGGTTATTAAAATAGGTGGAATTGATATTTCTACAGTTGATCCAGAAATACTATTATCAAAATTTTCTATTGTTTTTCAAGAGGTTGTTTTATTTAATAATACTATTTTAGAAAATATTCGCATTGGTAAAAAAGATGCAACTGACGAAGAAGTCATGGAAGCAGCTCAAAAAGCTTTTTGTGATGAGTTTGTTGAAAAACTGCCAGATGGATATAATACGGTTATTGGTGAAAATGGTTCAAAATTATCAGGTGGGCAACGGCAGCGAATTTCAATAGCTCGAGCAATTCTTAAAGATGCACCTATTATTTTATTAGATGAAGCAAGTGCTTCATTGGATGTTGAAAGTGAGACCTTTGTACAAAAAGCGTTATCACATTTGATTGCTAATCGAACCGTCATTATGATTGCTCACCGGATGAGGACGATTGCTAATGCCTCTAAGTTGATTGTTTTAGAAGATGGACATGTAGTTGAGCAAGGAACTCCAGAACAATTATTACGTAAAGAAGGGGTTTATCAAAGAATGGTTGACCTGCAAAAAATGAGTAACGAGTGGAAATTATAAAAACTAGCAAGATATTGCTGGTTTTTTTGTTAGACTTATATAACTTTAGATTGACTATGACGAAAAAAAGAGTATTCTAATAGTATAGAGTGTTAGTTTTGACTAACATCTTTATAATAAGTTAGGAGGAACATTAATGAAAGATTTATTAAAAAACAAAACTGTATTATCCTTTGTAGGAGGAATTGCAGCAACGATTGCTGGTGCAAAGTTTTTAAAAAGCGATAAAGCTAGAACAATGGCGGTTAATTCTTTAGCTTCGGGAATGAAGCTAAAAGACGATGCGATGGCTACTTATGAAACGATCAAGGAAGATGCAAAAGATATTTGTTACGAAGCAAAAGCTAAAAATGAGGGAGAATAGATAGGTTATGAAAGCTTATCAAATTGTTCATGATATGCCTGGACGAATGCGAATTCGTTATGGTAAATATACTTTTTCAAAAACTGCAGCAATTGGATTAAGCTATGAATTAGAACGTTGGAAAATGGTTAATAAGGTCGAAGCTAATGATATAACAGGAAGTATTTTATTTATTTATGATAAAAATAGAAGAAGAGAATTATTAGCTTTAATACGACAATTTGAAATAGAAAAATTTGATGTAACGCCATATCTAGCGACAATCAAGGAGTATAATTCTTATGAAATAACACAAAAAGAAGTTAGCCAAAATTATACTTCTAAATTTATAAAGTTATTGCTTCGCCGTTATTCAATTCGGTGGTTTTTACCAACTCCGATACAATATTTAAGCAGTATCGTTTTAGCGGTTAAATATTTCAAAAAGGGGCTAGCTTCATTAGGTAAAGGACATATTGATGTGCCAGTTCTTGATGCGACAAGTATCGCTGTATCGATGCTTAATAGACAGTTTAAAACAGCTGGCGATATTATGTTTTTATTGTCGGTATCACAATTATTAGAAGACTATACAAGAAAAAAAACAACTTTACAATTAAAAGAATCATTATCACTTCATCTAGATAAGGTTTGGATCTTAGAAAATGAGTCAGAAATAGAAATTCCTAGTGATACTCTAAAAAGAGGTGATATAGTTATTGTTCACATGGGGACGATGATCCCTGTTGATGGAGAAATAACCGATGGTCAGGCTTTGATCAATGAATCAAGTTTTACTGGTGAGCCTCTAAGTAAAGCGGTTGGTAAGGATGATACTGTTTTTGCAGGAACAATTGTAGAAGAAGGAAAAATTTATGTAAAAGTTAGAAATCTACAAAAAGAAAGTCGTATTAATAAAATTGTTGATATGATCGATGTTAATGAAACATTAAAAGCTGGTGTTCAATCGCGAGCTGAACATCTTGCTGATTCGATTGTTCCATTTAGTTTTTTTGGCTTCTTTGGATTGCTATTATGGACAAGAAGTCTAACAAGAGCGACTTCAATTTTATTAGTTGATTATTCGTGTGCAATTAAATTGACTACATCAATTTCTATCATCAGTGCAATGCAAGAGGCTGGAAAACATTCAATCATGGTTAAAGGTGGTAAATATCTTGAAGCGATGGCTCAAGCCGATACAATTGTCTTTGATAAAACAGGAACTTTAACTAATGCGACTCCATTCGTTCAAGAAGTAACACCACTAGATGACTACAGTCGTGATGAAGTACTTAGAATTGCAGCTTGTCTTGAAGAACATTTCCCTCACAGTGTTGCTAACGCAATTGTTAAGCAAGCCCAAGATGAGGAATTGTTACATCAAGAAGAACATGCTGAAGTAGAATATATTATTGCTCATGGTATTGCTACTAATTTACATGGTCAAAGAGCAATTATTGGTAGTGAGCATTTTGTTTTTGATGATGAACAGATTGAAAAACCCCCTGAAATAGTTCAGTTGATCAGCAAATTACATAGTAAAGGAGCTAGTTCATTGATTTATTTAGCAATAGGTCAACGCCTAGCAGGAATCATTAGTATTTATGATCCGCTCAAGCCGGAAGCCAAGCATGTAATTAATAATTTACGGGAGATTGGTTTTAAAAAGGTTATTATGTTAACTGGAGATTGTGAAAATGCTGCAGAGCATATTGCAAATGAACTAGGAATAGATGATTATAAAGCTGGTATTTTACCAGAAGATAAAGCTGAGTATATAAGACTGTTAAAAGCGAAAGGTAAAAAAGTCGTGATGGTGGGTGATGGCGTAAATGATACTCCGGCACTATCAAGTGCAGATGTATCTATTTCAATGCAAGATAGTTCCGATATTGCCCGTGAACTAGCAGATGTGACATTGACTTCAAGTCGTTTGGATGAAATTGTTGAATTTAAAAAGATTTCGATATTACTAATGCAAAGAATAAAACATAATTATACTAATATCGTGGCATTTAATAGTTTATTAATTTTATCTGGACTAATTGGATTATTACAGCCTAATACAAGTGCATTTTTACACAATACTTCAACATTCCTATTTTCTGCTGTCTCAACAAAACCGCTTCTTTATAAAAAAGAAAATTAAGCAAGTAGGGAGATTTCCTTACTTGCTTTTATAATCAATTGAATTATAAGATAAATAAATGTCTATACTATAAAAAATTAATAAATTTAAGGGAGAAGTGGTTATGGGAGAAGCACTGGAAGATTATTTAGAAGCTATTTTAATTTTATCTAATCAAAATAAAGCCGTTCGTTCTGTTGATTTAGCAGTGTATCGAGGATATTCTAGGGCAAGTATTAGTTATGCAGTTAAAGAGCTTAGAAATAAAAATTATTTAGAAGTAAATAAAGATGGTCATCTCAAGTTAACATCGAGTGGTCAAGTACTTGCTAATAGAATTTATGAACGACACTGTTTTTTTAAAAAACTTTTAATCGCTGCTGGCGTAAGTTCAAACCAAGCAGAAATAGAAGCTTGTAAAATGGAACATGGAATTAGTGATGACAGTTTTGAAAAGTTGAAAACGTTGTTAGATTTTTAGCATAGAATTTTTGTTTGAGTATAAACATAGATATTGTAAAAATTGATTGAATAGAAATTTATTAAAAAAATGCTGTTAATATGTTTTAAAATAAAAAGACAAAATCAAATATTTTTGGTTTTGATTTTATCCGTTCATTTATCTGAATTTTAATGGTATATATTTTTATAAGAAAATTTCGTTATTTGCTGATTTCAGCATAAATGTGTAATTGATGTAGAGAATGAATATAATCATTAAGCACATGTAATCTTAGTTGTGTATCAACTGGTAATGATAAAAAATATTCGCGAGAACTAGAACTGCGCTGGATTAATTCATGTAAGTTTTGATATTTAATGTCACTCACCTCTAAACATATCATAGCCGTTATTGATAAAAATATACAGGTTCAAAAACATAATGATTTAATTGCATAAAATAGAAAAGGAAATACAAGCATATTAAAATTGCACGTTGCTAGAAACATTCATACGTAACAAATGTATTTTAAATTATCCTTTATTATCTATAATAAAAAATAGAAAAAAATAAAGGTGATTATAAAATTAATAAGGAAAAGTATTTCAATAGCTATGCGGTTGAATCCAAATTGGATAATACTGTTTAATAGTAGAAAGAATAATGGAGCTATAAAATCAACAACAGCTGCAAAGTCATGAATTATTGCTTCAATCGTATCTGGGTCTTTTGTTAATACTAAAGCATTCAGACAGGAGCTCGCCTCCAAAGGATAATATCATGATGGATAACACCATTAGCGATACAATAGGAAATGAGAAAGATTTTAAAATGATAAAAAATCTAATGGTAATATAACTAAGAAAAATTCTAAGCCAAATCAGCTAAAAATTATAAATTCTTTTTACAGGGTCTTTAGAATTTTCTAATATACCTTATTATCATAAATCTACTTTTACAGCTAGAATAAAATGATTTTAAGATTTCTGGTAATAAAAATTCACCAAAATCATTATTAAAAGAATCAACTAAGTAAATTGATGTATAGGTAGTTTTTCATAATAACTCATCACTTTATTTAATAATTATATTATTTTGTTGATTAACTTAATAAACAATAAAAACATGACATAAGTCATGTTTTTATTGGCTCCAGCCTTTGGTATTATTACGGACATTGATAAAATCTTGGTATATTCCAGTTTGTTTGATTAACTGGTTATGGCTTCCGCTTTGTGCAATTTTTCCATCAGCTATGACAAGAATCTTATCTGCGTAGCGAATAGTGTTTAAACGATGTGCTATTACTAATAAGGTTTTTCCTTGACATAACTGTGTAATTGCTTCTTGGATATAATTTTCGTTATCACCATCAATACTGGCAGTTGCTTCATCAAGGATAATAATAGGAGCATCTTTTAAAATACATCGAGCAATTGAAATTCGTTGTTTTTCACCACCGGAAAGGCTTGTACCACCTTCCCCAATAATTGTTTGAAAACCATTTGGCAGTGCCATGATAAAATCATAACACCGAGCTTTTTTAGCTGCTTCAATGACTTCTTTTTCCGTAGCCTCAAGTCGTCCGATGCTAATATTATTATAGATAGTATCCTGAAATAAATAAACACGTTGGAAAACCATACTGATATGATTCATTAAATCAGCAAGTTTAACGTTTTTGATATTTGTTCCACGGATGTTTATTGACCCGCTATCAACGTCCCAAAAACGTGTTAATAGATTAGCAATCGTACTTTTACCGCCTCCTGATGGACCCACAAGAGCAAGCATCTTATTTTTTTCTAATGTAAAATTTATATTGTGTAATACTTCTTTTTTATCATAAGAGAAACTAACATTTTTAAATTTTATTTCTGGTAGATCACTTTGTTCTGGAATTACTTCCATACCATCATCAGGCAGTTCTTTTTGAGCTAAGACATCTTCGACACGATCCATACAACTACTCATTACAGTTAACCGTGTACTTTGACTATACAACGCTTTAAGTGGACCAAATAAGTCAAATACAAATAAAGTTACTCCAATCAAGTAAGGAACAGTTAGTAAATTTTGAGTTTGTAGATATAATGAGAGTGCTAAAATAGCAGCTATTCCTAAACCATAAATAATATTTAGCCAACGTTGCCAGGGAGCATGTGTTTCTTCAAATTCTAAATTAGTTCGGCAGCTCTCTTTAAAATTATTAGAAAGTTCAGCTGATTTTTCACCTAACAGATTATAAGTTTTAATAATACTAATACCCTCAATAAAATCAAGTACAGCATTAGTGAGTTTTTCACTTTGTTCTTGTCTGATAGTTGAATGTTCTAATGTTTGTTGTTCCATCGCTTTACCTAACCATAGGATTGCTCCAGCAATTAACAATGAAAGTATCCCCAACCAAATATTTAAATAGAACATAAAGATGATCATAATAATTTCAGCAAAAATATAGCTCATCATGTCAGCAATCACGGTCATACAATTTTCTTCTATAAAGACCATATCCGTAGATAATACTGAACTAATTTTCCCAATATTTCCTTCAGTAAAGTAACCCATTGGCAATTTTCTAAGATGACGGCCTAATTCCATGCGCATATCTGAAAAAATTCGATAACCAGAATCACCTTGTAAACGATCAGAAATATTTTGAAAAACTGCTTGAAATAAAACACAAACTATTAATGTAATACCAAGCAGAAAACATAATCGATCAGACATTTTATTATTATAAAAAGCATTAAAAGCAATAAATGCTAGTCCGATTGGGGATTTTGCTAACATTGATTTTAAAAACGAGAAAATAAAAGCGATTTTAATATTGCGACGATATTTTCCGGCGATAGCAAGGATTCGTGACATTAATGAGATCATAATTAATTACCTCCTTGATTATGACTAACTCTCCAATTAGCACTATTATTTGCCATGGTCCATAACTTTTGGTATTCAAGGCAAGTATCTATAAGTTCTTGATGAGTTCCTACTGCGTTTAAATAGCCATTCTTAAGTACACAAATCTGATGTGCATTGATAATTGAATGTAGATGGTGGGCAATAACAATAACAGTTTTATCTTTGATAACTTCTGCAATTGCGGCATTCATTTTTTCTTCATTTTCTGGATCCATAAATGCAGTAGCTTCATCAAGAACAATGATTGGAGCATCTTTGAGAATTGCCCGAGCAAGAGAAATTCTTTGTCGTTCACCACCGGATAATTGTTTTCCTCCATCACCTGCCAAAGTATGAATTCCTAATTCAAGACGGCTTAAAAATTCATCACACTGTGCTTTACTAGCTGCTTGATAAACTTCTTCATCACTAGCATCAAGCCGTCCCATTCTAATATTTTCCATCAAAGTTGTATTAAATAGAAATTGTTCTTGTGAAACATAGGCAATTTGATTATTTAACGTTTCAATGCTCATTTGTCGTAAATCTTGATTTCCTATTTTGATCGAACCTGAATGGACATCATAAAAATGAACAAGCAGTTTTGCTAATGTGCTTTTTCCACTTCCAGATTCCCCAATCAAAGCCGTTAGTGAGCCTTCTTTAATTTCTAAGTTAATATTATGTAAAACTACATTATTATTGTATGCAAAACTAACATTATCAAAGCTGATATGATGGTTTCTGTCTTTAAAACAATCAGATGTTTGTTGTAGTGGCGGTGCACTTAACATTTTTTCAAGAGACTCAATTTTATAACTGATTTGTGGTAAAGTTGAGACAAACGCCAAAGCCCGTAAAAGCGGAGTACCAATTGCGAATGATAAGCAAAGAATAAGAACTAAGTCAGGTAAACTCGAATAGTTGTGAAGAACTAACCAAGATCCAAATGGTAGAGTAAGTAAAGCTACACACGGTAAAATACTATTATAGAGTGCCATCCATGGCCAACAAGCTTTGTACCAGGCAAGAGTGAAATCACGATATCCACGTATATCATTTTCAAAACGATGATATGATTCACCATCGCGATTGAATACTTTAACAACTTCCATTCCATTAACATATTCAATAATAGTATTATTCATTTTTTGTGCAGCTACGTAGTAATTACTCATTTCTTTCATACCAATTTTGAACATTGCCCCCATCGCTAATAAACCAATGGGAAGAGAACCTAAAGATAATAAGGCAAGTTTCCAATCAACAATAAACATAACAATATAGATGAAGAGGGGAATAGCTAAGTTCGAGATGCCTTCCGGCAAAGCATGTGCCAATAGTAGTTCAATTGCTTCAATATCATCAATAAAAGTTTTTTTATGAGCACCAACTCCTTTTTCTTGAATAACTCCTAATGGTTGCTTTTCAAGTTTACATTGTAAAGAAATTCGTAGATTTTTTAATGTGTGATATGCACTTTGGTGTGATAAGGCAAGACCTTTAACATAAAAAACGGCATATAAGATAAGTGAAATTGCAATGGCAATAACTCTAAAAATAATATAATGAGTGCTTATTTGCTGATGCATGATTAAAGGTGTAATAATTTGATAGATAAAAAGAAATGGTAAGATATTCATTCCTACTCCAATCAGCATTGTGGCAATAGCTTGATAAGTTTTTTTTTCGATAATCACCAGCGTATTCTAATACTTTTTTAAGCATGTAATCCCTTCTTTCTGGTTAGTTTTAGCTAACCTAAGTTTTTTTTAAAACTCCCATCTAGGGAGTTTAACGTGTATATCCAAGAACTTGGTACCAGTTAAAGAAATGGCAGACAATTTGGCAATGATTCTCTATTTGCTCCCAACTAAAACCATGGATGAATGGCTCATAGATCGTAGTCCAAAAAGAAGATAGTAGAGTATGAAATTCCGTTTTACTGATTTCCGTAGTAAAAATTCCTCGATTTTTAGCTTCAAGATAATATTCATAAGTATAGATGGACATTTTTTCAACCCAGTCGTGAGTAAAATTAGAAAAGGAAGTACCTTGTGAGCATGATAGTAATAGAATAAAGCCATCATAATGGCTATATAAAAATTTAAACCACCATAACATTACATCGTTATTCATATTCCAGGCTTCAATTAATTCAAATTCTGTAACTGTTTCAAAATTGATCCTACGGTTGTCAGCGACTTCATTTAAAGCTTCTAAAGTAGGGGTAACTACTGCTGTAAATAATTCCTCTTTACTTTTATAGCGTTTGTAAAGTGCCCCTGTAGTAACCTTTGCATTTGCACAGATTGTTTTCAAAGAAGCTTTCTCATAACCTTGTGATAAAAATTCTTCTTTAGCACTTTTTAAAATTCTTGGATCAATAGATTTATCGGGTTTTGACAATTTATCGCCTCCTTTTATACTGATAATTAAATTATCGATAATCTAATTATCAGTATAAAAGTAATTGCACTTGATGTCAATCGTTACAATAAAATTTTAGGTTGAAAGTAATAAATTTGTTTTTATAAAAATTTAATTGGAATAAATAAAAAAGCCAACTTTTGAATAATGTATAAGTTGACTTTTTGAGGATTATTTAATTTAGAGGTATTTCAAGTATATGTGCTTTATTGATGATAACGCTTTAAAAGAATTTTTTTTAAATAAGCTTTAATATAGAAAATTAAACTTAGCAATAATGCTAAAAGGATCAATGTTTCAATCATAATTAAACAGTAACTAGTTTTTTACCCTGATTAGCAACAGCATCGATCTTCTCTTTTAATAGCGTTTCATCACCTAAATAGTAATGTTTTATTACTTTAAATTCATCATCAAATTCATATACTAAAGGAATTCCAGTTGGAATATTAATATTCATGATTGCTTCGTTACTTAACTTATCAAAGTATTTAACCAACGCTCTTAATGAATTACCATGTGCAACAATTAAGGCTCGTTTACCAGCCTGCATATCTTTTTTTACTGTTTCATTAAAATAAGGAATAACCCGCTCAATTGTTGTTTTTAAGCTCTCACCTGCTGGTAAAAGAGCAGAGTCAATATTTCGATACATTGCCTGCTTTTGCGCGCTGCGTTTATCATTTATATTTAAAGCTGGTGGCAGTACATCAAATGAACGACGCCAAATTTTCACCTGTTCTTCACCGTATTTTTCTGCAGTTTCCGCTTTATTTAATCCTTGTAAAGCACCATAATGACGTTCGTTTAGTTTCCAGCTTTTATTGACAGGCAGCCAGCAGAGATCCATTTCATCTAATATATGATTTAATGTGTGAATGGCTCTTTTCAGATAAGAAGTGTAGCACACATCAAATTCATAACCTTCATTTTTTAAAATCGTGCCTGCTTGTATTGCTTCTCGATGGCCAGTTTGGCTTAAATCTACATCTGTCCATCCTGTAAAAAGATTTAATTTATTCCAGTCACTTTCTCCATGACGTACTAATACTAGTTTCATAATATCTCTCCTTTTAGTTAGTTTAAGCTAACTATATTTGTATAATATTCCAATGAACAAAATTTGTCAACTAAGATGATAATAAAAGCAAGCTGTTACAATATTTTTCACAAAAGAATTAATCTGATTTTACTGACTGAAAAGATTAAGATTTCATTTGAAATGATTTTTAGTTATAATAATTTTATAGGCTTGAGAAGTTAGAGAGTGAGGGAATGGTTATAGTAACAGCAAGCACTGATGTGGCTTTTTGATTATCAATGAAAATATATATAAAAATATGATAATATTTTAGTAACATTGGAAATAAAAATGCCGGTATCGATTAATATTGATGAAAGCGACTTTTCAACTTTTGAAAATGCTGGATTTAATATTAAAAATAATGATATATTAGAAATAATGAAAGCGATTTAATGAGGTAGGAAAATGAGTAGAGTAAAAAGTTTAAATATCAAGTATGTAGCCAGTCAAGTATTTTATTTTGCAACCTTTGCCGCAATGATGGGATATGCCTCAGTATACCTATTGCACAAAGGTTTTAGTAATTCAACAATTGGTATAATTTTGTCCCTATGCAATATTTTAGCGGTGTTCATGCAACCGGCATTAGCAACTTTTGCTGATAAGAATCAAAAGATTGAAATTCGTAAAATTATTACAACTATCGTTGCAATAGCAATTGCTTTATCTGCAATTTTATTAGTAGTTCCAAGTAATCAGGCAATTATTTTTATTTTGATTGTATCAATCTTTTCATTAATGACAACGATAATGCCGCTAATGAATACTTTGGCATTTGTTTTTGAAAAGTATGGAATTCAAGTGAATTATGGCTTGGCTCGAGGGCTGGGGTCTGTTGCTTACGCTGTTGCATCAATGGTATTAGGACATGCAGTTGATGCTTTTAGTCCGGATTTATTACCAGTATGTTATGTTGTCTTTAATGCACTATTATTTATTGTTGTTCATGGCTATGTATTGCCAAAAAGTGAACAAATCGAAGTTGCAGTTGAGACAAATGACGAGGATGAAGTTGCAGTAAATAATGAAGGTTTGCTAAGATTTGCTGGTAAATATAAAAAATTTATTGTATTTTTATTAGGGTTTGTTTTTGTTTATTTTGCCCATACAATTATTAATAATTTCTTTATCCAAATAATTACTAATGTAGGCGGTAATAGTAGTGATATGGGAAATGCTGTATTTTTAGCAGCGATGTTAGAATTACCGACAATGGCATATTTTACGAAGCTTAGTAAAAAAGTTAATTGTGGAACGTTAATTAAAATTTCTATTATTCTATTCTTAGTAAAACATGTGATTACTTATTTTGCAGATGGAATGACAATGATCTATATAGCTCAAGCTTTCCAAATGGGGGCTTATGCTTTATTTATTCCGGCATCTGTTTATTATGTGAATTGTAAAATTGCCCCACAAGATATGGTTAAAGGTCAATCATTTGTGACTACTTCAATGACAGTAGCAGGGGTTTTTGGTAACTTGATTGGTGGGATGTTACTAGATTCAGTTGGTGTTAGCCAAGTACTGTTAATTAGTGCTGTTCTATCATTAATAGGTGCGGTAATTGTAGTAATGTCTGTTGAAAAAGTATAATTTTATAGAATTAATGAAAGTGTTGGTTTAGTTATTTAAAATGGTGCTTTAAAATAATATAGGGTACTAAACAAAAAGTAGGATTAGAAGATGTATAATCTTCAATAATTATTCTACTTTTTTATGTCTAGATATAGTATTATTTCATTTTTTATTTGTTTTTGTTTTTCTTGATTTGTTTTTTATTAATAGAAATTGTATACGTATCTAAAAGATTCTGAGAATACATAATTCTATTTCTAGCTCTGTCAAAATTGGTCATTCCATTTACATTAGATAGAATCTTTTTTACATAATTATTTTTTCCTTCAATACATCCGTTAGATATTCTTCTTCATTATATTCATTTTCTTTAACATCATTAAATACACGATAATCTTCTTTTAAATTATAAGCCATTTTTAATTCTTTGTTTATAGAAAGAACACATTCTAATACTCCTGCTTCACTAGTTGTATAACCTAATGTACGATCAAAAAAGTACTTTTCATCATTTATTTTATCGCCACTCTTTAAAAGCAGTTCGTATCTATATTTTAATAATTTGTATTCTTGACTATCTTTGTAACGTCTTAATATCCTTTTCCTAACTGAATTTAGACAGACTGTAATCTTCTTTAAAACACGGAAACTGTCAATACATATTATAGTTTTAGGAAAATATAGTCTCATTAAAGTGCGGTAATGATTATACATATCCATAGAAATGTATTTTACTTTATCACGTTCACTCTTAGGAATGGAGAAGAAATAATCATTAAGTTTCTCTTCACATCTAGATTCAACGATATCTAGGATAAGTTAGTTTTTGAATCCCATAATCATAAATGCATATTTATATTTAGAACGTCTGTCGAAATAGAAATCATCTATACATATGATTTCTTGTAAGTGGTGTCTTTTTAATTGAACATGATTATCAAATATTCTTACTACTGTTGAAGGGCTAACGTTATAGCATTTGGCAATAGATGAGTAAGTAGCTGTATAATGTTTAAGATCATTTAATATAGAAATTAATGTAACATTTGTAATAGAACTATAACTCTTATCAAAAGAATTTGGTTCATTAAATGTTTTCCTTCAGTATTTTGTGATACAATTATATTTGATATTGCTATACTTAATCAAAATGATATATTAATCTAGTTAAATCAACATACTTTTTAAATATTTTACTAACATATCTTCTGCTTGTTCAAAGTTTGTATCGATATATTAAATAATACCATTTCGTGATTATATAAATTTATAACAGAGTATTGATACAGTTTACTATCAACTATATGAACTTCTAATAAATCTGTGGGTCATACCTCAGTACATTTGGCTATATTAAAGTTTTTTACATAATAGATTTTATAATTTTCTTCATCGACTATAGTAAAAATTTATAACTGTTCTAATCATATCTCCTCTATATGAATTTATTTTTAGCTTTCATTGTAATAGTGTGACATCAACCTTTTAACTTTTTATGATTAGCCTTAAATTCTATGTTAGACAAATCTAAAGAAGATCTATGGTATCCATAATTTTGGTATTCTGAGAACCATTATTCATTTTATAGTAGTGTATTGATTCTTAATACTGGAAATATTTAGAATAATCTTTGATGGGTAATAACAATACGATTTATTTACAATTTTTACCTTTTTCTTTGGTTGTCGTGTTTTCATGTATGAACTACAGTATGTAATTTTCTTATGTACTCATTCTTTGTCTTAAGACTTAATATTTCTTCATTTTTTTGTTAGATAATTGAACTTTTGTTATTTGGATATACAGCTTTCATTTCTTTTTTTCGGTAGCTGATTTCCTTTTTTTCTACTATATTATAGCTTTTTTATAAGAGTTTATCCAAGAATGCAACAATCGATCATATTTAATGGTAGTACTCGTGACTATATTAGTAATTTACGCTTAGATGTGACCAATACTAATTTTTAATACGTTTTTACAATAAAAAATAGCTATAACATCTAAACAATTTCAATTAATATAATGCTAAAAAGGTTGATTTTTTCTAATTGAATAGGAGTTATTATCTTTATTTTTGCCCTCCCATATCATCGCATATGCTATTTTCTATAATGAAAAAGTGGCTTACTTGTTTAGGTGGGTAAACTTTGCACTCACTTTAGAGCTCCCTTTTTTACAACTTTTAGAAATAAAATAAATAAGTTAGTGTTTAGTGTAGGTTTATGGTATTATAATCAATGAAGTAATTTATAAATTGGATTTTTATGGTAATAATTTAATTAAATTATCATTAAAAATCTTTGCTTATAAATAATTTAGCAAAAAATATGAAAGGCTGTATATATAGAGGGTATGCTTGCAAAAATTAAAAAAATGCAGTAAAATGCAGTGAATTATGAAGAGTCTAACTAAAACTATAAAAGTATATTTATAAAGGTGGATTTTATGGAAAATATAGAAAATGCAATAGAAATAAGAGATATGAGTAAAGATTTCAAGCTTATTTATGACAAACCAACAACTTTAAAGGAACGGTTAGTTTTTTGGAATAGATCAAAGCCTGAATGGCATCATGTTCTGAAAAATATAAATCTAGATATTAAGAAAGGTGATACTGTTGCTTTAGTGGGGACAAATGGAAGTGGAAAATCTACACTTTTAAAATTAATGACAAGAATATTATATCCTACAAAAGGAAAATTAGAAACTGCCGGGAAATTAACTTCGCTATTAGAACTTGGAGCAGGTTTTCATCCTGATTTTACAGGTAGAGAAAATATATATTTTAATGCATCTATTTTTGGATTGACTAAATTTGAAATAGAAAAACGAATTGATGAAATAATAGAGTTTTCTGAATTAGGAAGTTTTATTGATAATCCAGTTAGGACTTATTCGTCAGGAATGTACATGCGTTTAGCTTTTTCAGTAGCAATAAATGTTGATGCTGAAATATTATTAATAGATGAGATTTTGGCAGTTGGAGATCAACACTTTCAAGATAAGTGTTTTTCGAAGTTGAAAGAGTTGAGAGATAGTGATAAAACAATTGTTATTGTTTCTCATAGCTTAGATATGATTAAAAAATTATGTACAAGAGCGGTTTGGATTTATAACGGTGAAGTAAAGGCGGATGGAAATCCAAATATTGTAATTGATAAATATCTTGATCAAGTAGTTAAGGATCATGCCAATCAAGTTAAAGATTATGTACCAGAAACAATTAACTGTATCTTAACAATTGAAACACCAACGGAGTTTGAAGAAAAAGATAATAGCAGTAATATTGTAGTATCAGGTTGGGAAGTAAGTAATACTTTTACAACTAATGTAGATGTTTATATGGATAATAAATATATTGGTCGTGCAAGTAGGCATAAAAGAAATGATGTTCTTATGCATTATCAAGAAGCTAATGGCGGAGCAAGCATGAATGCTCAAGCAGGATGGGAAATTAATGTGCCTGTAAAGGGATTAGAGGGAAATCATATCATTTATGTAAAAGTTAGTGATGGAGATAATATAATTGCAAATAAACAAGTACAAGTAATTCTTAAGGATAAAAGTAGGTAAAATTATGAAATTAATTGAAAATTTATATCAATATAGGGAATTGTTAAAATCAAATATTAAAAAAGAAATTCGTGGTAAGTACAAAGGTTCTGTTTTAGGAGTTTTGTGGTCATTTTTAAACCCTTTGTTAATGGTAATGGTTTATTTTTTAGTCTTTCCTTTTTTGTTTAGAAATACTGTTGATAATTATTTGATATATCTTGTTATTGGGGTGATTCCTTGGAATTTTTTTACGACAACTATGAATCAAGGTATTATGACTATTAGAGTGAATGAGGGAATTATAAAAAAAGTGTACTTTCCAAGAGAAATTCTGCCTATTTCTGTTGCAACAAGTGGGCTTGTTAACTTTTTCATATCGTCAATAATAATGTTATTATTTTGTATATTTGGTGGGGTAGGTATTTCATGGCATCTAATCCTATTTCCAGTATTTGCATTAATTCAATACTTTATAACTATGGGATTGATTTTAGGTTTGAGTGCAATTAATGTGTATATTAAGGATACAGAATATATAGTACAGTTTTTTATTAATATGTTATTTTATGGAACGCCAATTTTATATGATTTGAGTACATTTAAAGACTTTCCGTCAATTTTAATGAAAATTATTAATTTAAATCCTTTTAAACATCTAATGGTTATTTACCGAGATATCTTTATGTATCACAATGTACCAAATTTAGGAGCTACAGTTTATATTGTTATATTTGCGGCTATCTGTTTTTTTGGAGGGTTAGCAATATTTAGAAAACTAGAAAAAGGGTTTGCTGAGGAGGTATAAAATGGGAGTTACAAACTTTGTTGACTCAACTAAAAAAACACCGACTTTTATTAATGATGAAATCACGGGTATAAAGGTTCAATATTTAAAAATTATACTAGCTAATTTAAAAGAAAATAATGAACTCTTTGTTTATAGTAATGATATAGAAATTGCTTATAATAAAAAAATGATATCAGATGATGGGGATATTCAAATTGAATTAGAAATTCCTAAAGATTGTAAAGAGATAAGAGTTTGTTGTTTAAGCGGTAAATGTCTAATAGATGTTTATAGATTAAAAATTTCTTATGCTTTTAAAATTAGAAGTTTATTTAAAAAGATTTTTTCTATAATAAATAGATCAATTATTGTATTTGGGCGAGGTATGAGATTTTTATGGCGTGAACATAGGATGATGATTCCTCCAACATTATGGAGAAAATATTTTATTCGTTTTTTTAGTCGAGTGAAGGAACGAGGTGAAATATTATGGAATCCGTTTATTCAAGATGATTATCATAAATGGATTCAGAAATTTGAGAAAAATAATATTGATAAAGAACAGGAATATAATCCCTTAATATCAATCCTTATACCAGTTTATAATGTTGAGAGAAAATTTTTATCAGAGTGTTTAGATTCGATTTTAAATCAAACATATCAAAATTATGAAGTATGTATAGTTGATGATTGTTCAACAAATCTGGAAACGATTAACACGTTAAAAGAATATGAAAATAAAGATACCCGTATAGTAGTTAAAACTAGGTTAATTAACGGACATATTTCAAAGGCTTCAAATGATGCACTTGAAATTGCACGTGGTGAGTTTATTTGTTTAGTTGATAATGATGATACGCTAGCACCAAATGCTTTATATGAAAATGTAGCTTTATTAAATAAACATAAAGATGCTGATTTCATTTATAGTGATGAAGACAAATTAGATTTGCGGGGTGAAAGATGTGAGCCGCACTTTAAGTCTGATTTTGCACCAGATACTTTATTAGGTATAAATTATATTTGTCATCTTGCAGTTTTGCGGACTTCATTAGTTAGAGAAGTTGGTGGTTTCACAGTTGGTCTAGAAGGAGTTCAGGACCATGATTTATTTTTACGAATAACTGAAAAAACAAAGAATATATATCACATACCAAAAATCTTATATCATTGGAGAATGATTGAGGGCTCAACATCTTTATCAGTTGATAATAAAGCTTATGCAGTGAAAAAGGGAATAGAAACTATAGAGAGTACCCTAAAAAGGCGAGGCGTAAAAGCAAATGTTAAAAGTTTAGGGAATAGTACAGTTTATGGGATTGAGTATGTATTAGATACAGAACCAAGTGTATCTATTATTGTCCCAACTAGAGATTTTGCAGATGTGACAGAAAAGTGCTTAGAATCTATTTACAAATTAACAAATTATAGTAATTTTGAAGTTGTAATTGTGGATAATAGAAGCGAAAAGCAAGAAACTATGGAATTGTTTGAAAAATATCAAATGAGATATGAAAATTTTAGAGTTATTAAAGCTGATATGGAGTTTAATTATTCTGCAATAAATAATTTAGCAGTAAATACATGCAAGTCAGATGTATTAGTACTTCTTAATAACGATACAGAAGTACTTACGCCAAACTGGTTAAAATTGATGGTATCTTATGCAATACAGAAACATATCGGAGCAGTTGGAGCAAAATTATTATATCCAGATATGACGATTCAACATGGTGGAGTTTTGCTCGGAGTAGGGAATGCGGTGGCTGCTCATGCTTTTATTAGTCATCCTAGGGATGATGAGGGAGTATATGGGCGTTTAAAAATACCTTATAATTATTCAGCTGTAACGGCAGCTTGTTTAGCAGTAGAACGAAAAAAATATATACAAGTTGGGGGACTAGATGAGACTTTAAAGGTTGCATATAATGATGTTGATTTTAATTTAAAATTACTAGATGCAGGATATTATAATTTATTTATTCCGCAAGTTGAATTAATTCATTATGAGTCAAAAAGCAGAGGACTTGATTCAACTAGTGAAAAGTATAAACAATTCTTGGCAGAGAATAATTATATGCATAAGAAGTGGGCTAAGTATATTGAATGTGATCCATATTACAATAAAAATTTAAGTAAGTTAGGTTTGTATATGTTAAATAGGAACATTGATTAGGTGGTGAGTCATAGTAATGAAGTATAGAATAGAAGAATGTGAAGTATGTGGTATTATGAATCCAACATTAGTTATACGAGGTTGGGCGGATTCAACAATTAACCATATTAAAATTAAATCACCTGATGAAATTTTAGTGAAAGAAATAAAAAAAATTAGATCTAGAATAGTATCATTTGATTATAAAATACCTTTAAAAAAACATACAGTATATAAAGTATACTTATGTAATGATGAATTAGATATTAAAGTTAAAGTTGTTCGTTCTAATTTTATAAAAAGAGTATGGCAAAAATATAAACCTAGAGGTATATTTATTAATAAGGTCTTTGGAATTATATATGATCCATTAAAGAGGGAAATAATAAAATTCAATAAGGGAACGTTAAATATGCAAAATGAGAATGAATATAATGAGTGGCTAAAAAATAACGATAGATTTGTTGAAGTGAAAAATTTTAATTATCAGCCTAAAATATCTATAGTTATGCCAGTTTATAATGTTCCTGGAAAGTACTTGAGTTATTGTATAGAATCCATTTTGAAACAAACATATCAAAATTTTGAAATTTGTATTGCTGATGACTGTTCAACTAATATTGATACAATTGAAACACTAAAAGCTTATAAAAATAAAGATAATAGGATAAAAGTTATTTTTAGAGAAGAAAATGGGCATATTTCTAGAGCAACAAATTCTGCTTTATCTTTAGCAAGTGGTGAATTTATAGGATTGATGGATAATGATGATACGTTAGATCCGCATGCATTAAATGAAGTAGTTAATATATTAAATGAGGATAAAAATATAGATTTTATATATACCGATGAAGATAAAATAGACATGGGTGGAAAAAGAAGTGATCCACATTTTAAACCTGATTTTTCGTTAGATACATTGTATGGTGGGAATTATATCTGTCACTTTAGTGTTATTAGAAAAAATATAATTGAAAAAATCGGCGGTTTTCGAGTTGGGTATGAAGGTGCACAAGATTTTGATTTATTTTTGAGAGTATCAAATGAAACTGATAAAATTTATCATATACCTAAAATTCTATATCATTGGAGAATGATTCCAGGTTCAACAGCTGTAGGTGGGGATGGTGCTAAAAACTATGCTGGGGAAGCAGGAAAACGTGCATTAGAGGATTATTTTAAACAAAAAGCTATTTCGGTTAAGATAGATAATATTATTAGTACACAGTACTTTGTTGAATATATTTTCGAAAATGAACCAAAAGTAGATATTCTTGTTGTTTTTGAAGGTAATAACACATCATTAAATAATTTTTTAAGATCAGTATATACTGATAATGCTTATAAAAATTTTGTTGTAAATATTATAAATAAAGATAACAAACCATTGAAAATAGATACAAATTTTAATCACAGTGTTAAGCTTTTTATTAATGAGAAAAATGTTATTGAGACAGTAAATAATATTATTCAAGCAAGTGATGGTGAATACATAATATTTGCAAATGAGTATTGTAATTTTGAGACATATGATTGGATTAACTTGATGGTTGGCTATGCAAAACAAAATGAAATAGGTGCTGTTGGTTGTAAAGTTATGGATAAAAATAAGATTGTAAGAAATGCTGGAGTTATATTAAGCGAGCAATCTTTATTTATAAATGCTTATGAATGTACTAGTAGAAATGATTATGGGAATTATGGTAGGCTATTAGTACCATATAATTATTCTATAGTAAGTAGTCATTTAATGTGTGTTTCAAAAGAAAAAATACATAATTTAGATACCGATTTTAATTTAGATTTTTCGCTATATGATTTATGTTTGAGATTGTTAGAGGATGGTTTGAGAAATGTTGTTTTACCACAAGTAGAAGTTATTAATACAGCATACAAAAGAAGTTCAGATATTGAGCAAGAGAAAATTTTTCAAAGAAAGAATAAAATGCATATAGGGAATGATAGATATTATAATGTAAACCTTTCAAAAGAAAAAGCGTTTAGATTAAAAAAAATATAAGGAGTTAGGGATGAAGTTTAAAAATATTTTGTCGCAAATATTTAATGGTTTAAAAAAAATAAGTTATCAATGGCAAATATATAGGGATAAATCTTTTGCAAGTAGTATTTTAAAATTTTTTCCTAAAAACTTTTTGCTTGTTATATTTTTAATCTGTTCATTTATAATTATATTTAATGAGTATGCAGCAAATAATAATAGTGTTATATATAGAAATAATCATTTATATTCGAGTAATGTAGGGGCTATATATAAAGAACCAATAGAATTTAGCCTAGATAGAAAAAATGTTGATCAAGATTTTGATATCTTAAGTATTAAATTTGCAACATATGATAGAATAAATGATTCAGATTATACTTTATCGGTAATGGACAAAAATAATGTAGTATATGAAACAAATTTCAATACAAAAAAATTTGGTGATAATGAGTATGAGGATTTTTATCTCAATGATACAATAGATAGTAAGCGTCTAAAAGATTATACCGTGAAAATATCACCAATTAAAACAGATACTAGTAATAATATAACTGTTTTGTGTAATGAGGAAAATGGGGATATAGCGGTAGCGTATAAGGTAAGCAAAAGTCCTTTGAACATAAGCACTTTTATAATCATTGGAATGATTATATTGTTTTTTATTTTGATGAAGATTGTTAATGAAAGAAAAATAATACATGAAAAGTTTTTGATATTAGCTTTAATTTTTATTGCGTTTGCAACTATATTAACGCCACCATATCAAGTTCCCGACGAGAGATTGCATTATTTAAGGACTCTACAATTATCTCAATATAATTTTTCAAAAACACCATCAGAAAATTTGGGAAGCAGAGAGATAATTGTACCAGACAACTTAGATGATGTTAATTATAGTAGAGCAGAAGCAACTGATGCAGTCACGGATGTTGGATTGATAGGTGATAGCATGGTAGAGGGGCGAAATATTGAAAAAAGATATAATTCAAGTATAGGTGGAAGTGCTGTAATGGTCGCTTATTTATTACCTTCTATTATTTTAAGGTTAGTTGACTGTTTTACGAACTCACCATTAGTTTTATTTTACACAGGCAGATTAGTCTGCTTAGGAATAAATTTTCTTCTCACCTACTATGCAATTAAATTAACTCCTAAGTTCAAAAATACGATGCTTATAGTTGCATTGATGCCGATGTCTATTCAATCAATGATTTCATATTCGTACGATGGATTATTAAATGCATGTATATTGCTATTTATAGCAACATGTCTAAAAATGATATATGATAAAGAAAATAAGATAAATAAAAGATATTTGTCTATTTCAGTGATAATGCTATTTATGATAATTAGTATAAAATTACCATATGCATTATTAGGAGTTTTATACTTCTTTATACCATCTTATAAGTTTAATAATAGTGTAAAAAAGACAGCAAGTATTTTTATTGTTTTATTTGCTACATATCTATCGACGTTGTTATTATCAAAGGTTATGAGTATAGGGGCGTTGACCACTTCTGTAGTTTCAAATAGTGGAAATGAACAATCAAATTTTACGTATATATTAAATAATCCATTAGAAATATTTTCAATTGCAAAAAATACTTTTAAAGAAAAAATCGTCTTTTATATCGATTCGTTAGTTGGTTATTTTGGATACTTTTCTATAAAAATGCATACAATATTTCAATATGCCTATTTAATCATGGCAGGTGGGCTAATACTGACGGAAGAAAGTAATTTTAAGAAAAAAGAAAGAATATTTTATTTTTTAATAGTGTTAACAGTTATTGCGGGAATTTTTGGTGCTCTATATTTTGCATGGTCAGGATATCAATTGTCATACGTAGAAGGAGTACAAGGAAGGTATTTTATACCATTAATTTTACCAACAATAATGATATTTTCATTTAGGAAAAAAATATTGACTATTAAGAATTCAACAATATTTTCTTTTATCGACATAATTTTACTTAATTATATAATTTTATTACTGGTTTATAATTTTTAATTACAATGCATTTATTGTTGATTTTACGGGTTAGTTTGTTACTTTCCCGTTTTTAATATAGATTGGGTTTATAATCAAGGTTTCATTTACACATTTATTTAGATTTGTTATAATGCAAAGAGATTATCACATATGAGGAGAATAATGATGGAGCAAAAAATTCTTATAATAATACCTGCCTATAATGAAGAGAAAAGCATTGCAGAGGTTTATCTGAATATTTGTAATTACAATAATGAGTTTGGAACTAATTATGATGTAATTGTGATTAATGATGGATCAACAGATGATACTAAGCATATTTGTGAAATAAATAATATACCTGTAGTTAATTTGATCCATAATCTTGGTATAGGTGGAGCAGTACAGACTGGGTATAAATATGCGCGAGACAACGGATATGATTTCGCTATTCAATTCGATGGTGATGGGCAACATGAAGTTTCGTGTATTAAGGATATTTTAGAACCATTGTATAATGATTCAGCAGATTTTGTAATTGGGTCAAGATTTATTGATAAAAGCTCTAGTGAGTTTAAGTCAAGTTTTGCTAGAAGGATAGGTATTAGAATAATTTCAAATATGATAAAGTTTATTACTGGAAAAAGAATACACGATATAACATCTGGCTTTAGAGCAGCTAATCGGCGGGTTATTTTAGACTTTGCGTTATCTTATCCGGTGGAATATCCTGAACCAATAACAAATACAGAATTACTAAAAAAGGGCGTACGAATACAAGAAATACCAGTAAAGATGCATGAGAGAGAGGCTGGAATTTCATCAATAAATTCATGGAAAAATGTATACTTCATGGTAAATATTATACTTTCGGTTTTTGTTGTCGGAATTAGGAGGTGGAAATAATGAGTTTTGGAACAGTACTTTTAGTTCTAGGAACAGGTTTATTAATATTCTTAGTAACATTACAATTATTAAGAAGGGGAAGAATACCAGTAAAATTTTCTATTTTGTGGTTTATTGTAGCAGTAATCTTGTTAGTTGTAGGGATTTTTCCAAATTTTATAGTGCTAATATCTACTAGAATAGGTTTTATATCTATGTCCAATATGCTGGTTGGAATACTTATATTTTTATTATTTGCAATGTGCATAGCTTTAACTGTGATTGTATCAGGGCAAGCAACAAAAATTACGTTACTAATTCAAGAAGTTTCAATGCTAAAGAAAAAAATAGTTAATGAGGAAAAAAATAATGGATAAAAAAGTTACAATTATAATACCTGTATACAATGCAGGTGCTAATATTGAGCATTGTATACAGAGTATTCTGAAACAAACTAGTAGAGATTTTAAAGTGCTACTAATTAATGACGGCTCAACTGACGATTCATTAATAAGAATAACTGAGTATGCTAATCGTTATCCAGATATTTTTAAAGTTTTAACTCATGAAAATATGGGAGTGGTTGAAACTAGACATCGTGGAATTAAAGAAGCTGATACTGAATACATCATGTTTATGGATAATGATGATTTTATAGATAATGATTATGTTGAAGTTCTTTTAAATGAGATTGAAAAAACTGATAGTGATATTGTAATAACGGGGTATCGTCGAGCTAACTTTGATAAAGTTTTATTTACTATTCCTGCATATGATGATGAATGGACTAAATACCGAATTACAGCACCATGGGCAAGAATATTTAGAAGAAATTTTTTAGTAGAAAATAATGTTAGGTTTTTAAAGACCTATATTGGAGAAGATACGTATTTTAATATGAATGCATATTTATATACTAATAAAATTCATGGTCTGGATTATGTTGGTTATAATTGGTATTATAACGATGAAAGTGTATCAAACGTCAAGCAACGTGGTTTAAAACCAGAATGTGATGTCCTAGTTGTTCTAAATGAGATTGATAAGCTATATAAAGAAAAAGATGAATATTTGAATTATTTTGTAACAAGACATATCATATGGTATTTATTATTTTCTGGTGTTGATGCGACACCACAAAGATTCATGGAAGAATATAAGCGTTTATTTGAATGGCTAAAGAATCAAGGATATAAACTTTCTATACCATTTTATTCTAAAAAGATAAAAAGCGAACCATTTAAAAACAGATTAATTATAAGCATATTTAACTTTTTATCTAAAATTGGATTAGTAAGTATATTTACTAAAATATATTGTAAAGGTAAATAAGATGGAGGAGAACATTTTTGAAAGAATATAATATTAATGATTTATATGTGGTTATAGTTGTGTACAATACATCCTGTCAAGATTCCATTAGCTACAATAGAGCAAAGGATAGTAGTGTAAAAATCATTGTATGTGATAATAGTACTAGTGATTATGGCAATGAAGAAATAGTAAAGAATGATGGGAATATTTATATAAATATGGGTGGTAATAATGGCTTGAGTAAAGCATATAATGCAGCTATTCAAGTAATAAACAAGGATAATCGATATATTTGTTTGTTTGATGATGATACTGATATGGGTAAGAAATATTTTGATAAAGTTCTTTCTTATATAAATATGTCAAATGCAGATATTCTCTTACCGGTAGTTAAAACAAGTACTAGAATTTTATCGCCATGTCAATTTAAGAAAAAAAGGTGTGTAGAGGTTAAAAATTTAGAAGAGCTAATTAATAAACCTATTTCAGCAATTAATAGTGGAATGGTTATAAAGAGTGAAATCTATAAAGATTATAAATATAATGAAAATATATTTTTAGATTATTTAGATCATGATTTTATGAGAGAAATGAATAGGGTTAAAAAGAATATACTCGTTATGAATGATAATGTTTTAAAACAAGATTTTTCAATGGAGTCAAATAGTCTAGAAGCTTCCTATAAGAGATTATGTATACTCAATCATGATTTAAAAGAGTATTATAAGGAAGACTATATAATGTATCTGTATCAAATATTAGCTTATAAACTGGTAATGATAAAGAAATATAAATCATTAAAATTTGTGTTGTTAAAAAAATTTAAACAGGAGGTTTGATATGAAAAAGTATATATTGGATTTGGGTACAAAGATTATTCAAAAAACTAGATATCGAAACAATATTATAGATTATAAACCTATAATAGACAATTGTGATTTTGATATAGTTGAGAATAATTATAATGGTGGAAAAAAAATAGGTATATTATTACCCCATCTTGTTAAATCTTCTGGTGGAGTTACGTCAATACTCAGATTAGGAACTAATCTATCAAAATTAGGATATCAATTAACATACATATCAATGTTTAATGATAATGAAAAGGATATGGTAGAAGCCGCAAAGTTTAATTTAAGTAATTACGAAGGTGAATGTTTGCCATTAAATAAAACGAATAAAAATGATTTTGATATTATAGTAGCGACTGAGTGGCGGACGGTATATAGAATAATGGATTTTGATGCTTATAAGATGTATTTTGTCCAAGATTTTGAACCTATATTCTTTGAGATGGGTGAACGTTATTTATTATCCAAAAAAACTTATGAGTTAGGACTTCACATTGTCAGTTTAGGTAAATGGAATGTAGATACAGTTGTTAAAAGCTGTGATGTCAAAGGTCAAATAGATTATATTGAATTTCCGTATGAGAAAACAGAGTATACTTTTGTTAAACGAAATTTTGAAAAAATAAAAGAAAAAAGAAAGATAAAAGTGGCTGTATATGTAAAAGAGGAATCCAAAAGATTACCAGTTATAATCCCTTTAATTTTAGACAATTTAAAAAAGAGTTTGAAATTGAAAGGCTTTGAATTAGAAATAAATTATTTTGGAAATGCTTTGCCTATATGTATAAATAATGGAATTGAGTGTGGAAAGTTATCAAAAAAGCAACTTCATGAATTATATTGTGAATGTGATTTTGGTATGGTGGCTTCATTAACCAATATCTCATTAGTTCCATATGAAATGATAGCAGCTGGATTACCTGTTATTGAATTTAAAGATGGGACATTTGATTATTTTTTTAGTAAAGAAACAGCAATATTATGTGATTTGAGTTATAAGCACTTAGAAAAAGAAATACTTTATTATGTTGAAAACCCTGCTGAATTAGAGGAAATCACTATTAGAGCTAATAAGAGTATTTTATCATTAAGTTGGGAAAAATCCGCCAATCAATTTGTTGAGATACTGGACCATGTAGACACAGTAGAATAGGAGAGTGAAATGAATAAGGTTATAAAAAATTATCTTTATAATTTAAGCTATCAATTATTATTAATTGTTTTACCTATTATTACAACACCATATGTTTCCCGGGTTTTAGGAGCAGAAGCAATTGGAACATATGCATATACCAATTCAATTACACAATATTTCATATTATTTGGATGTATTGGATTAAACTTATATGGTCAAAGAGAAATTGCATATCGTCAAAATAATATAGGAGAGAGAAATAGGGTTTTTTGTGAATTGGTTTTCCTTAGAACCGTTACAATTATAATTAGCTTGATTGTATTTTATATTACATTTGCTAGAGAAGGTCAATATGCATACATATTTATTATTCAAATAATGGATATTATCGCTTCCATTTTTGATGTGTCATGGTTTTTTCAGGGAATGGAAGACTTTAAAAAGACAGTGTTAAGAAATTTTTTAGCTAGAATAGTATGCGTTAGTTTAATTTTCATGTTTGTAAAATCTAGTGCTGATTTACCATTATATGTATTGTTTTATTCTATTACTTTACTTTTAGGTAATATATCAATGTGGTTTTATATACCTAAATATATTAAAAGGAATGATGTGAAAAATCTGAATATTCAGAGACATATAAAGCCGGCTGTGATGTTATTTTTACCACAAATTGCGAGTTCACTATATACTTTATTAGATAAAACTATGATTGGGCTTATTACTGATAATAATTCAGAGGTTGCTTATTATGAGCAGTCACAAATTATTATTAAAACAGTCTTAACTTTATTAACATCTTTAAGTACTGCAATGATGCCAAGAATTGCTAATTTATTCGCAACGGATGATATGGAAACGGTAAAAAATTATATGACAATGTCTATAAAATTTATTTTAATGTTCTCTTTTCCATTTGTACTAGGGATCATTGGAATAGCTCCTGGTTTTGTACCATGGTTTTATGGAAATGGATTCGAAAAAGTAATTCCTAATCTTATGCTAATTTCTCCAATAATAATTTTTATTGGGTTAAGTGCAGTTACTGGGACACAATATTTATTAGCATTAGGGAGGCAGAGAGAGTATACATTTTCAATAATAGCTGCAGCAATTGTTAATTTGATTTTAAATCTTATTTTGATTCCTCAGTTCAGTTCTTTAGGAGCGGCTATTGCGACAAGTTTTGCTGAACTTGTTGCATTGTTAACCCAAATATGGTTTATTAGAAAGGACTTTAATATTTTTTCTATACTAAAGCAAGGGTTTAGATACTTGGTTTTCAGTTTAATAATGTTTGTAGTTGTTTTTGGTATTTCTAATTTTTTAAGTATGTCAATTGTGAGTACATTAATTGAAATTTTTGTGGGTGGTATCATATATTTATTATTACTTATTATTGCTAAAGATACTATTTTTAATGGAGTTAGAGCTAAATTAGCAGAGAGGAGAAAATAAATGAAATTATTGGTTACAGGCGTTAAAGGTCAATTAGGACATGATATTGTCAATGAATGTAATAACAGAAATATAGAAGCAGTAGGTGTCGATGTAGAGGAAATGGATATTACAGATGCTGGAAAAGTAGCAGAAGTGATCAAGTCTGGTAATTATAATGCAGTAATTCATTGTGCTGCATGGACAGCAGTAGATAAAGCTGAGGATGAAGTAGAATTATGTACTAAAGTAAATGTTGATGGTACAAGAAACATTGCAAATATATGTAAAGAATTAGATATTCCAATGATGTATTTTTCAACTGATTATGTATTTGATGGTCAAGGTGAAACTGAATGGAAGGAATATGATGAAAGACATCCATTAAATGTATATGGTCAAACTAAATATGAAGGCGAACTTATTGTAGAATCGTTACCTAAGCACTTTATTGTAAGGATTGCTTGGGTATTTGGTATTAATGGAAATAACTTCATTAAAACAATGTTGCGACTTGGTAAAGAACGTGGTGCTGTTTGTGTTGTTGACGATCAAATCGGTTCACCAACATATACATATGATTTATCTAAATTAGTTGTTGATATGATTCAAACTGATAAATATGGAATATACCATGCTACTAATGAAGGGTTATGTTCTTGGTATGAATTTGCGTGTGAAATCTTTAAACAAGCAGGTATGAGTGTAGAAGTAACACCAGTTGATTCTAATGCTTTTCCTGCAAAAGCCAAGAGGCCAAATAACAGTAGAATGTCTAAGGCTATGCTAGATAAAAATGGATTTGGACGTTTACCAACATGGCAAGATGCATTGAGTAGATATTTAAAAGAAATTGATTATTAATAATATAAATGCTAGTATTTTAATATAATGCTAGCATTTTTAGGAGTAAATAATGAAACACGCTAAAATCCACCGTATTAATAATATGAATAAGAAATTAAGTGATAGTTTTATAAAGAACAATAAAACTATCACTATTACAATTATAATAATAACTGTATTTTTTTATTTTACTACGCTATGGTCAATAGATGGCCTAATAGGGTTTAAAATTATAGTATTAGGATGTGTTATGAGTGTTCTTTTGTTAGGGGCTAAAGAAATATTACAAAAGAATAGTAGAATTGAAAAATTATTTATAATCTGTGTAATACCGATAGGCTTGATTTATACATTATTAATTCCTCCAGGGATAGTCCCAGATGAATGGGCACATATGCAAAATGAGTTTTCTTTATCTAGTCAATTGCTAGGTAAAGAAATTGATGGGAAAGTTACAATGAGAGAATCGGAATTAAATTTTCTTTCAAAACAAGTGATTAATCCAGCCAAGGGATACTATGATTTTATTTATAATAACATAATTTCAACGGATAATAGTGCGTATATTCATACAGAAATTGACTCTTTTGGAATAACTCAATTATTTGCATATTTTCCAGCTGTTTTAGGAATTACTTTTGCGAGAATATTGCATTTTGGTGTTGTGACAACCGTTTACTTTGGGAGATTATTCAATTTTATATTTTACATACTGCTGACCTATCTATCAATAAAAAAAATACCCTTTGGGAAATTATTAATGTTCACAATCACTATGTTGCCAATGACTTGTCAACAAATGTTTAGTTTATCTTATGATACAGTAGTTAATTCATCAGCATTTATATGTATAGCGTATGGTATGTTTTTTGTATATCAAGCAAAAGAAATTCAATTTATAGATATACTAATATATGGGTTTTCTGGATTAATTCTACTAGCAAATAAAGGCTCAGCATATGCTTTTATATTAGTTATTCCTATTCTCGCAAAATACTTTAATCCTGGTGGAGATAGGATAGCCAAAAAGACAAAAATAGTTATTTTTTTAATAGTAGTGATATGCATCTTGATACTAAACTATCACTCATTTACAAATAATAATCAAGTTACTGCAATTGAATCGGTTTCTAGTGCAGGAATTGTTCCGTGGGCTGGAACGCCATCATATACGTTAAATGCAATAATTGGGGATATCCCTGCAACTTTTTCTCTATTTTTGAATACATTTCTTCAAAAAGGGATGTGGTATATCAATACTGCCATTGGAAGTGAGTTGGGTTGGCTAAATATTTTAATGCCAAATTGGATAATTAATATTTGGGGAATAATATTAATTATTAGCACATTTTCTGAAAAATCAAATAATGATGTATTTACCCACGAACATAAGATACTTTATTTTTTCATTGCTGTGACAATAATTTTAATTGTAATGCTAGCTATGGCATTAGCTTGGACACCAAATGGGTATAGTACGATTGAAGGTGTGCAAGGGAGATATTTTATACCGATTATTTTTTTATTGCTAATCTGTTTTCAAAATAGTAAACTATACATGAACGAACGTATTACTAAAGTTGTATTAATGATTATTGTTATTTTACCTATTCTTACTATAGGGAATTTAATATTACTAGTATTGTAGATTGAAATAATAGTGATTATTTCAATCTTTTTCTTTTGTTTATTATTAGAGTTAGATATGATAAAATAGAAAGGAATTATTTATGAGGTACATATGAAAAAAATAAAAACAATAGAAAAAAAGTATATAGTAGGCGTTGTTCTAATTTTTTTAGGCTGTCTAATTGTAACATCAATAATATGGGGCAATCGTACTTTTTCAGTAAAAACATTAAATCAAATTATATTTCATTTAAAAGTTCCTATGGAAGGCACAGACAATGGAATTTATTTAGACTGGTTCATTTGGGCGGTACCTATTAGTATTGTTGCAGGATCATTAATAGTTGCTCTTATTTTTAATATTCATAGATTATGTAAGCGAAATAATGAAAAAATATCTCAGTCAATAAAAAAACATTTTATCAAAGGAGGTATTTTATGTATAATAATTTCTTTAATCTTTGCAATTTATAATTATGATATATATGGCTATATTAATAACGTAGTACAGGAAACAGATATATATGAAAAATATTATGTTGATCCAAGCACTGCTAAAATTAGCTTTAATAATGGCAAGCGTAATATTATTCATTTATATTTAGAATCAGTGGAGAATACATATGCCAATACTACCTTTGGTGGTGCAGAGGAAATTAACTATATACCTGAGCTGTCACAATTAGCAAAAAATAATATTAATTTTTCTAACAATGACAACATTGGAGGAAGTAGAACTATTGATGGAACTCAATGGACTATTGCCTCTCAAGTATCGCAAAATATGGGTATTCCTTTAAAATTATCAATAAAAAGTCAAAAGTATGATAATGATACAGCTTTTTTGCCTGGTGGGTATTCATTAGGTGAAGTATTGGAAGCAAACGGATATATAAATGAATTCATGTGTGGTTCTGATGCAAACTTTGGTGGAACTTCAAATTTCTATAAACAACATGGCAATTATATAATCAGAGACTATAATAGTTTTAAGGAAAACCAAGAAATACCAGAAGATTATTTCGTTTTTTGGGGTATTGAAGATGCTAAACTATTTGAGTTTGCTAAAAAAGATATTACTAAGTTAGCGAGTGGAGAAAAACCATTTAATATGGAAATTACAACTATTGATACTCATACACCAGATGGCTATTTATGTGATCAATGTAAAAATACTCACAAAAATCAATATGCCAATGTGATTGAATGCCAGTCAAAACAAATTAATGACTTTATTAATTGGTGTAAAACGCAAGAATGGTATGAAAATACAACAATAGTGATTACTGGTGATCATAATAGCATGTCAGAAAAGTTTTTTGTGGGAATTGATACTGATTATGTTAGAACACCATATAATTGCTTTATTAACAGTGTTGTAGAACCTGTCAATAATAAGAATAGATTATTCAGCACAATTGATATGTATCCAACAATGTTAGTGGCGATGGGGGCAAGTATTGAAGGAAATAGATTGGGATTAGGAACTAATTTATTTTCTGATAAAAAAACAATAATGGAAGAGATAGGGTTTAATGAACTGAATAATGAAGTTCAAAAAACGTCTCGATTTTATGACTACACTATATTAGGATTAGAGAAGTAGGAGGGCAATCAGATGAAAACAGGAATTGTTGTCTTAAACTATAACGATGCAATTGAGACAATTGATTTTGTGGAAAAAATCAGTACTTTTAATGCTGTAGATATTATTTGTGTGGTTGATAATTGCTCAACTGATGATTCAGTAAAACAACTAAAGAAATTGAAAAATATTGAATTAATTGCGTTAGATACCAATGAAGGATATGCTGCTGGTAATAATGCAGGATTAAAGTATCTTTATGAACAAGAGTGCGATAATTATATTATTTCTAATCCTGATATTATTATTGATAAACGAAACCTAATGGATTTTATTGCACATATGAATGCAGATACTAACTATCATTTATTCGGTCCAACTATTGAAGAACAAGGGACAATAAATCGTGGTTGGAAACAAAGAACGATTGCGTATGATATTCATGATAATTATCCTATTGTAAATAGGTTGTTCAAAAATAAGATTAAATATCGAAATTCATATTATAAAGGAGCAACAACTCCTGTAGATTGTATTTCGGGATGTTTTTTTGGAATAAAAAAAGCCTTAATAGATAGAATAGGTTTCTTAGACGAAGGAACGTTTCTTTTCTATGAAGAAGATATTTTATGTGCAAAAGCTAAGAATGCAGGATTGCATGCTTGTGTTTTAAATAATGTTAAGGTGATTCATAATCATTCAATAACAATTGATAAAAATATTAATCATTATCGTAAGCTAAGAGTTTTAAAAGATTCTCAAATGTATTACCATAAAAAATGTTTTAAACATTCTGCTCATAAGCTAAAGAGGTTGCAAAGAACCGCTAATTGGGCTTGTAGCTTTGCTCGGCTAAGGACAAAAAAAGATATTATTAGTCAACATAATGGTCCAAAACAAAAAATATCTATATTATCATTACATTTACAGGTTGGAGGAATTGAAAAGGCAATTTGCTCACTTGCTAATATGTTAGTGGATAATTATGATGTTGAAATTATAAATGTATATAAATTGTGTGAGCCATCTTTTTATATTGATGAACGTGTTAATGTTAGCTATTTATCAACAGACTTAAAACCAAATAAAGAAGAATTTAAGTATGCTCTAAAAAATAAGCGATTTATTAAAATAATCAAGGAAGGGTACAAAGCTTTCAGAATAATTTTAAAGAAACGGAGCTTAATTAGGCAATGTGCGAAAGTAAATGATGCTGATATAATTATTTCAAGTACCCTCGCTTTTGATAAAGCATTTTCAAAACATCAGAAAAACAAATTATTAATTGCATGGGAGCATTGTCATCCAGATCGTGATCCAAAATATCCTAAAAAAGTATATCGTGCTGTTAAAAAGTTTGACTTATTTATTCCAGCCTCAAAATCAATCTATGAATTTTATAAAGAATACTTAACAGGACCTCAGTGTATTTATTTACCATTGTGTATCGATGAGATCCCAAGAAATCGTGTTTCTTTAAATACAAATCAGATTACAGTAATGGGACGACTATCCAAAGAAAAAGCCTATGATGATATGTTGAGGGTATTTAAAAAGGTATTGGAGCAAAATCCTGATGCTAAATTGAATATTTTGGGGGATGGTGAAGAAAGAGCTTCATTAAGTATATTGGCTGATCAATTAGCTATTAGTAATTCAGTAATTTTTCATGGAAATACAGTAGGTGAAGCTAAAAATGAGATTATGAATAATACAAGTGTGTTTGTTACAACATCACATTATGAAAGTTTTGGTCTAGTCTTATTGGAGGCAATGAGTTATGGTATTCCATGTGTGTCTTTCGATAGTGCGAAAGGTTCTTTAGATATTATTGAAGATGGGAAAGATGGTTTTATTATTAGAGATCGTAATCTTGATGAGATGGCAAATAAAATAGTTGAACTTTTAAACAAAACAACTAAAACATTGCAAAATAATGCTATAAGAAAAGCTAAACGTTTTTCTTATCAAAATGTAAAAAAGCAGTGGTTAAAAGAATTTAATAATTTCAATATTCACGATTTAAAAACTAGAGTAATTTTTACATCCTCTGCTGGTGGGCATTTTAGTGAGTTGTGTGAATTAAGTGAACTGATGGAGCGGTACAACTCATTTTTGATTACGGAAGATCATGAGATGATGAAGGAGTACAAAAAAACTAATAAATCTCGTTCTTGGTATATGCCAGCAGGAACTAAGGAGCATTTATTTAAGTTTTTGTGTAATTTCCCCATAAATATTTTTAAAAGTTTTAAGGCTTATTTAAAAGTTAAACCAGATGTTATTATTGCAACAGGGGCGCATACGACTGTACCAATCTGTTACATTGCGAAATTATTTGGCAAAAAAGTAATTTTTATCGAAACGTTTGCGAATATCACTACTAAAACTTTATCTGGAAAGCTTGTTTATCCAATTGCAGATTTATTTTTGGTTCAATGGGAAGAAATGTTGGAATTATATCCAAAAGCTAAATATCGAGGAGGTCTAAAATAATGAGAATATTTGTCATGTTTGGAACTCAAGATAAAAGATTTGATCGTCTCTTAAATGCAATTCTTAACTCTAACTTTGTTAATGAGAATGAAGTGCATGTTCAGCTGGGATATACAAAAGGTGATTATTCAGGAATTAATGGCCAAGAGTACTATACTGAAGATGAATTAAATCATCAAATTGAAATTGCGGATTTAATTATTACCCATGCTGGAGTAGGGGCGATAGTATCTGCACTTAAGCTAAAAAAAAGAGTTATTGTTGTACCTCGTCTTGGACAATATAAGGAACAAAATAATGATCATCAAGTACAAATTATGGAGAGGTTTGATAAGCAGGGGTATATTATACCATGTACTGATTTAAGTAAGCTTGACGAAACTGTTAATAATGCTTATAATTTCGAACCGAAAGAATATGTAGCAGATAAGCAGGGAATTATTGATGAAATAACAGATTTTATCAATACCCTTTAGGAGGTAATTTATGCACACTTTTGTGGTTTTAGCTTATAAAGAATCATCATATTTAGAAGAATGTATTAAATCTGTTTTGAATCAAAAATATCCTAGTAAAGTTGTTATAGCAACTTCTACCCCTAATCAATATATTGAAAATATTGCAGATAAATATTCATTAGCTATTAAAGTTAATCCCAATCCTGGAAAAGGAATAGGCTATGATTTTGATTTTGCTGTTTCATGTGGCGAAACAGAACTGACTACTGTTGCTCATCAGGATGATATTTATGATTACGAATATTCTGATTGCATAGTAAAAGCATACCTTAAAAATCCTAATTCGTTAATTGTATTTAGTGATTACTATGAAATTAGGGATAAAGGGAACGTATATAGCAATATTAATTTGAAAATAAAACGAATTCTTTTATTGCCGATGAGGAGTAAAAAGATATCATCCACAAAGTTCGGTAAACGATTATCATTGCGTTTCGGTAATTCAATATGCTGTCCAGCAGTAACTTTTGTTATTGATAATATTAAATCCAAAGATATTTTTAAATGTGACTTTGTTTGTGATGTTGATTGGTTTGCATGGGAAAAGCTGTCATTAAAAGATGGTAAATTTACTTTTGTGAATAATCCGTTAATGGGACATCGTGTTCATGAAGAATCTACGACTACAGAAATCATTAATGATCGAATTAGAACAAAGGAAGATCTAGTAATGTTTCAAAAATTCTGGCCTAAGTTTATATCAAATCTAATTAATAAGTTTTATGTAAAAGCAGAAAATAGCAATAGTTAAGAAAATATAAGATTTAAATTTAAAAAATAGTAGATTAAATCGAAAAAAGTATTTATAATAAAATCTGTATATGTATAAATAAAAAAGGAGAAAGTCTATGCTAAAAAAATTATTAACGGTTGGTTTAGCACTAACAATGATGTTTGCTGTAACAGCGTGTAGTTCTAAGGATTCTGATTCAGACAAACCAAATGATAATAATACTTCTGATAACACAAAACAAGAGAGACCTTTTACGGAATCAAATGGATTAATTAAGTACTTTACTATTAATGATGAAAAGATATGTTTGCCTGAAACAGTCGGCGAGTATGTTAAATATTTAGAAAAAATTGGAACTAAAGTAGAATTGGGTGATACTGGTAAATCAGTTGATGAGGCGCCTAAGGTAGATGCTGGTGGTATTTCATCTATGGTAGCTTACTTAAAAGTTTATTTAGATGATTCTGATTGGCAATGGTTTGGAATTCGTTATAAAAATGATACAGATAAAAAGCAATCAGTTGCGGACTGTAAAGTAACGCAAATTACTTTAGATTATGATACAATTACGGAAGAAGAGAATCATTACGGTATAAAGACAACAGTATTTATTACTAAGGATGACCAAGAAATACCAATGAATGGGAAAACAACAAGCAGTAATTTGTTAAAATGGATTGGTAGCCCGCAACAAAATACAGATGGACATTGGCATTATACAGATGACCAAGGATACAAATATGAGTTTGTTACAGAAAATCAAAAGGGTATTTTAACTAGATTAGCAATAACATATCCAACAAATTAATTCTTATATAAGAGACTTAACTAGAAATAAAGGTTCTTACCCTAAGCCGGATAAGAACTGAAATAAATAGTAAGTCTCTTTTTTTGCTTTAAATAATTATATTTCCCAAATTGATTGAACAAATATTATAACATTGTTTGTTTTACTAAATAAAGCATGCCATAATTATTATGTGATTAGTAGCAGTAAAATTTTATCGATTGGAAGTGATAGTAATAAGATTAAAATAAATTCATAAGTTAAGCAGGGAAAGGGAAAAAATATGAAAAACTTATAAAAATTTTAATGGTATCAATGATCTGCTTGGGTTTAACAGCTTGTGGTGAAAAGAAAGCAGCTAAAGCAGAAACTACTGATGATGTTGCTAAGATTGCCGAAGATAATGATTTAAATGATGAAGGCTTTGACAATTCAGGTTTGTTTTGGAAATTTAGTTTTGCTGGAATGGAGTTTAGTGTGGCATTTAATGTTGGAGATGATCCAAAGTTCTACTATGTAACTAATACATTAACGCTTGCTAATATTGATCGTATTAAAATAAATCCAGATAAAGATATAGGGAGTCAATGGATATATCTACGACCAGTAAATGGAGAATTTGTTGTAGATGAAGAAGATATTAAAACTTATAATGATAAGGGAAGAAAAGAAGCTTATGAAGCATATCAAAAAAAATTTGAAAAATTGGGATTAACTTCTGAGTTATTAGCTAAATGGACAATAATTCAATTTAACCAAAATACTCGAACTGATTTGATAAAAAATATACAAAAAGATGCTGATACAGTCCTCACGAAAATTAAAGAAAATGGCTATAATTATGAAAAGGATAATAAGGGAAGACAGATAATAAGTTCAACCGAAGCTTATAAGATTGTCATTTCTAATAAAAAATGTATGGTAATTGATGCTGCTTTCGATCTTGAAGCAAAAACTGGATATATGTATCTTCCAGAACAAGGAACTTGTGGTTACTCAATAAATGGGGCAACACAATTTATTTATCAGTATTCTGATAATACATTCTTAAAAGGCGAGCCGACACTTGAACAATATGCTGAAATGAAGAATATAAAAAATTGGTATGATGAATTTTTAAACCAATTCTCCACTAAGACAGAAATCTTACAATTAATTAAATAACCTTTATGTGTCTAAGTTATTTAATCAAAATATTACAATTAGCCATCTATTTTGTTAAATAGATGGTTTTTATTTGAATATAGTAAAATAGAATAAATTAAAACTAAGTTATGAATACTTTGAAAAATCTAGTAATTTTACTAGTGGATTGATATAATTAATTAGAAAGGGGCTAAGATTATTATGAATAGTTATGCTAAAATAAAAGAGGCACAAAGCAGCTATACATCAACTGAAAAGGTTATTGCTAAGTATATTTTGGAAAATGCTACTGATGTTTTAAAGTGTTCAGCGCAATCTCTGGGGGAGAAAACGGGTACCTCTGCTGCTGCAATTATTAGATTTTCAAAAAAATTAGGTTATAACGGTTTTAGTGAATTGAAAATGAGTTTAGCGCAGTCTAAACGTGCTCCTGAAGAAAAAATAGATTTTATTATTGATGAAAATGACGATATCGTAACTTTAGCTGATAAATGTTGTCGTTTAAATATGAATACTGTTTTAAAGACATACCAGTTGATCGATACTAATCAATTAGACAATGCAATCAAAAAATTGATTGCTGCTAATACAATATATTTATTTGGTGTCGGTGGCTCGGCGATTGTCGCACAAGATGTGGAACAAAAGTTAACAAGAATTGGAAAAAAGGTAATCTATAATAAAGACTTACATGTTCAACTAACATTTAGTGAAAGTATGAATAAAGAGGATGCAGCATTATTTATTAGTTATTCGGGTACTACAAAGGGACTTGTTGAAATTGCTAAAATGATAAAAAACAAAAATGTACCAATTATATCAATTACTCAATTTAAGCCTAATCCACTTTCGAAATTAAGTGATATTATTTTACAAGTTCCTAATGAAGAAAAGGAAATAAGAATGGGAGCTATTTCATCAAGAATCTCATCACTAGTAATGACAGATTTATTATATTATGGTGTATTTAAAAATGATCTAACAGGAAATAAAGATAAGCTTATTGAAACAAAAAGAATTGTTTCTAAAATATAGGCTTTTCTTTTTTTATTTATAATGAAATAATATTTTAAATAATTTAACATTTATATTGAAATAATATTTCAATAGATATATAATAAATATGGAAGGAGTGGAATGGATGAAATTAAGTCAATTAGATACAGAACAAATTAACAGCAATTCTTTGCACATTGATGAAATGACAACAGAGGAAATTTTAACGGTTATTAATCAAGAAGATCAAAAAGTAGCAATTGCGGTAAAGGACGTCATACCACAAATTGCAAAAGCTGTTGACTGTATCTATGAAAAAATGTGTATGGGTGGTAGATTGATTTATATGGGTGCCGGAACATCAGGACGTTTAGGGGTGCTAGATGCATCGGAATGCCCGCCAACATATGGAGTTGATCCTACTCTTGTCCAAGGTCTAATCGCTGGTGGTAAGGAAGCATTTACAACCGCAATTGAAGGTGCTGAAGATTCTAAAGAAATAGCAGTTGATGATTTAAAAAAAATAGAACTTAGTCCATTGGATGTTGTTTGTGGAATAGCTGCTTCGGGAAGAACACCATATGTTGTTGGCGCTCTAGCGTATGCGCGCAAACTAGGATGTTCAACAATATCAATATGTTGTGTTAAAAACGGAGCAATATCTCAACATGCCCATTTCCCAATCGAAGCAGTTGTTGGCCCTGAAGTTATTACAGGGTCGACGAGAATGAAGGCTGGTACAGCACAAAAACTAATCCTTAATATGTTATCAACATCTGTAATGATAAAAAAAGGAAAAGTTTATAAAAATTTGATGGTTGATGTACAGCCAACAAATGAAAAACTAAGAATTCGAGCTATAAATATTGTTCAGCAAGCTATTAGTGTTGATGAGGGAACTGCAAAAGAATTATTAATTGAAGCAGATAACAATGTAAAAATAGCAATTTTAAAGGGTCTAACTAATATGAGTAAAGAAGAATGCCTAAAAGCATTGAAAGATAGTGATGAAAATATTAGTCAAACTATAAGAACGATAACTAAAGGAGAATAAGTATATGAATAAGTATGTAGTCAAAAACAATACCAAAAAAGAATATAAAAATATATTTGGCAAAACAGATTATGATATCCCAATGTTTGGATTTAAAAGTGCTTTATTCATTCTAATGACGACTATGTTGTCATTATTGATTTGTATAAACATATTAAATTATTTAAAAATAGATTTTCGTATTCCTAATGCTTTAATTTCTGGTATTGTTTGTGGCTTTAGCGTAGCTTATTCACAATTTTTTATTGAGCGAAAAAAAGGAGTATGCAAAAACTTTTGGATTGTTGGAACTATATTTAGTTTGATTGCTTTTATGGTTATATTCATGATTAAATAGGAGGAAAATAAGATGTTTACAAAAATATCTAATTTGATAGAAGGAAAACTAGCAGGACCACTTGAAAAACTTTCTAATCAAAGACATTTACGGGCTATCCGTGATGGAATTATAGCAACCTTGCCATTAATTATTGTTAGTTCATTATTAATGGTTGTAGCATTTTCATATAATCAAATGCCCGCAGATTGGGGCATTACCCAATTTATTAAAAATAACGCAGTAGCAATTTTATTGCCATATAGAATGTCAATGTATATCATGACGCTATATGCAGTGTTTGGAATAGGTTATTCACTTGCTAAATCATATAATTTGGATGGCTTGAGTGGTGCGATTTTAGCTGAATTAACTTTTTTATTGACAATTGTACCAGTTTCGATGCCAGATATTACAGAGTCAATTAGTGCATTAGCTAGTAAAAATGCCGAATTAAATGCTTTTTTACAAGGTTTGCCTTCAGGCTATGTTATTCCAGCAGAAAATCTTGGTTCGGCGGGAATGTTTATTGGAATTATCTCGGCTTTTATCGGGGTAGAAATTTATCGTTTTACACAAGTTAAAGGTTTGAAAATCTCAATGCCGGCGGCAGTACCCCCTGCAGTAGCAAGATCTTTTGAATCGTTAACTCCTACGGTTATTATTATTTTAGGAGTTTCTACAATTACAATGTGGTTAGGTATCAATGTGCATACTATCGTTGGTAACTTAATCAAGCCATTGATAAATGCAACAGATACCTTACCATCAACATTATTAATCATATTTTTAATTATGTTTTTCTGGTCATTTGGTATTCATGGAGATTCGATTGTTTCTTCGCTAGCAAGACCAATCTGGTTAATTTTATTAGATCAAAATACAGCTGCAATTGCAGCTGGTAAAGCGGCTACTCATATTGGTGTAGAACCATTCTTACAATGGTTTGTTCATATCGGTGGTTCAGGAGCAACATTGGGATTAGCAATACTATTCTGTGTAAAAGCAAAATCTAAATATGGTAAAACATTAGGAAGAACAACGATTTTACCGTCAATATTTAATATTAATGAGCCGATGATTTTTGGGGCTCCAATCGTTTTAAACCCAATGCTACTAATTCCATTTATTATTATTCCGCTAATTTGTGCAACTATTGCCTGGATTGCAACTTCTATGCATTTAGTCAATTGTGCTGTTACAATAGCTCCATGGACATTACCAGGACCAATTGGTGCATACTTGGCTTGCGGTGGTGACTGGCGAGCTGCGGTATTAAATATTATCTTAATTATTATATCAGTGATTATTTATTATCCGTTCTTTAAAATGTACGATAATGAATTATTAGCAGAGGAAAAATCTAAAGAAGCAGTAAGTGCATAGAAAATAGGGAGTTATTTATGTTGTATATCGGTATTGATGGTGGTGGAACTAAAACAAAGATGGCACTCTTTGATGATGCAGGAAGAAAATTAAAAGAAATAATAAAGCCATCAGTACATGTTTTAACACAACCAAGAGAAATATGTATTCAAATTTTAAAAGATGGTGTGATGGAATTAGATGCAAATTTTCAAGCAAAAGTGATTGCAGGGCTGGCTGGATATGGAGAACAAAAAGAAGTTAGAAATAAAATTGCGACTATTTGTAAGGAAGCATTTGGAAATCGAGAATTCTCCTTATACAGTGATGTTAGGATTGCTATTACTGGAGCTTTAGGTGGTGGTGATGGGATTGTAGTTGTAGCTGGAACAGGTTCAATCGCATTATCATCTAAAAATAACCATATTACTAGATGTGGAGGATGGGGCTACCAGCTAGGTGATGAAGGAAGTGCTTATTGGATTGCCAAGCGCATGTTAGCCCTCTATTGCCAACAAGTTGATGGTCGACTAGAAAAGACACAGTTATACTATTTAATTAAAGAAAAATGTAAACTAGAAAATGATTACGATATTATCACTTTTATTAATAAACTTAATCATGATCGAACATCAATTGCTTCATTAGCAAAACTAAACGGTATAGCAGCTAAAGATAATGATAAATATGCTTTACAAATATATAAAGAGGCAGCTTATGAAATTGCTGTTCTAATTAAAGCATTGGCCAAAAACTTTACTTCTCCCTTTAAAGTATCGTATATTGGTGGAGTTTTTGAATATGGAGAAGATTATGTATTAAAGCCATTGAATAATTATCTCCAGCCACTATCATGTCAGCTTGTTGCCCCTTTATACAGTCCAGAATATGGAGCATACTTGTTAGGTAAAAAATAAAGGTGATTTTTATCACCTTTATTTTTAGAAGGAGGAGGACAAATGAATAAAAAAAGAAAAATACTATGGGGTGGAGCTACTGCAAGTAGTCAATATGAAGGTGGCTATAATTTGGGTGGTAAAGGTTTAGATACTCAGGACTGTCGACCTTATTTAAAAAGAACGTCTAATGCTACAACTTCAACAAGGTTATTGACACAAGATATAATTGATGAAGCAAAATCATGTAAAGAAATTGGTAATTATCCATTCCGCCAAGGATCAGATGGCTATCATCACATTGATGAAGATATTCAGTTATTGAAAGAATTAGGAATTGATATTTATCGCTTTTCTATCAGCTGGGCAAGATTGTATCCACATGGTGATGAAGAAATGCCAAATGAAGAAGGAATACGTTTTTATGACCATATTTTTAAAAAGGTTCATCAAGCAGGAATGAAGATTTTTCTAACCATGAATCATTATGCTGTACCATTGTATTTAGTTGAAACCTATGGTGGTTGGACAAACAATATATTAGTCGATTTTTACTTAAGATTCGCTAAAACTGTATTTGAACATTGGGGAGAATATATTGATTATTATTTACCATTCAATGAAATAAATGCTGGTTATTTTAGTCCATATAATGGAGTTGGTTTAGTAAAAGAGAAAGATCGACCATACGATCAAAGTCTAGTATTTCAATCATTGCATCATCAATTCGTTGCTAGTGCTAAGGTTATTGAATTAGGGCATAAAATAAGTTCTCAAAGTCAATCTGGCTGTATGGTAGCTTGTTTTTGTTACTATCCGTTAACACCGCGCCCAGAAGACAATCTTAAAGCAGTGAGAGATGAACAAATTCATCAATGGTTCGCAGTAGATGTTTTGGCTAATGGCTATTATCCTAGTTATATGAATCGTTTTTTTCAAGAAAATAAGATTAATATCATAATAACTGAGGAAGAACGTAAGCTGCTAAGAGATAATACCTGTGATTTTGTAAGCTTTTCATATTATTCTAGTGCCGTCGCAACGGTTGAAGAGAGCAGTGAGCAAACAGCAGGTAACTTAGTTGTTTCAACTAAAAATCCTTATTTGAAAGCAAGTGACTGGGGTTGGCAAATTGATCCAATTGGATTACGAATCATGTTAAATAAAATGTATGATCGCACCCGCAAGCCCGTATTTATTTCTGAAAATGGTTTTGGGGCTCATGATAAGTTTGAAGAAGATGGCTCTATTCATGATCAATATAGAATAGATTATCTAAACCAGCATTTCCAACAAATTGATGAAGCCATCAGAGATGGTGTTGATGTCATTGGCTATATTATGTGGGGAATCATTGATATAGTCTCAGCAGGCAGTTGTGAAATGGAAAAACGTTATGGTGTAATTTATGTTGATGGTGATAATGAGGGTAAAGGAAGTTATCAAAGATATAAGAAAGATAGTTTTGCCTGGTATCAAAATTATATAAAACAGTATAAAAATAATTAAGATAAGAAAGATAGGTTCGTTTCATTAATATCCTATCTTTTTATCTTGTTTTACGTAATAAACCGTATCTTTACGACAAAAATATCGTGAATTTTCATAAGTAATAGTATAATGATTATGTGAATTTATGGGAGAGTAAAGATAAAATGAAGAAAATAAAAGACTATATTTTAGCTCATAAGATCAAGGTAACGATCATAATTATTATTTTATTAGGGATTATTGGTGCATTGGGGAAAGAGCAACCGAAATTAATACTTAAACAGAATACTGTTAATCTAGAATATGGAGAAAATTTTAATTATTTAGATTATGTTGATAAGAATAAATTTGATGAAGAAGATATTTCATATAGCTGTGATGGTTTTGATGAAGATAATCCAGCAGTAGGTAAATATACTATCACTTATAAATATGGTAATAGTAAAAAGAAATTAACGCTTAATATCAAAGATACGACAGCACCGCAATTAATCCAAACAAAAGAAATTGATATTATTGAAAATGATGAAATAGATTATCGTGATTATTTAGAAATAAAAGAACTATCAAAATATGAGCTTGAAATTGATGATAGTGGTGTAAGTTATTTAGCAGCTGGAAATTATAATGCTAGTATTAAGGCAAGTGATAAATACGGAAATACATCTACCTTGATCATGCCAGTAAGTATTAAGGCATTAGAATTAGAGCTTTCAACTACTACATTAAATCTAGAAGAAAATCAAAATAATACTATAAATATAAAAACAAATAGTACTCAACCGGTAGTTTATACATCTAGTGATGAAACGATTGCGACAGTTGATCAAAGTGGAAATATTAAAGCATTAAAATCAGGAACGGTAAAAATAACAGCAGCAATTAAAAATAAATCAGTTACATGTAATGTGACCGTAAAAGGAAAACCGGTAGAAACATCCTCTATTCGAACTCCTGTGGCAGATGATAATATTTCTACAACTGTTTATATTACTAAGACAGGAGACTGCTATCATTCAAGTGGTTGTGGCTATTTATCACGTAGTAAAATAGCTATCTCAAAATCTACTGCAATAAATACAGGATATCGCCCTTGCAGTAGATGTCATCCATAGTGTAACATGATCTCATGAAAGTGAGATCGTTTTATATTTTAAAAATAATAAAAGACACTTAAAAAGTGTCTTTCAGACTATGAATTTAAAGATTTTCCTTTATCTTCATGGACTTGAAGGGCATAGTTTACTAGATCATCTATAGATAAATCTAATTTTTTTAATATTTTTTTAGCTTCCTTTTGGGCACTTTCACTAATAATATTATCATCATTTTTGTCGACATAGATAAAACCAATAATCGTTTTATCGATATTACTATTATCGGCAGGTAAGACAATATATGAAATAGAAGTAACAACCTTCTTTTCTAAATAAGCACAAAATTGAATGCGGTCTTTATCCTTTTCTGTCTTAGTAATATTTACAGCTGTGAAATCATCGGTTAAATAAGAAATATCATATCCAGCATCTTGAAGCTTTTTAGTTACTTTACTCATGGCATCATTAGTGCAGCCAATCATTAAAAAGCATAATCCGATTATTAATAAAGATTTTTTAAACTGTTTCATAAATCTCCTTTCCCAAGCTAATAAAATACAAAAAAATAAATTTTTTTGCATTTTTTCGATAATTAGATAAAATAAAAATATAGGAGGTGATTATATGGATGAGGATTTAATTTTTCAAGTATTAGCAATCGTGTCTGAAATACCTTGGGGGAAAGTTGCCAGCTATAAACAAATAGCATCGTTGGCAGGACGACCCAAGAATGCGCGATTAGTGGGAAAAATTTTAAGTCATGCTTCTATGTATGGAGATTATCCATGTCATCGAGTTGTAAATAGCGCAGGAAGACTTGTACCTGAATGGTACGAACAACGTGATTTACTTTTAGAAGAAGATGTATGTTTTAAAGATAATGGCAATGTTGATATGAAAAAATGTAAATGGCAGTTAGATTAGATCTAATTGTTTTTTTGTAAGAAATTGTCTTATCAAACTATAAAAATGAAGGAAATTAGCAATGTTAAGATAATGTAAAGATGTTTTTTTTAAAAAACTTTTTTTGTCGTGAAAATATCTACGAAATATCTACAAATTTTCAATTATTTATTGTATAATGGGGCAAATGAGGTGATTCCATGAATACAGTTTCAGTCGAAAAAAATGCCATTGAAGAAGTCGCTAAGTTAGTTAGCGATAGTCGAGTTGTGGCTTTTCCAACTGAGACTGTTTTTGGGTTAGGAGTTAAGTTTGGCTCACATCAGGCATTGGATGCACTATATGAATTAAAGCACCGCGATAAAGGAAAAGCAATTTCTATGATGATTAGTAAGGCAGAGGATATTGAAAAATATGCTTATGTTGATGAAACTGCAAAAAAACTTATTGCGGCTTTTATGCCGGGAATGATCACTATCATTTTAAAGAAACGCCCACATATTGATGATTATTTTACGGCTTCACTAGATACTATTGGAATCAGGATACCAGATGATCCATTTGTTTTATCATTATTAGATAAAACAGGACCAATGTTAGTAACTAGCGCCAATCTTTCTGGAGAAAATAGTCTTGTTGACGACAAAGCAGTAATGAAAGTATTTCATGGAAAGATTCCTTTAATTGTTAAAGGTGAAAGCATCAGTAAGAAGGCAAGTACAATTGTTGACTTAAGTAAGGGTAAAGTGGAAATATTAAGATTAGGTGATATTTCTAAGGAACAAATAGCGGAGGTAATTGAATGAAAATTGCAATGGCTTGTGACCATGGTGGCTTAAGACTAAAAAATGTTTTAAAAGATTATTTAGAAGCTAATGGTTACATAGTAGAAGATTTCGGAACATACAGCGAAGATAGTTGTGATTATCCTGATTATGCAGGAAAAGCAGCTAAAGCGGTTGCTAGTGGATCGTGCGATAGAGGGGTTGTCGTATGTGGAACTGGTATCGGTGTAAGTATTACTGCTAATAAAGTGAAAGGAATTCGCTGTGCGTTATGCCACGATGTATTTAGCGCCAAAGCAACTCGAGCACATAATGATACTAACATGATTGCTATGGGGCAACGAGTTATTGGTGAAGGTTTAGCTTTAGAAATTTTAACAGCCTGGTTAGAAGGCAAATATGAAGGTGGTCGACATGACCAGCGGATTGCAAAAATGATGGCTTACGAGGGGGAAGAGTAAAATGAAAGACATCGCAGTATTTGAAAGTGTAGAGAGAGAATTAAATCGTCAAAGAAACAATATTGAGTTAATTGCTTCTGAAAACTTTGTTTCACCAGAAATCTTAGAATTGGCAGGAACTGTATTAACTAATAAATATGCAGAAGGTTATCCAGGAAAAAGATATTATGGTGGATGTAAATTTGTTGATGAAGTGGAAACACTAGCTAAAGAAAGACTATGTAAGATTTATGGTGCTGAGTATGCTAATGTTCAGCCTCATAGTGGAGCGCAAGCAAACACAGCGGTATATATGGCGTTATTAAATCATGGTGATAAGGTATTAGGAATGTCTCTTGCTGATGGTGGACATTTAACACATGGACATCCATTAAATTATTCAGGAATCAATTATGAATTCCACAGTTACGGGGTAACTAAAGAAACTGAAACTATTGATTATGAAGATTTTAAGAAAAAATGCCAAGAGGTCAAACCAAAATTAGTAGTAGCTGGTGCTAGTGCATATTCTAGAACGATTGATTTTGAATACATGGCAAAATGCGCGCATGAAGTTGGGGCGATGTTTATGGTTGATATGGCACATATCGCAGGGTTAGTGGCAGCGGGACTGCATCCATCACCATTTCCTCATGCTGATATTGTAACAACAACGACTCACAAAACTTTACGTGGACCTCGTGGTGGGGTAATTATGTGTAAAGAAAAATATGCAGCTGATATTGATCGTGCGGTGTTCCCAGGAATGCAAGGTGGTCCATTGATGCATATTATTGCTGCTAAAGCCGCTTGTTTTTATGAAGCAATGCAACCAGAATTTAAAGAATATGCAGCTCAAGTAATTAAAAATGCTAAAGCATTAGAAACAGCATTAAAAGAAGAGGGATTCAGATTAGTTGCTGACGGAACTGATAATCATCTGATTTTAATTGATGTAAAAGCAAGTTGCGGTATTTCAGGTAAAAAAGCAGAACGTTTATTAGATGAAATTAATATTACTGCAAATAAAAATGCTATCCCATTTGATACAGAAAAACCATTTAAAGCAAGTGGTATTCGGGTTGGGACCCCTGCAATGACTACTAAAGGATTTACAGAAGAAGATTTTAGAGAAGTAGGTAAGATTATTGCTTATCGCTTAAAAAATGAAGAAACTGATGAAATCAAAGAAGAATGCTTAAAGAGAGTTAGAGCATTAACTGATAAAGTAGAAATGTATCATGATATAAAATACATTTAAGGAGTGAATTTATATGGCAACGACCATCCTCAATCATGCATTAATTGATCATAAATTAACGATTATGCGTGATAAAGATACGAAAACAATCGTATTTAAAGATAACCTAGACGAAATTGCAATGTTAATGGCTTATGAGGTAACTAAAGAATTACCATTAGTTGATAAGGAAATCGTCACACCAATTTGTCCAATGATTGGAAAAGAATTGAAAAAACAAATTATTCTTGTTCCAATCTTAAGAGCGGGGATTGGTTTAGTCGATGGTTTTAGAAGAATTATACCGACTGCTAAGATTGGTCATATAGGAATGGCTCGGAACGAGGAAACTTTAATTCCCGAAGAGTATTATGCTAAATTTCCTAGTGGTTTAGAAGATTCTATTGTAATCATCGTTGATCCGATGTTAGCAACTGGTGGTAGTGCTAGTGCAGCGATTACAAATATTAAAGCCCGTGGTGCTAAAGATATTCGTTTAGTCTGTTTAGTAGGTGCCCCTGAAGGTGTTAAAGTAATTGAAGAAGATCATCCTGATGTTGAATTGATTTTAGCGACGCTTGATGAAAAACTTAATGAAAAAGGCTATATTGTGCCTGGTTTAGGTGATGCCGGTGATCGTTTATTTGGTACTGATTAATATTTGAGATACTTCAAAAGTGGTTAAAACGTCTAATTATGAAATTAATTATAGTGTTTAGTACTGAAATACTTGTTCTATAAATAAATTATCATAGTGTTAAATAATTATTACAAATTTTTATAAGAAGTTTACATAACCAAAAGACTATAGTAGAATACAAGAGGGATTATGGATCAAGATAAGAAGAAAATGTTAAAAGATTTATTCTTTTGCCTACAATTGGGTTTTCAGGTAATTGGAGCATTTCTATTAGCTGTAATTGTTGGGCTGCGCTTAGATAAGTATTTTAATACCCATCCCACGATTCTACTAATTTTATTGTTTTTAGCCTTTGGCTACGTTATTAAAATACTTTTAGGAGCAGGTAAAGAATGAACGAAAAAGATGTTTTAAAACAATCCGTAAAAGTATTTATTGGCGGATTAATTATCTTTTCTATCGTAGGATTTGTCCTAAAACAAATTAGTTTTCCACTAGGATTTATCTTAGGATATGCGGTCAGCGTTTTATCATTCTATATTATCATTGTAATGAGTGATGTGATCTTAAAAATGGGTCAGGCGATTCGATTTGTTGTAATGATGTTTATAGCTAAGATGTTATTGTATATTGCAGGTTTCATGCTAGCAATCAAATTTGATGATATCTTTAATTTGATCAGTGTTTTCTTTGGATATTTTGTGACCAAGATTACGATCAATATTTTAGGATATATAAAACGCTAAATATTTTAAGGAGGTGAAATGAGTGACAATTCAAGTAGAATTAATTTATTCACTAGTCATTATGGTTTGTTTAGGCGTGTTCTTTGTCTATGCTGGAAAAAAAGTAGCATTGGCGGATCCAACTGTCAAACCAAAAGGAATTGTATTGGTTGTTGAAACGGGAGTTAAAGCTATTGATGATTATATGAAATCAATCATGCCTAAGAAATTTGCCAAGAACTATTATCCATATTTTGCAATGGTATTTTGTTACATATTGGTCAGTAACTTATCAAGTTTGATTGGGTTTGAATCACCAACCTCAAACTACTCTATTACCTTTGCGATGACATTTATTACTTTTATATTGATTCAATATAATGCATTGAAGAAAAAGGGATTTTTTAAATATGTGTGGGATACTGTGTGGCCCCCAACTAATATTTTAAGTGTCTTATCACCATTAATTTCAATTTCAATGCGTTTATTTGGAAATATTTTGAGTGGATCTATTTTAATGACGTTGATTTATCAATTTACAGCATGGATTTCATTCCATGTAATCAACTTTAACTTTTTAGGTCCAATTATTGCCCCTGTATTCCATTGTTATTTTGATATTTTTGCAGGGTGTATCCAAACATTAGTTTTCGTAACTTTATCATCAATCTTAATTATGATGGAAAACGAAGACGACGAGTAAGCTCTAATCTAGGTATCCTAGTTAGATATAAATTACAAAAAAATATATAGAAAATATTGGAGGAAATTTAAATTATGACAGATGTAGGTTTAATTGCAATTGGTGCAGGTATTGCAGTATGTGCTGGTTTAGGAACAGGTATCGGAGAAGGAATTTGTGCGAGTAAGGCGGTAGAAGCTTTAGGTAGAAATCCTGAAATGGAAGGTAAAATTAGAACGTTAATGATTCTAGGGATTGCATTAACTGAAACTGCAGCTATCTATGGTTTATTAATTTCATTAATTTTATTATTTGTATACTAATATTAGCTAAGGAGGAATACGTATGCCAGATATAGCATCGAAATTATTCCCTAATGTAACTACAATTATTATTCAATTACTTTCAACAGGAGTTTTACTTCTTGTCTTTAAAAAGTATTTATGGGTTCCCGTTCAAAATTATTTTGCTAAACGGGCAGAATTTATTGAAGGAACTGTAAACGAAGCTAAAGATATGAATGAAAAAGCTAGAGCACTGATGGAAGAAAGTGAAGAACAAGCACGCCAAGCGGCAGTTCAATATCGTGAAATTGTTAATTTAGCTAAAGAAGATGCTTTAAAAACAAAGGCAACGATTCAAGAACAAGCTAATCAGGAATATAAAGCTAAACTAGATCAAGCACGTCGTGAGATTGAGGCTGAAAAAGCGCAGGCAAAAGCAGCGATGAAACAAGAAATTGTTGAGGTTGCGATTGATGTAGCGACTAAAGTTATGAACAAAGAAATGGATACAAAGACTAACAAAGCTTTGGTTGAAGACTTTGTTGAAGAAGTGGTTAACTAATGGATGCAGTAGCAGTAAGATATGCAGAATCACTATTTGATTTAGCTAAAGAGATGAATCAAGTTGAAGCATATTCTAAAGATATTGATTTAATTAGAACTGTTTTTGAAAGTGATCCAAGTTTTGTTCCGTTCTTTAGTCATGTTTTAATAGAAGATGAAGCTAAATGTGCATTATTAGATAAGAGTTTTAAAGGACAGGTTAATGATTATGTCGTTAATTTTCTAAAACTTTTAGTTAGAAAAAGAAGAATGCGTTACGTTATGGAAATAATTGAAGCATTTAAAGCGTTAACGAATGAGCATTTTGGAATCTTAGAAGGTATTTTATATGCTAACTATGATATCAGTGTGCAAGAAGTTAAAGAAGTGGAAGATGCTTTAAGTAAAAAGGAAAATAAAACGATTCGTTTAAGAGTAGTTAATGATCCATCACTGATTGGTGGAATTAAAGTCGAAATAAATAATCGTGTTTTTGATGGCTCTATCAAAAACAAAGTTGCATTATTGAAAAAAGAACTATTAAGAAAGTAGGTGAAAATAGTGGGGCTTAGACCAGATGAAATTAGTGCTTTAATTAAAGAACAAATTAAGCACTTTGATGATGTAATCGAACTTAAAGACGTTGGAACAGTCATGACTGTTGGCGATGGTGTTAGTTTAATTCATGGTTTAGATAATGCCATGCTAGGTGAATTACTTGCCTTCCCTAATGATGTTTATGGAATGGTAATGAACTTAGATGAAGATTGCGTCGGAGCCGTACTACTTGGATCTGAAAGTACGATTAAAGAAGGAGACGAAGTTAAACGTACTGGAAAGATTATGGAAATACCAGTTGGGGATGAGATGTTAGGTCGAGTTGTAAATCCTTTAGGACAAGCAATTGATGGTAATGGAGAAATCATTACAGCACATACTCGCCCAATTGAAAGAGTTGCCAGCGGGGTTATGACAAGAAAGTCAGTTGACCAACCGTTACAAACAGGAATTACTTCGATTGATGCAATTATTCCAATCGGTCGGGGTCAACGTGAGTTGATTATTGGAGATCGTCAAACAGGAAAGACTGCGATTGCAATCGATACTATTTTAAATCAAAAAGATCAAGATATTTATTGTGTTTACGTAGCAATTGGACAAAAGAATTCAACTGTTGCCCAAATTGTTGAAAAGTTACGTAAAGGTGGCGCAATGGAATATACAACAGTTGTGTCAGCATCTGCTAGTGAACTTGCACCAGTGCAATATATTGCACCGTATGCAGGGTGTGCAATTGCTGAAGAATGGTTAGATCAAGGTAAAGATGTTTTAATTGTTTATGATGATCTATCTAAGCATGCCGTTGCTTATCGTACGGTATCATTATTATTAAAAAGACCACCAGGGCGTGAAGCTTATCCTGGAGATGTCTTCTATTTACATTCGAGATTATTAGAAAGAGCATGCCGCTTAAATGAAGAGAATGGTGGGGGTTCAATCACAGCCTTACCAATTATTGAAACACAAGCAGGTGATATCTCAGCATATATTCCAACTAACGTAATTTCAATTACAGATGGACAAATTTTCTTACAACAAGAATTATTCAATGCTGGATTTAGACCAGCAATTGATACTGGACTTTCGGTAAGTCGGGTTGGTTCAGCTGCACAAATCAAAGCAATGAAGCAAGTATCAGGTTCACTAAAACTTGAATTAGCGCAGTATGCTGAAATGCAAGCATTTGCTCAATTTGGTTCAGACTTAGATGCTGCTACGAAAGCAACTTTAGATCATGGTGCAAAAGTGCGTGAGGTTTTAAAACAAGCACAATATTCACCACGAACTGTATCAACGCAAGTAATTACATTATTTGCTTTAAAATATGGATTTACTAAGACATTAGAAGTGGAACAGGTGTCTGCTTTTATGGATCAGTTAGTTGAACATATCAATATGACGCAAAGAGATATTATTGATGAAATCAATGAACAAAAAGCAATTTCTGCTGATTTAGAAAAACGCATGAAAGATGTTATGAGTGCTTTTGTAACACAATTCGAAAAAACTCAAACAAAGGGGTAGTTAACTATGCCTGGAGGAATGCAAGAAATTAAGCGGAGAATTAAATCAGTTGAATCGACTAAAAAAATTACTAAAGCAATGGAATTAGTCGCAACTTCTAAACTTCGTAAAACAAGAAATCAATTAGAACAGTCGAAACCTTATTATACTAATGTTGCTCAAACTGTAGCGGAGATCTTAGCTAATTGTAAGGGTAATAATGATAGTATCTATTTAGTTGAAAATAAAGATATTGAAAAAGAAGTATTTATTGTTATTGCTTCAAGTCTAGGACTATGTGGTGGATATAATGCCAATATCTTTAAAGAAATTAAAGGTGCAATCAAACCAGGTGATTATGTTTATAGTATTGGTTCAAAGGCAACTAGTTATTTATTAAAAAATCATCAAGGGGTAACGGATCATAAGTTTGATGATTTAAATACAACTTTTGATTTTAAAGATGTAACTAAGTTAGTTGCTGAATTAACTAAAATGTATCGTGAAAAAGAAATTAGTAAAATTAAGATTGTTTATACGGAGTTTGTTAATAACTTAACATTTAGACCAAGAATTGTTACGTTATTACCTGTTGATCCAAGTGATTTTGATCATATTGAAATCTCAAAGAAATCAACATTATTTGAACCAAGTCCAGAGGAAGTATTAGACAGTTTGATTCCAATGTATCTTCAAGCAGTGATTTATGGTTATATCATTGAATCAGCTACAAGTGAAAATGCCGCACGAAGAACATCAATGGAAAATGCTAATGATAATGCCGATGAACTTACAGAACAATTATTATTAAAATACAATCAAGCTCGTCAAACTGCGATTACTAATGAAATTAGTGAAATCGTAGCAGGAGCTAATGCACAATAAGGAGGTGCCGTATGTCACAAAATATTGGTAAAATAATTAGTGCCAAAGGGCCAGTAATTGATATCCAATTTGATGGTGATAACAATTTACCAGCATTAAATACGGCGATTGAAATCCAAAATGGTGATGAACTTCTAGTAGTTGAAGTCGCTCAACATATCGGAGATGATGTAGTTCGTTGTGTTGCAATGGGACCAACTGATGGGGTAAAACGAGGAATGGATGCTCTTAATACGGGAAATCCAATTTCTGTACCTGTCGGAAATGAAACTCTAGGAAGAATGTTCAACGTTTTAGGACAACCAATCGATGGTAAAGAAGCATTAGGTGATAGCACTAAGAAAATGCCAATTCACCGATCTGCACCGACATATGCCGAACAAAGAACAGAAACTGAAATTCTTGAAACGGGAATTAAAGTAGTTGATTTGATCTGCCCATTTATCAAAGGTGGAAAGATTGGATTATTCGGTGGTGCCGGAGTAGGTAAAACAGTATTGATTCAAGAATTCATTAATAACATTGCTACAGAACATGGTGGTTTATCAGTTTTTGCTGGAGTTGGTGAACGTAGCCGTGAAGGTAATGATTTATATTATGAAATGAAGGAAAGTGGTGTTTTATCTAAAACAACACTAGTATTTGGACAGATGAATGAACCCCCAGGAGCTCGTTTAAGAGTTGCTTTAACGGGTCTTACTATGGCAGAAGAATTCCGTGATGAACAAGGTCAGGATGTCTTATTATTCATCGATAATATTTTCCGTTTTACTCAAGCTGGATCTGAAGTATCTGCCTTACTTGGACGGGTACCATCACAAGCTGGGTATCAGCCAACTTTAGCAACCGAAATGGGTGCTTTACAAGAACGGATTACATCAACTAAAAAAGGATCTATTACTTCAGTTCAAGCGGTATATGTACCTGCTGATGACTTAACTGATCCTGCTCCAGCAACAACATTTGCTCATCTTGATGCTAAAGTAGTATTAGATCGTTCAATTGCGGCTTTAGGAATTTATCCTGCCGTAGATCCATTAAATTCTTCATCAAGAGCCCTTGATCCATTAGTTGTAGGGACTGAACACTATGAGGTAGCCCATGGGGTTCAACAAATCTTACAACGGTTCCAAGAATTACAAGATATTATTGCTATTTTAGGAATGGATGAGTTAGGTGAAGAAGATAAATTAACAGTAGCTCGGGCTCGTCGTGTCCGTAACTACTTATCACAACCATTTACAGTAGCTAGTCAGTTTACTGGTATGGATGGTAAATATGTCCGTGTTGCTGATACAATCAAAGGATTTAAAGAAATCCTGGAAGGTAAGCATGATGATTTACCAGAGCAAGCATTCCACAATGTAGGTACAATTGAAGAAGCTATTGAAAAAGCGAAGACATTAGCAAATGACTAAATTTAAACTTAAGATAGTAACACCAAGTGGTATCTACCAAGAAGTGGAAGTTAATCAGTTAAATCTTCGCACAACAGCAGGACAGGTAGGAATCTTAGCTCATCATATGCCTTTAGCAAGCGGGATTGAAATCTCGGAGATGAGTTATATCATTGATAAACAACGTCATATATTTGCCATCGGTGGTGGATTTATATATGTTAATGATGATGAAACAAAAATAATTGCTAATTCAATTGAATCTAAAGAGGAAATTGATTTGAACCGTGCTAAAGAAGCTAAACGTCGGGCGGAACAAAGAATTAAGGAAGTAACCGAAAAAACTGACTTATTGCGGGCTGAAATTGCACTTAAAAAGGCAATTACTAGAATAAATGTTAAAGAATTATAATTATAAAAGTCTGACTTAGGTTAGACTTTTTAATATAAACGGTATTTAATTAATTATAAATTATATTTGATTGATAAATTAAACTGATTAAGTTACAATAATATCAAGAAAGTGATTAATATGTATACAGTAATTATTGGGGATACTAAGAACTAGTATTAACAGCAAAGTCGATTGCATGTTATAATAAGATTGCAGAAGATAGTGATTTTGCCGAATATTATCTGATTGGGACACTTTATAGTGTCCTTATAACAATTTTATTTTATATTATTTTGTTTAAAATATAATACAAAAGGTTTATAAAATGATTCAGGTGAGAGCCTGGATTTTTTTATAAATATGTTGAATATCCTAGTTTTATTAATTTAATTATTCTTTTTAAAGAAATTTATTATAATTATATTTTTATCAAAAATATTTAGTATATTAAACAATAAATTTTATTTTATAAAATTAGGATTGCTTTTTAAAAACTAATGATTTATAATTTAGATATTGCAAAAGGAGTTATCTATTTTGCGGGAATCTTTTGACCACTCTTAGGAGTTAAAGCCATACGGACAGCTAGGTCAAAGGCCGGACCGGCAACTTTGTTGCCTTATTGATAGAACGAAAGTTCGAATTTTATAAGTTGATGCTAAATTCCTTAGCATTGAGTTGGTGACTATACAACCGTGTGCTTAGGCACATCACACTTGTGAAACAATCAATAAGAGTAGTAAAAGTAATTCTTGCTATATAGACTCTGACGCTAATAATATAGGATATTTTTTGATGTTCTAATAATATGTCGTATTGATACTCAAGTGGGATTGTACCTGCTTGAGTTTTTTTTATGGAGAAGGGGAAACTGGTATGAATGAGAAATTAAAATTATATGGTTTTAATAACCTAACTAAATCATTAAGTTTTAATATTTACGATGTTTGCTATGCTAAAGGTCAGAGGGAACAAAAAGATTATATTGCTTACATTGATGAGCAGTATAATTCAAAGCGATTGACTGATATTCTTTATGAAGTAGCTAATATGATCGGAGCCCATGTATTAAATGTTTCAAAACAAGATTATGATCCCCAAGGCGCCAGTGTAACAATGTTATTAGCGGAAGAAGAGATGTTAGAAAGTCGTCAAGGAAAAATGGAAGAAGTTGATGATCGAGTTATTTTAGGGCATTTAGATAAGAGTCATATTACTGTTCATACGTATCCTGAATATCATCCAGAAACAAGTATTGCGACATTTAGGGTAGATATTGATGTGGCTACTTGTGGAGAAATATCACCGTTGTCAACGTTAGATTTTTTAATTAGCAGCTTTGACTCTGATATCATTACAATGGATTATCGGGTCCGCGGTTTTACTCGGGATATTAAGGGAAAGAAACTTTTTATGGATAGCCCAATGACTTCGATTCAACAGTTTATTGATGTTAAAACATTACTTAACTATGATGCTACAGATATTAATGTATATCAGGCTAATTTGTACCATACGAAGATGTTAATCAAAGAAATTGATTTACAAAATTACTTATTTAAAACAGATATCTATGAATTGCCGCCAAAGGTAAGACTTGAGATAACGAATAATTTACGACAAGAAATGATTGAGATTTACAGTGGAAGTAATATTTTTTAGGAGGCAATATGAAATTAGATCAAAGTAGAATGCCTATTTATGAAGCTTTACAGCAAATGAAAAGAGAACGTTTAGTTCCCTTTGATGTTCCTGGCCATAAACATGGTAAAGGAAATCCAGAATTGACAGATTTTTTAGGTGAAAAGTGTATGAGTATCGATGTTAATTCAATGAAGCCATTGGATAATTTATGTCATCCAGTTTCGGTAATCAAAGAAGCAGAAGAATTAGCAGCTGATGCTTTTAGTGCCGCTCATGCTTTTTTTATGGTAGGCGGAACGACTTCAGCAGTTCAAAGTATGATTATGGCAAGTGTAAAAGCAGGAGAAAAAATTATTATGCCACGTAATGTCCATCGTAGTGCCATTAATGCGATGATCTTGACTGGGGCGGTTCCGATTTATGTAAATCCTGATGTTGATAAACGATTAGGAATATCTCTAGGTATGTCACTTGATCAAGTAGAGCAAGTAATCAAAGATAATCCCGATGCAAAAGCAATCTTAGTAAATAATCCTACGTATTATGGGATATGTTCAAATTTAAAAGCGATTGTTGCATTGGCACATAAGCATAATATGCTTGCTTTGGTAGATGAAGCACATGGAACACACTTTTATTTCAATGATGATTTACCGATGTCAGCGATGGAGGCTGGAGCAGACATGGCGAGTGTCAGTATGCATAAATCGGGTGGAAGCTTGACGCAAAGCTCTTTCTTACTGTTAGGAGAAAATGTAAATGCTGATTATGTACGTCAGGTTGTTAATTTGACACAAACAACAAGCGGTTCGTATTTATTGATGGCGAGTCTAGATATGTCACGTAAAAATTTAGCTATACATGGTAATGAGATTTTTAACAGGGTTCGTCGCCTTGCGGGATACGCACGCACAGAAATCAATCAAATTGGTGATTATTATGCTTATTGTAAGGAATTGATCAATGGGGATAGTGTTTATGATTTTGATGTAACGAAATTATCAATATTTACACTTGATATCGGATTGGCTGGAATCGAAGTATATGATTTATTAAGAGATGAGTATGGGATTCAAATTGAATTTGGTGATATTGGAAATATTCTTGCTTATATCTCGGTCGGTGATAGTGAAGCAAATATTGAGCGTTTAATCGGAGCACTTTTGGAAATACGCCGGCGGTTTAAGAAGGATCGGACAGGAATGTTTGATCATGAATATATTAATCCTGAAGTAGTTATTTCTCCTCAAGCAGCTTTTTATGGAGAAAAAGAATCGTTGCCGCTTTATCAAAGTATTGATCGAGTCTGCAGTGAATTTGTTATGTGTTATCCTCCGGGAATTCCAATTTTAGCACCGGGTGAAAGGATCACGAAAGAAATTCTAGATTATATTCAATATGCTAAAGAAAAAGGGTGCTTTATGACTGGTCCTGAAGATATGGCAATAAATAAACTTAATGTTTTAAAGGGGAGATGAAATAAATGGAATTATGGTTTACGGAGAGACATACAAATGGTGTGAATTTTTCGATTAAAGTAGATTGTCAGTTATTTAGTGGTCAAAGTGAATTCCAGAAAATTGATATTTTTGACTCAAAAGAATTTGGACGATTTTTAGCGCTAGACGGTTATATGATGCTAACGGAAAAAGATGAGTTCATTTATCATGAAATGATTGTTCATGTTCCTATGGCAGTCCATCCTGAAGTCAAAAAAGTATTAGTAATTGGAGCAGGAGACGGGGGTGTAATTAGAGAATTATGCCGTTATGAAACGATTGAAAAGATTGATATGGTTGAAATAGATGAGTTAGTTGTTGAAGTAAGTAAAAAATATTTACCGATGACAGCATGTTGTTTTGATGATCCGCGATTACAAATCTATTATCAAGATGGGTTAAAGTTTGTTAGAGGTAAAGAAAATGAATATGATTTGATCATTGTTGATTCAACAGATCCTTTTGGACCGGGTGAGGGACTATTTACAAAGGAATTTTATGGTAACTGTTATAAAGCATTAAATGATACAGGAATTATGGTTAATCAACATGAAAGTCCTTTTTATCAAGAAGATGCTGTTGCAATGCAACGGGCTCATAAACGAATTGTTGAAAGTTTTCCGATTTCTCGAGTCTATCAAGCGCATATCCCTACCTATCCTTCAGGGCATTGGTTATTTGGTTTTGCTTCAAAAAAATATCATCCCATCAAAGATTTTCAAAAAACAAAATGGAATGCTCGAGGGATGAAAACAAAGTATTATAATACCGGCATTCATGTAGGTTCGTTTGCATTACCAAATTATGTAGAGGAGTTATTAAGAGATGTGGAATAAAAATATACAGACGTTTATTGGACTAGAGGCATCGTTTGATGAAGCTGAGTGTGTAATCTTTGGAGCCCCAATGGATAGTACCACCTCATATCGACCGGGAACTCGTTTTGCTTCATCTTCAATGCGCCAAGAGTCATTTGGTCTAGAGACATACAGTCCCTATCAGGATAAAGATTTAGAAGATATTAAAGTTTTTGATGGTGGTGATCTTGAATTACCATTTGGAAATCCCCGCAAAGCATTAGATATAATCAAAGTAACAACAAAAACAATTATTAAAGCAAATAAATTACCATGTATGATTGGTGGCGAACATCTTGTTACGTTAGGAGCTTTTGAGGCAGTATTTGAGAAATATCCAGAGATACGTGTTATTCATTTCGATGCTCATACCGATCTACGTGATGAGTATTTAGGTGAAAAACTTTCCCATGCTTCTGTGATTAGACGAATATATGATTTAATTGGTGATAATAAAATATATCAATTTGGAATTCGTAGTGGTGAACGAGAAGAGTTTTACTTTGCTAGAGAACATACTAATTTAAATAAATTTAATTTTACAGGACTATCAAAAGCAATTGAGGCATGCCGCGGGTATCCGGTGTATTTTACAATTGATCTAGATGTCTTGGATCCCAGTGTATTTCCAGGAACAGGAACGCCCGAAGCAGGAGGCGTGACTTTTATGGAACTATTAGAGGCGATGATTGTTGTAAGTGAGCTAAATGTAGTAGCTATGGATATTAATGAATTATCACCTGTTTATGATCAAAGTGGAGGATCAACGGCAGTCGCTTGCAAAGTATTAAGGGAATTATTATTAGCAATGAATAAAGGAGAAAATAAATGAAAAGAACGTTAATTATTGGTTGTGGTGGAGTTGCAACAGTAGCGATTCACAAATGTTGTCAAAACAGTGAGATATTTGAAGAAATTATGATTGCGTCAAGAACAAAAAGTAAATGTGATAAACTAAAAGCGCAGTTAGATGGGAAAACAAAAACAATTATTCATACAGCACAAGTTGATGCTGATAATGTTGAAGAGCTAGTTGCTTTAATGAAAGATTTCCAACCAGAGGTAGTTTTGAATCTTGCATTACCATACCAAGATTTAAAAATTATGGATGCTTGTTTGGAAGCTGGTTGTCATTATGTAGACACCGCTAACTATGAGCCGGAAGATACAGCAAAATTTGAGTATAGCTGGCAATGGGCATACCGTGAAAAATTTGAACAGGCGGGATTAACAGCGATTCTTGGATGTGGTTTTGATCCTGGGGTAACAGGTGTATTTAGTGCTTACGCTTTAAAGCATGAATTTGATGAAATTAATTATATTGATATTTTAGACTGTAATGGTGGGGATCATGGATATCCATTTGCAACAAATTTTAATCCAGAAATTAATATTCGCGAAGTATCTGCCAACGGAAGTTATTGGGAAGATGGACATTGGGTAGAGACAAAACCAATGGAAATTAAACGTGAATATGATTTTGCCCAAGTTGGTAAAAAAGATATGTATTTGTTGCATCACGAAGAGCTGGAGTCATTGGGTTTAAATATTCCGGGAATCAAACGAATTAGATTCTTTATGACTTTTGGCGAAAGCTATTTAACACATCTAAAGTGCTTAGAAAATGTAGGAATGACATCGATTGAACCAATTGAATATGAAGGTAAACAGATTATTCCATTGCAATTTTTAAAAGCAGTTCTACCAGATCCTGCCAGCTTAGGACCACGAACAGTTGGCAAAACAAATATTGGATGCATTTATCAAGGGAAAAAAGACGGTCAAGAAAAAAAATATTATTTATATAATGTATGCGACCATCAAGAATGTTATAAGGAAGTTGGGTCTCAAGCCGTTAGTTATACTACAGGAGTTCCGGCAATGATTGGAACGATGCTGTTATTACAAGGTCAATGGAAGAGAGCCGGTGTTTATAATGTTGAAGAATTTGACCCGGATCCATTTATGGAAGCATTAAATAAATGGGGATTGCCATGGATTGAAGATCATAATCCGGTATTAGTAGATTAATGAAGACACCATATTATTTAATTGATGAACAATTATTAGAAAAAAATTTAAAAATACTTTATACGGTTAAAGAACGAACTGGTTGTAAAATTCTATTGGCTCAAAAATGTTTTTCAATGTTCAGTGTTTACCCTCTAATAGCTGAATATTTAGATGGGACAACTGCTAGTGGACTATATGAAGCTAAGCTTGGCTATGAAGAGATGCATAAAGAAAATCATGTTTTTAGTACCGCCTATCGTGATGATGAAATTGAAGAAATCATGAATATATGTGACCATGTAGTCTTTAATTCATTTAATCAGTGGCAAAAATATCAAAATCTAGCAAAACAAACAAGTACTTCATGTGGAATTAGAATCAATCCTGAATGTTCAACTCAAATAGGTCATGAAATCTATGATCCTTGCGCAAAGTTTTCACGAATGGGGGTAACATTAGAAAACTTTAAGGAAGAACTGCTTGAGGGAATAGAGGGACTGCATTTTCATACTCTATGTGAACAAAACAGCGATGATTTAATAACTACTATTAGGGCTGTTGAAGAAAAATTTGGTAAGTATTTAGGACAAATGAAATGGTTGAATTTTGGTGGTGGTCATCATATTACTCGTAAAGACTATGATCTTGAAAAATTAATAAAAATTATTAATGAAATAAAAGAAAAATATCAAGTACAAGTATATTTAGAGCCAGGTGAAGCTGTGGCTTTAAATGCTGGGTTTCTAGTTTCCAGTGTTCTAGATATTATCCACAATGGTATGGCTATCGCAATTATGGATACTTCAGCAGCTTGTCATATGCCAGATGTATTAGAGATGCCGTATCGACCAGAAATTATCGATAGTGCACTACCAAATGTTAAAACATACACATATCGCTTAGGAGGACCAACTTGTTTAGCTGGAGATATTATTGGTGATTATTCATTTGACCAGCCTTTACAGGTAGGACAACAGTTATGGTTTAAAGATATGGCAATTTATTCAATGGTAAAAAATAATACTTTTAATGGGATGAACTTACCTAGTATTGTTTTAAAACAAAAAGAAAAACTTAAAATAATCAAAGAATTCAATTATTGTGATTTTAAAAATCGGTTGTCATAAAAAATTAGGCTGTTAGCCTAATTTTTATCTTTAATAAGATCATCAAATAAATATTCTAACATATTTAAGACACCCTCATGTCGATTGTTTTTGAAAGTAAGATAGGTAGCTTTTTTCTTTAATGAGGAAAGACCATTTTTCATAATAATCCCAATACCGGCATTGTTTAATAATTCTTCATCATTACCACTATCTCCAAAAGCTAAGACATTTTCTAAATTTAAATTATTTAACTGACATAAATATTTTACAGCATAACATTTATTGACTTCTGCTTTAACAACTTCAACACAGTAAGGGTTGGTGTAATAATATTGATATAGTCCAGGAAATTTTGTTTGTGCAGCAGCTTCAAAAAGCTTTAATTTTCTAGGTGAAGAAAGTAAACAAATTTTTCCAAGTTTATTCCAAGGTACTACAGCAGTATTTTTATAAAAAGTGAGGTCGGGATAACGTTTAGTAGATATTCGAATCAAGGGGATTAAAAAGTATAGCCAATTATTTAAAATCATTTGATATTTATGATCAAAATTAGCACGTATATTTAACCGGTAATAAAGGGCTAATTGAAGTAGTTCGTTAATTTCTATTTGTTCTAAAAAAGAAAAAGATCTACACTTATTGTGAGTAAGATCATAAATCTCTATTCCATTACAGCAAATCACATAGCCATGATATTTTTCCAGCTGTAATTGTTCAATGTATGGCTTTAATTCATAAAAGAAGCGACCTGTTGCAAGAACAAGAGTATAACCATTTTCTTGTAATTTAATTAAATAAGTGATTGTAGCTGATGATATTTCTTTTTTATGGTTAAACAGTGTGCCATCAAGATCACAAACAATCATTTTTATTTTATTTAACTGCTTTTTTGTTATTTTCATTATTCTCGATCCCTTTGTTATTTAATGATTCCATTTTAGCTAATATTTCTTAAATCATCAAGATAAGGATTATAAATATTATGTTAAGACAAAAACAGCGCTTTATTTTTGTATAATTGAGCGTATAATAGAGAAATAAGTTTGAAATTATATAAGAATATGGTAAACTAAACAAAGTCTATATAAAAGTTATGCTAGTCTAACAATTGAGATAGGAGTGATTTAATGGAAATATTATTAGAACCAATTCAAGAATCCCTGATGACAGTACCAGTATTATTTTTGGCCTGCTTATTAGTAGAATACATATCTAATCGTGATGTTGTCAATAAGGTAATGGAGTTTGGAAAAGTCGGTCCTTTTATCGGAGCGATTTTAGGAAGTATCCCTCAGTGTGGTTTTTCAGTTATTGCGGCCCGATTATATTCGATGCGTTACTTGACAATGGGAACTTTATTATCAATCTTTATTGCCACAAGTGATGAAGCTTTGGCTATTTTAGTAGTACATCCTGATTTATGGGAAATGTTAGTTGTTTTAATTGTTTTAAAAATTGTTTTAGGTACAGTTACCGGTTATGTAGTAGATCGTTTGAATCATCGAAGTCATGATGATTATGAATATTTACAAGTAGAGCCTTGTGATTGTGGTTGTCAAAATGGTATTTGGTTACCGGCTTTACGACATACACTCAATATTTTTATCTTTATTTTATTAACAAATATCGTCTTTACATTAATTATTGCGGGGATTGGTGAAGAAACAGTAACCAACCTTTTAAAAACAAATTGGATCTTCCAGCCAATCATTGCGGGAGTTATTGGTTTTATCCCTAATTGTGCTGGTTCAGTTATACTGACACAATTATATGTGTCCGGTGGTTTAAGTTTTGGTGCATTACTGACAGGTTTAACGACAAGTGCCGGTGTAGGAACATTAGCTTTAATAAAATATAATGAGAATAAAAAAGACACATTTAAAATATTATTTATTTCGTATGTTATTGCTTTAGTGGTTGGTTATATAGCCTCATTAGTAATGCTATAGATTAAGAGGTTCTTAATTAGTAAGAACCCTTTTTGGTTACAAAATAAATTATTTATAGTTGAAAAAGAATCTATTTAAAAGATAGTGGTTATAGTATGTTATTAAATAATACTATAACCTTTTATTATACTATCATGGATTTAGAAAGATTCGTTACCACTTATTAATTTGTAAGAAATTTTATGACTAAAGAATTGTTATCCTGGTTTAATTTTATAATAAATGAGTACAATAAATTAATAGAGCATATCAAATGACAATTTTAGTAATAAATACTATTATGGTTTTGTAAGGAGGAACTAACAATGAGACAAGATGATGATTTGAAAAAGGTTGTATTAGTAGGGACTGGTTTTGTAGGAATGTCAATGGCATATTCTATTTTAAATACTGGTGGTATTGATGAACTTGTATTAATAGATGTGGATCAAGAAAAAGCAATTGGAGAGGCAATGGATATTAGCCACGGTCTACCATATAGTAAAAGTAGTTTAAAGGTTAAAGCTGGTGGTTATGATGAATGTAAAGATGCTGATATTGTTGTAATTACTGCTGGAGCTGCTCAAAAACCAAATCAAACAAGATTGGAATTAGCTAGTGTTAATGCAAAAATTATGAAATCTATTACTGAGCAAATTATGGCTAGTGGATTTGATGGAATTATTATCGTTGCAAGTAATCCTGTTGATTTGATGAGTTATGTAGTCCAAAAAGTATCAGGATTACCAACAAGCCGTGTAATTGGTAGTGGGACTATTTTAGATACAGCTAGATTACGTTATTTATTAAGTGAATATTTGAACATTTCCTCAACAAATATTCATGCGTATATATTAGGTGAACATGGTGATTCTTCATTTGTACCATGGATGAATACTTATATTGGCTGCAAGAGTATGATGGAATATATTGTGGAAATGAATATCGATATGAACGAGATGCATAAAATTTATAAAGAAGTACAACAAGCTGCATATGAGATAATTAAACGTAAAAATGCAACTTATTATGGTATAGGTCTATCTTTAAATCGTTTAATTACAGCAATTTTAAGTGATGAAAATGCCGTATTAACAGTTTCTGCATATCAACAAGGTGAATATAAGCAAGAAGGGCTATATATCGGGGTACCTGCAATCATTAATCGTCAAGGGATTAGTAAGATCATGACACTGCATTTAAATAATGTAGATCAACATAAATTTGATCGTAGCTGTGAAACTTTAAAAGAGATGATTGATGGTGAATTAGAGGCAATTATTAATAGCTAATCTATGATATAATGAGGAAGAGTGGGTGAAATAATGAAGAAATTGCTCAGTATTTTCCTAATTATGTTATGTTTTAGTGGCTGTAAACAAAATAATGATTCTGAATTAATCAAAACTGAAGCAGTTGAAGCTCAACAAACGGCATTTGTTGAAAAAGAAGGCGAAGTACTTGTTTCGGAATCTTTGCGAACAGTTCAATTACCAATCGTTGGTGATAGTCGTGTAATTGTGATTGACGCAGGACATCAACGACGTGGCGATAGCAACAAAGAGCCAATTGGACCTGGAGCTAGTCAAACAAAAGCTAAAGTAACAACAGGAGCAACGGGAATAAGTACAGGTAATTTAGAATCAGCAATTAATCTTGAAGTTGCATTAAAGTTACAAAAAAAATTAGAAGATTCGGGTTATCAAGTAATTATGGTTCGGACAAGTCAAGATGTGAATATTTCTAATCAACAGCGTGCGGAGATTGCTAATAAAAATAATGCTGGAGCATTTATTCGACTGCACTGTAATAGTGATGACAGTAGTAGTATTCATGGAACTTTAACTATGGCACCATCGGAATCTAATCCATATTGTAGTCAAATTGCTACAGCTTCTCAACGATTGTCAAAAACGGTTGTAAATAGTATTTGTAATCAAACAGGCAGCAAAAATCGTGGCGTTATTATTACTGATGTGATGAGTGGAATAAACTGGTGTCAAGTACCTGTAACAATAGTAGAAATGGGATTTATGTCTAATCCAGATGAGGATAGGTTATTAGGAGACAGTACTTATCAAGATAAAATTGTTACGGGAATTGTTTTAGGAATAAATGAATATTTTAAAAACTAGAGTTGAAAGTATTAGGAAAGTTCCGAAACTTTCAGCTTTTTTGTATAATATTTTTTTAATATAGTAATAAAATATAGTTTAAAATAGAACTAATTGGAGAATGTATGATAAAGTTATTAAGAATTCTAAATGATGTAAAAAACTTATGATTATTTATATCAAAATGTAATTAAACAGTATCAAATCATTTGCAGTGAACTAGATATTTTGCTTTTCCTATACAATAATTCCGTGCTTGATAGTGCTAATAATATTGTTGAGCAGCAGGGGATGATTAAAATTTGTCACATAATATTTTATAATGTTTTTTAAGTTTTACTAAAAGTTATTAATTTTTTATGCTAAAATGTAGTAATGTGAGGTGTAGACATGGAAGACTTTATTCGCCCAAATCATAATCCGGAGCCAAAGTTGAAGCCAAAGAAAACAAAACATATTAGAGAAACCCTATTCATTGTTTGTATGATTGTTTGTTTGGCAGTTGGTTTTGTATCTGGTTATGTAGCAAAAAAAACAGTTCCGACTAACAGTACTAGCAAAAATGCAGAATCAATTATTGATGAAGCTTATGAAATATTAGATGAAGCTTGGTTAAATCCTAATGATAAGGATGTTGACATCAAAGGGAATACTATTACCGCTTTAGTAGAATCGCTGGGGGATATGCATTCTTCATATTTTACATATGAAGAATCTAAGACATATAACCAAAGCGTTGATGGGAACTATGAAGGTATTGGTGTAGCACAGCGAACTGTTAGTGAAGGTACAATGGTAATGCAGGTGTATAAAAATTCGCCAGCAGAAAAAAGTGGTTTACAAGTTGGAGATATTATTACAGGCGTTGACGGGAATAGTGTTGCTGGTAAGAGTGCTGATGAAATTTCTGATTTAATTCGTGGTGAAGCGAATACTAAAGTTAAGTTGACAATTATACGTAATACTGAACAACAAGAAGTTGAAGTAGAGCGAGCCAATGTAGATAGTGCGGTAACTAGTGAAATAAGAGATAATGATGGTAAAAAATTTGGTTATGTAAAAATTAATACTTTTGGAAGTACTACAGCTGATGATATTGAAGCAGCTTTACAGACTTTTACTGCTGAAAAAATTGATACTTTGGTCTTAGATCTGCGAGATAATGGCGGAGGATATCTTACAGCTGCCACTGATGTATTAAGTTTATTTATGAAAGAAGATAAACTGCTTTTCCAAATGGAAACTAAAAACGGTGCAATCGAGAAATATAAGGCTAAAGATTGTCAAAAATATAATTTTATAAATGGATATATTCTTGTAAATGGAAATACTGCATCAGCATCAGAAGTTGTTGCAGGAGCATTACAAGAAAAAATGAATTATAAATTAGTCGGGGATCAAACTTATGGTAAGGGAACGGCGCAGACGCAAAAACAGCTCAGTGACGGATCAGTCTTAAAATATACTTATGCAAAATGGTTATTACCAAGTGGTACATGGATAAATGGAAAAGGATTGACACCTGATTATTCTGTAAGTAATACGGATACAAGTGGTATTTATACCAAAGCACTGGAAACTGATATGGGATATGATAGTGTTGGTACAGCAATTGCCTCAATGCAAAAAATGTTAAGTATTTTAGGTTATGACTGTGGACGTAATGATGGATATTTTTCACAACAGTCAGTGGAAGCCTTAAAACAATTTGAACAAGCTAATAATTTAACTGTTGATGGTATTTATACTAATAGTGATCGGCAGAAATTAGAGGCTGCGGTAATCATGTATGCTAATAGTGAAAATAATGATTATCAGTATAAAAAATTAATGGAATTGATAAAATAACTATGCCTGGCATAGTTATTTTCATCATGGGCATAATTCTTTTAACTTCGCTGTTTTCTTGGTATAATAGAAAGGACTTATAGGAGGTGTTACAATGCAAAAATTTAAGCTTGTTTCTCCGTTTTCTCCAATGGGAGATCAAGAGGAAGCAATTAAACAATTAGTTGCAGGAATTAAAGAAGGAAAAAAAGAACAGGTCTTACTGGGAGGGACCGGTACTGGGAAAACCTTCACTGTTTCTAATGTTATTGCTGCTGTGAATAAACCGACACTTGTCTTGGCTCACAATAAAACATTGGCAGGACAATTATATTCGGAATTAAAAGAATTTTTTCCTGAAAATAGAGTTGAATATTTTATTTCAAACTTCGATTTCTATCAACCGGAAGCTTATATTCCTGGACGAGATTTATATATTGATAAAAATGCTAAAACAAACTATGAAATTGAGATGCTGCGCAGTGCGGCAATGAATTCGTTAATAGAACGGGAAGATGTCATTGTTGTTGCTTCAGTTGCTTCAATTTATGGATTAGGAAATCCTGAACAGTACAAAGAAATGATCTTTTCACTGCGGGTCGATCAAGACATTGATCGTAAAGAGTTACTAACATATTTAGTTGATCGGCAATATCAACGCAATGATATTGAACAGACTAAAGGAACATTTAGAGTTCGTGGGGATGTCATTGAAATAGTTCCAGGACATACTGAAAGCTGGTTAATTAGAATTGAATTATTTGGTGATACAGTTGAAAGAATCAGTGAAGTGGATCCTCTGACTGGGCATGTCTTGGGCGTATACAATACATATACGATCTATCCAGCTTATGGATATGTAACGAAAAAAGAACAAATTTTAAAGGCTTGTGATACGATTACGGCAGAATTAGAGAATCGTTTAGAAACATTCAAAGCAGAAACTAAATTACTAGAACATGAACGTTTGGAACAACGAACGCGCCATGATGTTGAGATGCTGCGGGAAGTGGGGATGTGTCCTGGAATTGAAAACTATTCACGGCATATTGATGGTCGTGATGAAGGACAACGCCCTTATACGTTGATTGATTATTTTCCTAAAGATTTTTTAATGATCGTCGATGAAAGTCACGTTATGTTGCCTCAGGTTCGAGGAATGTATAATGGGGATCGTTCACGTAAAGAGACATTAGTTGAATATGGTTTTAGATTACCAAGCGCGCTTGATAACCGCCCATTACGCTTCGAAGAGTTTGAAAAAATTATAAATCAAGTCATTTATGTATCAGCAACACCTGGGGATTATGAGTTAGAACATGTTGAAAATAAAGTAGTTGAACAAATTATTAGGCCAACTGGACTACTTGATCCGGTTATTGAAGTACGACCAACAAAGGATCAAATTGATGATATTATCAGTGAAATCAAAATTCGTCAAGATCGTAATGAGAGAGTTCTAATAACAACATTGACTAAACGAATGGCTGAGGATTTAAGTGCTTATTTGAAAGAACTTGGAATCAAGGTAGCTTATCTACATAGTGACACAAAGACTTTGGAACGAACCGAGATACTAAGGGATCTACGACTTGGCAAGTATGATGTTTTAGTCGGAATTAATTTATTACGAGAAGGTTTAGATTTACCAGAAGTAAGTTTAGTATGTATTCTTGATGCTGATAAAGAAGGGTTCTTAAGAAGTAACCGTTCATTGATTCAAACGATTGGTCGGGCTGCCCGTAACAGTAATGGTGAAGTAATCATGTATGGTGATAAGATTACTGATTCAATGGCTTATGCGATTGAAGAAACTAATCGTCGTCGTAAGATCCAAGATGCTTATAATAAAGAACATAATATTACCCCAACAACTATTCATAAGGAAATTCGTGATGCAATTCGTGGTCAAGAGGTCATCGATGATGCTGCAAGTCTAGTTAAAAAAGGTAAGAAAGCAAGCAAGAAAGATAAACAAGTTATGATTCAAGAATTAGAAAAACAAATGAAAGATGCAGCGAAGGTACTTGACTTTGAACGTGCGATGGAACTTCGCGATATCATCATGGAGCTTCAAGGTGAAAAATAGGTATACTTTCAGTCCACTTGCTAAAAAGATCTTTAAGGATATAGACGAGCACCATGGTAGAGCTTTTCTAGTTGGAGGAATCGTTCGGGATATGTTGATCTACAATAGGGTTGATTATCATGATGTAGATGTTGAGGTATATGGGCTTAGTGTCGATGAATTGGAAGAATTATTAGCTAATTATGGCAATGTCAATAGTATTGGTAAATCATTCGGAATTTTAAAATTAGATGTTTTACCAAATTTTGATTTTGCTTTGCCGAGAACGGAAATAAAGACAGGTGAGAGTCATCAGGATTTTGATGTTACAGTAAATCAAAATTTAGATTTAAAAGTTGCGGCATCACGACGTGATCTAACAATCAATGCGTTGATGTATGAAATAAAGACAGGAAAAATCTATGATTTTTTTCATGGTCAAGAAGATATTGAAAAAAGAACATTACGAATGGTTAGTGAAACAACTTTTATTGAAGATCCGTTAAGAGTCTTGAGAACAGCACAATTTGCTTCACGTCTTGATTTCTGTATTGAGACGGCGACTAAATTAATGTGTAAAAAAATGGTTCAAAATAAAAGTTTGGATAAACTAAGTAAAGAGCGGGTATTTCAAGAATATAGTAAGCTCCTCTTAAGCCAGCAGCCTTCAATTGGGTTAACTTTTTTAAAGGAGATCAAGGCTTTGTGGCCATGTTTAGATGTATTATCGAAAACTATGCAACGGCTTGATTACCACCCTGAAGGAGATGTATGGCGGCATACTTTATTAGTAACTGATTTAGCGGCTTTATGCTGCCATAAAACAAGTAATCCATTAGGTTTTATGTGGAGTGCTTTATTACATGATATTGGTAAAGCTACAGTAACAACTAAAGACGGTCATGCTCCGGGTCATAATGAAGCGGGGGTAAAGATTTTTAATCAAGAAGTAATAGCATTTATCCCAGATAAACAGTTACAAAAATATATTAAAACAATGATTTTCTATCATATGCATTTAATGAATATGGTCAGAAATGAAGCAAAGGATTATAGCTATTTTAAAATTCTTAAAGGAATTGATGGAATAGTTACGATTGAAGACTTAATTTTAATCACAAAATGTGATAAACTTGGTAGATACAAAGATGAACATGAAAATATTAATCGCTTTGATTATGTTATGAAAGAAAAGATGGCACGGCTATCAACCAAAGCTCAGTTGCCATTAGTTGACGGATATGATTTAAAGGCGTTAGGGATTGAACCGTCATCCAAGTATAGCGAGCTATTAGATTGGGCTTATGATCTTCAATTACGGGGGCACAGTAAAGCAGCAATCTTAAAGATGGTAGAAGGTAGGTAAAATATGGAACATGATAAACTAGTCATTAAAGGGGCTAGAGAGAATAACTTAAAAAATATTGATATCGAGATTCCAAAAAATAAATTAGTTATTATGACGGGATTATCTGGTTCAGGAAAAACATCGCTGGCATTTGATACAATCTATGCCGAAGGACAGCGGCGTTATGTGGAATCGTTAAGTGCTTATGCACGCCAGTTCTTAGGAAACATGGAAAAACCGGATGTTGATAGTATTGAAGGTTTGTCACCGGCAATTGCAATTGATCAAAAAACAACATCAAATAATCCGCGTTCAACGGTAGGGACGGTTACTGAAATTTTTGACTATTTAAGATTACTTTATGCGCGTATTGGTAAGGCATACTGTCCAGAGCATGGAATCGTGATTGAATCGCAGACAATCAAACAAATGGCTGATACAATTGATAAATATCCAGATGGTAGTAAATTACAAGTATTAGCACGAGTAGTAAAGAATCAAAAAGGTACTTTTAAGGATTTATTTGAGGATTTATTGAAAGATGGTTATATTCGAGTTCAAGTTGATGGTGAAGTTAAACTATTAGATGAAGGAATTGAACTTGATAAAAATAAGAAACATAACATTGATGTCGTAATTGACCGAATTATCAAAAAAGAAGGTTATCGTAGTCGTTTGATTGATTCACTTGAAGTAGGTTTAAAACTAACAGGTGGAGAAGTAGTTGTAGCTAATTTAAGTGATGGCAGTGAAGCTTTATTTTCTGAGCATTTAGCTTGTCCAGAGTGTGGTTTTAGTGTTCCTAAACTAGAACCAAGATTATTCTCATTTAATAATCCACTAGGAGCTTGTCCGGATTGTCGTGGTTTGGGAATAAAAAATGAAGTTGATGATGATTTATTGATTCCTAATTGGGATTTGAGCATAAATCAAGGTGGAATTAGATATTTTAAAACTTCAGTAGGAACTGACCGAATTGAATGGCAACGCTTTTTGATCCTATGTAAAACATATAAGATTGATTTAGATAAACCATTGAAAGACTTTACTAAAAAAGAATTAAGAATTATCTTAGAAGGCTCAGATAAACCAATTTCTTATGAGATTGTTTCTAGTAGTGGTAATGTTTCTAAAACTAATCGTCCTATTGAAGGTGTTAAAACATTGATTAAACGTCGTTTTGAAGAGACGACTTCTTCTTGGTCAAAAGAATGGTATGCTTCATTTATGGCTGAACATACGTGTCCAACTTGTGGAGGACGCAGATTAAATGATCAGGTTTTAAGCGTACGAGTAGGTGGCTTAAATATCAGTGAATTTACCGATATGTCAATTGAAAAAGCTTTAAAATTCGTTGATGAATTAAAATTAAATGAATATGAAGCGAAGATTGCTAATCTTGTTTTAAAAGAAATTAAAGACCGTTTAGGTTTCTTAAATGATGTTGGATTAGGATATTTAACATTATCTCGTAAAGCGGGTGGATTATCTGGTGGAGAAGCACAAAGAATTCGTTTAGCGACACAAATTGGTTCAAGATTAACTGGGGTTTTATATGTTCTAGATGAACCCTCTATTGGACTCCATCAGCGGGATAATGATAAGTTAATTGCCACTTTACAAAATATTCGTGATTTAGGTAATAGTGTTCTAGTTGTTGAACATGATGAAGACACGATGCGAGCAAGTGATTTTATTGTTGATATTGGACCGGGTGCAGGAGTGCATGGTGGTGAAGTAATTGTAGCTGGAACGCCACAAGAAGTAATGGATTGTAAAAAGTCAATTACGGGGCAGTATTTATCAGGTCGTTTAAAGATTGATGTGCCTAAAAAACGCCGTAAAGGAAATGGTAATTTTATTCAAGTAAAAGGTGCTGCTGCAAATAACTTAAAGAATATCAATGTTAAGTTTCCATTAGGGTGTATGTCTGTGGTTACAGGGGTTTCTGGTAGTGGTAAAAGTACTCTTGTAAATGAAATCATGGGTAAAGCAATGATGGCAAGAATTTATCGCTCGAAAGAAAAGCCCGGTAAACATAAGGATATTTTAGGATTAGAAAATATTGATAAAGTTATTGAGGTGAGCCAAGATCCAATTGGGAGAACACCACGTTCCAATCCGGTAACTTATACAGGAGTGTTTGATGATATCCGTGATTTATTTGCCCAAACAAATGAGGCTAAAATGCGTGGCTACGATAAAGGACGTTTTAGTTTCAATGTTAAAGGTGGACGGTGTGAAGCTTGTCAAGGTGATGGGTTAAAACGTATTTCAATGCACTTTTTACCAGATGTTTATGTTCCTTGTGAACAATGTGGCGGTAAACGCTATAATGAAGAAACATTGCAAGTTACTTATAAAGATAAGAATATTTATGATGTTTTAGAGATGACTATTGAAGATGCAGTGGAGTTCTTTGGAAACTTGCCAAAGATCAAAACTAAATTACAGACTTTAAATGATGTTGGACTAGGCTATATTAAGCTTGGTCAAAGTGCAACAACTTTATCTGGTGGGGAAGCTCAGCGGGTTAAGCTAGCAAGTGAATTACAAAAAAAAGCAACTGGGAAAACAGTTTATATTTTAGATGAACCAACAACTGGTCTACATAGCAATGATGTTGCTAAATTAATAGAGGTATTACAAAGAATTGTTGATCAAGGGGATACAGTCATTATAATTGAACATAATCTTGACGTTATTAAGGTAGCTGATTATATTGTTGATTTAGGTCCTGAAGGTGGCGATGGTGGTGGTACGATCGTTGTAGCTGGAACACCAGAAAAAGTCGCTAAATGTGAAGCAAGTTATACTGGAAGTTTTTTAAAGAAGATGTTATAGGGAGGAAACAATGATGCCAAAGTCAATTACAGTAGGTGAATTATTAAACAATGAGCATTATGTTCAGGTAACTGGAGATGAGAAATCTTTAGAGCGGCCAATTTATGTGGCTGAGATCAATCGACCTGGATTTGAATTAGCAGGATTTTTTAAACACAGCGATTTTCGACGAATTATAATTTTTGGAGATAAAGAGTCTGCATTTATTAATGAGATGTCGGAAGAAAGACAACGTGAAATATTCCCTTTCTTAATTAACGATGAAGTACCATGTATCATTGTTGCTAAAGGAAATGAATGTCCAGCAATCTTAATTGAGATTGCTCGAAAAAAAGATTTTCCAATTTTTATTACCGAATCAGCAACAGGACGTGTTTCAATTGAATTAACAAATATTCTTGACGAAGCACTGGCACCGGAAACACTGATTCATGGAGTCTTTTTGAATATTTACGGTAAAGGTGTTATTATCAAAGGTGATAGTGGTATCGGTAAATCTGAGATTGCTCTAGAATTAGTAAAAAGAGGACATTTATTAGTTGCCGATGATGCTGTTGAATTATATCATTTAGGACAAAGTATTGTGGGGAAAGCCCCAGAAGTATTAACTAATTTATTAGAAATTCGTGGAATTGGTGTTATTGATGTATCAAAGATGTTTGGAATTAGCTCAATTCTCGATAAAGATAAAGTTGATTTAATTATTCAATTAGATCGTTGGGTACCATCTCGTGAATATACACGAGTAGGGGTTGAAGAAAATGATTCAACTGAAGAAATCTTAGGTGTTAAGATTCCTAAAATTGTTGTACCTGTATCAAGTGGACGTAGTATGTCAGTAATTATCGAAGCTGCCGTAATGAATATGCGTTTACGTGAATACGGTGTTGATTCTAGCAAAGAATTCGTTGATCGTATTTTGAAGAATATCGATAAGAATAAGGGGTAAGTTATGACTTTTTTTCCAGATGGTAAGACATTCGTTCAAATCGGTTCTTTTTCCATTGCTTGGTATGCAATTTGTATTATTACCGGAGCTTTTATTGCATATAAACTAGGACAATATAATTTCAAAAAAATCGGTTATAATAAAGAGATTCTTTCAGACTATTTCTTTGGTTTAATGATTACTGGAGTTTTAGGAGCTCGATTATGGTATGTAATCTTTATGTGGAACGAATTATATGCTGAAAATCCACTTGAGATCATTATGTTTCGTCATGGTGGTTTAGCGATTCAAGGTGGGATTTTTGTTGGCTTGATTTTTAGCTGGTGGTATTTTAAGAAACATAAAATTGATTTCATGGTTGCAGCTGATGCAATTATGCCAGGTGTTTTAATTGCTCAGGCACTGGGACGGTGGGGAAACTTTTTCAACCAGGAAGCATATGGTGGAATGGTTAGTCTAGATTTCCTTAAATCATTGCATTTACCAAACTTTATTATTGAAGGAATGCATATCAATGGATATTACTATCATCCAACCTTTTTATATGAGTCTATTGCTAATATCGTAGGATTTTTATTAATCTATTTTGTGATTAGGAAGATCCAAACAAAACAAGGTGAACAATTCTTTAGTTATTTTATTTGGTATGGAATCTTTAGATTCTTTATTGAAGGACTTCGTACTGATAGCTTATATGTAATGGGTCTACGGACGGCACAATTAGTTTCCATTGTTTTTGTAATCGTTGGAATTGCAGGATATATATATTGTAAAAAATATGGTAAACCGGCGATAAAAGCGTAATCTAAATTAGGTAGTTAAAGTGAATAGCACTGAGCTGCCTTTTTTTTAATTTAATAAAGTGTGTCTATTTCTATTAGTTATAACATAGATATATTATGTTTTTATTACTATTTATAGAAACTGAATTGTTTCTCTAGTATAATATAGGGGAAATTAGTAATTTAAATAGATTTTATTATAGGTGGGAGGAAAACAAAATGAAATTAAAATATGATGTTGGAGATAAACCATTATGGGCTCAATTATTCGATATTCTTTTAGATAGAATTGTTTCAAAAGAATATAATGCTGGTGATAAAATGCCAACAGATCTAGAAATAATGCAGGAATTTGATGTTTCTCGAATGACTGTTCGTCAAGCTATGAATAAATTGATTAATGAAGGCTATATAGAGCGACGAAGAGGAAAAGGGACGATTGTTTTAGAAAAGGAAAACAAAGTAGAGACTATTCTAAAATCTTCATTTAATGGTGTGTTAGAAAAAAATGATATAAAGAATCGTCGGGTTTTAAATGTTGAAATGGTAAATGCTGGTCAAGAAATTGCAGATTTTTTTAATATTACAACTAAAGATAAAGTATTACGATTAGTTAGAGAAATACGTATTAATAATATGGTTGTTTCAATTCACGAGACTTTTTTAAATCCTATTGTCCCTTTAGATGAACAGGGAGATTATAGTGGTTCTCTGTATGAAAAACTTATGGGTGCAGGGTATGGAATTAGTAATGTAAAGGAAAAAATAAGTGCTAGCTTAATGAATCAAAAACAGAAAGAACTATTTGAAATTAAAGGTGATGAAGCAATGATTAATAGGCAAAGGCGAGGATTTTGTCATGACTTTCCAGTTGAGTTTACTAATTCTATGTATCTTTCACAAGGGTATGAATTAATTATTGATTTATGTGAGTAGGGATGTGTCATTTTGACACATTTTTTATTTTAGCTAAATATATTGACATAATAAATAAAGTATATTATCATAATGGTATAAAGTTATAACATTTGTTGAAGAGGAGGAAGAGAAATGGACAAGTTCAGCAAGTTTTTGGAAGAAAAGCTAATGCCAATTGGGCAGAAAATTAATAACATTAGATTTCTTCAAGTTATTAGAATGGCAATGATGCCGTTAATACCATTTATTATTGCCGGGTCATTTACATTAATTGTATTAAATTTCCCATTTATTGATAAGGTTTTACCAGCGGGCTTTTTAGAAATGCTGGGAAATGTTTTATCACCATTATCAGGGACAACTTTAAGTTTAGTGGCAATGTTTTTAGCATTTTTAATGGGGTATAACTATGCTAAAACAGAAGAACAAAAATGTGAGGAAGTATACGCGGGAATTACAACTTTAGTAGCTTTTTTGATTGTTTCACCATTATCAATAACAGTGGGTGAAGAAGTTATCGGAGGAGTTATTCCAACTACTTATATGGGTTCACAAGGAATGTTTGTGGCATTGATTTTATGTTACTTGGTGGCCAAAGTTTATTGCAAGATTTTAAGTAGTAAACTAAAAATAAAGTTACCGGATAGTGTACCACCAATGGTATCAAGTTCTTTTGAATCGTTAATTCCTGTAATTATTACATTAGTTTTAGTTTGCAGTATCAATTATTGTTTTACTTTAACATCATTTGGCAATATTCATGCTCTAGTCAATGAAATTATTCAAAAACCACTTTTATTAATTGGTACTGGATTACCAGCGTTATTGATTTCTCAAGGTCTTGCTCAGTTGCTTTGGTTTTTTGGATTACATGGAGATCAAATTGTTGGTTCCGTAATGGATCCAATTCTTCAAACAGCAGGAATGGAAAATTTGAGCGCTTATACTGCTGGTGATGCTGTTCCATATATAATTACTGATCAATTTAGAGCATTATTTGTTATGATTGCTTTTATGTCATTAGTTATTGCAATCTTAATCGTATCAAAAAGCAACCGATTAAAAGGAGTTGGAAAGGTAGCAGTTTTACCAGCAACTTTTTGTATTTCAGAACCCGTAGTATTTGGAGCACCGGTGGTCATGAATGCAATGCTATTTATTCCATGGGTTTTATCAAGACCAGTGTTTGGTCTGATAACCTGGCTATTTATGAAATTTGGATTATGTCCATATCCAACGGGAGTAGCAATACCATGGACAACACCACCAGTTTTATCAGGATTTTTAGCAACTAACTCGATCATGGGAACAGTTGTACAAATAATTTGTCTAGCAATAGGAGTTTTGATGTTCATTCCATTTGTTAAAATGATTGACAAAACGTATCATCAAGAAGAAATTAAAACGAAGGAGCAATAAAATGAAAAAGTTATATAGATTACCAGAAGGATTTAAATTTGGAAGTTCTGCTTCCGCTTGGCAAACAGAGGGATGGACAGGGAAAAAAGAACATCAACGTAATTTTGTCGATATGATGTATTTAGCTGAACCAGAAAGATGGTTTAATGGAGTTGGAACAATCAAGTCTACAGACTTTTATAATCGTTATGAAGAAGATATTAAATTAATGAAAGAATTAGGAATTCAAGTATATCGGACTTCAATAGATTGGTCACGCTTTATTACAGATTATGAAACTAATGAAGTTGATCAAGATGCATTAAGATTTTATGAAAAGGTAATTGATTGTTTAATTGAAAATGGAATTGAGCCAATGCTTTGTTTAGAACACTGGGAAATTCCTGAGTATGTTATTAATAAGTATGGGACATGGGATAATCGTAAGGTTATGGAATTGTTTGTAGGTTATAGTAAAAAAGTAATGGCGGCTTTTCATGATAAGATTAAATATTGGTGGACTATTAATGAACCTGCGGTAGTTCCTAACGAAGCATATTTATTTGGAAATATTTGGCCTTATGAAGAGAATACTAAAAAATCAGTACAAATGAATTATCATCGTGTTCTTGCAACTTCTTTATTAGTCGAGCACCATGCAAAAATGGGTTATCAGGGAAAAGTAGGAATAATCTTAAATCCGTCACCATCTTATCCAAAAAGTATGAATAATCCTAAAGATATTGAAGCAGCAAAAATTTGTGATATGTTTAATTATAAACAATATACTGACCCTTTGATAAATGGAAAGTTTGATGAAGCATATTTTGAATTATTAAAAAAACATGAGTGTATGTTTGAATATGTTAAAGGTGATTTTGAAAAGATTGATGATAATAAAATAGAAGTTGTTGGAATCAACTATTATCAGCCGTTACGGGTTCGACAAAGAGAAACGGCATGGAATCCAGATAAACCATTTATTCCAACTGCATATTATGAAACATATAGTCCACGAGGAATTAAAATGAATTTTTCAAGAGGATGGGAAATTTATCCTAAAGGAATTTATGATATGCTGAAGATCATTCAAAATGATTATCGAAATATTGAATGTTGGATTACTGAAAATGGTATGGGAGTAATGGATGAAGATAAGTTTAAGGATGCTAGCGGGCAAATTCAGGACAGCTATCGAATTGAATTTTTAAGTGACCATATTGCTTGGATGTTAAAAGCAATTGACGAAGGTTGTGATTGTCGGGGCTTTTTGAATTGGACGTTTACAGATAATCTTTCACCTGTTAATGCATTTAGAAATCGTTATGGGTTTGTGGAAATTGATATGGAAAATAATCGGAATCGGAGAATTAAAAAATCAGGCGATTGGGTAAAAGAATTAATGAGAACACGATGTTTTGAAGCTGAAGATACAGAACCTGAGTATAAATAAGATTGAGTAGGAGGCAAAAAGCAAATGAGTAATTATGATAATAGCCCCTATATCAAAATAAATGGCTATGACAACGATGCATATTCTGGATATGCGCAGATTGATAAGAAAATTAAAGAATCTTTAGGAAATAAAAAGATAGTTGTTGTAGATTGTTATTTGGGAATTAATGATCGTGAATTATTAAATGTATTGATAAAAAAATTGACTCCAGCACACGTAATTTTAAGTGAAGATATCTTTTATGATGGTAAAAAATTGACAGAAATGATGCAGGTGAATCTAACTGAAGATCGTGTTAGGGGAGTAATGTATTATGGAACTATTAGAGATTATGTTGATGAAGCTAAGCTGGCTAAGATACAAAAGTTTGTTAAAAATAAAGAAGGAATAGTTCTTGTATACGGTTTTGGGGCAAGTCTAATTACTAAAGGTGATTTATTAATATATGCAGACCTAACACGATGGGAAATTCAATTAAGATATCGGGCTGGATTACCTAATTTTAAACAAAGTAATTATGATGAAGATCCTCTAATAAAAAATAAGCGTGGTTATTTTATTGAGTGGCGAATTGCCGATAAGCATAAACGAGAGATTTTTGAAGATATTGATTTATATCTAGACACTAATTGCAGTAATAAACCTAAAATGATTACTGGTATTGCGTTTCGAAATGCATTAAGAAGTGTTTGCAATCAACCATTTCGTCTAGTACCATATTTTGATCCAGGGGTTTGGGGAGGACAATGGATGAAAGAGGTTTGTAATTTAGATAAAAGTAAATCTAATTATGCTTGGAGTTTTGATGGGGTTCCAGAGGAGAATAGTATTAATTTGAAGTTTGGCGATATTGTTATTGCAACCCCAGCTTTAAATGTTGTTATGTATCAAGCTATAGAGCTTTTAGGAGCAAAAAATTATGCTCGTTTTGGGGCAGAGTTTCCAATTAGATTTGATCTTCTTGATACAATGGGTGGAGGAAATTTAAGCTTACAAGTACACCCAACAACTGAATATATCAAGAGCCATTTTGGAATGCCTTATACGCAAGATGAAAGCTACTATATCCTTGATTGTGATGGAGGTGGAGTATATTTAGGTTTAAAAGAGAATATTAATTCAGACGAATTTATTAACGATTTAGAAAGAGCTAATGAGGGTAATCAAAGTTTTGATGCCGATAAGTATATTAATTTTTTTCCAGCAAAAAAGCATGATCATTTCTTAATTCCAGCAGGAACAATTCATTGTTCTTCGGCTAATTGTGTAGTCTTGGAAGTAAGTGCTACACCATATATTTTTACTTTTAAATTATGGGATTGGGATCGTGTAGGATTAGATGGTAAACCACGCCCGATTCATGTTGAAGATGGAAAGAAGGTAATTGATTATCAAAGAACAACTACTTGGGTAGAATCCAATTTGGTAAATAATTTTACAGAAATTGAAAAGAGTGATGAATATACAGAAGTTAAAACCGGATTACATGAATTAGAATTTATTGAAACACGAGTTATTACAACTAAACAAAAGATTTATCAACAAACTAATAAAAGTGTGGTAATGATGAATTTAGTTGCTGGGGAAAGTGCAGTAATTAAAAGTCCTAAAAATAAGTTTGAGCCATATACAGTGCATTATGCGGAAACTTTTATTGTACCAGCTCAAGTAGGTGAGTTTACTATTGAACCGTTTGATAAAAATGAAATAAAAGTATTAAAAGCATATGTTAGAAACTGATTTAATTAAAGAAATAGAATTCAAAATGATATGTTCCTTGTTTACTTAAGCGGAGCATATTAAAATAGAATTCTATTTTTTTAATTATTTCTCTTTAAATTGACAAAAAAAGTAGTAAATATCGTATAAATAAGTAATTATTCTTGTTGACAGATAGTCTTTATCATGATTATTATAAGTATCATGGTCTTAATTATAAAAAGAATTTTTGATCGAACGATTTAGTTATAATAAATTATGTTGGAATAACGGAGGGATTATGAAGACTAGAGTTTTTGGGATTTTACAAAGGATTGGTCGCAGTTTTATGCTGCCGATTGCAGTATTGCCAATTGCGGGTTTATTTCTGGGAATTGGTAGTTCATTGACTAATGAAACAACTATTTCTTCACTACATTTAGAGGGAGTTTTAGGAAACGGGACTTTTTTACATGACTTTTTAATAATCTTAACTAAAGTGGGGAGTGGCCTTTTTAACAATCTTCCACTTATTTTTGCTGCTGCAGTAGCGTTGGGAATGGCGAAAAAGGCGAAAGAAGTAGCCGTTTTATCTTCAATTATTGCTTTTTTTGTTATGCATACAACAATTAGCGGGATGCTTTCATTAAATGGAAGTATTTTAGATAATCAAATAATTAATCCTGATGTTTTAGATGGAACGATTACAGCGGTTTGTGGGATCATGTCATTGGAAATGGGGGTATTTGGTGGAATAATCGTCGGTCTTGGCGTTAGTTATATACATAATCGCTTTTATCAAATTGAATTACCAAGAGCGTTATCTTTTTTTGAAGGAGAACGGTTTATTCCGATAATTTCAACAATAACTTTTTTGTTTGTGGGAATCGTAATGTTTTATGTTTGGCCATTCTTTCAAAATGGTATATATGAATTAGGTAAACTTATCTCAACCTCAGGCTATTTTGGAACCTTTGTTTACGGTGTAATTAAACGGTTACTGGTTCCTTTTGGCTTACATCATGTATTTTATTTACCATTTTGGCAAACTGCAATTGGAGGTTCAATGGTCGTCAATGGGGCGGTAATTTATGGTGGTCAGAATATTTTCTTCGCACAGTTAGCTGATCCAAATATTGTGCATTTTAGTAGCGAGGCTACAAAATATTTTACTGGTGAATTTATTTTTATGATTTTTGGTTTACCGGGAGCAGCATTGGCAATGTATCAGACTGCTAAGCCGGAAAATAAAAAAGCGATTGGAAGTTTGTTGTTCTCAGCGGCTTTAACAAGCATCTTAACGGGAATAACGGAACCAATCGAATTTACTTTTTTGTTTGCTGCTCCACTGTTATTTGGGGTACAAGTTATCTTAGCAGGAAGTGCTTATATGGTTGCTCATATTTTTAATATTGCCGTGGGATTGACCTTTTCTGGAGGTTTATTTGACTTTATTGTTTTTGGTGTATTGCAAGGTAATAGTAAGACTAGCTGGGTATTGCTTATCCCTATTGGAATAATTTATTTCATGCTCTATTATTTTAGTTTTAAATATCTAATTAAAAAATTTGATTTGAAGACTCCAGGTAGAGAGATAGATAATATGAAGTTATCTATCTTTAAGAACCCTAAAGCAAGTCATCGAAAATTGTTAAATAAAGGAATTGAAATTGACAAACAGTCACAATTGATTGTTCGAGGGCTAGGTGGTCGTGATAATTTTACTGACTTAGATTGTTGTATTACCAGATTACGAGCAACAGTTAGTGATAATCAATTAGTAAATGAAGGTTTATTGAAACAATCAGGGGCAGCGGCAGTTGTTATGCAAGGAAATGGAGATCAGATAATTCATGGTCCTAAAGCATCATCGATTAAATCAAAGCTGGACGAGTATTTAATAAATATTCCTGATGAATTAGATGATTATCAACTGGAAAAAGAGACTGATCATACTAATCTTGAATTAGGCAATATTGTTGATGGTGAGGTTTTGCCAATTGAACAGGCTCCAGATCAAATTTTTTCACATAAGCTGTTAGGTGATGGGGTTATGATCAAGCCATTTCACGGTTTGATCGTTGCCCCTTGTGATGGTGAGATAACAATGATCTATCCAACAAAACATGCAATTGGAATGAAATTAGATAACGGATATGAATTGTTGATTCATTTTGGAACTGATACAGTTAATTTAAATGGAACTGGTTTTGAAATATTAGTTAAATTAAATCAAAGAGTGCAAAAAGGTGATTTAATTTGGAATGCAGATTTAGAGTATATTAAAGAAAATGCTTTAGATGAAAGTATTTTGTTAATATTTACAAATCTATCAAATGATTTAAAGATTGAAAAAGAATATGGTAAAATAAAGAGCGGGAGTACAATTATGAAGATTTGCAACTAGGAGAGGGAAAATAAATATGTATAAGATCATTAAAGTATTAAATAATAATACTATTTTAGCTTGTAATGAGACTGAAGAAGTTATTATTATGTATAAAGGAATTGGATTTTCAAAGAAAGTGGATGATTATTTTGAAGTACCACGGAATGCTAAAAAATTTCTTATGCAAAAGGGATATAAAGCTAAAAGTGGTTCAAATGATATAATCAATTATATTGATCCAGTTTATTTAGAAATAGCATCAGAGATTATTAGACTGATAATAGAGAAATTTGGAAAAATTGATAATGATATCTTATTACCATTAGCGGATCATATCTATTTTGCAATAAAGCGAATGGATGAAAATATAATGCCTTTAAATCCATTTATCAATGATATTCGTTTGCTGTTTCCTGATGAATATGAGGTTGCATTAGAAGGACGGGAAGTAATTAATAAGTTTATATCACGAATGATCAATGATGATGAAGTTGGCTTTATTACACTACATATTCATTCAGCAATTTCTTCTAATCAAGTTGCTGAGTCAATGGAGGCAACACGAATTATTCATGAAAGTATTATTAAATTAGAAAATGATCTTAATATTGTTATTGATATTCAATCAGTTTCATATGCTCGATTAATGAATCATATTAAATTTTTAATTTTAAGATTAAATAAAAATGAAGAATTGCAGATGGATATAAGTGAATTTACTAAAGATAAGTTTCCTTTTGCATATGAACAGGCAAGTAACATGTGTGAAGCATTATCAAAGGTTTTAAAAAAGAAATTACCAGAGACAGAAGTAGGATATCTGGCATTACATTTGGAAAGAATATTGTCAAGTATTTAAAAATATATTATTTTGAAATAATAATTTTTAAATGATTTCTTGACAGAAAAGGCTTACAATGATAATATTGTTTCATAAATTGAATATTTTATAGTGTGTAACTGATAAAGCAGGCATTAACTATTTAAAAAAAGAACAAAGATGGTATTTTTGTATCTTTTAATAATAGTTTGCCTGTTTTTTTGCGTTATAAAGTATTTAAAAGAAAGGGAGGAATTTATAATGGTAGGAATTATTCTTGCTAGTCATGGTGAGTTTGCTAACGGGATTCTACAATCCGGGGCAATGATCTTTGGAGATCAAGTCGATGTAAAAGCAGTTACTTTGCAACCAAGTGAAGGACCTGATGATCTTAAAGCAAAAATGGAAGCGGCAATAGCTACTTTTGAAAACCAAGACGAAGTACTATTTTTAGTTGATTTATGGGGTGGTACACCATTTAATCAGGCTAATGGATTAATTGCTGGTCATGAAGATAAGTGGGCAATCGTTACGGGTTTAAATTTACCAATGCTGATTGAGACTTATGCTTCTAGAATGTCGATGGAAACAGCGCATGAAATTGCTAAACATGTTACTGAAGTTGCTAGAGAAGGGGTAAAAGTAAAACCTGAAGAATTAGAACCAGAAACGAAAGTAGCGGCTCAAGCTATTAATACACAGTCACAAGGAGCTATTCCTGAGGGAACTGTATTAGGGGATGGACATATTAAATATGTTCTGGCACGAATTGACACGCGTTTATTGCATGGTCAAGTTGCAACTACTTGGACTAAAACAACACAACCAAATCGAATCATCGTTGTTTCTGATGCTGTTTCAAAAGATAAATTACGGAAACAGATGATTGAACAAGCCGCGCCACCAGGAGTTAAGGCTAATGTTGTTCCAATTGATAAAATGATTCAAGTGGCTAAAGATCCACGTTTTGGTAATACCAAAGCAATGTTATTATTTGAAACACCTCAAGATGCATTACGGGCAATCGAAGGCGGTGTAGATATTAAAGAATTAAATATTGGTTCAATGGCTCATTCAATTGGTAAAGTGGTAGTAAATAAAGCTATTGCAATGGGGCCGGAAGATATTGAAACAATTGAAAAAATTAAAGCTAAAGGAATTACTTTTAATGTTCGTAAAGTACCAAGTGATTCAAATGAAAATATTGATACGCTTTTAAAGAAAGCAAAAGCAGAATTGAAAAATGTTTAAAAATAAAATGTAGGGAGGAATTATAATGTCTTTAATTACAATAATCTTAATTATTATAATTGCCTTACTAGCGGGGATGGAAGGAATTCTGGATGAGTTCCAATTTCACCAACCGTTAGTGGCATGTACTTTAATCGGTTTAGTAAGTGGTCACTTAACTGAAGGGATTATTCTAGGTGGTTCGCTTCAAATGATTGCATTAGGGTGGGCCAATGTAGGAGCTGCTGTAGCACCAGATGCAGCATTAGCTTCTGTAGCTTCATCAATTATTATGGTATTAGGTTTAGAAGGTGGAGCAACTGATGTGCAAACAGCTATTTCTACTGCAATCGCAGTTGCAATCCCTTTATCAGTAGCAGGTTTATTCTTAACAATGATCTGTCGTACTCTTACAATCCCAATTGTTCACTTTATGGATGGGGCAGCCGAACAAGGAAATATGCGTGCAATCGACATGTGGCAAATTTTAGCAATCTTATTACAAGGAATTCGAATTGCAATTCCTGCTGCAGCACTTTGTGTTGTTCCTGCGGCAGTTGTAACTGATGCATTAAATCAAATGCCACCATGGCTATCTGGCGGAATGACTGTTGGTGGTGGAATGGTAGCGGCAGTTGGTTATGCAATGGTAATCAATATGATGTCTACTAAAGAAACATGGCCATTCTTTGCATTAGGTTTTGTTCTTGCTGCAATCGGTGAATTAACATTGATCGCATTAGGAGCAATTGGTGTTGCTTTAGCAATCATCTATTTAGGATTAAAAGAAAACAGTGGCTCTAATGGTGGCGGTTCAACAGGTTCTGGAGATCCATTAGGCGATATCTTAAATGACTATTAAAATCTTGAAGGAGGAAAGAAATTATGGCAGAAAAAATTAAATTATCAAAAAAAGATCGTATGTCTGTTGCTTGGCGTCATCAGTTCCTTCAAGGTTCTTGGAACTATGAACGTATGCAAAATGGTGGTTGGTGTTATTCAATTATCCCAGCAATCAAAAAATTATATCCAAATAAGGAAGATAAAGTAGCGGCTTTAAAAAGACATATGGAATTTTACAATACTCATCCATATGTATCAGCACCAGTCATGGGTGTTACATTAGCATTAGAAGAGGAACGTGCTAATGGAGCAGAAATCAATGATACTGCAATCCAAGGTGTAAAAGTTGGGATGATGGGTCCTTTAGCTGGGGTTGGAGATCCTGTCTTCTGGTTTACTCTTAGACCAATTTTAGGAGCATTAGGTGCTTCTCTAGCATTAAGTGGTAATATTATTGGTCCATTAATCTTTTTCTTTGCATGGAATATCATTCGTATCGCATTTTTGTGGTATACACAAGAATTTGGATATAAAGTTGGTACTTCAATTGCACAAGACTTATCTGGTGGATTATTAGGTAAAATTACTCAAGGTGCTTCAATTCTTGGGATGTTCATTATCGGATCATTAGTACAACGTTGGGTAAGTATTACTTTTACTCCGGTTGTATCAACTGTTACGCAGTCAAAGGGCGCATATATTGATTGGAATAGTTTGCCTTCTGGTGTAGACGGGATCAAATCAGCATTAGAACAGTTTGCATCATTAGGATCTAATGGTTTAAATGTTGAGAAAGTTACGACCCTACAACAAAATTTAGATCAACTTATTCCAGGTTTATCAGCATTATTATTAACATTATTATGCTGTTGGCTATTGAAAAAGAAAGTATCACCAATCGTTATTATCGTTGCTTTATTCATTATCGGAATTCTTGCACGTCTTGGTGGAATAATGTAATATAATAAAGAAAATACATGGCAGCTGTAAAGGAGGAAATATATGGTACAATCTTTAAATACTAAAGTAGATTTAACAGTCAAAGCAACTTCTTATCTTGGTCTTGCTAATTACGGAGAAGTCATGGTAGGCGATAAAGCATTTGAATTCTATAATGAAAAAAATATTAGAGATTATATTCAAATTCCATGGGAAGAAGTTAATTGTGTAATGGCTTCAGTTATGTTTAAAGGAAAATGGATTCCTCGCTTTGCCGTTGTTACCAAAAATAATGGGAATTTTACTTTCTCATCACGCGATAATAAAGCATTATTACGTGCTATTAATAAATATATTCCCTCAGAAAATTTAGTTCGATCACTTAGTTTTTTTCAAGTAATCAAGCGAGGGTTGAAATCATTGTTTAGAAAAAAATCTAGACAGTAAGAAAAAGAGTCGGTTAACTAAAATTAGTTGATTGGCTCTTTTAATTTAAAATATATAAAAAACGAAGGAAAAATCCCCTTCGTTTTCATTATATTATTTTTTACTCTGCTTCAATTAAACCAAAACGAACAAAAGCATTATACAAACCGTCTTGGTCGACATCATCAGTTATATAATCAGCCATAGCTTTGATTTCATCGCCACCACTTCCCATAGCAACACCAATATGGCAATAATCAAGCATTGGAATATCTATTTTAGCATCACCAAAGGCATATGTATCCTCAATATCTGCACCTAGATACTCTAATAAAGCATCAATAGCATGAGCTTTAGTAATATCTTTAACGCCTAAATCACCAAATAGAGCAATTTCCCCTGCACCGCCCCATGTACCAGCTTTTAAATCAGGAAATTCTTCAATTGAATCAAGATGATCTTGATAACTTTCAAGAATAAAACTAACTTTATTCAAATCATCACGATATAATTCACCATCAAAAATCATTTCTGGAAAAACATCTCGAACTTTAATTTGATCACTATGTTCTTTACCTTTACGTTTACTATATTCTTGAATTACTGGTTCTCCCCGAGTTTCAAAGTTTTCACTCGCAAATAAACCATTATTACTTTCAAGGTAGAATTCAAGTCCTCGACTTTTTAACCAGTCTACGATATGTTTACATTGCTCAGCAGTAATTAACTGATGCATAACAACCGTATCCCCATCTTCTACATAACTGCCATTCCCACCAATCATGCCATCAAGACCAATATCCCATAAATAAGGGTATACCTCAGCTTTACTTCGTCCAGTACATATATACACACGATGTCCATTTTTACGTGCTTGTTTAATTGCTTTGTCTGCTGAAGCTGGCAATTTGTTTTCATAATCAACTAAAGTTCCATCAACATCAATAAAGATAATTTTTGAATCTGCCATTTTTATTTTCCTCTTTTCTATATGATATGACTATATCTTTATTATAAAAGATATAGTCATATTTACAATTCCTCAAAGAGAAGAAGAAACTATTTTATCTATAAATTATAGAAATTAGCTAAATGAAAAGATAAGTTTCTATCATTTTAATTGTAAAAGTAAAAATAATTTTTATAAATACCAAAAGTATAAATAAACTATAATAAAATAAGAAGTGATAATAACACACTTCTTACTAATAGTAATGAATTTAAAGGGTAACTTAACCTTAAATTATTTTATATTTGTTGCCATTGGTTTAATTGCTTTATATGCCAGGAGGGTAACGACCGCCCCAATAAGTGCCTCAACGATACCATTAGTAGTCACAACACCAAATAACATTGCCAGCAATGAACTATAGGCAATATTAACTGCATCAGCATAAGCAGTGCCAAAGAAAAAGTAAATTCCGCCTAGGACAAGTACAGTATTTGTAATCGTTCCAATTAAAGCACCAATCACTGCTGCAGCATTTTCATTATTAAACTTGTTTTTTATAAATTCAAAGATTACTCCAGCAAGATAGCCAAGTAATATTCTTGGAACAAGAGCAATTATAACGCTTCGCCAATCCCCGCTAATGTTTCCCACTGTAACGAATGGTGAAAAACAAAATGATGTAATTCCCGGCTGAATCGTTGCACGAATTAAACTAGTTAGTCCAAAGACCAAACCAAGTTGGGCTCCTGCCTTTTTTCCTAATGTAATCCCAGCAATGATTACAGGAATGTGCATTGTCGTAGCACTTAAAGGACCGATTGGGATATAACCAAGCGGTGTTACGACAAGGATGATTTCAATAGCAAGAAACATTGCCATGAAAGTCATGTACTGTGTTTTTTTAGATCTCATTTTTTCCTCCTACTATCACTCTTTTTAGATGTGATGTTTATTATGAGTGTCTCGCCATATCTTCCCATTTTTCTAAGAGTCATGATGATCTCTTGAAAATATCTTCTTGATACGGTTTGACGATAAGATTATAGTACAATTTATTATTGCTGCCAACTGTAATAATAATTATTTATGTAATTCTTTGTATGATTTTAAACCGTAGGCGCTGTCGGCTTTTTTTACCGCACGATTGACTGCTTTAGCCATTAAATCAGTTGCAAGAATCCCAATGGCATCTGGCATTACTTCAACTTCATTAGTACTTAATACAAAAATAGTATCGCCATCACTCATCGTGTGGACAGGCTGAATAGCACGGGCATAACCGTTGTGGGCAATCCCTGCAATCTTTGTACATTGAGCTTTGTCTAATTTGGCATTTGTAATAATACAACCAATGGTAGTATTACCACTTGGTAATTGGCGAAGTTTTTCAATTTGTTGAAAAATCACCTCGTCTGCAGGAATGATACTATTGTGTTCTGAATCATAAATTCCAGCTAACTGCTCATTAGTTTTATAGTCAACAATATTTCCACAGGCATTAACTGCTACAATTGCTCCAACTTGAAGATTATCGATCTGGATGGCTGCAGTACCTAGGCCGCCTTTCATTGCATATTGTGGACCCATGATTTTACCAACACTAGCACCACATCCGGCACCATAGTTACCCTCTTTAAGCGGTTCATTTTTTTCGCTATTAAGGCAAGCTTGATATCCCATTGCTTTATCTGGACGAATTTTAGGATCACCAACTGTTAAATCAAATAAAGATGCACCACAAACAATAGGGACATGGGCGACCTTCATATCAAAACCACAGTTATGTTCTTCTAAATATTGCATTACACCACTAGCCGCATCTAGTCCAAAGGCACTGCCGCCACTTAGCATTACAGCATTGATCTGTTGGACCATGTTGATTGGATTTAGCAGGTCTGTTTCTCTAGTTGCTGGGCCGCCACCTCTTACATCAACACCAGCTGTAGCACCATCTTTGCAGATGATTACAGTGCAGCCGGTTCCAGCTTTTTGATTTTCGACTTGGCCGATTTGAATGCCTTTAATTTCTGTTATATTAATTTTTTTCATGTTATCACCCCAATTTATTGTACAACATAATTACTATTATTTCCTTATATTTTGAAGATGACAATAATAGTTGCTAAAAATGTAAATTATAGTTTCTCGAAAATTTTTAAATATATAGTAAAATGATACTAAAATAAAGGAGGATGGAAAATGATTGGAGATAAAATTATTTTATATCGTAAACGTAAAGGATTAACACAAGAGGAGCTTGCTGATCTGCTTGAAGTAAGTCGCCAAACAGTAACTAAATGGGAGAGTGGTAGTGTGCTGCCAAATCTCGATTATATCATGGGATTATCAGTGATATTTGGGATAACGATTGATAACTTAGTTAAGGATAATGACTGTGCTAAGCAGGAAATAGAAAGTAAAATTAGTAATTATAACTGGATTGATTTTATGTTAAAGGCAAAAAAAGCAACCTATGCTAAAAAGGAGGGGAAAACTGTTTCCAGTCGACCTAACAGCCATGATTATCAATATCAAGAAAATGAATATTTATATATTGATACGTTTGTAGGCAGTGAATTTTTTGGTGGTGAAGAATGTGTCTATAAAGACAATATTCCACTTTATGTAATGAATTATTATGGTAAAGTGCTTGATGAGGCTTTTAGTGGTGATTTTTTGAAGGAAGCACTATTATTAGTTGATCGAATTTCTCCTTTTAGAGGTCCGGCGTTGTATACTAATGGTAATTATACATATCATTGTAGTTATGATGGTGATTATGAATTTTTTAATGGTAAAGAGGAAATATACTATAATAATATTAAAGTATACGAGTGTTTATTCCATGGCGGAAGTGTTAAATAATTAAATGACATCAATCGGTTAATTAATACTGGAATAAGAAAATGATTTTAGAATATTAATTAGATGTTTAAAACAGGTATCAGTAGTGGCAGAGAGGAATTTGCCCATGATATTTTAAAAGGTTTTGTTTCAGTTAAATCAGGATTTCTTTCCAATAAGCAGGAGTATTTAGATTTATCTAATATTCATATTTCAAAAGACTAAAAAAATAGGGGAACTAGAAAGACTTTTTAGCAATAAAAATATTTAAATGAGGAACCCTATAATTGTCAACTTAACTGAAAATTATAATTAAAAGATGTAACGTTTAAAAATTTATCCGTTACATCTTTTATATTCATTTTATTTAACTTGTTCACCAATCCATTGCCAAACTTTTTCACCATGTTCATCACAGTCGGCTTCATTATTATCAAAATAGATCCATGACCAGTGACCATTATATTGGTATGGGTCACCATCATTTAAATCATTATATTTACCAGAAGTATCGATGACCGAATCAAATGTGGCAACGTGTAGATTAGTTGCACCAAGATTTTTTAATCGGTTAATAGTAGGAATTTCAAATTTTTCTGGAATAATACTAGGATCATCATTAGAATAAATAAAATATAGAGGTAGATCTTTAATTTCAGAAAGTTGTTGGTCACTAATAACATCATCAGGCAGGGCTTCACAAATTGGTATTGCTGCAGCAAAATAATCTGGATAATCTAAAATTAAACGCATAGTCATATATCCACCTGCAGAACATCCTGCAAGAACGACTTTAGTAGCTCCGCATCGAGACTGATAATCTTTAATTAATTCCATAAGTGCATTAGTATAATAAGAAGGACCATGAGTTACTAATAAGTCATCATTCCATTCACCGCCATTACCATCAGCATCCATCCAAAAAGTTGGACATTGAGGAACTAAAACATATGCATTGCCAACAGCATTTTGGAAATCATCATTAAAATAAGCACTTACTTTATTTGATAAAGAGGTTACTTGTGGATTAGTATCCTCTGTTCCCCCTTCACCAGAACCATGTAACCACACAAATAATGTATTAGAAGGTTCTTTAGGGTTAAAATGACCATAATTTAATTCAATTCCATCACTAGCCTTAAATTTTTCTAATTCTAAAGCGTCAGCAGCAGTAATTTTTTTAGTATATTCTGTACTAACATCAAGTTTAGTAACTTTTTTATCGTCTACCGTTATTTCACCGTTTTTTGCTAATGAAATATTTAAATAATACGGATCACTCCATGTATTATAATGTGTTGTAGCAGAGTATAATAATGGCGAACCATCATTTGGGCTTACATATAACTCAATCGCAATATATTTAGACTCTCCATCAATTTTTTGCCCATCTTTATCACAAGAATAGGCATCATCAACAACACGCTCCAAAGTTTTTTCAACAACTGGGAGTGCCTCATCTTCCCAATCAGTTACTTGTTTTGTTTCAGATACCATAAAATCATTTTTGTCAACATCATCAACAGCTTTGTCTAATGTCAAAATAGTTTTATTGACACCACATCCCCAATCATATCCGGCAATATAAATTTCATAAGTTGCATCAACAACTTCTGTGCTTTGAGAACATCCGGTAATGCTACAAGCAATAAATAAGGCAAGTAATAATTTTGATAATCTTTTCATTCTCTCTTCTCCTTTCACCTTGCCTATATCTTAAGCTTATTTATAAAATTTAAATATGAAAAAAATGACCACATTAGGGTCATTTTCTAACTTTATTACGATATACTTGGGGTGTTTCATGATATTTGAGTTTAAATTCACGATTAAAAGATTTAGTACTAGAGAAGCCATTTTTCATCGCAATCTCAGTAATGGTTAAATTAGTATGAATCAAATCGTTAGTACAGTGTTCTAAACGTTGTGCAGTTAAGTATTGTTTGACCGTAATATTTAAGTGTTTTTTGAACAATCTTGCTAAATAACCATAAGAGAAGTTAAATTGGTTCGCGATTGAGGAAACATCTAGTGCTTGAGAATAATGTTCATCTAAATAAAAGAGAATTTTCATAAATTCTTGGAGTTTTTGATCAGATTGAAGAAAGTAACCAACTTTTCTAATCTTTTTTTGATACTTTAATAAAATACTAATAATTAAATATAAATAACCATTAATAGTAAGTAATTTAAATTCAGTAGTTTGTTGATACTCTAAACTCAAATTAGTTAAAAGAACGACCAGTTTTTGTTCAATTTCTGGGACTATATGATTAGAAAAATAGATATTATCAAATGCAGGATAGCATTTTTTTAGAAAATCATACTTAATTTGAATAACAATACTTTTAAAACAATCCTCTGATTCAATAATTTTAGTCGTATGTATAGCTTGTGAATTAATGATAGCTAAACCATTACGAGCAATTGAATAAGTTTCCCCATTACTCCAAAGTTCAATTGATGCGGTAAGTGGAATAATAAACTCTAAACTACGATGCCAATGTTTTGGAGGGATTAAATTAGGATCATCTTTAGCTAAAGTTACCTCAATAACTTTTAGCGGAAGTTCATCAGTAGTAATTTTTTCATAAATTATATGCGTATTATTATCTAATAATTCTTTTCCATTCAACATCCTACCACTCCTTTTATATTATAATAACATAAAAAAATTAATTTTATTAATCCAATTCATTTATTTTAATATATAAAATAGCTAAGATATTTAAACCTTAGCTATCATCTCTAATGCATATTTTTTAGCATTTTCTAAATCATTTGTATCTGGATGTGATAGAGCTGCATCAAAGTTATCAATACTAACTTGAAGCTGTTTATCTTCAGGATGCTCTTGAATCATTTTAACATAGCGATCACGTATTGATAAAGGCATCTTACCGGGACAGAAAAAGTGTCCTAATATCTTATTATTAGTATTTACAACATTATCAAATCGTTCTGCCAGTTTATCATAGTATTCAGTAGAACCACCAAATCCAGCTGTTGCAAAAAAAGCGATTTTTTCATTTGAAAGAGTAGTAAGAAAATTTTGAATCTTTTGACTACAGTTACCCTTATCGGTCCAGCTTCCAATAAAAATCAGATCTGCGTCACTGAATGTTTGAGGTTCACCGAAGTAAACAACCTCTTCGTTAATACAAGCTTCTTTAATTACATTAGCTACTTTTTTGGTATTACCTGTATGACTATCAAATACAATTGCAATTTTCATTTTAATCACCTCGTCATAAGTATAGACTTATATTCATAAATAATAAAGCATAATCTTTATCACATTTAATTACGTGTGATATACTATGATGTGTAAAGGAGATTTTATGGATACAGCAATAATATTTGATTTAGATGGAACAGTTTTATATACAGATGAATTAATTAAAAGAACTTTTATTAAAGTATTTGAAAAGTATCAGCCTGGGTATACTTTGAGTGAAGATGAATTATTATCTTTTTTAGGACCATCTTTAAAAGAAACGTTTTCGAAGTACTTTCCAGATGAAATGTTTAATGAATTGTTGAATTATTATCATAGTTATAACCATAGTCATCACGAGGATTTTGTCTATGTTTATCCGACAGTAGTAGAAACATTAGAATATTTAAAAAATAGAGGTTATCCTTTAGGAATCGTTACGACTAAATTAAAAGTTGCTGCTGATGTAGGACTCAATACTTTTGATTTAAAAAAATATTTTGATGTAGTAATTGGATTAGACGATGTTAAGGTCACTAAGCCGGATCCAGAAGGAATAATCAAGGCAATGGAATTATTGGGTGTTAAAAAAGCTGTATATATCGGTGATAATATAACTGATATTCAAGCTGGGAAAAATGCTGGTATTAAAACAATTGGTGTAAAATGGTCACCTAAAGGTTATCAACATTTATTAGAATTAGAACCAGATTTAATGATCGACGAGATGAAGGAAATCATTCCATATATAGAAGGAGCGTGTTAAGATGAAAGATTTAATTATTATTGGAGCTGGTCCTGCTGGATTAAGTGCATGTTTATATGCAACTAGGGCAGGGGCAGAGGTGTTGATGCTGGATGCTGGAGCACCTGGAGGAAAGTTGAATGTCAGTGCTGAAATCGAAAACTGGCCTGGACAAAAAAAGAAGACTGGCCCTGAGTTAGCTTATGAAATGTATGAACATGCATTATCATTTGGCGGTGAACAGGCATATGGTGAAGTAACTAAAGTAATTGATTACGGTGATTATAAAGAAGTTATAACAACGGATCAGTCATATGAAGCAAAAAATGTCTTGATTGCTACTGGAACTAAGGAACGTAAAATGGGAATTCCGATGGAAGAAGAATTAACCGGGCATGGTGTTTCTTATTGTGCTGTTTGTGATGGACCATTTTTTAAAGGTGATGAAGTAGCAGTTGTTGGTGGTGGTAATTCGGCATTAGAAGAAGCTATTTATTTAACTAAATTTGCTAAAAAAGTACATTTAATTGTTCGGCGGGATGTTTTTAGAGCTGATAAAATAATTCAAGATCATGTTCAAGCTAATGATAAAATTGAAATTCATTTTCTAAAAAAACCTCATCATCTTATTGCAAAAGATAATAAGGTTGCGGCGATTGCATTAGAAGATAGTAAGACTGGTGAAGTTAGTGAATTAGCAGTTAAGGGTGTCTTTCCATTTGTAGGATTAGATCCAATTACTGATTTTGTTAAAGGCTTAGGAATTACTGATGAGCGTGGCTATATCATTACAAATGAATTGATGGAAACATCTGTCAAAGGTATTTATGCTGCTGGTGATGTTCGTCAAAAAGTACTTCGCCAAGTTGTGACAGCTACCAATGATGGTGCAATTGTTGGTCAACAAGTTGGTCAAGGCTTAAATAATTAATAATTTTTGCAGGTCTTAATAAAGGCTTGCATTTTTTTATTTATACTTTTATTTTTATGATAACAAATTGAAAAATCGCGTTCAATACTGATGTTATTGACATTAATAACTTGAATACTTTTTTCAATAACTTCATTTTCAATAATTTTCATAGGCATTAAGGCGATACCATGACCATTTAAAACTGCCTGTTTAACAGATTCCCAACTATGACATTGCCAAGCAGGCTCCAAAAAAATATTATTATTTTTTAAGCATTCATCAAGTTGATTTCTTGTCCCACTACCTTGTTCACGATCAATAAAAGGATGTAAACTCAATTCAGTTAGGCTCATTACTTTAACGTTATTTAGAGGGTAATCTTGGGCACAAACAAAAACAACTCGATCTTTGATAACGGGTTCGACAATTAAATCTTGATTGATGATCGTACCTTCAACTAAAGCAATATCTAAAGTATTATTTAATAATTTTTCTTCAATAACATTAGTATTATCAATATAAACTTGAAAAGTAATATCTTGATATTTATCTTTTAATTTCTTTAAAATAGGTGAAATAAGAGTACTGCCGATTGTCAAAGTTGCACCAATCTTTAATGGGAATTGTTTGGTTTTAGTAAAGATATGTTCAATTTCATCATATAGATTCAATATCTGGTTGGCTTTAACTAGTAATGTTTGACCCTCTTCACTGATAAATAGTGTCTTTGAATAACGTTCAAATAATTTAACCTGATACTCATCTTCAATTTCTTGGATTTTTTGAGAAATAGTTGGCTGGGAGATGTATAATAATTTGGCCGCTTTTGACATTGATTTAGTTTTAGCAACCGTTTTAAAAATGGCTAAATGTTTTCGTGTAATCATTTTGAGACCTCCTGTGCTATTGGAAAAACCAATAGATATCATTAGATATTAATATTATTATAATAACATAGAAAGTGTTATAATCAAAATGTAAGCGTAGGCATTAGGAGGAAAAACGATGGGATATAAAGTAGGTTTTAAAGATGTAAATGATATTTTGGCGACGCTATCACAAGAATATGATATCTATGGACCAAAACGCTTTGAAAAACAAGGGCGTTATTCAGATACTGATATTATTCGCTATGATAAAATTAGTAAAATTGAAGAAGTAGTGTTTGATCAAAAATCTGATTTTCCAGCTAAAGAAGTAATTACCCCAATTACTCAATCTTTATTCTATTTTACAGAAGATGAATATCGTGAAAGTAAAGTAACTGATAAAAAGATATTGATTTTTATGAGACCTTGCGATGTTAATGCAATGGAACATCAAAATAAAATATATTTAGGAAATGGCGGGTACAGTGATCTTTATTATCAACGACTTCAAGAAAAAGTTAAGATAATTTTAATGGAGTGTACAAGTGGCTGGGACACTTGTTTTTGTGTTAGTATGCAAGCTAATAAAACGGACAATTATAGTCTGGCAATTCGTCATTTAGATAATGAGGTATTAATAGAAGTTAAAGAAAGTGAATTTGAAAAATATTTTATGGAAGCCCCTAAAGATGATTTTGAAGTTTCATTTATTGAGGAAAATGAAGTAAAAGTAACAGTTCCTGAAATCAAGGACAAGGAAACGTTATTAAAATTAAAACAACATTCAATGTGGCAAACATTTAATTCACGCTGTATTTCATGTGGTGCTTGCACGATAGCATGTGCTACTTGTACATGTTTTACGACAACAGACTTAATTTATAATGAAAATGCTAGTATTGGAGAACGCCGAAGAACTGCAGCTTCATGCCAGGTCGATGGTTTTAGTGATATGGCAGGAGGTCATGCCTTTAGGCCAACGGCTGGGGATCGAATGCGATATAAGATTCTTCATAAATTTCATGATTATAAAGCACGTTTTAATGATTATCATATGTGTGTTGGTTGTGGGCGCTGTACATCAAGATGCCCTGAATATATTTCAGTAACGGCAACAATTGAGAAGATGGCTACGGCAGTGGCGGAAATTGAAGTGAAAGGAGATAACCATGAATAATCCAATCAAACCAATTCCAAGTACAATTCTTGAGATAAAACGAGAAAGTAATTTAGAGTATACGTTTAAAGTTGCTACAAATATTAAACCGGAACATGGACAGTTTCTCCAATTATCAATTCCTAAAATTGGTGAAGCACCAATCTCTGTTTCAGCCCAGGGTGATGGCTGGTTAGATTTTACGATTCGTTCGGTTGGAAAAGTAACTGATGAAATTTTTAATAAGAAACCTGGTGATGTTCTCTTTATTAGGGGACCATATGGTAAAGGCTGGCCTTTAGAAGAAACCTTTAAAGGAAAACATTTAGTTGTAATAACTGGTGGTACAGGATTAGCACCAGTAAGAAGTATGCTAAATGAGTGCTTTGAAAATGATGGATATGTAAAAAGTTTAACTTTAATTGTTGGGTTTAAAAATGAGGCTGGAATTATTTTTAAAGAGGAACTAAATAAATGGCAAGAAAAATTTAATACTTTCTATACTTTAGATAAAGACCAAATTGAAGGATGGAACGTTGGTTTTGTAACCGATTTAGTTGAAAAAATTCCTTTTGATAGTTTTATGGGTAATTATGAAGTTATTATTGTCGGGCCACCGATGATGATGAAATTTACCGGAGAAAAGGTTGCTGGTTTAGGGGTACCTGATGAAAAAATTTGGGTATCTTTTGAAAGAAAAATGTCATGTGCAGTTGGGAAATGTGGACATTGCCGAATTGATGAAACATATGTTTGTTTAGATGGACCAGTATTTAATTATACAAAGGCTAAATATTTAGTAGATTAGGAGTAGCTGAAGATGAATCATGATATTGATATAAAAAAATTAAGAATAAATTGTTTTAGACAGTCTAAAGTGGCTGGTGAATTCATGTTACAGATGCGGGTGCCAGGATCAATGATTGCGGCTAAATATTTGCAAGTAGTTCAAGATATCGCAGAAAACTGGGGAAACGGAACATTTCATATTGGAATGCGACAAACTTTGAATATTCCCGGAATAAAATATGAATACATTGGTGAAGTAAACAAGTATATTAAAGATTATATTAAAGAAGTAGAAGTCGAAATGTGTGATGTTGATATGGATGTTACTGATTATGGCTATCCTACTATTGGAGCTCGTAATGTTATGAGCTGTATTGGTAATACTCATTGTATCAAAGCAAATGTGAATACGTATCAGTTAGCAAGAAAAATTGAAAAAATTATTTTTCCTAGTCACTATCATATTAAAGTATCAGTATCGGGATGCCCTAATGATTGTGGAAAAGGTCATTTTAATGATTTTGGAATCATGGGGATCGCGAAGATGGAGTATCATCCAGAAAGATGTATTGGCTGTGGTGCTTGTGTGCGAGCTTGTCAACATCATGCGACTAGAGTACTTTCACTAAATGCTGATAATAAAGTAGATAAAGATACTTGTTGTTGTGTTGGATGTGGAGAGTGTGTTATTGCTTGTCCAACTGGTGCCTGGACACGTAAACCAACTAAATTTTATCGTGTTACTCTAGGTGGACGTAGTGGAAAACAGTATCCAAGAATGGGGAAAATTTTCTTAAATTGGATTACCGAAGATGCATTACTACAAGTGTTTAGCAATTGGCAAAAGTTTTCTGCCTGGGTGATGGATAACAAACCTGAATATATTCATGGTGGACACTTAATTGATATTGCTGGATATCCTAAGTTTAAAGAATTGATTTTAGATGGCGTTGAATTAAATCCTGAGTGTCTTGTGGCAGAAGAATTGTATTGGACTGAAAGTGAACAACGTGCCAATATCCATTTAAAACCGCTTGAACAACATAAAAAAGCAGGACCACAAAATTAAAACCACGATTTCGTGGTTTTTTAAAGGTTTATGGAGTTCGCAGTAATTGGTGTTAGCCACAAGCAATTAGCATTGGATAAACGTTCCTTATTTAGTTTTACAGATACTCAAAAATTAGAATTTTCAAGTTTATTATTAACCTATGGTATTGAACAAGTTCTTATTTTATCAACTTGTAATCGAAGTGAAGTTTATTTGATGTATCAAACAGATATTGATTTCTTACCATCTATTTATTTAAATTATTTTAATCAAGCTGAGGCGCCATTATATGTTAAAACTGGTGATGAAGCTTTTAGGCATCTATTAAAAGTAACCTGTGGATTAGAATCGATGCTGATCCGTGAAGATCAAATATTAGGACAAGTTAAGCAGGCATATGATTTTACTTGTAGAATGTCTTTAGGGGGAAAAGAGTTATCTTTGATTTTTCAAGAAACTCTTAATTTTGTCAAAAAGATGAAGCACAAATATCAGCAGCCGTCAATCTCATTGACTCATTTAGCCGTTGAACATTTAAAAAAAGTATCAAACTTATATAATAAAAAAATTATGATTTGTGGTGCCGGTGAAATTGCGACATCATTTATCCCATATTTATATGATAATAATGAATTAATTTTTTCTAATCGAAATAGTGACAAACTTGTTAAATTAAAACAACAGTATCCTAAAATAAAAATTATTCCCTTTAATCAAAGAAAGATCTTGTTGGATCAAGTTAATATTTTAATAAGTGCTACAGCGAGCCCGCATCTAATCTTTAATCGTGATGATTTTATAAGTTCACAATTAATAGCGATTGATTTGACGATTCCTCGTGATATTGATAAAACTGCTTCTATTCAATGTATTGATTTAGATACATTAAACCATGAGGTTGCAGTCAATAATCAATTACGAAGTAAAGATGTAGAAAAAATAAATTCAGAAATTGATATTAAGATCAGGGAAGTAAGAACAAAGCTTGATAGTATCAAATATGATTATGTGATACAATCTTTACAGGCAAAAAGTATGCAGTTAGCTAATCAAACCTATGAAATTTTGGTTAATAAACTATCTTTAACTGCTCGTGAGCGCCATATATTAGAAAAAACATTAAAAGCATCATTTATGCAAATAATGAAAGATCCGATACATTGTGTAAAAACTAATCAAATCAATGATCTTGAAGTAATAAATAAACTATTTAGTCTTAAAGAGGATAATGAAGAATGAAAATAATTGTTGGTAGCAGAGGCTCAAGTCTTGCGTTAAAACAAACTGAATATGTAATTGAAAAACTCCAAAGGGCATATCCAGAAAATGAATACGAAATTAAAGTCATTCATACCATTGGTGATAAAATGCAACATATTGCTTTGGACAAAATAAACGATAAAGGTGTTTTTGTTAAAGAAATCGAAAAAGAACTATTAGAGCATACAATTGATCTTGCTGTCCATAGTTTAAAGGATATGCCAAGTGATAATCCTGCTGGTTTAGTATACGCTAAAACGTTAGCTCCTAGTGATTATCGTGATTGCTTAGTATTAAAGAATTGTTCTTCATTAGCAAGGCTGCCTCAGCATGCAACGATTGCAACAGGAAGCAAGCGGAGAAAATATCAACTATTAAAACTCCGCCCTGATTTAAAAATCGTTGATATTCGTGGAAATGTTAATACTCGTCTGCAAAAGATGGCAAATCAAGAAATCGATGGTCTAGTACTTGCAAGTGCTGGGCTAAAACGTTTAGGCTTGGAAGATTTAATTAGTGAGTATTTAGATGAGACAAAAATGATTCCTGCCTGCGGTCAAGGCATATTAGCAATTCAAGTTCGTCAAGATAGTGAATTATTGACGATGATCAATAATATAAGTGATGAAATTACAACAACACGAATGGAACTGGAACGTTTATTTTTAAAAACAGTAAATGGCAGTTGTCATATTCCCGTTGGCGGTTATGCAAAAATTATTGGAGATCAGGTACATTTTTACGGATTGTTAGGGAATGAAGATGGAACGGTTTTAAAAAACATTGATAAGAAATTTAGTTTAAAAGATGCAAGCGAGGAAGTAACAGCACTTGCTGAAATGTTAATGAGGGAAGTTTATGAACGGTAGAGTCTATTTAGTCGGTGGTGGTCCAGGAGCAATCGATTTATATACAGTTAAGGCGCTCGAATGTATAAAAAGTGCTGACTGTATAATTTATGATCGGCTAATTGATCCCGCAATATTAAATTATTGTAAGGAAACATGTGAGAAAATCTATGTGGGTAAAGCTTCAAATAACCATACTTTAGCTCAGGATAATATTAATCTTCTGTTAATTGAAAAAGCTCGACAATATGCACAAGTCGTTCGATTAAAAGGTGGCGATGTCTATGTTTTTGGTCGTGGTGGCGAAGAGGCCTTGGCTTTATTCAAAGCAGGAATTGACTTTGAAGTTGTTCCGGGTTTAACTTCAGCTGTTGCTGGTTTATGTTATGCAGGTATTCCAATAACACATCGTGGGGTATCTTCTGGATTTATGGTAGTAACAGCTCACCATAAAAATAATCAAGCTTATGAATGGGATTATCAACAGTTTCTAGATGATAGCTTAACGTATATATTTATGATGGGACAACAAAAACTAGAACAAATCGTTACAAATCTTTTGGTGGCAGGAAAAGATAAGACTACTCCAATTGCTTTAATTTCCAACGCAACTCGAACAGAGCAGCGAAGTATTTATGGAACACTAGAAAATATTATCGATAAATTTAAAGATAGTTATTTGTGCTCGCCTATGTTGATTGTTGTTGGTGCAGTAGTAGCACTTCATCATGAATTAGATTTTTTTCAAAGAAAAATACTACTAAACAAAAAGATACTGGTTGCATGTGTTAGTGATCAAGAATTACCAATCAGTAAGTATTTCAAAGAACAGGGGGCGGCAGTTAAACAGGTTCAGTTAGGGAAGGTCAATTACCTGAATTCTCAGCAAAAATTAGATTTAAATCATAAATTAATTGTTTTTACCAGCCAAAATGGTATTAGAGGATTTTTTAATTATTTAAAGATGCAAAGGGTTGATCATCGTAGTTTGAGAACAGTTCGTTTTGCTTGTATTGGTGAAAAGACAGCCAACTTGTTACAACTATATGGATATTATAGTGATTTAATTAGTCCTAAAGCAAATAGTGAAGATTTTAATAATTATTTAAAAAATAAACGGATGGATAGTGAAAAAATGATTATTGTTCGTGCTAAGGAACATAGTAAGATAAAAAAACGAGCAGAAGATCATGAATTAATTGTTTATGAAAATAAAGAATTAATAATTGTTGAAGAAGAGTCATATCATTTAGCCTGTTTTACTTGTGCTTCATCAGTTGAACGTTTAGCAAAATATCCAAGTACTTTTAAGATTGCTTTGTCAATTGGACCAATGACGACTCAGGCGCTTAAAAAATATTATCCGCATGTGAAGATTATTGAAGCTAAAGATAATAGTTATGAAGGAATGATTGCGATTATAAAGGAGAATATTAATGTTTTATAGAGGAAGAAGATTACGTAATAAAAAGGTACCAAGAAATTTGATCAAAGAAAATCGTTTATCAGTGGAGCAATTAATCAGCCCAATATTTGTGGTTGCAGGAAATAATATTAAAAAAGAGATATCTTCATTAGAGGGAATATACCATTATTCTATTGACCGTCTTAATGAGATAATTAAAGAATTACAGAGAGCTGGAATTAATGCGTGCATTCTTTTTGGAATTCCCGAACATAAAGATGAATTAGGGACTGAAGCATACAATGATGATGGAATCATCCAAAGAGCAATTAGAGAAATCAAAAAAATTGCTCCAGAAATGTATGTGATCGGTGATGTTTGTATGTGTGAATATACAGATCATGGACATTGCGGGATCTTGGATCGTGATGGTTGTGTGATTAATGATGAAACTTTATTATATTTAGGCAAGATTGCAGTAAGCTATGCTAAAAGTGGGGTAGATATGGTAGCTCCAAGTGCAATGATGGATGGTGAAATTCTTGCTATAAGAAAAGCACTTGATGAAACGGGATTTAAAGATTTACCAATCATGGGTTACAGTGCTAAATATGCTTCCTCTTATTATGGACCATTCAGAGCGGCTGCTAATAGTGCTCCTTCATTTGGAAACCGTTCAAGTTACCAAATGGATATAGCTAATGGTAATGAAGCGATGCGAGAAATACAAGCTGATATAGATGAAGGTGCTGATATTATTATGGTAAAGCCGGCATTAGCTTTTCTCGATGTAATCAAGGAGGCAAAACTTAGTTTTAATATGCCAATCTGCGCTTATAATGTCAGTGGTGAATATGCAATGCTTAAAATGGCAGTTAAGCAGGGAATAATGAAAGAAGCAGTAATAGAGGAATCGTTATTAGCAATAAAACGAGCTGGGGCTGATATGATTATCACTTACTTTGCACTTGAATTAGCTCAAAAATGGCAAGGTGATCATCATGACTAATCAAGAAATATTTGAAGAAGCTTGTCAATATATTCCAGGTGGTGTAAACTCACCAGTCCGAGCTTTTAAATCAGTTGGTGAGATTCCAGTTTTTGCAAAAAAAGGTGATAAGGCGCATTTGTTTGGTGAAGATGGAGTTGAATATATTGATTATATTTGTTCTTGGGGACCACTTATTTTAGGGCATAATCATCCAGTCGTTCAAAATGCAATTATTGAAGCGAGTCAGTTAGGAACAAGCTTTGGACTACCAACTAAGTTAGAAGTAGCAATGGCTAAATTGATTGTTGACAGCTATCAAGGAATTGAAATGGTAAGAATGGTTAATTCAGGAACAGAAGCTACAATGAGTGCTTTAAGAGTAGCTCGAGGCTTTACTGGTCGGAATAAAATTATTAAATTTGAGGGCAATTATCACGGACATAGTGATGGTTTATTAGTTAAGACTGGTTCAGGAGCATTAACTTTTAATCTTCCAACTAGTCCGGGAATTCCCCAGGAAATAATTTCTCAAACAATAATCTGCAAATATAATGATTTAAGCTCTGTAATAGCAGCAGTAGAACAAAATAATAAAGATATTGCCGCAATTATTTTAGAGCCTGTTGCAGCCAATATGGGAATAGTTCCAGCGACTAAAGAGTTTTTAACCGGATTACGTACATTATGTGATCAAAATGGAATTGTTTTGATCTTTGATGAAGTAATTACAGGGTTCCGTGTCTCTTATCATAGCTGTCCAGATTATTTAGGAGTTATTCCCGATATGGTTTGTTTTGGTAAAATTATTGGAGGTGGGCTGCCAGTTGGAGCATACGGCGGAAAAAAAGAAATTATGAGTTTAGTTTCACCTCAAGGGCCGGTTTATCAAGCAGGAACGCTATCAGGTAATCCATTAGCTATGTCTGTTGGTTTAGCACAATTAAGCTATTTAAATAATCATCCTGATGTTTATGAATATATAAACAAAGCAGCAAATTATTTAGAAAATGGAATTAAAACTATTTTATCTACATTATCATTAGATTATCAGGTGCATCGTTGTCAAAGTTTATTGACGCTATTTTTTACCAATAAACCAATTACTACTTTTGAAGATGTTCAGACTTGTAATACTGAAATGTATGCTTTGTTTTTTAGAGAAATGTTAAGACAGGGAATTTTAATTGCTCCTAGTCAATTTGAAGCATGGTTTGTAAGTGCTGCTCATAGCCAAATTGATCTCGACAATACTTTAAATGCAATAAAAAAAGCACTGGTGAAATGTCATGATGCCTTGGTTGATTAATTTTAAAGATAAAACAGTTGTTATAGTTGGCGGTGGTGCGGTTGCTAGTCGTAAAGCATTGCAGTTTCTTAAAGAAGGGGCTAAAGTAAAGATAATTGCTTCTCGCATTGATAGAAAGCTCGAGGCTTTAGAGGTAGAAAAGTATCTGACAGATTATCAGCCTAAATATCTTCAAAATGCTTTTTTTGTTTATATTGCAACTGATGATTGTGAATTAAATAACCAGATAATTAGAGATGCTGATGAATTAGGAGTATTGTGTGCTTGTGCTACTTCAAGTATGGCATCTTTAAAGGCCATGAAGGTAGTAGAAACGGAAAATCTGCTTTTAGGTATATCAACAAAGGGGCAGTATCCAGCTTTTACTAAAAAATTAGCTTATGAATTAGAACAATATGATGATTATTTATCTGCTTTAAGTAATATTCGTAGGCTGGTTCTTTTAAATAATTTGGTAAATAAACATGATCGAAAACAGTTTTTTAAGCAGCTGATGTATTTTGAAAAAACAGAATTAGATATGTTACTAATGTTTATTTTAGAAAAAGAAGGACGTCTATTAATTTTTACAGCACAGTGTATGAATGTGATTGATTACTTTGCTGAACAAGTATCTGCGATGTCTCTATGTTTAAAGGAAATAGATTTTCAAGATAAATTAAAAATATTAATGATGTTAAAAATAAAATGGCAGATTCAGCCAATGGTCATTTCATATGGAAAGATCTATGATAAAATATCTAAAATGTGTTCACCAAAAGAAGTAGCAGCACCACTTTTTAACAGTGAGATTCTTTTAGAACAACTTTATTCTAATAAAGTAAAACGCTTATTTATAATTCATCCACGGAGTAATAGTAAACTATTTGATATTCTTAGTAGGTATGGTTCAGTATGTGCGTTTAATACTAAAATAATAGGTGAATATGAACAAATCATTCCTTTTGTATTGTTGCCAGGATATCATTATCAAAATGACATTTTGAAGGCAATAGAAAATGTTAAAGGACAGTTAACCCCAGTATTATTAGAGGATAAACAAGTTGTAGCACTACTAACAAAAGAAATTTCAAGACGTTTTGGATTAGAAAAGGTTGCTATATAGTTAGTAATCTTTTCTTTTTGGGAATAATTAGGTTAAAATATATACAAAGGAATGATTAGATGAAAGATTTTGGAGAATTAAAACAAAAAATACAAGAGTGTCGCTATTGTCAAAGACAATTTGGATATGAACCTCATCCTGTTGTCTGGGGCAAACCTAATGCTAAGATCATGCAAATTAGTCAAGCCCCTTCATTAAATGTCCACAATACTTTAAAACCATTTAATGATTTAAGTGGGAAAAAACTTCGTGAGAAGTGGTATGATATAGATGATGAAACATTTTATGATCAAAATAATTTCTATATTGCTTCTTTGGCTCACTGTTATCCTGGTAAATCTAAAAGCGGTGGGGATCGTTTGCCGCCAAAATGCTGTAGTGAAAAGTGGTTAAGGCAAGAAATTGACATAGTTGATAACCAAATTTATATCATCATTGGTAGTTATGCAGCTAAGAAAATATTTCCTAATCAAAACTTTGTTGATTTGATTTTTAATGATCAAGTTTTTAATGGGAAACCTGCATATGTTCTTCCGCATCCTTCACCATTGAATCGGCGCTGGTTTAAAACATATCCAGAATTCGAAGCTAAACGAGTTAAAGAAATCAGGGCAGTAATAAAGAGTTTAGTTTAGATAGGGCTATTTCGATTGAAAATAGCTTTTTATTTTAGTAAAATGGTAGCAGTATGAAGAGAGGTAAGAAAAATGAGTCAAGAAGAAATATTAAGTTATATTAATGATAGTCTTGTAATTAATGGTTCTTTTTATTCAAATCAGAATCTTCCTAATCAAATTAGTAATGCAATTTATACTTTTGGTGATTATAATGTTTTTGAAATCCTTGCATTTATTGATGCTACCAAAGAACAAGATGGCAGCCGAGGAATGATCATCACTCCAGCACAAATATATTTTAAGTTTGGTCAGGCTGGGATAATTGAATATCAAAAGATTATTTCTTTAGGATTGGAAAAACATCGTAATGATTCAATAATCAAAGCTATTATCAAATTAGAGGAGATAACATATACTTTTAGTAACCAGATAATCGACCCTGAAGTATTCGTTACAATGTTATCAAAAATTACTGGTATTGAAATAGAGATGATCATGGATACTCATGAAAAAGTAGAGTATTATACGAGGATTGTATTAAATGATCTTGAAAATGATGAATATGAAGATATTGTATTAACTCCAACTCAAAACAATAGTATCAAAGAGTTTTATAAGGAATTAGAGATGGTTCAGCAATTAGCTGATGAAGATTATCAATATGAATTAGAAAATATTTGTAATCGAGCACTTGAATTTTTTGATGTATTAGGGTTAGATAGTGATGAAATTGATGGTTTATTAGAATGTCAAAATCAATTTAATCAAAAAAATATTGAAGAAGAACAAAAGATAGATAATGCTCAGCAGTTTTATAATGATATGATGAATAAGTATCAACAAGGTGATAGTGAGATGTTCAACCGAGTTAAGAGTATAATGTCATCAATGGGAATAGATGAAAATGATTTAGCAGGGAAAAGTCCAGAAGAAATCGAGGATTTTTTATGTGGTAAATTTGGTATTTCAAAAAGTATGCTTGAAAAACTAGCAGGAAGGTTTAATAAAGGTACAGTGAAACACTGATTTAATAGCAGTGTTTCACTGTTTTCATAAAAAGACCTCTTTAACAAGCAAATGCTCATTAAAGAGGAATAATTAAGTTTATTTAGTTTTAGGTTTATTATTACTGTTTTTATTAGCGATAGTACGAACAACTTCACCTAAATCGGCACCAGTTAGATCTTTTAAAACTTCAAACCCATTAGCAGCAACATCACTAACAATTTTACTAACTTTACTTCCGCCATCACCGCTACCGTTATCAATAACAGTAATCTTGTCGATTTGTTCCATTGGTTTGGCAATTTGTGCCATAATTTCTGGGAGACGTTCAACTACCATTGACATCATTGCGGCTTCACCATATTTTTCCATGGCTTCGGCTAAACGGTCTTTGGCCTCGGCTTCGGCAATTCCCTTAGCTTTTAAAGCTTCGGCTTCAGCTTCCCCTTGTGCTCGAATAGCTTCGGCTTCAGCTTTAGCTTCTAATAATTTGGCGTCAGCGCGTGCCTGAGCTTCGATTTTTAATGCTTGAGCTCGAGCTTCGGCTTCTTTAATCGATTTTATTTTATTTGCTTCAGCTTGAACCTCAGTTTCATATTTTTTAGCGTCAGCTGGTTTTTTTACAGATGCCACTAATTGTTCTTCAACTACTTGTGCTTCTTTTTTTGCTAATTCAACATTACGATCAGCAACGATTTTATTATTTTCAATTTCTTGAAGCTTGTATGAAACATCGGCATTGGCTTTGATTTTATCTTGTTCGGCACGATATTGTTCCATTCGAATTGTTTTATCACGATCACTTTGAGCAATTTCAGCTTCAGCTTCTAATTTAGCTTTTTGCCCCTCGCGTACTGCAGCAGCAGTTTTAACTTCGGTATCTCTTGCTCTTTCAGCGCTAGCAATATCAGCATCTGCTTTTGATTGGGCGATTTGAGGGATTGCCCGGTTTTCTAAATATCCCCCTTGAGTAGCAATTTTTAATACTGTATATGATAACAAACGTAATCCCATGTTATCTAATTCTCGTGTAATACTGTCTTCAATTGAGTTTTCGAATGCGACACGATCTTCATTAATTTGTTCTACGGTTAATGTAGAAACAATTCCCCGAAGTTTACCTTCCAAGATTTGTTCAACTACAGTTTTAATATTTTGAGTAGTACGATCAGCATTACCACTGCAAAATTGCTCGACTGCGATTAATACTTTCTCTGGATTATTGTCAACTTTAACAACTGCAGTACCAGCAATATCAACAAAAATTCCTTGTTTTGAAGGTGCTTCAGTGATATCAGTGGTCATTGAAACAGCTTCTAATGAAATGATACAAGATGTTTCAAGAAATGGTACTTGAATACCCCCTTTACCCGTTAGAACACGTTTCTTTAATCCGGTGATAACTAAAGCTTTGTCAGCAGGAACTCTTTTCCAGCATGTCAATAAAATAATAATAAGTAGTAGAACAATAGCTACAGCAATAACAATAGTCATGTGTTCTGTAAAGAAATTATCTGAAATCATTTTTTCTCCCCTTTTCTAAAGTGTTATGGTTTTAAGATAATCACTTTGATAATTTTGAATATTTTCAATGGTTACATCGTGAGTATAATTATCAGAGTAATATACTTTGATTTGGCGATTTGTATAATCAAGGTAACCATAATATCCCTTATTAGAATCTCTTTCTTTGATGACCATAATGTCATCATATGGCAGTTTTAAATAAGCTTGATAATAATAATGTTTAAATAAAATTTCCGCATTTGTTTCTAAAAAATCAATACTATCAACATTCATATAGATATCAATATCTGATAAATTAGTGAAGACATCTAATGCCGGATCTTCAAAATTATAAAATGCAATAGTCTCTATAGTTAATTCTTCCTCATCGATAATGGAGCAATAATAAGTATCATTAGGAACGATTAAAACATTATTTGTATAGCCATTGTCAAGATACTTGATATACAAATAATACTCAGAATCATTCCTAATTTCTAATAAATCATCATTACCTCTTGTAACACTAATTAAATCAAGATAATTTAAGCCATCTTCAACATAATTTAAATATGTGATAGCAACATTGTAATTTTCATTATTTTCAATATTATCCAGATAGCTCAAATCGTTTGAACTAGGTTCTTGCAAAACGGCATCATTGACTAGATAATTTAAATTATTATATAAATAGGTATTATTAGTAGATTCATTATCTTGATTAGAGGCAATAAAATAAATTAACCCAAAGACGACAACTATTATAATTAAAACAATTAGCCCTTTATGATTACTGCTTTTATCATAATCACGACTTTGGTGCTGGTATTTTTTTGCGGCCTGTTTAACTTCTGCCGTAGTTTTTTTGGAATGATTACGCAATTTCTCTTTACGCAACTTGTTTTGTTGTTCTTGGGTCTTTCTTTTTTGACTTTGTAGTTTCGCTTCCTGTTTTTTTTGAAGAACTCGTGCTTCTTCTTTTTCTCTGATTGCTTTTTGCTCATTAGCGATTTGTTTATCAAATTTAGACTTGTACTGGTTCATTAAGCTGTCAAAATCAGTACTTTGCTGCGGTTCGATTGCTTGGCTGCCATGCTGGTAAAAATTTAAGTATTGATCAATTAAAGTGTCGATCTTATCCTTTTTATCCATAGCCTCACCCCTCTGTATTTAATTAAATTGTATCATATAACTACATCTTTCGACTATTAATATTTCTTAAAATTAGTATCAGTTCAAATAATTATATATATGAGTTACAAAGCATAAATATACTTGCAAAAATGTCGATAATTATTGTTAAAACTTTTTAAATAAAGTACACTTATCAGTGTATTTTTGGTAAAATGTTCATAGAAAGAGAAGTGAAGATTATGGATCAAGTAGAAATAGTAATTGTAACTGGGATGTCAGGTGCAGGGAAGACTAGCGCGATGGCCTGTTTTGAAAATCTGGCATACCGTTGTATTGATAATTATCCGGTTGCCTTATTGACTGAATTTGCGGAATTAGTGCAGGATAATCCCAAATACCAAAGAGTAGCGATGGCAGTAAGTTTGGATGATGCACTTAAAGCAATTAGATTATTATCAAATTTAGATTGGATTCATCTAACTGTCGTATTTTTAGATTGTGATGATGAAGTTCTAGTTAAAAGATATAAAGAAACAAGAAGGTCTCATCCTTTGTTGATTTCAAATAAAGCGTCTTCTTTAATTGAAGCAATAGAGTTTGAACGACGTTTAGCAGAGCCGATTTCACGATTAGCACATTTAGTAATTGATACAACAAAATTAAAAGGAGCAAGATTCCAAAATTTATTAGAAGATTATTTTAGTAAAGGGAAAATTGACCCATTTAGAATAACCTTTGAATCATTTGGATATAAACATGGGGTACCCAAAGATGCAGATTTATTATTTGATGTCAGATTCTTACCAAACCCTTTTTACATTGAAGAATTACGTCATTTAACAGGAAATGATCAAGCTGTTTATGATTATGTAATTGATAAAGAGGAAACAAAAGTCTTTATTGAAAAGATGACTGTTTTATTTGATTATTTATTAAAAGAATATGAAAAAGAAGGTAAGATGCATTTAATTATTGGAATTGGCTGTACTGGAGGACAACATCGTTCAGTTTCGTTAACTAATTATTTTGCTGATCACTACAGTAAAGTTTATCAAGTTCATCGGTTACACCGTGATGCAGATCATTAAGGATTAAGATGGTATCTTTTTCAAGAGTTGTCAAAGAAGAAGTAGTTTTTAATGATTTTGAATCATGTTGTCAAAGAGCAATGTTATGTGCAGTAATTAAGATCAATGGGACATTATCGCTATCAAATCATGGTCTTTCTTTAACGATTAGAACAGAGAATGCTAAGATTGCATCAAAAATACATAAAATGTTAAAAGAAGAGTATGATCCTCAGATCGAATTTCTTGTTTCAAGAAAAATGAAACTAAAGAAAAATAATGTTTATATTTTAAAGGTTACTAAAGCAAGGGAAATTTTAGATGATTTATCATTGATGGATGGTTTGGGGTTTAATCAGATTCCTAATCCCAAGATTATTGAAAAGGAATGTTGTACAAGAGCTTATTTAGCAGGGGCATTTTTATCATGTGGAAGTGTTAATAATCCTGAAACATCAAATTATCATTTAGAAATGAGTTTTAATGAAGAAGAATTTGCTCAGTTTATTGCTGATTTAATTAATCGGTTTGAGTTAAATGCAAAGATTATTAAACGTCGTAATAAGTATGTAGTTTATTTAAAGTCTTCAGAAAAGATTGGTGATTTTTTACGGGCAATCGGAGCGAGCCAGTCAGTAATGAATTTTGAAAGTACTCGAATTGATCGCAGCATGTCAAATACTGTAAATCGCTGGAATAATTGTGATATTGCTAATGAAATGAAATCAATGGCAACAGCAAATAAACAATTAGAAGATATTGAGACGGTAGATATGTTTCTTGGTTTAGACATGCTTGATGAAAAAACACGTGCTGTTGCTTTAATTAGAAAAAAATATCCTGAATTAACATTAAATGAGCTGACTGAAGTTTATTATGAAGAAACTGGACAAACAATAAGTAAGTCCGGCTTGCATCATCGATTTAAGAAAATAAGTGAAGAGGCTAAACGATTGATCCAAATGGAGAGTGATTAAAATGGATAAAATTGAAGTTAAGTTTGGTCATCGTATTAAAGAATTGCGCTTGAAGCAAAATATTTCTCAAGAAGAATTGGCTTTTCGTTGCGGGTTATCAAAGAACTATATATCAGATGTTGAACGTGGAACAAGAAATGTTTCATTGAAATCAATTGAAAAAATAGCTAATGGTTTTGCGGTAAACCTAAAAGAATTATTTGATTTTAAATGATAAACGTGTATTATATCTATATATAAAGGAGTTGATTTGATGCCACTGTATTATGTGATTTTGATAATTTTAATCATTATTGTTATCTTAAGTTTGATTTTAAATCTACTTACTAATCCGATTGTTTGGATAATTATTGCGATATTAGTTGTTTGGTCAGCGATAAAAAGATATCTTTATACTAAACAGTTAGAAGAATATAACAAAGAATTTCAAAGAAAAACTGAAGAAAAGAAAAAGGCTTATTATAGCCAAGAAGAGTATCGTCGTGGTAGTGATGATATAATTGATGTCGATTATCAAGAATTTGATGAAGATGATAAATAATCATCTTCATTTTTTGTCTGCAATAAAACCCCCAGCTAGGCTGGGGGTCTCAAAAAGCTTTAGCGGAGTGATAATGAAAAACCTCACGTGATATAATATAAATGCGGCTACCAACTGCAAAAATAAGATATCACTGAGGAAATGACAAATGAATAAACAGTATTCAGATGATTTACATAGTTTATCACACACAAAATGGAGTTGCAAATATCATATTGTATTTGCACCAAAATATAGAAGAAGAGCATTTTATGAAGCAAGAAGGGTAGAGGTAGGAGCAATACTAAGACAATTATGTGAATGGAAAGGCGTAAATATAATAGAAGCGGAAGTATGCATAGATCATGTACATATGTTAGTAGAAATACCGCCCAAATATAGTGTTTCAGGGTTTATGGGGTTTTTAAAGGGAAAGAGCAGTCAAATGATATATGAAAGATGGGCAAATGCAAGATATAAGTACAGACATAGAGAGTTCTGGTGTCGAGGATATTATGTAGATACAGTAGGAAAGAATACGAAAAGAATAAAAAATTATATAGCGAATCAATTAAAAGAAGATCAGGAAAGAGAACAGCTGACACTGGATTTGGAAGACCCGTTTAAAAAAGGAAAAGGGAAAAACTAAATAAATACAGAGTGCACGTGGTAGCCGTAGGCATAAGGAATGTCTTGAGACATGCGCTCTGAGAGCAGGGCTATGCCCGCAAATGTAAAACCACCGGCTTAGCCGGTGGATATTTATTAAAAAGGTGGATCGTTAATCCACCTTAAAGTTATGAAGTTCTTTTTTTATTAAGATTACTGCAATGACACTGGCAATTCCTTCGGCAATAACAAATGAAAGCCAAATTCCATTAAGCCCTATTACTTTCAATAAAATATAGGCTAAAGGTAAAGTAATAATAAATTGTCGCAATAGTGAAATCGTCAATGATTGACGTCCCTTACCTAAAGATTCAAAAACTCCGGAGATAACGACTCCCATTGTAGAAAGAATAAAACATGGTGAAATCACTCGAAGACCAATAATACCAATTTCTAATAATTGTTCAGTTGCATTAAACCATGATAGGACTAATTCTGGCAATCCCATAAAAATAATTGTTCCACAACATAAGATCACCGCAGTAGAGATAATTGAAACTTTGATAATCTTTTTAACACGATCAAAATGCCTAGCTCCATAATTATAACTAATTAATGGTCGCATTCCCTGAATCAATCCATTAGCTGGCATGTAAATAAATGATTGAAGCTTGAAATATATCCCAAAGAAAGCGATTGCCGTTTGTGATACTGTCGCTAACAAACTATTAAGTAAAGCAACTAAGATAGATGGTAATGATGTCATCACCCCTGATGGGATTGCAATTGAATAGATATTTTTAATAATTTGTGCATTTGGTTTAAAATTTTTTAAAGATACTTTGATACGTGAAGTTTTTCTAAATAAGATAATTGCTAGTAAACAGGCAGTCATCTGACCGATGATTGTCGCAATTGCAGCTCCAGCAACCCCAAACTCTAAGTAACCGTTTATTCCAAAAATTAAAATAGGGTCGAGGATAATATTGACAATTGCTCCAATTCCTTGTAAAAACATGGGAATCATCATATTCCCAGTAGCTTGAAACATTTTTTCAATAGTAATATGAATAATAGAACCAAAGGTAAAGGTAATCACGATTGACCCGTATGTAATTGCATAATCTAAAACAGTTGGGTTAGTAGTAAACATCAAAAAGAACGGTTTCATTAAAAAGATACCAATAAAAACAAATAATAAAGAGTGAAGAATAGCTAAAAAAATCCCATGATCACTAATATAATTAGCTTGTTTTTCATCACTGGCACCTAAACTTTTAGCAATCAATGCGTTAATTGCTACCCCGAGACCTACTGAAAAAGCTAATGACAGGTTTTGAAGTGGAAATGCTAATGATAAGGCGGTTAATGCTTCCTCTCCCAATTTAGCAACAAAAATACTATCAATAATATTGTACATTGATTGAATTAACATTGAAATCATCGGGGGAATTGCCATTTTCATTAATAATGGGAAGATGGGCTTGTGAGCCATCATATCATATTCTTGATTCATAAGTTCTCCTTCCTTCGCAAAAAAAGCTATAACCTCCCGTTTATAACTCAGAAACGTGGAAAAGCTATAGCTTATTATTTAAGCGGTTTATTAAGTTTGCACATCAAGCATAACGTAATTTTATCATGATGTCAATTAGATAATTTTATCTTTTTAAGACTTGATCAAAGCGTTGATACAATCAAGATAGAAATGGGTAATCTGAGTCGTTGCTCTGTTCATGGTACTGTAAAACCATTTGACCAATTTCTTTACCAAAAATATCATTGATCATTTTATAGGATTCTAGAGAGTATTTATGATTTTTTTCAGCAGTTGTTAAAGGACCTGTTTTAAGCAGAATACTTGTAGGAATATTAATTTTTCAATATTGTGAAGTATTGAAGAAATTATTTAATCTGGTATCAGATATATTTAACTCATGAGCAGCTTTCATTGCTAATTTTTGAACTCAAATGCAATGTTCTTTGGTATGTTAACCTTTAGCTTGAAGTATTGTCATGATTGTATTTAACATAGTGATTAGCTTTTTATGATAATATAACTCATTATTGCTGTACAATTAAAAACAGTAGCTTTAATAATTTGAAAAGGATATTGTATTGTGATTGGGGAATTATTAAAATATCACTAGGGATCGATAGTTTGTTTTTTCAACCAGATAATATTACGTAAGTTTCTGTGGCGTCTCGAGTATCTAAAGCACCAAAGACACTATGCAGGATTCGGTAACGAACTGCCTTAATGCTATTTGCACAAAAAGTAATCTAGAACCATTTTCTTTAACTATTAGTTAATCCTTTCATTGAATTGTCCTTCTGATTATTTAATTAATTGTATAAAAAGAATATTATGGTGTTGATTTATATTGGTTAGATAAAATCGTTATTATGGGTAGCCCCAAGATTATACCTTTTATTTTAAGTGAAATATCGTTATAATTAGAGTTAGGTGAAATTATGAAAAAAATTAAAGAAATAGTCGTTGTTGAAGGTAAAACAGATACAGCCTTATTAAAAGAATTATTTGAAGTAGATACGATTGAGACACACGGATTAGCATTGGATCAACAAACATTAGAATTAATTCAAGAAGCAAGTAAAAGTCGAGGAATTATTGTTTTGACAGACCCTGATTTTCCAGGGAAAAAAATTCGTGATCAAATTCAAGCAGTTGTCCCTAACTGTCAACATGCTTTTGTTGCTAAAAAGGATGCTAGAGGTAAGAAGAAATTAGGTATTGCTGAAGCTAATAAAGAAGCTGTGATAGAAGCATTAGAAAATGTAGTTTCTTTTGATGTTAATCGAGAAAGCATTACTTGGAGTGAATTTGTTGCTTTAGATATTATTGGTAATAAGCAAAGAAGATTGATGGTGTATGAGGCATTTAATTTGGGTTATGGGAATGTCAAAACACTTTTTAAACGATTAAATATGGTTGGAATCACTAAAGAACAGGTGTTAGGGAGGTTAAATGATGGATCTAGGTAAACATAATGGTTATACATTTAAAGTAAGTAATGAATTTAAAGGGGAATATCTAGTCCCGATTATTGATAATTTAAAAGTGAAGTATCGTGATTTTTATGATGACTATGATGAAGTATATCATTGTAATCAGCTAGTACATATTTTAAAAGATGACCCTAATGTTAATGTTGATTATCATGTTATGTATAAGTATGATCAATGTGTTGGTTTAGCGATGGTAACAACGGGGAATATTAATTCTTCAAAATATTTTGATAAACCAGTCTTTGAACAAGGGGCTAATGCAATTGTTCTTAATTATTTCCATATTTCACCAAAGGCACGAGGAAATGGGAATTATTGGTTAAGAAATGTAATTATTCCTCATTATCAAGATAAAGAAGATTTGTATTTAAAGTCATCACATTCTAAAGCATTTAGTCTTTATCAACGTTTGGGTGAGGAGATTGGGTCGTATCAAACACTAAGTGATAATGGTGAATTTAAAAGAACAGGAAAGATTTTTAAAATCAAGGTGAATCAGTAATGAAGGAAATCGCAACTCCCTCGACAACAAAATATATTTTAGAAAAATATCATTTGAATGCGTTAAAGAAATATGGTCAAAATTTTTTAATTGATGTAAATATAATAAATAAGATCGTGACTAGTGCAAAGATTGATCAAACAACGGCGGTTATTGAAGTAGGACCGGGAATTGGCGCATTAACACAAGTATTAGGGCGTTATAGTGGAAAAGTTACTAGTTTTGAAATTGATGAGCGTTTTATGCCTGTGTATCAGGAGTTTTTAAATCAAGATAATATTGAAATTATCTTTGGTGATTTTATGGAACAGGATATTAAACCGATCGTTGATCAGTTAAAGCAAAGATATCAAAAAGTATGTTTAGTTGCTAATCTTCCATATTATATTACAACGGCAATAATTGAAAAAGTTGTGTTAGGAAATTTTGGAATCGATGAAATGATTGTTATGGTTCAAAAAGAAGTAGCTTTAAAAATGACGGGTATTTATAAAAATCCATTATTATTGATGATTAAAGATATGGGGACAATTGAATACTTATTTACTGTTAATAAAAATGTATTTATGCCTGCTCCGCATGTTGATTCAGCAATTTTAAAAATTGAGTTAAAAAAAGCACCGGATTTGAAATTATATGAAGTATTAAATATTTGTTTTAAACAGCGACGAAAAACGATTTTAAATAATTTAAAGCAAAGTTATGAGGAAGCTGAAGAAATTTTATTGCAGACGGGAATTGAAAATCAAAAAAGAAGTGAAGAATTAGAATTAGCGGATTTTAAAAATATCACCAAAATGATTTAATTACATATAATATCATGGTGATATAAATGAAAATTGGTGATATTGTCTGTCGAAAAAAATATGGCAAAGATATCTGTTTTAAAATTACCGATATTCAAGATGATGTTTATTATTTGACTGGAATTGAATATCGGTTAGTAGCTGATAGTGATGAGAGTGATTTGGAATTAAGTGATTTTAGTAGTGAGAAAAGTGATATAATAGTAGAAAGTCGACCATGTTTAAAAGGTAGTGTGCTGCATATTGATGGAGATAAACATTATCTTGACATGTGTTTGAAAAAATATGAAGAATTTAATATCAATGTTCATGGCTATTTTATGAAAGAAAATGAAATTAAAGATCAAATTATTCCTTTATTAGAAAAACATCGCCCTAATTTATTGGTGATAACCGGTCATGATGCAATGAAGAAAAATGGTAATCGCAAAGATATTAATAGTTATTTGCATACTAAAGATTTTGTAGAAGCAATTCGTCGAGCACGTTTGTATGAGGATGACAAAGATAGTTTGATTATTTTTGCTGGAGCGTGTCAATCGTACTATGAGCTTTTATTAGCTAGTGGAGCTAATTTTGCTTCTAGTCCAAGCAGAAAAAATATTCATGCGCTTGATCCGGTTTTTGTAGTAAGTCAGATTGCTAATGCGAGTATCAAAAATTATGTTGACTTAGAGAAAATTGTGGCTAAAACTTCAAATAAGCATTTAGGCGTTGGAGGGATCGACACAAGAGGAGTAGCACGAAAAATATATCCGACAAGTAGGTGAAGTAATGAAAGTAAAAGCATACGCAAAAATAAATTTAGCACTTGATGTAATCGGAAAAAGAGAAGATGGATATCATGAATTAGAAATGATCATGGCTCCAATTACTTTACATGATTTAATCTATATTAATACTATTGCTAGCGGAATTGAAATTGATTCAAATAGCAAAATCATGCCCACGGATGAACGAAATATTATGTATAAGGTTGTTGCTTTAATGAAAGAACGTTATAACATCAAAAAAGGGGTTAAGATCTTTGTTTATAAGCATATTCCTACTCAAGCTGGTTTAGCGGGAGGAAGTGCTGATGGTGCGGCGGTAATTAAAGCAATGAATAAATTATTTTATTTAAATCTGAGCAATGAGGAAATGGCTGCATTAGGAAAAGAAGTTGGGGCAGATATTCCTTTTTGTATTTATCAAAAAATTGCTTTAGTTAGTGGTGTTGGTGAAAAATTAAAATTTATAAAGAATTCTTTTGAATGTAAAGTATTATTAGTTAAACCTAAACGAGGGGTATCAACGAAAAAATCATTCACTAGTTTAGATTTAAGTAAAGCTAGCCATCAAGACTGTCGATTAATGGCGACAGGAATTGAAGATGGTAATTATCAAATAGTCATCGATAATCTTCAAAATACTTTAGAAGAGCCGTCAATCAAGATGGTACCAGAGATTGCTAAGATTAAAGAGGAAATGATGAAAATTGGATTTGATGGAGCTTTAATGTCTGGAAGTGGATCGTGTGTTTTTGGCTTGACACGTAATAATATTATTTTAGAAAAGGGAATGAAGTATTTTAAGGGAAAATATTATTTTGTAAGGAAAACAGAAATATTGAATGATGAGGAAATTGATTAAATCAATTTCTTTTCAATTTTACGACATATTTTATCTTTTTTTCCTTTAACAAATGTAAATTTTTTGTTATTATGTTGTTGTTAATGAAGAGGTGTGAAAATGAAAACTTATGCGGTAGTTATGGCGGCTGGTAAAGGTACCAGAATGAAGTCAGATAAACCAAAGGTTGTCCATGAGGTTTTATACAAGCCGATGATCAATCATATTGTTGATGAATTGAAACAAGTTGGTGTTGATGAAATCTACGTAATTGTTGGTCACAAAGCAGAAGAAGTTGAAAAACTGTTAGACGGGGTAAATATTATTTATCAGAAAGAACAGTTAGGAACTGGACATGCATTAATGCAATGTAAAGATGCTTTGGCAGGTAAAGCAGGAACAACTGTGGTGTTAAATGGTGATGCTCCACTAATTACTAGTGAAACATTAAAAGATTTAATTGCTTATCATAACGATAACCAATTAAAAGGAACGATCATGACATGTGATTGTGATTTAGATAAAAAATTTGGTCGTGTAATTAGAAATAATGATCAAGTAACGGGGATTGTCGAATTTAAAGACTGTACTCCAGAGCAAGTTCAAATTAGTGAGATGAACTGCGGAGAATATTGTTTTGATAACATTGCAGTATTTGAAGCGTTAGAAAAAGTAACTAATGATAATGCTCAAAATGAATATTATATCACTGATGTAATAGAAATCATGAATAATGATAAACTTAAAGTCGGTGGATATAAAATTGCTGATTTAGCTGAAGTTGGGGGAATCAACGATCGGGTTGAACTTGCGGAAGCAACTAAATCATTACAATTAAAAATAAATAAACAACATTTATTAAATGGTGTTAACATTATTGATATTAATAATACTTATATTGGAGTTGATGTAACGATTGGTGCTGATACGACAATCGAACCAGGATGTATTATTAAAGGTAAGTCAAGTATTGGCAGCAATTGCCATATTGGGCCTTATTGCGAATTTGATAATGTTGAAATTAAGGATAATGTTGAAATTAAATTCTCAGTTATCTCTGATTCGATTATCGAAAATGGTGTAGATATTGGACCATTTGCTCGTCTAAGAACTAACTGCCATATTTTAGAAGATGCTCATATGGGTAACTTCGTTGAAATGAAAAAAGCAGTCTTTGGAAAAGGAAGTAAAGCATCACATTTAACTTATGTTGGTGATGCAACTGTCGGAAGTAATGTAAACATGGGATGTGGAACAATTACTTCAAATTATGACGGTAAAAATAAATTCCAAACTATTATTGGTGACAATGCCTTCATTGGATGTAATAGTAATTTAGTTGCTCCAGTAACGGTCGGTGCTAATGCCTATGTTGCAGCGGGCTCAACTATTACAGATCAAGTTGAAGATTCCGCTTTTGCAATTGCTCGGGCTCGCCAAGTTAATAAAGATGGATATGCCAAAGTATTAGAAGAAAAAAGAAATCAAAAAGGAAAATAGGAGAAGAAAATGAAAAATAAAATAACTGTCTTTGCATTATCAGCTAGTGGTGAATTAGCTAACGATATCGCAGAAAAATTAGGAACAAAAGTAGGAAAAAGTAAAGTGCATCATTTTGCTGATGGAGAAATCTTAGTTGAAATTGATGAATCAGTACGTGGTAAGGATGTCTTTATTGTCCAATCTACTTCTAATCCGGTCACTGAAAACTTAATGGAAATCTTAGTTTTAGCTGATGCTTTAAAAAGAGCTTCTGCTAAAGAAATTACAGCAATCATTCCATATTTTGGATATGCTCGTCAAGATCGTAAGGCTAAACCAAGACAACCAATTACGTCTAAATTAGTAGCTGACTTATTAACTGTAGCTGGTGTAACTAGAGTTGTAACAGTTGACTTGCATGCAGCTCAAATTCAAGGGTTCTTTGATATTCCAGTTGATGAAATGCAGGCATTGCCACTTATCTCAAACTACTTTAAGAAGAAAGATATGGAAGATATTTGCGTGGTTTCTCCTGACCATGGTGGTGCCACTAGAGCTCGTAAATTAGCAGTAGCTTTAGATGCCCCAGTTGCAATTATTGATAAAAGAAGACCTAAACCAAACGTGGCTGAAATCATGGGGGTTTTAGGGGATGTATCCGGGAAGAACTGTATTATGGTTGATGACATGATCGATACTGGAGGAACTATTGTTGCTGGTATTGAGATGTTAAAAGAAAAAGGTGCTAAATCAGTTCATGTTGCTTGTACGCACCCAGTATTCTCTGGACCTGCAGTTGAAAGATTACAAAATTCATCTGCTGATGAAGTTGTTGTAACAGATACAATCAAATTACCTGAAGATAAAATGTTCCCTAAATTAAAGACAGTTTCTGTAGCAGGTTTACTTGCTAAAACAATCGAAAACATTGAAAACTGTTTACCAGTTTCTGATGTCTTTGAAATGTTTGATTTTGATAAATAATATTTTGTGTTTCTTAATGAAACTAGAGTCGTCTATTTGGATAAATTTAAAGGATATAATTTTTAAGATTATATCCTTTTATCTTTTTTTAGTTACAAATTATTTTAGAAAAGATGATATTTATGCCCAGAAGGAAGATGATAAAAGTAAGAAATTCCTAGACCAATTACAGCGATTAAAAATAAAATTAAGTAAAAATCAGTATAAGAATAAGTATCAAGTATTTTTCCACCAAGACCTTGACCAACAATTGAAGAAAAACTATTGAATGTAGAAACCCATGCAAGAGCACTCATCTGTAAATCAGAATCAACTATAGAAACAACGATTTTCATATTGAGCATAATAAAGATTACGGTTGATACAGCCTTAGTACCGATAGATATAATCACATGTATGATATTATAAGGAATAAAACAATATGTACCAAACTGAATGATTAATAAGATAAAAACAATTATTAACATATGACGATTTGAAATGTTATTCATAAAACGATGAGAATAATAAATAATTGGTAATTCTGAAATAGTAATCAATAAAATAATTGTAGAAACCTTATCAACTGAAATCCCTTGATGCTGAAACATTGCTGGTAAATAGGTCGTATTTAGGTTAGTTATCGCATAGAATAAGCAAACTATAATCAAATAGACGATAAAGTTTTTATTCCATAAGCCTAGGTGTTGTGTAGTCGTTTCACCATGAATATCAGAATTTTTATGTTCGTTTCTAGTACCGATAATACCTAGAAGACAAATTCCTAGGCTAATAGAAAAAAAGAAATACATACTTTCAGGTGAAATGTATTGATATATAAGACCACCGATTTGTGAACCAATAGCATATCCAATTGTTCCCCAGATTCTAATTTTTCCATATTGATATTTAGATAAGGTGGCCATTCTTTCAATAACCGGTTTAGTGCTGTTAAAGAGCCCTAAAGTAAGACTGTACAATAAAGTAATACTAAAAAGATGTTTTGCAAAAATTAGAGCTATTCCTAAAATTGCGGCAATAATTAAAACAACACTATTTACCCATTTTAAGTTAAAGTGATCATTTAGATAGCCTACTAGAGGCTGTAAAATTACTGAAACAATGTATGAAGATGCTACTACCAGACTAACTTGTGAAGCACTATATCCACGATCTAGCAGATAAACAGAAATCAGGCCTGATAATAACGCCAGTGATAAAAAATAGAATAAATACATTAATAAATAACTTAAGTAACTACCTCGATACTGCATTTAAATTGCCCCCTTTAATAATATAATCAAAATATCACAGCTATGAACGTGATTAAATATTTAAATATTATTTAGGCATAATGTTCACAATTAATAGTCAATATTTATTAAAATTTGTAAATAATATTCTCATTCTATATAATGAAGATATTAGGAGGTAATGATGATGTTGTTAAAAGAACAAATGAAAGCCTACCCCTTTTCACATAATGAACGGGTAATTATTGATTATATTCTAGATAAACAGATTAATATTAAAGACTATTCTGTTAAAATGATTGCTGATGCAACATTTACATCACCATCAACTTTGATTAGAATTTCGAAGAAGCTGGGTTTTCAAGGCTGGGTTGAATTTAAAGACGCCTATTTAGAAGAAGCAAATTATTTAAATAGCCATTTTTGTAATATTGATTCTAATTTACCGTTCAGTAACCAAGATTCTATTATGACAATAGCTAGTAAAATCGTAAATTTACACATTGAAAGTGCTAAAGATACTTTGTCTTTGTTCCAACATGATTCATTACAAAAAGCAGTACGAATTTTACACCAAAGTAAAGAGATACGGGTATTTGCAATGTCAAATCTAAATTTTGCTGGAGAAGAATTTGTATTTAAATTAAATCGAATTCATAAAAAAGCCTATATTCACCCTATACAAGATAATCTATTTCATGATGCTGCAATGTCTTCACCTGATGAATGTGCTATTTGTATCTCTTATTCAGGTGAGTCTTCTAATATTGTGAAGACCGCTCGGATATTAAAAGAAAATAACTGTCCAATTATAGCTATTACGAGTATTGGGAATAATAGTCTTTCAGATTTAGCTGCGGTTACTTTGCGTGTTACGACAAGGGAAAAATCATTTTCAAAAATTGCTGGATTTTCATCATTAGAATCTATCAGTATAGTTTTAAACACCCTATACGCTTGTTTATTTTCATTAAATTACCATGATAATCTGACTTATAAACTTGATATTGCTAAAAAAATAGAAAATGCTCCTATTATTAATAATGAAATTATAGCTGAGAAAGATGATGAGTAAAGTTAACACGATTAGATATCTAATTCTCTTATTGACATTCTAAGTATATCTGTTATGATATCAAAGAGCCGACGGATACATATTCCGCTTAAGTAATTAAGTGTCGGGGAATATGTAATGTTGAAAACACATTCTTTTAAGGATGTGTTTTTTATTTCAAATAAAACTATACATAAAACGAATAGTATAAATAAAATATAAGTATTAGACATAGTAATGCAATTGATTATAATGAAAGTGTAATCAAAGGAGGATAATTATTATGGATAAAAAAATACTTAGATTTGCCTTATTATCAGCATCATTATTAGTGGGGAGTGCTGCAGCGATTAATGCTAATATTCCGGCCATGGCACAACATTTTGATCAAGTACCATTATCAATGGTAGAAATGTTAACGACGATACCGTCATTATTTTTGATGATTTCCGTTTTAACAAGTTCTTTAATTGCTAAAAGAGTTGGGTATAAGCAAACAATTACTATTGGGCTGGGAATTGTTATGATTGCAGGGATAGTACCGTTATTAATTGATAATTTTATGATTATTTTGATTAGTCGTGCAATGTTGGGATTTGGTGTTGGTCTGTTTAATTCACTATTGGTATCGATGATCAATTATTTTTATGATGCTAAAGAGCGTTCATCAATGTATGGATTACAATCAGCATTTGAAGGGGCAGGAGGAATTGCGATTACTTTTATCGCTGGTCAGTTATTAAAGATTAATTGGCAGGCTCCGTTTATTGCTTATATGATTGCAATACCTGTTTTCTTTATTTATTTTAAGTTCGTCCCTCAGGTAAAAACAGCCGATGTGATTAAGGCTAATGGTGGGGATCAAATAAAAAAAGAAAGCCATAAAAGTGCCGGCTTTTTGCCAGTGGTTTATTATGTTGGATTAATTTTTATGGCTGCAATGTTATATATGATCATGGGTATTAAGATTGCTTCTTTAATGACTGGTGAGGGATATGGAACAGCGAGTGATGCTAGTTTAGTAATTATTTTATTATCATTAGGTGGAATTAGCGCAGGACTATTATTTGGAAAAATCTTAAAGGTTTTTAATCAGCTTACTACATCAATTGGATTAATTATTTTAGCATTAGCAATGGTAATTTTAGGATTAAGTCAAAATTTAGTTATAACGTTTGTTGGTGGATATTTAACGGGGTTTGGTTTTAAAATTTTTATGCCAAGTTTGATTGATAAAATTAATAATTCAAATATTCCAAATACTACGTTAGCTACTTCATTATTATTGGTTGGATTCAATTTAGGGGTGTTTATCTCTCCTTATGGCAGTATTGTAATCCAAAGTCTTATGAGAACTGAAGCTTTACCAGCTTTATTTATTGCTAATGCTATAGGATTTATCAGTTTAAGTACAATTACATTAATTATTACCCTTATAAAAAATAAAAAAACAGTTAATATCGTTCAAAAAGTTTTAGAATAATAGTATTATAGATAAATAACTCGTATAATAAAAAGTGGTGATAAAGATGGATCTAAGAGTTCTAGAATATTTTTTGGCAGTAGTTGAATCAGGTAATGTTTCTAAAGCAGCCCAAAAACTACACTTGACACAACCGACGCTAACAAGACAATTACAGCAGTTAGAAGAAATTTATGGCACACGTTTGTTTATTCGTGGGAGTAGACAAATTACTTTAACTAATAGTGGCATAATTTTAAAACGTCGTGCGAAGGAAATGCTAGATTTGCAAGATAAAACAGCAGCAGAAATTAGAAAAAGTGAGTATGATATTTCGGGAGAAATTACCATAGGATGTGGTGAATCGAGTGGAAATAAGTTTTTACCAGTAGTTTTAAAGGAGTTCTCAAAACGTTATCCCAAAATTAAATATAATATTTATACGGCTGGTAGTAATCAAAATAAGGAAAAGATCAACGAGGGTTTAATTGATGTAGCAATTGTTTTAGAACCAATCGATAAAGACTATTACCAATACCTGGAGTTGCCTTATTTAGATAAATGGTGCTTGGTAATGAAAAAAGATGATTTATTGAAAGAATATGAAACAATTGAAAATCACGTAGTATCTAATTTAGTTCTTGGAATTGCAAATCGATTAGAAGTTAAAGAAACTTTCAAAAACTGGTTAGGTAAAGAGATAAATGCACAAACGATTTTAAATTATGATATTAATTCAAATTTAGCTTTATTAGTAGAAAGTGGTCTTTGCTATGGAATCTCGATTGATGGAGTTTTCAAAAGTAATGCTTATCCAAATTTAACGTACCGACTATTAGAACCAGAAATTGTTTCACAATCGTGTTTGATTTGGAAAAAAGGGGTAGTGACTAATCAAGCATTAGAGAAATTTATTGTTTGTGCGAAGGAATTGATTTCATCAAATCAGTAATAATATAAAAGACATATTCTTTAATAGGATATGTTTTTTATATTTTGTTGCATTATTGAAAAGAGATGATTAGTTAATGAAATCATTGTTTTTTGCACTAAAAGTAATAAATGTTGCATTACTGCAACGAAATTTATAATTGTCGAAAATCATTCCATGTGCTAAATTTTTAATATGGGTTAGTTAAGGCTAACTAAAAAAAGAGAAAGGAAAAATGGACAGTAAAATGGGAAAAAATTTAAATAAAGCACTCATATCGGTGCTTTCATTGGGAATGATTGTTTCAATGTGCTCGATAACGGTTAATGCGGTTGAAACGGATAATGTGGCTAATTGGGTTACGATGTATGGAGATAATGGTAATAATAGTATTACTCCAGATACAGTCAATGATGCTGAAAGACTGATCAATGGTGATATTATTGCAACAGGAACTTTTGATGGCAATAAGGTAACAGGTATTGAACAGGCTAAAGGAAAGAGTGATGGTGCTGTTATGCTATATGACAAAAATGGCCAAATAAAGTGGGAAACTTTAATAGGTGGGAGTGCAGCAGATAGTTTTAATGCTGTAACTGAAGCTAATGATGGCAGTTATGTTGCAGTAGGGGTAAGCCAGTCTAATGATGGTAATTTAGCCAATCTTAATAAGGGGGGAAAAGATGGAATAATCGCTAAGCTAGATTCAAATGGAACTTTAATTAAGGTTGTTACCGTTGGGGGTAGTGATGCGGATGAATTGAAAGCTATTCAACCAGCTGGCGATGGTGGATTTATTGTTGCAGGTTATTCACATTCTACTGATTTAGATATGAACGGTTTGAATAAGATTGAAACTGATCGCGATGCAATTATTGTAAAGATTGACCAAGATTTAAATATTGAATGGATTAATCGAGCTGGTGGAACTGGCGGTGATAAAGCAGTCAAGAAAATGGATGAATTTACTTCAGTAGTTGCTAACTATGGCGATGGTAGTTATTTAGCAGCTGGTTATTCGAGTTCTAGTGATGGAGATCTCGAAGGATTAGCTCATGGTGGTAAAGATGCATTTGTTGTTAAGTTTAATGAAAATGGAACAAAAGAATGGGTAAAAGCTTTTGGTGGAACTGGAGATGATGTTTTTAATCATATAATTAGAGCTCATAATAAAAAAGTATCTACTGATAAAACAGAAATATCAAGCAGTGATATTGATAATGGGTATGTATTAACAGGAACGACTAACTCAAATAGTGGTATTGTTGGAAATGAAGAGGAAAATAATGTTGCATTTACCTTAAAGATTGATTCAAATGGACAAGTTGAATGGACTACAAGCCTTGCTAATAATAGTAAGACAACAGGAGATTATCTTTTAGCGATTAGTGATGGTTTTTTAGCGGTTGGAACCTTTGATACTAATGATCAAGATTTTACAGGGATAAAGACATACGGTAAAGAAGATATTTATATTGCCCACTATTCAAAGGATGGCACTTGTTTAAATATTTCAAGCTATGGTGGAGATGGAAAAGATAATCCAGAAGGAATTATTCCTGGAGCAAATGATGACTATATCGTCTATGGTAATACAAATTCTAATAGTGGCTTGTTTGAAGGAAAATTAAAAGGTAAGTATGATGGCTTTTTAGCTAGTTTAGCGGGAACAACACTAGAGCAATATGCAGAAGAAAAGTATTTAGTGCCGGTAGAAGCTTGGAAAGCTAATGAAGATAGTCTTTCAATGATGGCACCATTATTATATAAAGATGCATATGTTGAAAAAATTGGCTTTAAGTATGCTGTAACAATTTATTTTACTAACGCAACAATTATGGGAACTCAAGTTAGCGCTTCAACATTAGGGGAAGTTAGTTATGAAAAAAATGGTGAAATGATAGCGGTGTTGAAAGATGAGTACGATGAAGTAACACAAGTAAAAACAGTTACGCTTGAAGTTGATGATTTAGATACACCGGTCAAATTACATATCGATAAAGCAATGGGAGATATACGTTTATCTTTCTCTAGTAAAGATATGGTAGAAACTACCAATCCGCCATATTTTGCTCCAGTTGAAGTAGAACAGCCAGACTTTAAAACTAGTTGGAAAGTAAATATTGGTGGTAGTGATTATGATTATACTGATGATATGACAGTTTTGAAAAATGGAAATATTGTTGCTGTAGGGCAATCATACTCAAATGATGGTGATTTTCAAAATCTGTTAAAAGGTGGTTCAATTGCTTATATTAATCAATATGATCCAAAAGGAGAACTTTTAAAAACTCTTACTTTAGGAGGAACAGAGTACGACTCAATTGCATATGCAGCTAAGGTATGTGGCCTAGATGATGGTGGTTTTGTAGTTAGTGGTGGATATCAAGAAGGGGTGTATGTGGCTCCAACCGGTGATTTTGCACAGTTAGATACTGCTGGTACCGTTCATGGTCAAATGGATACTTTTATTGCTAAATATGACTCTAACAGTAAGCTGATCTGGATGAGTAATTTTAGTGGCTCAGCCAACGATCAAGTTAAACAAATTAAAGCTACGGATGATGGCGGTATTGCTGTTTTAATAGAAACAAATTCAAATGATGGCGATATGGAAAATCAAAATCGAGGATTATATGACTTAGTCATAGTTAAATATGATGCTCATGGTAAAAAAGTCTGGCAACGAGTTTTAGGTGGAAAAAATATTGAAACTTCAAGTTCGGGATTAGATATTCTAAGTGATGGCAGTTTTATTGTTGCTGGTAGTCTTTCTTCAAAAAGTGGTGATTTTGCAGATGTTGACTGGTATGGAGATATATTTGACTGCTTTGCTGCAAAAATTAGTGCTACTGGTGAATTATTGTGGACTAAAGCTTATGGTGGCGATCGTAATGATTATTGTAATAGTGTCTTAGCTACTAGTGATGGTGGATTCATTTTAATGGGTAACACTAAATCAACTACTGACACATTTGCTCCAATTGGAACAGGGTATGACAATGCATATGTTTTAAAATGTAATGAAACTGGTGAGACAGAATGGGTCAATGTGATCAAGAGTAGTGAAGCTAGTGAAATGATAAGTGCGATAGAACTTGAAGATCAATATGTATTTATTGGTCAATCAAGAGGAACAGACTATGATGTAACAGGTCTTAATAAGGGAAGTATGGATGTTTTTATTGCAAATTATGAAAAGAATGGTACTTTGAAAACAATCGAAAATATTGGTGGTTCAAAAGCTGATTATGCTTCAGAGATTATGGTATTAAATGATTATCAAATTTCATTACTGGTGTATAGTGAATCAAATGATGGAGATTTCAAGAATCTAAATCGTGGAAAGTTTGATGGAATGTTAATGACATATGATTATCGTCAAAAAGCTGATAATTCAACTACTGACAAGCCAAATCAAGATAATGTAAATAATCAAAATAATAGTAATGTGATCGAGACAACTAATTCATCAATAAAAAATACTATTAATACTGGTGATGATTCAAAAATCATTGGTTATAGTTTATTGGGTGGGACAATGTTAATAATTTTATTATTAACTAGAAAAAAATATAATTAAAAAGTACTCTTGTTAGAGTACTTTTTTATGGAAAAAGGGTATATAAGATAATATGGGAGGTTGATAATAATTTCTATTTGATTGAGAAAAAACAGCCCCTTTAGCGTTGTGTTAATTGGAATTGTTTAGGTGTTATACCAGTTTTTTTACGGTAAAAATAGATAAAAGAATTAGCATTAGAAAAACCTAAAGTCTTAGCAATTTGAATAATTGTAGATTGTTCAGATAACAGCATACTATTAGCCATATTTAAGCGTAAATTACTAATATAGTCATGAATACTACAATGATATAAGTATTTGAAACCAGCTGTAAGTTTTTGCTCACTAATATAGTGAATCTTTGCCAGCTCCTTAATTGTTGGGGGATGCTGATAGTTAACAGTTAGATCATTGTGAATCTGCTGGATTATTTCTTGATCATCATTATTTAGTAAGATGTTTCGACCGCATTTTAGTTTAATTGTAATAGTTTTAGATTGGGGATATAGAATATTATTTTGAGGTAACAGAAAGTAGACGATCTTCATTAATTGAGCATCAAGATATAGTTGTGAGATTGCTTTATTTCTTAAAGTGTCAGATATTTCTTGCATTAATTGTAAAAGTTTAGAGGGGAGTGGTCGAAATATTTTATTTTTTTCAATTTTTTCTAGTGTTGTATAGGAATATCCATATGCCGATAATTTTTTTTCGAAAAAATCTTTTTTTATGATTATATCTGTAGAATGATAATGTTGATTTTTTTTCCAAACTTGTAATCCACTACGCTTTGAACCATTTAAATAAAAACTAGAAGGCTCTAAATGATTATTATGACTCTCTTTTAAATCATACTCAATTTCACCAGTTAGAAGCATTCCTAGCTGTAGATATGTTTCACTTATTTCAAATGATATTTCAATATCATAGGGTGCAGTAAAATCACCAACAAAAAGTTCATACATATCTGCAATATGCACATGAATAATGAATTCTTCAGGTTGTTGAGGATTTATATATAAGGAAAAGTTATCATACTGATAGTATTGGAAAGCTAGTTTATTAAAGAAAATATTATAGTACTCTGTCAAATTTCTACATATCATAATTATCACCAGTTAAATTATACATAAAATAAATGTAAAAATACATAATATTAGTGAAAATATTGTAAAAGAAATTAAGCCATGCTAGAATCACAACATAAGTTAGCTAAAACTAACTAAGAAGGGAGATATAAATGAAAAAAGTACTATCAACTATATTAGTGTTAAGTTTATTTATTTTAACTGGTTGTTCAGCTGCCACTAAAGATACAATAAGAACAGTTGAAACAGTAAAAGGAAAAATAGAGATTCCTAATGAGCCTAAACGTGTTGTAATAGATTATTTTGTTGGAGATGCACTTGCGCTAGGAGTGGAGCCGGTTGGAACTACATATGTATACAAAGATTCTGTATTTGAAGAAGATTTGAAAGATGTACCTTCAATTAATGGTGATGATGCGTATGGGCAGTATAGTATGGAAGCAGTGACAAAATTAAAACCGGATTTAATTATTACATATTCTGAGGCTGATTATGATAATTTATCTAAGATCGCACCAACGGTACTAGTTGATTATTTAAATATGTCAACTGCCGAAAGAATCACTTGGATGGCTGATGTTTTAAATAAGAAAGAGGAGGGGAAAAAATTGCTTGCTGATTTCAATCAAGAAGTTGCTGGATATAAGCAGCAGTTACAGGATGCTAAAATATCTAACAAGACGATAACTTTGATGGAAACATATAGTAAAGAATTATTTGTATATGGAAATAAACAAGGTCGTGGTGGAGAAGTTTTATACGATTTATTAGAATTAAAAGCACCCGAAGTTGTTCAAAAAGAAATTATTAATGGTGAACAATATCGTTCTATTTCATTAGAAGCAATCAATGAGTATGCCGGTGATATGATAATGATTGGTGGCTGGCAAGAAGATCCTATGGATTTAGTTGGAAATAATAGTGTATGGAACTCAACTCCAGCTGTAAAAAACCAAAAGGTAATTACATATGATTCAAGTGCATATATCTATCAAGATATTTTATCAACAAAAGAACAGTTAAAAAACATTACTCAAAGTATTTTAGCACTGTATGAATAACCAACAAGTAAGAAAATGGCTGATAGTAGGACTATGTCTATTACCTATCATCATTTTCTTTTCATTAAAATTTGGTGCGGTGACAATAGGATGGGAAGATTTTTTTAAAATCATTTTAGGTAAAAAGAGTAATGGAAATGATTATGAAGTTATTATTAATCTTAGATTTCCTCGAATTTTAGCGACTGGAATCGTCGGTAGTGCATTTGCGATGGCTGGAGCAGCAATGCAAGGACTGACTAAAAATCATTTAGCTGATTCGGGAATTTTAGGAATCAATGCGGGTGCTTCTTTTATGTTAGCAATTTGCTTTGCTTTGGTCAGTCGCAGTAATTTTCTTTTAATGATGATGTATTCTTTTGTCGGAGCAGGATTAGGTTTATTTTTAACGATGACAATGGGAAAAGGGAAGTATACTAATAATTCTAAACGATTATTATTAGCTGGTGTTGCAGTCTCACTTTTCTTTACTTCGTTAAGCCAGTTTATAGCAATTTATTTTGGAATTGGTCAAGAATTAACATATTGGAATGTAGGCGGAACTGCTAATATTGGATATCAAGAACTTATTTTAGCGACATTATTATTTGTTTCTGGTCTATTTTTGCTTTTGAGGCAAGGGAAAAATATTACGATTATTTCAATGAGTGAAGAAACTGCTGTTGGTTTAGGGGTAAACGTTCCTCGTTGTAAAATACTAGTATGTTTAGCGGCACTGCTTTTAGCGGGAATGGCAGTTAGTATTGTTGGGTCAATTGGATTTATTGGTTTGATTGTTCCTTATTTGGTAAGACGATTAGTTAAAAAGGAGGATTATCAAATTATTTTGCCTATGTCTGCGATATATGGAGCAGTCTTTTTAATTCTTATCGATCTTATTGCTAGAAATCTACAACCACCTTATGAAACACCACTAGGAATAATTATGGCACTGATTGGTGTTCCATTTTTCCTTTTTATGGAAAGGAGCATAAATAAAAAATGTTAAAGAAAAAAAGAATAATCATTTTTCTGATAATCATTTTATTAGTATCAAGCTTTTTGTCATTCACGATAGGTCAGATGAAAATTGAATTAAGTGAATTATTTGATCCATATACACAATTAGTAATCTTTCAATTTCGGTTACCGCGTTTGTTATGTGCCATTTTAGTAGGTGGTGGAATGGCTTTGGCAGGACATATTTTACAAACAGTATTACAAAATGATTTAGCTGATCCGGGTGTAATTGGAATAAACTCAGGAATTTCATTCTTTGTTTTGTTATATATTTTAGTTAGTGGAACAGATATATTTTTAGATTATGTTTGGATGCCTTTAGCTGGAATGATTGGTGCTGTAATAACGATTGGTTTACTAATGTTTTTGATTTATGAAAAAGAACGTGGAATAGATCCAATTCGGATGACTATATGTGGGGTAGCTCTTAATTTAGGATTCCAAGGGTTAATTCTATTCTTCTCAGCAAAGCTGAATCGTCAAAAGTTTTCGTATGTGCAATTATGGAATGCTGGTATTCTAACAGGAACAGACTGGCTAAAAATAGCTTTATTAATAACAATATTAGTGATTATTGGAGTAATATTGTGGAAATATCAAGATGTTCTAAATATTTTTTCGTTAGGAAAGGAAAGTGTAATAACCTTGGGGGTTGATTTAAAAAAACAAACAATTATTTTAATTAGTTTAGCCGGATTTTTAGCAGCTTTTACCATTGCTTTTGGAGGTTCTATTCCTTTTGTAGGTTTAATCGCACCGCATATTGCAAGAAGGTTAGTTGGTAGCAATCATCGTTATTCATTATGGGTCAGTATGTTAATGGGAAGCCTTATGGTTATTATCGGTGATAGTTTATCAAGAAGTCTGATGAGTACTGGTGAAATTCCAACAGGGATTATTTTATCATTGATTGGAGTGCCGTATTTTATTTATCTATTAAAAAAGGAGAGAGCATGATGAAGGGAATTATTGAAGCTAGACAGTTAAGTACCGGTTATGGTAAAAAGATTGTTTTGAAAGATCAAAATATTGTAATTCCTAAAAATAAAATTACCGTTATTTTAGGACCAAACGGATGTGGGAAATCAACCATGTTAAAGACAATGGCTCGGGTATTACCATTAAAAGATGGTAAAATAATTCTTGATGGAAAAGATTTGAAAACTATGAAAACAGCTGAAATAGCTCAGAAAATAGGTTTTCTCTCACAAATTCTAAATACCCCTGAAGGAATAAGTGTTTATGAGTTAGTTAGTTATGGTCGTTATCCATATAAGAGGATATCATCGACTAAAGAAGATCAAAAGATTATTGAGTGGGCTTTGAAAGAAACCCAAACTTTTGAGATAAAGGATATGTTGGTTCATGATTTATCTGGGGGTCAAAAACAACGAGTGTGGATTGCGATGGTACTTGCTCAGCAGACAAATACAATTTTACTAGATGAACCAACAACATACTTAGATATTGGTCATCAATTAGAAGTATTAGAATTATTGAGTAAATTAAATAAGGAAGAACAACAGACAATTGTCATGGTTTTACATGATATTAATCATGCTTCACGTTATAGTGATTGGATCATTGCTATGAAAGAAGGCAAAGTTTTTAAAGAAGGAAGTCCAAAAGATATAATAACTTCAGAAGTGATTCAGGAACTTTATGGTGTTAAGACGCAAATTATTTTTGATAAAGAACATAATTGCCCAGTGTGTTTTTCATATGATCTTTAAGTAATAAGTAGTTAAAAATAGCTATGTTCATCATGAATATAGCTATTTTATCTTGTTTTAAAGGAATAAATACGATAATATGTTAGCATAAACTAACTTTGGAGGGGATTATGCAGCTAACAAAAGAAAAACTATCATATTTATTATTTTTATATAAACAAAGAGAAATGGATTACACAGTTACTCGGTTAGCGCAAGAGGTCGGAGTATCAAAATCAACGTTTAGCCGAGTATTGAATACCTTCTATCAGGAGGGGTTAACGACTGAAAAAGGGAAGGGAATTTTATCATGCCAGGGATGTAGAATGGCAAGGGAATATTTAAAAGATATTAATAAATTATCTGATTGGTTAAAATATACAGCTAATTTTGATGATGAAGAAGCGTATCAAGAGGCACTATCATTAGTTTTAACACTATCATCTAAAGCACGTGCTAAACTTGTTAACAACACTAGTAAAGAAAGATTATTTGAATTGATTGATAATGTAAAAGAAATTAGTGGAGATATGCTTAGTGCTAATCTTGATGATGGTCAATACCTGTTTGCTTTTACTGTTTATAAAGCTGATAAGATGGAAATATCAATGGCTAATGATGGTTTCTTTCATCCAGGAATATTGGATATAAAAATGGGACATGGAGGATTAGTTTTAAAGTCAAAAGAAGTTGAACGAGAATCGATGATGGGGAAAATGGTTCTTAAAGGGAAGCTGAGTTCTTTAAAATACCAAGTAGGAGAAGACTATCTCGAATGTCGTATGATCAAGGATGATTATATTATTCCTATTTCAAAATTACGTTTTCATTATTCAAAGGAAGAACGGATATTGCAAACGAGTGTAAAGATAAAGGTTAAACCAACGGTTGGTAAAATTCATATGCCTGAGAGTATTGCAATTATGAACGTTATTATAAAATAGTATTTCATCGATGAAACATCAAAAAATGCTGTATTTATAAAGAAAAAAGATATTTTTTGAAAAGATTGTTTCAATGGGGGCAACAAAATTAGTAGTTGTTTTAAGATTAGATGTATGTAAAATAATGGATGTAGTTAGTTTTAGCTAACATTAGCAGAGAATATATTCTCTATATTTTTTAACTAAATAGTTAGTCTTTTCTAACAAAGAAAAAGAGGGAGGAAGAAAATGAAAAAACTTTTAAAAGTAGTATTAGTTTTAATGCTGGCATTTGGAATTCAGATAGCCACATTAAGTAATGTAGATGCTGCCCAGGTAAGCGATTTACCAGATGGTAAATATACTATTCCAACAAAATTGAAGAATGCAAGTAATATTGCAAATGATTCAATGGCAGCTGGAGCATTAGCAGAAAATGGAGAATTATCAGTAGAGGAAGGAAAGTGGTATTTAACTGCTGAATTTAAAACATTAAATTTAATGGGCTTAGTTGGTAATGCAGGAAATATCCAATATTATGAAACTGATACAAAATCAGAAAAACATGCTGCTGAAGTTATTAGTTATCGCGAAGATGATCAAGGAAAGCAACAAGTAGAAAAAGTTAAAATACCTGTAGCGGTAAACAGTGAGGGTGTTTATATTGAAATGTTTGTTGACGCGATGGATACGACAGTTGATGCGTATATTCAATATAGTACAGCGGATATTGTTATTCCTGAAGAACCAGAAGCACCTGAATATACATTAGCTGATGGTACTTATACTGTGACTAGCGATGTATTAAAAGCAAATGAAGATGTACAATCAATGGCTGCCCAAGCGGTCAAGAGCGCTACGGTTACTTCAAAAGATGGAACTTTATTAGTAACATTACAAATGGGTGCAGTTACTGTGTATGGTCAAACTGCATACGTTGATAAAATGGAAGTTGAGCAGGCTGATGGAACTTCTTATAAAGAAGTTGATATCACAGGACGTGATAGTGATGGAAATGTAAGTGAAATGCAATTTACATTAGCAAAAAATACAAAATTAACAAATGTAAAATTCTACTATGGTGGAAGTACTCATGGTTCTGAGGCGAGATTATCTTTAGGATTGGATAATCCAACACTAGTAGTACCAGAAAGTACAAGCAAATTTGCTAAAGATGGTACATATACAGTAGATGTTGCTTTATGGAATGCGACTCAAGATAAGGCTTCAATGGCAGCGGGTGCAATTGACAGTCAAGCTACAGTAGTAGTTAAAAATGGTGTAGCAACAATGTATATCACAACTAAAGAAATGACTATGGGAACAATTAAAGCATGGTTAGAGGAATTATACATTGGTTCATCAACTGATGATTATAAATCAAATCCAGCTGTTATTGTAAGTAAAAATGCTGATGGTAAAGCAACTATGTGGTCTTTCGTTTTACCAAATGAGGAAGAATTATTTGATGTTGTGGTAAATCCACATGTAGCTATGATGGGGAATAGTGATATTCCAGCAAGAATGAAAGTTGATTATAGCACATTAAAATTTGTATCTGATTCAATTGAAGCACCTAAGGTAGATGGTGAATCAAATAATAATACAAACGATACACCAAATACAACAACTCCAACGATTAACCAAACTACAGGAACATCAAGTAGTTCAGTGAAAACTGGAGATAATGCTAATATGGAATTAATGGGAGGATTATTAGTTTCATCATTAGTGGCTGCGGCATATTTAACAAGAAAAAGATTATGCAAATAAAAAAAGTATTATTAATATTGGTTGCCATCATAACGATGACAATTAATATTAAACCAGCTTTTGCCCTAGACGATGGAGCGTACTTAATTGGACGCTCCACGTCTTACGTTAATCCTCTAACTGGTAACACCGAAGATGGTGGTACTAATATTACATTAGGTGATAGCATGGTTTCAAGTATTGTAGAAGGCAATTTGTTATTAGAGCAAACTGGTGGTAAATATTATATTACTGTTGGTTTGGGATTAGCTTCAAATGTTTCAAATGTAAGATTTAAAATCATGAATAGTGGTGGTTCTTTTAATAGTGTTAGTGCTACTAAAACAGGAAGTAGTAGTGCTAATGGTGACACGGTAAATCATTATCGAATTCAAATTAATTCATTAAATGATTATATTAGTCCTATCATGTATGTCGCTCCAATGGGGCGTGATGTGCAATTTTTTATTAAATTAAATCAAGGATCTATTACTCCGGGAACAGGTGTATACACTAGTACCATGGTACCAGCCACTGCCGATAATGGAAATTCGGTAAATAATAATTCAACTACTAATAATAGCACCAGCAATAATACAAGTACGAATTCTAATCAAACTAGTGATACGACAACAAATGAAGAACAACCAGTGGTAGAAACGCCGGTAACTACAGTGGGGGAAGTGTCACGTGAAAGTTTATTTGATGGTATTTCTGGCTTATCTAGCCATGTAATTGATACAAATGGCAAAGTTAATGAAAAGAAGAAATTGACAGTTAAAAATTTATTAAAACAAAGTGAGCAAAAAAAGGATAGTAGTAATAATACGCTGTTGATTATTGGAATTGTAGCGGTTATAGCTGTCGTAGCAGGAGGGGGAGCATATTATTATGTTAAAAAAGTTAAAAAATAGTTTTCTTGTTCTTGTCCTTGCTTTGTCAATGATTGGTTGTGTAGATCAAAGTGGAAAAAGTGATAATAATAATTTGACGATTGCAGCAACTTCGGTAGCTGTTACGGAAATTTTAGAAGCTTTGGATGTTCCAGCTGATCAGGTAATTGGCATTCCGACGACTGAAAGTTATACAGTACCAAAGAAATATAAAAAAGCGACAGAACTAGGAACTGCAATGTCGCCAGATATGGAAGTATTGTCAACTTTAAAACCATCGCTAGTATTAAGCCCTAATTCATTGGAGGGTGATTTAGCTTCTAAATATGAAAAAATTGGTGTAAGTTCTAGTTTCTTAAATCTTAAAAGTGTAGCAGGTATGTTTAAAAGTATTGAGGAGTTAGGAAGTTTATTAGGTAAAGAGAAAAAAGCAAATAAATTAGTAGATGAATTTGTTAATTATATGGTTGAATTTAGAGCTAAATACCAAAACACAGCAAGTCCACGGGTTTTAATTTTGATGGGTTTGCCAGGTGGCAGCTACCTTGTCGCTACAGAATCTAGCTATGTTGGTGATTTAGTAAAATTAGCTGGTGGAACAAATGTTTATGGTAATGGTAATGGTCAGGATTTTGTCAATGTCAATGCTGAAGATATGTTACAACAAAATCCTGATATTATCTTGAGAACTAGTCATGCGATGCCAGAGGAAGTAATGAAGAATTTTGAAACCGAATTTGCTCAAAATGATATTTGGAGTAAATTCAGTGCAGTTCAAAATGGAAAAGTTTATAATTTAGATAATAATTATTTTGGGATGAGTGCTAATTTTAATTATCAAAAAGGCTTAGAAAATTTAGAAGGAATTTTATATGGAACTAATTAAAAAACATCCGCGAATATTTATAATCTTTTTAATATTAGTATTATTTATCTGTTTTTTTATCGCAATAAATCTTGGAAGTATTCAAGTTTCAATTGTTCAATTGTTTAAAGGGTTATTTATTGAATACGATGTCGATGTAGCAAGTGTATATAGTATTCGCTTTCCAAGAATTATCATCTCCATGTTAGTAGGTGGTGCATTAGCATTATCTGGACTTTTATTTCAAGTTGTTTTAAAGAATCCGTTAGCTGATCCGGGAATCATTGGAATTGCTAATGGGGCGAGTTTAGTTAGTGTACTAGTTGGTTTATTTTTGCCTCAACTATCTGCGATTGCTCCTTTACTATCATTCTTTGGAGGTTTAATAACATTTGCAATTATTTATAGTTTATCGTGGAAAGCTGGATTTAAAACAACTCGAATCATTTTGATTGGGGTGGCAATCAACTATACGATCAGTGCTCTTGTTACCCTCGCAAATAGTGCAACTGCTTCAATCACAAGTGGTGCTACGGGTACGATTTCCTTGTATACTTGGCAAGATGTTACGACCTTATTAATTTATTTGGTTCCTGTAATAATCATTACTTTATTTATGGCGAAGGCATGTAATCTATTAGGGTTAGAAGATCGAACCCTTACTTCGCTAGGAGTAAATGTGAATGTATATCGCTTTGGTTTATCATTATTAGCAGTTTTATTATGCAGTATTAGTGTAGCAGTAGTTGGGGTAATTGGCTTTATTGGTCTGCTAGTACCTCATATTTCAAGATTGTTAGTGGGAACTGAACATAAACATTTGATACCAATTAGTATATTGATAGGAGCAATTGTTTTGTTAGTTGCGGATACGGTAGGAAGAATTATTATGGCTCCCTATGAGATCTCGGCAGCCATTATTATGGCTATCATTGGTGGACCTTTATTTATTATCTTATTGAAACGGAGTATTGATGTTGATGGAAGTTAAAAAAATTAAATTTAGTTATCAAGATAAACCGTTTATTGAAGAACTTTCGGTAAAATTTAAAAAGAATAAGATTACATCAATCATTGGTCCTAATGGTAGTGGTAAATCGACTTTATTAATGCTTTTAAGTCGTATTTATAAAGCCAAAGATGGAACAATAACATTAAATGATAAAAATGTCTGGGACTATAAGATCAAGGAATTTGCTAAAAACGTTGCAGTAGTTCACCAAAAGAATCAGATTTATGGGGATTTAGATGTTAAGACAATTGTTGGTTATGGACGTTTACCATATTTAAGTTATCATCAAAATCTAAGCGAGGAAGATTATCAAATTATAGATTGGGCCATTGCAACAACTAATCTAAAAGAATACGAAAATCGTTTGTTAGCGAATTTGTCTGGTGGTCAGCAGCAGCGTGTTTGGTTGGCAATGGCTTTAGCTCAAAAAACACCTATTTTATTACTGGATGAGCCAACTACATATTTAGATGTTAAATATCAAATTGAAATACTTAATTTAATAAAAGAAATAAATAAAAAATATCAAATGACGATTATTATGGTTCATCATGATATTAATCAAGCAATCAATTATAGTGATGAAATCATTGCAATGAAAGATGGGAAAATCTTATTTCAAGGAGTTCCTGAGGAAGTAATAACTTCAGCATCATTAAAGTCTTTATATGATTATGATTTATCAGTGATTGATTATAATCATCAAAAAATAGTATTAAATTATCAATAGCTAACATAATTTACCGTTGTTAGAAGTTAATCTTAGATATTTATAATTTAATCTAGCGATATTTAATTACTATACTAAGGAATGTAGTCAGGATTGTTTAAATAGTTTTTCAATCCCTTCTCCAAATGACTACTCTTCATGATATTCTTTCCGGATATCAATAAATTTAGATAGAGTCCCACTATCTGTACTCAAAATGAAAAACAGCCATTAAACAATCTTTTATAGAAACTTCCTAAAGTAAATAGAGTTTGCTATATAGAAAAGTTAATTGGCTGTTTTTGTGTTAATTATTAACTAACAAATATTTCATTTAATTTTCCAATTGCCTGCTCATCGCCAAAAGCGAGAATATCTTGTCCGGCTTCAATTAGCGTATCTCCGTGAGGAATCATTAATTCATCATCATTGTAAATCGCAATTAAGAGAGCATTGTTTGGTAAAGAAATTTCAGAAATTTGTTTGCCGGCATATCGTGATTGATAATCAACTCGAATTCGCACGATTGAAAAATCACCTTTAGATAATTTCATTAAGGTCATAATTGATTGATAATTCATTTCATCAGCAATCATATGACCAATAATGTCAGCTTGATTGATTTTAGCATCAACTCCCATTCCAGAATTAAATAACCAGGCATTTTTAGGGTTATTAACACGAGCAATTATTCGTGGAACGTCATATTCAAATTTAGAAACCATGGCAGTAGTTAAATTGACTTCATCTAATCCAGTTACACAGACTAAGGCCTGACAAGTTCTAACGCCTGCTTTTTCAAGAACCTCAATATCTGTTCCATCGCCGATTACTAAACATTCTTCTGGTAGTCCGGCATTTTTATAGTTTTCAAGTGCTTTAGTTCTATTTTCAATAACACGGACCTCATGGTTATTTTTAAGTAGTAAACTTGTGATATAAGAACCAATTTGACCTCCACCTACTATAATTATTTTCATTTTTTTCACCTCTTAATACAAAATTTCTTTAAATTTTAATAATGATTCCTCTAGTACAGAAAAATAAATCGTATCATTATCTTTTATTTTAGTATCTTTTAAAGGCATCATTGTAATATCATGTCGTTCAATTGCGACAACTTCAAACTCACCATGAAGAGAAATTTCATCGACTGTTTTTCCTATTAAAGATAAGGATGCTTTAATTTTAATAATTTTTATTTCACTGTCTTCACCAATTTTTTTAACTACTTGAAGCCGATTACTGTCAAAATAATCTAAGATCCTTTCAACACCCAAATCAGTAATTGAAATTGTATGAATTCCCATTGAACGAAAAATCCGTGCCTTTGATTTATCATACATTCTGGCGATTACATTATTAACATGGTAAATATTATGAGCAATATTACTAACAACAGCATTAATAGCATCACTGCTTGAACAACTGATCAAAGCATCAGCAACTTTGATTCCGGCACTTTCTAGAACATCTTTATCGTACCCCATTCCCAATACTGTCCGTCCGGTAAAATTACCACCAAGATTATTAAAAGCCTCTTCACGATTGTCAATTATAGTGACATCATGATTTTGATTATTTAAATAATTTGCTAATCGGGTACCAAATTTTCCACACCCAACGATTATAATTTTCATAGGTTTCCATCCTCCTATTTGTCTTTATTTCTTAATATTTTCTTTCTTAATTCCTCAATTCCAAAAACAATAAAAGGAATTGGCAAAGCATATAGCCATTCTATTAACCCAATTGGCGCAGTATTGAAGATACCATTTAAAAAAGGAATATAGACTACGGCTAATAAAATAACAAACTCTACAACTAATCCTAAATTAATATAATGATTGGAGAAGATTCCGCGTTTAAATACTGATTCTTTTTCAGTTCGGTTGTTCATGACCATTCCCATCTGTGAAAAAACAACCCCAACTAGCATCATCGTCGTTGCTTCGTTATAGAGCGCAGTTCCTTCTGGAGCCAATGGATTATGAGGCCAACCATTCAAATAGTTTACAAGGAAATATCCTCCTAAGGCAAATAGCGTTATAATCAAGCCATACCAAATAAAACCTACTAAAATTACTTTTTTATTAAGTAATCTTTCATCGATTCGACGAGGTGGCTGATTCATAATATTATCTTCAGGATGTTCTGCCCCTAAACCAAGCGCAGGAATCATATCAGTTCCAATATCAATAGTTAAAATTTGCATGATTGTAAGGGGCATTGGGACTAAACCGCCACTAAGCAAATATAGAGCAGGGGCAGCAGCTTCTGGGGTGTTGCTATCAAAAATATAACGTAAGAATTTACGAATATTATTATAAACAGCACGACCTTCTTCGATTGCACGAACAATTGAGGCAAAATTATCATCTGTTAAAATCATGTCAGCAGCCTCTTTAGCAACATCGGTACCAGTTATTCCCATAGCAACACCAATATCCGCTTTTTTTAGAGCCGGAGAGTCATTAACACCATCACCAGTTACAGCTACAATATTTCCCATTTCTTGTAAAGCACAAACAATACGATATTTTTGATCTGGTGCCATTCGAGCAAAGACCACTTCGCCTTCTAAAACGTTTTTAAGTTCTTGATCATTCATTTTGCTTAATTCTGTTCCAGAAACTATTCGAGCGGTATCGCTTTTAATAATCCCAATTTTGCGAGCAATACTTTCTGCTGTTAAACCATAATCTCCGGTAATCATAACGATTTTAATTCCGGCATTATGGCATAATTCCACAGCTTCTTTGACTTCACTTCGTGGAGGGTCCTGCATTGCAATCAAGCCTAAAAAAGTTAGATCTTGTTCAATTAATTCAGGTGTATATTCGCGAATTGAACTAGGAAGTTTTTTATCATTATGAGCAATAGTACGATAGGCTACTGCTAAAACTCGCAACCCTTCACGAGCATACATATCGTTTGCTTTCATAATATTGATGCGGTCTTCTTCACTGATTGGACAGGCTTTACTGCCTTTAAAACAACGATTACATAATTCCATAACTTCTTTTGGAGACCCTTTTACAAATGCAATTCTCTGATTGCCTTCAAAAGAGTCTTTTAATTGATGGATCGTTGTCATTCGCTTCCGTCGAGATTCAAAAGGTAATTCTAAAATTCGTGGATATTGACTATTCAATTTATCAAGATCAATTTCAGCTTTTTTAGCTACAACTTCTAAACATGCTTCAGTAGGGTCACCTAAAACTGTATAACGTGGATTAACACTCTTATTTTGTGGTGGTACTAACTTAGCGTTTGAACAAAGTACTGCACCACTTAATAATAGTCTTAAAACATTACTTTTCTTTGCGGTAATTTCTTGTTCATCAACATAGATTTTTCCATTTGGAACATATCCTTCGCCGCTGACATCCATTTGACTATCAAGAGTCCAAAGATGATTAACCGTCATTTCATTTTGAGTTAAAGTACCAGTTTTATCAGAACAGATAACATTTGTACATCCTAAAGTTTCTACGGCTGATAGTTTCTTTACTAAAGCGTTATCTTTAGCCATTCGTTGAACAGATAAAGCAAGTGATAACGTAACAGCGGGTAAAAGACCTTCAGGAATAAAAGCAACAATCATTCCTAAAGAAAAAATAAATGACTCCAATAAGGGATCCTTAATTACAAATACAGCAATCAGCATAAACACGATTCCAACACTTAATGCAATAATTGCAATTTGTTTAGTTAGAACATTAAGTTCTTTTTGTAATGGAGATAAGCTTTTTTCAGTATTTTGAGTTAAATTAGCAATTTTCCCAAATTCACTATCCATTCCAGTTGCAACAACAACACAGTGGCAAGTACCAGAAGCAACAGTAGTACCGGTAAAGATCATATTTTCAGCTTCTAAGTATGAAACTTTTTCTTGCAGTGCCTCATAATTCTTTCTAATTGGATTACTTTCACCTGTCAAAGTTGATTGATCTACTTGGAAATCACTACAACGTAAGATTCTAGCATCCCCACAAATTCGGTCACCTTCTTCTAAAATCATTATATCACCAGGAACAATGTCCTCAGCAAATATTTTTACTTCTTTACCATCACGTACTACTCGGGCATAAGATGGCATCATCTTTTGCAACGCACTAGTTGCTTTTTCTGCTTTAAATTCTTGGAAGAAAGAAAAGAAGCCATTAATTAGATTGACACAGAAAATCGATATTCCTAATTCGACTGTTCCAGAAAGGATAGCTAGTAATCCTCCACCCCATAATAGTAATGCCATTAGACTAGTAAAATTAGAAATTAGTTTTTTAAACATTGAACTTTGTTTCTTTTTGGAAATCTCATTCTTACCATACTTTTTGAGACGATGTGATACCTGTTCTTCAGATAAACCGTCCATACTACTTTCCATTAAGGTATAGGCCTCAACCGGGGTCACATACATTATTTGATAATTATTCAATTCATTATCTTCATTAATATTCATACGACAATTCTCCTAATACTCATTCCCTAAAATTAAAAACCAAAAAATATATTTATAACGATACCCGTTATCCCTCCTCAAGGCCTGTCAAAATAAAAAAGACAGATTCTTTCTTGAATCTGTCTAAATCGTAATTTACTTAACTATCAAAATAGTTCTTTTAATCGTAAGCTTACATCGAATAAATAAAGCATTTTGCTTTATGACAGACTCCACCACTTATTCGATGCCAAAATAATAGCATAGGCAATAATAGGAGTCAACGAAACTAATCAAACGTAACCAAATCATAACAATTGTATTTTATACTCTTATCCATTAACATATTTATCCATATTTAATAGTTAATTTTAGGTATTTTTGATTAAATCTAACGATATTTACTTACTATACTGTTAATTGTAGTAAAGATAACAATTCTTTCTACAATAAATTACTCTTCATGATATCCTTTCCCTGATATCTAAATAAAAACAGATAGCTTTCCCTCTATCTGTATTACTTGAAACAAGCAGCTTTCCCTCTGCTTGTTTTTTTGTGATATTAGTATAAAAATGATTACTTTGTCAAAAATTAGGATGTAAAATCAACTTGATTATTTTATTACGTTTCTCTACAAAAACATGGTATTTTTCTTAAAAAATTTATGTTTTATCGAAATTTGTATGTTAAAATATGTGGAAAAAGGAATATAGTAATAAAAAAATATCGATTTTATCATAGTTTTTTCTTTGCAGCTAGTGCCTTGGAGTTTAGATATTTGACAAATGTAATTGATTTTGTTAATATACAGCGGAGGTGAGATTTATGTACTTTGATACTCATTGTCACTTGAATAGTGATGAATTATATGAAGATCACGATGTGTTTGTTCAAAAAGCCCTAGATAACAATGTTACCAATATGGTTGTCGTAGGCTATGACTTAAAGTCGTCTCAAATTGCAATCGAATTAGCTAAACAATATGAGTTCGTATATGCTGCAGTTGGTATCGGACCAAACGATTGCTTAAACACAACAAAAGATCAAATGAACATCATCGACAAGTACTTAGAAGAACCTTGCGTAGTAGCACTCGGAGAAATTGGTCTCGATTATTATTGGGACAGTGTTCCTAAGGAAAAGCAGATGGAAGTATTTCAATGGCAGATGGACTTAGCTAAGAAGCACCAAAAGCCAGTTGTAATTCATTGTCGCGACGCCTATGAGGACACTTACGAAGTACTAAAACGGAATGGACATCCTGGAGTGATGCATTGTTATAGTGGCTCTGTTGAAATGGCAGAAAGATTTGTAAAACTTGGTTATTACATTTCTTTAGCGGGTCCGGTGACATTTAAGAATGCAAGAGTTCCAAAAGATGTGGCAGCAACTATTAACTTAGAGAATTTATTAATTGAAACTGACTGTCCTTATTTAACACCTCATCCATTTAGGGGAAAGTTAAATGAGCCTGCAAATGTTGTGTATATTGCCCAGGAAATAGCTAAGCTAAAGAACATGGAGATAGAAAACGTTGCAAGTGCGACAACGTTTAATGCCAAAAAACTTTTTGGTATTAAATAGGAGGAAAATTAATGAAAAAAATTAAAGAGGCTATTATTAATGCAGACCCCAGAATGAAAGGGTTACTTGTAGTAATGATTGCCTATATTGGAATTGTAGCGACAACATTAAATGCTGGAGCAACAAACCAAATTGATAACTACGTGGAAACAATTGATGTAAAAGTTCAAGATGGAAATCAAGACCAAAAGGACTATTTAATTAGACAAGCGTCAGTATCAAGTGTTCTTGATGATTTAAAAATCAGTGTAAATCCTCAAGATATTTTAAATTTAGATTTAAATTATATTGTAAATAAAGGTGATTTAATACAAATCACTCGAGTTAATCAAGCGGATATAGACGAGATGATTACAGTAGAATCAAATACGGTAAATACAACTGGATTAGAGTTATTTACTACGAAAGTTGCGCAACAAGGGCAAAACGGGCAAGTGAAAAACACTTACCGCGTAACTTATGAAAATGGTAACGAAGTAGGAAGAGAATTAATTGGTAGTCAGGTGGTATCACAAGCTACTGATACAATAATTGAAACAGGTGCAGTCCAAGAAGGAGCATTCTTTACTGGAAGACTGACTACTTATGGAGGCGACTGTGCTGGAGGAAATGGAACTTCATCAACCGGCATTAAATTAAGTCCGATTTCTGGAGTACAAGGATCAAACAGTCCTAAATTAACATATAATGGACGTTCATATTATTGCTTAGCTGCAGATCCTTCAATTCCTTTTGGAACAATTATTGAAATTACTAATCATAATTTAAGTATTGAATCAACTGCATATGGGATTGTTGTAGATCGTGGTGGTGCAATTAAAGGTAACAAGATTGATATCTTTAATGGGACTGAAGCTGGTAAATATTTTACTGGTGGAACATCAAAGAATACCCAATTTAAAATTATCTCAGTAGGAAGTGGAAAAAACTTCTGGAAATAAACTAGTCAAATTAATGACTAGTTTTTTTGTTAGGTGATACATGAACAAAAAATTATTGATATGTGTTTAGAATGATTAGATTTTATTGATTGTGAAGTAAAGCGTATTTTGCTTTTAGTAGATGAGAAAAGTTTAAAAGAGCGATTAGCAAATGATATTGAAAAAGGGGTTCGCCTTGTTGATGTGGCTGTAAGAAGTATTGTGAGAATCCCTTTGTATCACGTATTAAATAAATACGACAAATCATTCAATTTAATCAATACATAAAGAAATACCGGTTTATTAAACCATAAATAAGATTAAAATCGTCATAATAAAAATACTAATAATAATACTTAAAGAGTTGATTGCTGAAGGAACTGGGGAACGACTTCCTAAACGATTTGAGAAAACTGGGGCAACAGCTGATATTGGTGAACATAAGCATAAAATAATCATTTTTTTAACAGTTAAATCAATTGGTAAAATAAAATATACAAATAAGGATAACCCCAAAGTAACTGCATAGCGGTTTAAAAGTATTTTTTTAATCAGTCTGATTTGTGATAAATCTAATTTTATTTCCAATAAAATTCCAATCATTAACATTGCTAAAAAAGCATTAGCATTACCAGCAATGCTAGTAACTGTTAAAATTTGTGTAGGAATTGCAATATGAAATAAAGATAAGAAAAACAAAATGATGTAAGTGCAAAAAGGAATTGATGAAAATAATTTTTTAGCAACAGTTTTAAAGCTTTGTTTTTCTTCATTAGCTACAACTGTACTAGCAGCACTATAAGTACCTCCTAAACACATTAAAGCATTGCCGGTATCAAAAAGACAAACATAACCAATCAAGTTAGATGGAAAGAAACTTTGAACAAATGGTAAAGTAAAAGTTCCGATATTATAGCCAGATGAGTTGATCATCGATAGAGCTCTGGTCATGGGTGATTCTTTTTTTTGAATCAAGTAACCAGAAAGGTTAGTAATAACATTGCCTAAGAAGCCACAAGCAAGGGCTACTAATAGGATGGGGGTAATCTCAAGGTTATTAATTGATGAAAGTAATGAGCATGGAAGCGTTATATTCATAATGATTGTTGATAAAAAACTTCCGTGTTCACGGGTACAGACCCCTTTTGTCTTTAGTGCAAATCCTAACATAATAATTAAAATAAAGCCACCGGCCTTAATTAAAATATCAATCATACAATTCAACTCCTTTATTGGCTTTATCATAGCATTTACGACAAAATAATTTAAAATATTTTCAATTAGTGAAATAAGTTTTTAGTGTAACCATACAATTAGGTATTCATCACATATTTATTCGGTATTTTCTCGTTAAAATATCTTAAAAATAGAAAGGGATTTAAAAATGGAAAAAATTAAGAATTGGTTTTATAAACCAGCGTTTACGCTAATTTGTTATGCAATAGCTTTATTGATAATCTGTTATTTTGGGTATACTGTAAATATATCTTATCAATCTGTAGTCTCATATGTTGAAGCAGGAAGTATCTCGTGGGGCGCAAACTTTGGTGAGATCGTTGCTTATTTTATGTCAAATACATTTAGTTATTTCTTTTACGCAATGACATTTGTTTTCTTTGGTAAGGTAATTAGTATTATTAAACCTAGAGCCCCAAAGCAAGAGATTGTTGAAGAAATAAATGATAATGTTGATGATGAATTGATTGAAGCTTAAAGAAAAAAGCACTTCGGGATTTGAATGACCAAATCTGGGAGTGCTTTATTAATTCTTAAATAAGCTGACTGATTGTTTTAAATATTCTGGTGTAGATGACTAAATTAAAAATAATTTAAGAAACTGATGAAACGAGATAATTATTAAAATAGTGTTTTAAAGTAGGAATATCCTTATAATCATAATTTAATAGAGAGTTACTTTTATCAAGTGATGTATAACAAGAATCAATTTTAAGCTTTGAGTCAGTGAGTTTTTTTAATAATAAAGCATTCAGTTGTTCTTGACGAGTAGATGGATTAAAAATATCGTAGATTTCATCGAGTATAAGACCAAGACGCTTATGAAACTTAATTTGATTCATGATTAAAACTTCTTTATCCGTATAGATTCGATTTTACCATTTTTTAAAGCAGGTGATAAAATACCAGTATTATAATATTGCAGTTCTCGGTCATTGTTTTTATTGTATAGAACGTTTAGTGATCTCCTAGATTATAAATAATGATTAATAAGAAATGAATCAAAAAGCCTATTGTTGCTAAATGAGTCAAAGATTAATTAGCCGATATTTTTCTTTACTACAATGTAAAGTGTAAGGTTGACAAGTACCAGTTAAATGCAAATGAAGAGAATCTGTGTGTGAGTTATAATCAAAATTTATTTGGCTAGCAGCAATGAAATTTTCAATTATTTACTGCTAGCTTTGATAGTTGTTTAATTTATTTTCTAACAGCTATTTTTTTAATACAAAATATCTCTAATAATTGTTGGAGAATAGAATAATCAGATTAACGATAAAAACAGGTGTATTTGATTAAATTAACATTATTATCATTAATCACTTTTCTACTATGAATATCATAGGATATCTTTATCAAACCTTGGTGTCGTAGTAATATATTGCTTTTTGTCGTATGCCAAATCATGCAAACACCATTAAGTTGATACACAGCTTCCTCCTTAGATGAAATTAGTTAGGATGAGAAGTTTTGTTAAATTTAATATTTTTAGCTAATTTAATAAAAAAATGATTATCATTACGCTGATCGTAATGAGTAAGATATAAGCTTAAAATGAAACTACCAATTACAGCTACCAGCATATCGGTAATACTATCGTGAATGCCTGTTGAGTAATGATTAATTGCATCATAGTTAAAAAAGATCAATAGAGCATATTCATAAAATTCCCAAAATAAGGCAATCATCGCATTAAGGGCATTAATGAAAATAAACATCAAAAATTTTCTTTTTTCATTAGGTAAAAAGTGTTTATAAAAGATATAAGCTATCTCACAAAAAATAATTCCACTGAAAAAATGGGTGAACTTATCAAAATATGGAATATGATAACCCCCTAAACAACTCCCCCACAAACTTGCAAAATAGACAAAAATGATATTGATAATATAAAATTCTTGAGGAACTTCTATTTTTAACAATTTCATTAATAAAGGCATAATGAATGGGGTAAGACAAGCAACGATTGTCATACTAAAATATTTTCCTCCCCAGTTAAGATAAAAAGCGTAAACTAGAGAAATAAGATAGATTAAAATACAGCTTTTATAAATAAAATTAGTTTTTTTATTTTTCATAATTATTCGACTCCTTATTATAGTATACCATAATTACTAAATTTATTTCCTGATGCCCAGAGCTAAATGGTTATTATGCATAAATTAGATGGGGTGAGTTTATGCATATATTTTCAGCAGTTCTCTATGCTGTATCCGCGAATATCGATGCTCTAAGCATCGGAATAGCTTATGGGATCAAAAAAACACATATTAATCATCAAAAAAATTTTATGATTGCATTTATTACAATGATCGGTACTTATGGTGCAATGCGCTTTGGACATTTTTTAACTAATTATATTTCTTTATCATTGGCAGACTTTTTAGGAAGCAGTCTGTTACTATTAATAGGAATCTATACTGTTGTTAAGTCATTGAAAGAGTGTGATGAGATCATTGTTACTAATCATTTATCAGCAGTAAAAAATATTTCTTTAAAAGAAACTTTAGTCTTATCATTGGTTTTAACCATTAATAATGTAGCTTTAGGAATTGGTGCAAGTATTACTGGAATGCCGGAGTTGATTACTTCTTTAACAACCTTTGTTTGTAGTTATGTTTTTATTGGAACTGGTCAAAAATTTAAGCGATTAAATTTTAAGGGAAAATACGCTGATATAATCTCAGGAATTATTTTAATTATCCTTGGTTTGTATGAATTGACAATCTAATGATTATTGTTTTAAAAATAGGAAATTTGTAGTACAATAGATTAGGATTAAGGAGGGAAATATAATGTACGATATTATAGTAGTCGGTGGTGGGCACGCAGGAATTGAGGCAGCGTTGGCACCAGCGAGAATGAATCAGAAAACAGTTTTAGTTACTTCTAACTTTGATAATGTTGGAAGCCTTCCTTGTAATACATCAATCGGGGGACCAGCTAAAGGAATTATTGTCCGGGAAATAGATGCATTAGGAGGACAAATGCCTAAAACTGCTGATAAAACCTACTTACAAATGAAAATGTTAAACACCGCTAAAGGTCCAGGGGTTCAATCCTTACGGGCTCAAGCTGATAAAAAAGTATATCCTCGATATATGCAAGAAGTATTAAAAAAACAGGAGAATCTTGATATCATTGAGGGAATGGTAGAGGATTTGATTGTTGAAGATAATTGTGTAAAAGGAGTTATTTTGGATAATGGCCAAACTATTGAAGGAAGGATGGTTATCTTAACAACTGGTACATATCTAAAAGCAGAGATTTTATGTGGTGATCAAAAGCATGCAAGTGGTCCTGATCAGCAGAAAGAATCAAAATATTTATCAGAAAAATTAGCTAATTTAGGGATGCGGATTCAACGGCTTAAGACGGGAACACCACCTCGAGTAGAGATTAATAGTGTTGATTACTCAAAGACAAGTTTACAGCCAGGAACTGATGCTAATTTGGCATTTAGTTATCAAACTAATGAGTTTATTCCTATTGAAGAACAAACACCATGTTATCTGACTTACACTAATGAAAAAACTCATCAGATTATTCGTGATAATCTACATCGTTCAAGTATGTACAGTGGTATTGTGAAAGGAATTGGACCACGCTATTGCCCATCGATTGAAGATAAGATTGTTAAATTTTCGGATAAACCACAACATCAAATCTTCTTGGAACCTGAATCAGCAGAGATGGATACGATTTATGTGCAAGGTTTTTCAACTTCATTACCACATGATGTTCAAGAAGAAATGATTCGGACTATCCCAGGATTAGAAAATTGTAAGATTTTAAAGTATGCTTATGCAATTGAGTATGATGCTATAGATCCACTACAATTATGGCCATCATTGGAAACAAAAATAATTAAAAATCTATTTACTGCTGGTCAAATTAATGGAACAAGTGGATATGAAGAAGCGGCAGGTCAAGGTTTGATTGCAGGAATTAATGCAACTTTAAAAAATCAAGGAAAAGAGCCATTGATTTTAAAACGCGATGAGGCTTATATTGGGGTAATGATTGATGATTTAGTGACTAAAGGAACTGATGAGCCATACCGAATGTTGACAAGTAGAGCTGAGTACCGTTTATTGATTCGTCATGATAATGCAGATGAAAGACTAATGAAGTATGGACATGATGTGGGATTAGTAAGTGATCAAATATACCAGGCTTATCTTGATAAAATGTCAGAAATTTTTGCAGAAATTGATCGTTTGGATACGATTCGTTTTACTCCTAAACATGAGATCAATGATGCTTTGGAGCATTTTGGTTCAGCACGTTTAACGGAAGGCATTAGTGCTAAAGAATTAATCAAAAGGCCAGAATTAACATATGAAAAAATCTTACCATATGTTGAAGCTCCAAAACTAAGTGAAGAACAACGTAAACGGGTGACTATTTTAATTAAATATAAGGGATATATTGATAAGGCTCGACGTCAGGCTGACAAGCAAGTCAAAATGGAAGAAAAGAAAATTCCGGCAGATATTGATTATGAAGATATTAGCAATTTAGCATTAGAAGCAAAGCAAAAGTTATCAAAAATTCGGCCACTAACGATTGGACAGGCATCACGTATTTCCGGAATCAATCCTGCGGATATATCCGTTTTATTAATCTATTTAAAACAGAAATATAATGAGGAATAGACATGAATGAATTAGAATTCATTAAACAATTAGAAACTAAAGGAATTACTTTAACCCCCCAACAAGTCAATCAATTTAAACAATATTTTAAGATATTGGTTGAATGGAATGAAAAAATGAATTTAACAGCAATTACTGATGAAGAAGGGGTTTATTTAAAACATTTTTATGATTCATTAACGATTGCTTTTGATTTTGATTTTACTGATCAAAGTATTGTTGATGTGGGTGCTGGGGCAGGATTTCCTAGCGTACCATTAAAAATTGTATATCCTGAGTTAAAAATTACTATAGTTGATTCACTAACAAAAAGAATCACATTCTTAAATCATTTATTTAAAGAGTTAAATTTAAGTAATTGTCAAGCTATTAGCGCAAGAGCAGAAGATTATGCTAAAGATCATCGCCAAAAATGTGATATTGTTATGGCGCGCGCAGTAGCCCGTTTAAATATTCTTGATGAGCTGTGCTTACCTTTAGTGAAAGTAGGAGGATACTTTTTAGCCCTTAAAGGGTTAAAGGCTACGGAAGAATTAGAGGAAGCGGGTAAGGGCATTGTTTTGTTAGGTGGTCAAGTGGAAAAATCAATTGATTTTACTTTAACAAATGATAATCATCGAAGTAATATCATTATAAAAAAGGTAAGGGATACTCCAGCCAAATATCCACGAATGTTTGGAAAAATAAAAAAACAACCCCTATAGGAGAAGTTATGTTAGAGAAAGTATATAAACAAATTGATATTGAAAAAATTTCAGCGAATGAAAATCAACCAAGAACTGTTTTTGATGATGAAAAGATTGAGGAATTAGCAGCTTCAATCAAAGAGAATGGTTTGATCCAGCCGATTATTGTACGTAAATATAATCGTGGATATCAAATTGTTGCAGGAGAACGTCGTTATCGAGCAAGTAAGTTAGCAGGATTAAAAACAGTGCCTTGCGTTATTAAAGATATTGATGATAAACAAGTTGATACATTAGCAATCATTGAAAATATTCAGCGTGAAAACTTATCACCGATCGAGGAAGCCAATGCATATAAAACATTGATTGATACATATGATATGAATCAAACCGAATTAGCTAATAAAGTAGGGAAAAAACAGTCGACGATTGCTAATAAATTACGGTTATTAAAGTTATCAGATGATGTTAAACATGCTTTAAAATCAAAACAGATTACAGAGCGCCATGCCCGTGCAATGATTGGCTTGGAAGCTGATAAACAGCAAACGGTATTGCAAGAAGTCTTAAAAAAATCATTAAATGTAAAACAAACAGAGTCTTTGATTAGTAAACCAGTTAAAACAAAACCTAAAAATAAAAAAGGTCCAACTAAAGTATCTCGTAATTTTAAAATCGCAATCAATACAATCAATCAAGCTACAGAATTGATTCAAAAATCGGGAATTGAAGTTATTAGTGAAACTGAAGAAGCTGACGATGAATATATTATTACATTAAGGGTAAAAAAATAATGAAGATAAATGATTTAATATTAGCGATGATTGATTTTTATCAAGGGCACCCTAAACAAATTCAGCATTTGATTAAAGTCCACAGCTTTGCTAGAGTAATCGGAATTGATGAGGGGTTATCTACACAAGAACAAGAAAGATTGGAAGTTGCCGCAATTGTTCATGATATTGGAATTAAACCTGCTTGGGAAAAATATAATAGTTCTAATGGTAAGTATCAAGAAGAGTTAGGACCGGCAGAAGCGATTAAGCTGCTAAATCGTTTAAATTATGATGAAGCTTTAATAGAACGAGTTGCTTATCTTGTTGGTCATCATCATACTTATAGTGAAATAGATGGTTTAGATTATCAAATTTTGGTTGAAGCAGATTTTTTAGTTAATCTTTTTGAAAGCGAAAGTGAAGAAATGGCGATTAACAGTGCTTATCAAAAAATCTTTAAAACAAATATGGGAAAAAGAATTTGTAGGACAATGTTTATGAAGGGCTAGTAATAGTCCTTATTTTATAGATGGAGGATTATTATGATTCGAGTATATACAGCTCCAGGAAGTCAGTCATGTCGAAAAGTTATTGCCTGGTTAAAAGAGCATAATTTGAGTTTTATTGAAAAAAATATTTTTTCGTCTGATTTGCATGCTAATGAATTACGTGAAATTTTAGAGCGCTGTGAAAACGGAACAGATGATATTCTTTCTAAAAATAGTAAAATAATTAAATCAAATAAAATTGATTTTGATAATATGAAAATGGATGAATTAATCGCCTTCATTAAAGCCAATCCTTCAATTTTAAAAAGACCAATTCTAATGGATGAGCATCGTTTTCAAGTTGGATACAATGAAGAAGAAATAAGAACATTCATTCCTCGTCATCAAAGAGGATAGTTAGTCTAGATATTAAAATCTAGACTTTTTACTTTATGTAAAAAGAGCATGGTTATAATTTTTTTAAATATTTATAGAAACTGATTAAGGGAGATAATAAGAGGATTTTTGAAGAAATTAATTTGAAAGTATTATAATTTAGTAAAAAAGTAGTATAATTAATATTTGATAAATGAAAATAAGTCTATAGGTATTATGAAGGATAATATTAAGAATTGAGGGTTATTTAAGGAGGCAGTCATGTTAATTCGTAGAGCAGAAAATAGAGATATTACTCAGATCAATAATTTGTTGAAACAAGTTTGTCTTGTGCATCATAAGGGAAGACCGGATTTATTTAAAAAAGGGGCAAGAAAATATAGTGATGATCAGCTTATGCAAATAATCAAAGATGATAATAGACCAATCTTCGTTGCAGTTGATAATAATGAAGTTGTTTTAGGCTATGTATTTTGTATTTTTGAACAATATTTAGATAGCAATATTTTAACAGATGTAAAAACATTATATATTGATGATCTATGTGTTGATGAAAATTCAAGAGGGCAACATATAGGTAAGCAGCTTTATGAATATTCCAAAGATTTTGCCCAAAAGAGCGGATGTTATAATTTAACACTCAATGTTTGGAGCTGTAATGCATCAGCGATGAAATTTTATGAATCATGTGGACTTAAACCACAGAAAGTTCATATGGAAACAATTTTTGATAAATCGTAATATGATAATTAGTAGTTTTTAAGAAAATGACATTAATTAAGAATAAAACATCCTCCTAATAAGGGGATGTTTTATTCTTAAAGAGATAACTTACAATATAGGAAGATTAATGATTCTTTAGAGCCTGCTTATATTTTTTTCCAATAGGAATGATAGTTTCATCAGATAACGTAATATTATCAGTATCTATTTTTTTAATCCGGTCATGATTAATGACATATGATCGATGTACTTGGATAAAACCCAAGGGTTCAAGTTTTTGTAAAGCCACTGATATTTTTTCTCTAACCTTAACCGTTGAATTTAATGTGTGAATTAAAAGATAATGAGCATATGATTCAACATAAGTAATATTTTTTACATTCATTCTAACTGTTTGATAACCACATTGAAATTCAAGCATTACCCCTAGGCCTTTATTGAGGTACTCAATCCGGTTGATTAATTCATCAAGATCGGCATTAATATTGGCACTTCGAATAAAGGCAAGTGGGTTAAATTCTAAAAGCTCAAACATAAATAAACCACTGTCAATTAGACAAACAATATTAGCGTTTGAAATACTTTTAATATTTTTAATGTTTTCAATGTCTTCAAGTTTTTTTACTTCTTTAATAAATAATGATAGATCATTACCCGTAAATGAATCTAAATAAGTTATTTGCTCTAAATGTGCATTAAGTTTTCGCTTTATTGTGTTGATATATTGATGAGAACATTCTAAAACAACTTTCATTTTTTATTACGTCCTTTTTCAATCGTATTAACATATTGATAAAAATCATTCTTATTCATCTTCAATGCTTTTCTAAGCATTAATTTATCAACAATTTCTACACCATTTGTTTCTAAAATCTTAAATGCAGATTCATAATCTCCTTTTTCCATTTGATCAATAGTACTTGGTAAAAATGCTAGAGTAGTTCCATCTTTCATTAGGAAAGTTATTTTAATTTGATAACCTTGTTGAGCATACATCATTAAAAATGGTACATATGATAAATTAACTTGTTCAATGTCCTTTGTTTTTAAAGTAATATCAGGGACTGCTTGTTTACCTGTAAGAATTCTAATAACTTCAGCAAATTGTTGGAAATATCCCTTAGTGTGGAAGTAGCGGACTTCATTATGATTGAATTCAATTATTTCACTAGAGCCGATGATTGGGGTTAAGAATAGCAAAACCGCAATAAAGATAAATATCATGATTAGAATATTAAGCTGATTATTTAGATGAAGATATTTAGAAATTAATCCATTATAGCCAACTACCGCAATAATTCCAAAAAATACTAAACCTAAATAGTTAAGGAACACTCCTTTTTTCGTCATTTTTTCACCAATTAAAATTTTGTCTTTCATTTTTAATTCCTCCTTACATCTATCATTATATGAATAATCATAAGATAGAAAATGAGTATGGCACGAATGTATTTTTTTATGGCATTAATGTTTTTAAGAAAAAAAGTGAGAGTATTATTTGATACGCTCACTTTTTGACGATTGTTTTTAAGTTAATCATATTTACAACACTACGAATCATCGCACCAGTAGCTCCGGTTCCATCATTGTCAGCACTACCGGCGATATCAAGATGTAACCATTGTGTTCCTTCTTCGATAAAAGCTTCTAAAAAGTTCGCTGCAACACTAGCTCCGCCTCCAGGTTTACCAGCTGAGTTTTTGAAATCAGCACTAGTTGATTTTAATTTTTCAAAATATTCAGGATCAAGCGGAAGGCGCCAACCTTTTTCATCACTAATCTGTAACGCTTGGACAAATTCATCATAGTATTCATCACAATTACTGAAAACACCGGTATATACATCACCAAGTGCTGAAACACAAGCGCCGGTAAGGGTTGCAAGATCAATGATTTTCTTCACTCCAAGTTGTTGGACATATGTAATAGCATCACATAAAATTAATCGTCCCTCTGCATCAGTGCTAACGATTTCGACTGTTTTTTTAGAGAGGGTTGTAATAACATCTTGAGGTTTGTAAGCTTTGTCACTAACAAGATTTTCTGTTGTTGGAATGATTCCATAGACATTTGCTTTGGCCTGACTAGCTGCTAAGATTTGCATTACTCCTAAAACATCAGCACCACCACACATATCATATTTCATACCATAACTGTCACTTTTAAGATTATAACCACCGGAATCAAATGTTAAGCCTTTACCAATTACAGCAGTATAAGGATCGTCACTATTATTATATTTTAAACAAATCATATAAGCAGGAATATTGCTGCCTTGATTAACTGATAAAATTCCTCCAGCTTCCATTTTTTCTAAATTACTTTTATTTAAGATTGTGCATTCTAGTTGTGGATATTTTTGACTAAGCTTTATCGCTTCATCAACCAGGGTATCAGGTGTCATTAAATTTGATGGTGTATCGCTAAGCATCCGCGCATAATTAATTCCCTCACCATAAACTTTCCCTAATTGGATATCATTTTCAAGTTCAGCCTGGCTAAATATTATATCAAATTCATGAATTACTTTTGGCTCATGACCAATTTTATGTTCTTGATATGAATTTTGTAAATAACTTTCGATAAAAGCTCTTGTAATTGTATGAATATCAAGATGATCAGTGTTTATCCCTTCAAGATAAATAGTAGCATGTTCATCTAATTTAATTAAAGCAGCAATATCTCTTATTTGTTTGCTTGTTATTTTTTTTGAAGAACCTAAACCAATAAATGTAATTGTTTCAAATTTATATTTTCCTAAAGTATGAATTACAGTTAGTTCTTTAAACTTCTTATTAACAAGTTTATCAAGATTGTAATCTAGAACTTTATTTAATTGTGGATCAATTAGTTGATCTTCATAGATTGGATAAATTAAATTATTTTCTAAAGTTTCAATATTTATATTTTTTATTTGTTTCATGTATGTTACCTCCGTACTTATAAGATTATCATTTTTTCTTAATAAATGAAAGGTAAACTGCTTGTTTCTTGGTATCATTAAAATAATTACTAAAAGTTCTTTGTCAATATTTCCGCCTAAGTGGAAATATCCTGTCTTTAGATACAAATGAAGGTTTTGTATGATAAAAGCAGGAGTTGATAATATGATAAATAATACCGAGCAGGAAACAATATCAATCATACAATTAACCCAGCAAAGCAGTCTAGCTTATCAAAAGGTCTTAGCATATGTCAAAGATCAAAACTTTGTCAAGGCTAATGAATACTTAATTAAGGGTAACGAAACATTACTTGAAGCAAGTAAGATTCATGCTGGATGTTTAACAGTTTCAAGTGATTTAGATTTATTATTAGTGCATGCCGAAGATATGTTAATTTCAGTTCAGTTATATAAATCACTGATTAAAGAATTTATCGATATTTATAAGAAAATATAATTTTCCTACAATAACAGGAAATTAACAGACTTCTAGTTTTATTAGGGTATTATATAATGATATTGTAAATATGAAAGGGGATAGTTTTAATGCAAAAATTAATGGACAAGATGGAGAATGTTTTAGCACCATTAGCAACAAAGATAGGGAGTAATAAAATTTTAAAAGCAATATCAACAGCTTTTAATTTAATAATGCCACTAATTATTTTAGGAGCAATATTTACTCTGCTGAGTACTTTATCACTAGATGCATATCAACAATTTTTAGCTGACTCGGGGGTCGGAACAGTTTTAAGTTTAGTGGGTAAATTTACAACTGATATGTTAGCAGTATATGTATCTTTTACTGCTGCGTATGCCTTTATAAGAAATGAAGGCATGAATACAGATGCCATACCTGCCGGTTTGTTGTCAATTTTAGCTTTCTTTATTATGACACCACTAGCAAATATTGTCGTTGAAGAAACAACTACAAGTTATATTGCTTTTGACTATTTAGGTTCAAAGGGATTATTTACGGCCTTGATCGTAGGAATCTTAGTTGGCTATATTTATACGTTTGTTGTTAAACGTGGCTGGATCATCAAAATGCCCGAGGGTGTACCACCAACAGTTGCCAAATCGTTTAATGCATTAATTCCTGGCTTTGTTATAACGACAGTATTTCTAATCATTAACGGAGCTTTTGCTTCATTAACAGGGGTAACGTTTAGTGAATGGTTCTATGGTATTATTGCGACTCCATTATCAGCATTATCAGGTAGCCTAATTACTTATATGGTCTTAACTTTGTTAGCGTCTGTTTTTTGGTTCTTTGGTATTCATGGTGGTCAAGTAACGATACCATTCTCAATGATGCTATTTATGCAGGCTGGAGTTGAAAATCAAGCAGCCTTTGCATCAGGGGCACCAATGCAAAATATTATTACTGTTGGGTTGTTATATTTCTTAATGTTAGGTGGTATTGGTAATACGCTTGGATTATCTATTGATATGTTACTTGCTAAAAGTAATCGCTATAAAACGTTAGGACGGTTAGCAATTTTACCATCTTGTTGTAGTATCAATGAACCAATAGTTTTTGGATTACCGCTGATTTTAAATCCAATTATGGCTTTACCATATTTCTTAGTACCACAAATTAATATTTTAATTACTTATTTTGCAATGAAGAGTGGTCTGGTTTCATTACCAAGAATTGCAATGGGAGCGACAGGAACACCGGTATTATTAGATGGCTGGTTAATTTGCGGAGTATCAGGAATTATTTTAGAAATTGTTTTAATTATTGTATCTGCAATTTTATATTATCCATTTTTTAAAACACAAGATAACATCGCTCTTAAAGAAGAAGCACAGATCAAGGAATAAAATTAGGCTGGATTTCCAGCCTCTTTATCATACTTTATGATAAAATATAAACGGAGGTGCGGATGATGGATAAGAATCAAAAGATGATAATTTTGGAACTAATGAATCATGAAACTGTCAGTGGTTCAAATTTATCAAGCGTAATTAAAATGAGTACTCGTTCGGTTCGCACTATTATTAAGAATATTAATGAAGATATCTGCGGTGCTAAAATAGAATCAGGAAGTTTTGGTTATCGTTTAACAATTGAAACACCAGAAACTTTTTTAGCATATCTACAAAGAGATCAAAATGGTAAAGAGGAATCACGATTAGCTTATTTGTTTAATCGATTTATTGATTGTAATAATTATCTTAAAATCGATGATCTATGTGATGAACTTTATTTATCTCGAACACAATTAAAACAAAGTTTAAAAGAATTAAGAGAATATTTACATGATTTTGATCTTACAATTGCAACTAAAGCATATTATGGTATGTACTTAGAAGGTGATGAAATTAATAAACGACGTGCAATTGCTCATTTCGAAGAGTATCAAATGGACTTTGATATTCTTCAGCGAATTAGAGATATTGTAATTTCATCTATTGCAAATGCTGATTATGTAATTAGTGATGATGTATTAGATAACCTAGTTGCGCATTTATATATTGCTTATTATCGGGTCATGAAAAAAGAATATGCTAATATTGATTCTGAATGGCTTGAGGAAATTAAAGAAGAGAAAGAATATTCATTAGGTTGTGCAATTATGGAGTTGATGAATAAAATAATGGCAATGGAGTATCGAATTGAAGAGGTTGCCTATCTAACTATGCATCTTTGTGGTAAAAACAGTAAACAACTTTCTAATAATTATATAAATCAAGAAATCTTAGATATTGTAAAAGAAATGTTAATGATAATTGAAAAAGTTGCTAATATTCCATTTCAAGCAGATTTAAATCTCCAATTAGCATTATCTTTGCATTTGATTCCATTAGTAAAACGGATTCAGTACGGTACCTTTATGCATAATCCATTAAAGGATGAGATTAAAAGTAAGCTGATTATGGCTTATGAATTAGCGGTTAAAGCTTGTGTTGTAATCAATCAACGTTTTAACTGTACTTTATCAGAAGATGAAATAGCTTATTTTGCTTTACATATTAATTTGTCTCTAGAACAAAAAAAGTATAATTTTCATCGTAATAATATTTTGGTCGTTTGTTCTAGCGGGGTGGGGAGCGCGCGTCTATTAGAATATTTCTTTAAAGAAAATTTCAATGATTATATTGAACATCTTGAAGTATGCTCATTGCATGAGCTGGAAAACATTAGTTTAACTAAGTTTGATTGTATCTTTACGACAGTTCCTTTAGCAATTAAAGTAAATATTCCAATCTTTTTAATTAATAATCTTATTAATCAAAGGGATACAATTAAAATAACAAATAATTTAAAGCAGTTAAATCAGGCTAATATACTAGATTATTTTCCAGAACAGCTCTTTTTTACATATGAATCATTTAGTTCCAAAGAAGAGGCAATTCATGAAATAATTAATGAGTGCAAAAAAAGTTATGATCTACCTGCAGATTTTGAACAGTATGTGCTTCAAAGAGAGGCGCTGGCAACAACTGAATTCAATGATTTAATTGCTTTTCCGCATTCTAATAAACCGGTTTCTAATGCTACTTTTGTAGCTGTTACGATTTTAAAGAAACCATTATTATGGAAGAAACATAAAATTAGAATAATTTTATTATCTGCAATTGAAAATAAAGCAATTAAAGAATTAGATGACTTTTATAAAATAATTTCCAATATTATTAGCGATAGTACAATTCAGTGGAATTTAATCAATAATCCTAATTATCAGTATTTTCAAGAAATCATTGAAAGGTTAGAGAGGCTATGAAAAAAATTCTTTTGGTTTGTGGTGGTGGGATGTCGACTAGTCTTTTGGTAAAAAAAATGGAAGCAGCAGACATTTATAACGAATATCAAATTAAATGTAGTGATGTTGTCAGTGGCCAAGTTTTGCTGGTAGATTATGATATTATTTTATTGGCTCCACATATTGCATATTTACAAAATGAATTTGTGCCGCTCTGTCAAAAAGTTAATATTCCATTAATGCTGATTGATAGTTATGATTATACTAAGATGGCAGGTAAAATTGTGTTAGATAAAGCAATTATGTTATTAAATGAGTTTACTAAAAAACATCCGTTTAAAGTTTTATTATTACATAGTGTTGCTGGAGCAATGTCTGATTTGATTGTTCTAGATATGAAGAAAAAAGTAATTGGTGATGAAAAGGATTGGCAGATTGAATCGCTAACTACAGAGCAGTTTGAGGATAAAAATTATGACATTATTTTATTGGAGCCTCAAATTCGTTATGAAGAAGTAAATCTTGAGCGACGTTTAAAAGAGAATCTGACAATTATAACAGTTCCGCCTATTAGTTTATATGCTTCGTTTGACGGACGAAAAGTATTGGATTATATCAAACGAGTTTATAATCAGGAAATAGATAAAAAAAGAAAAAAAGTAAAGGAGAGTATTGAGAAATATGAAATTAATAATGAGAGCTGATGACCTCGGGTTTAGCGAGGGCGTAAATTATGGTATTTATAAAAGTGTAGTAGATGGTGTAATCACTAGTGTTGGAATGATGCCTAATATGGCAAGTGCTAAGCATGGGTATGAGTTGGTTAAAGATTTAGATATCGCATTAGGACAGCACAGTAATATTTGTGTTGGAAAACCGTTGAGTGATCCTAAATTGATTCCGTCGTTAGTCCAGAAAAATGGTAATTTTTGTTCCAGTAAAGAGATTCGGGCTCGTCAAGTAGATACGATCAATGTTGCTGAATGTGAAATTGAGCTGGAAGCTCAATTAGCGAAGTTTCGAGCAATCACAGGTAGAGACCCAGATTATTTTGAAGGTCATGCAGTATTTTCTAATAATTTCTTTATTGCTTTAAAAAATGTTGCTCAAAGAAATAATTTATTCTTTGAAAATCCTAGCTTGGATAAAGAGTGGGAAAAAGAATTTGGAATTACTGGATTAGGATTTATGAGCCTAGATGAACATGGATTGTATGATCCTCGTACATATATGGAAGAGCATTTAGATATTATTAAAAATAATCCTTGTGCAGTAGCTATTTTCCATCCTGGGTTTTTAGATCAGTATATTTTGGAACATTCGTCTTTTACTCTTATTAGACCTATGGAATGTGATTTTCTTTGTTCCGATTGGTTAAGTGAATGGTTAAATAAAAATAAGATAGAATTAGTAAATTTTAAAAATTATAAGTAAAAGTAGGTAATTTAAGATCTTCCTGCCCATTGGTTATTTAACTTGGGAGTCTTATACCTACTTTTTTATTCTGCTATTTCAATTGTAATACGAGTTAAGTATTCATCTTTGGAAGCTTCACAAATATCAAAAATAATATATTCTTCAAAAGCATATTTACCTAATTTAATTTTATGAAGCTCTGCATAATCGAGGATTCTTTGATATGAGTCACGGAGACCATCATAACTTCCATGATGATAGCCACATAAATAATTACCACCCTTTTTAACAAATATTTGTTCACTTAGATTATTAGTTGTTGTAAATAAATAAGAGTAGTTAGATAATTGATTTTTACGAATATTTTCGACATTCATCATTACCCCAACGAATTCACCAGTAATAATATGATTATTTTCAATAAAAGATGTGTAATCATTCATAAAGTCAGCGAAGCCTTTAGAGGTAGTGTTTTCGAGATTAGCAGATAATAATAATTTAGTTTCTTTTAAATAAGTTACTTTGATTTCATCATAATTAGCATTTAAAGCATCAGTTGTAAATGTTTGAAAATTTTTGATCATTTCGTGAATCTGCTGCATTTCATTAATATACTCAAGCAATTTAGCTTCTTGTTGATTCAATAACTCTAAAAATAATTGGGGATTGCGCTGATCAAGATATATTTGAATATCTTTTAACGACATTCCGAGTTTTTTTAAAGCAATAATTACTTTAAATGTATCATATTGACGATACGAGTAATAGCGGTAACCTTTATCATTCACATATGCTGGTTTAAATAAATTAATCTCGTCATAATGAAAAAGAACATGTTTTTCAACACCGCATATTTTAGCAAAAGTTCCACATGTTAATAATTTTTCTTTCATTTAAATAACTCCTTGACTATAAGGTTACCTTATAGTTTATCATATGATATGTTGCTTCACAATACAATGAAAGGAGAAAAATATGAAATTAATCTTAAAGTATTTAAAAAACTACAAATTACTATTCTTTTTTAATGTAATTTCAGTTTTTGGATTTATTTTAGTTGAATTAGGAATTCCGACCATTGTAGCAACAATGATAGATGTTGGGGTTACTAATAAAGACGTTAGCTTCATCTATATGATGGGTGGCTGTATTGCCTTAGTTTCACTTATCGGTGTGGGTGGAACCATTGCCCTAGGATATTGTTGTTCAAAAATATCAACTGCAATTACTCGTGATATTAGAAATGATATCTTTGCTAAAGTACAACAATTTACAGCTAATGAATTTAATCAGATTGGGACATCATCAATGATTACAAGGACGAATAATGACGCTTTTCAAATTCAACAATTTGTTAACGTATTGCTTCGGACAGCTTTGATGACACCAATTATGTTTATTTTTAGTTTTATTATGACAGCGCGGGCTTCGTTACCGTTATCATATATTATTGCTGCTACAATTCCGTTGATTATCCTTGGGGTTGTCGTAGTAGCGAAGATTACTAAACCAATTTCAGAAAATCAACAAAGTTCATTAGATGACTTGAATCGTATTTCGAGAGAAAATCTTAGCGGGATTCGAGTAATTAGAGCTTTTAATAATGATCAATATGAACAAAAACGGTTTAAAGAAACAAATCATCGCTTTACTAAATATTCAAAAAAATTATTTAAAATTATGACCATGACACAGCCAATTTTCTTTATGCTGATGAATGTTGCTGGTTTGTCAATATATTGGGTAGCAGCTCATCTAATTTCTACTGGTTCTTTAGAAATTGGACAGCTTGTTGCTTTCATGGATTATTTATTCCATGCGATGTTTTCGATTATGCTTTTCTGTACGGTGTTTATGATGTATCCTCGGGCTGAAGTGTCAGCGAAACGAATTGAAGAAGTCTTCAATTTAGATCCAATAATTAAAAATAAACCTGCAGATAGCGATTTTGATGAAAAAGTAAGTATTGAGTTTGATCATGTAACTTTTGTTTATCCTGATGGTGAGGAGCCGGTTCTTCAGGATGTTTCTTTTAAAGCGAACAAAGGTGAAATGATTGCTTTTATTGGAAGTACTGGTTCTGGTAAAAGTACATTAGTGAATTTAGTACCAAGATTTTATGATGTTAGTAGTGGAAGTATTAAAATCAATGGGAAAGATATTCGTGATTATGATGTATTAGAATTACGAGATAAATTAGGTGTGATTCCTCAAAAAGCAGTATTATTTAGTGGGACAATTGCTGATAATATTCGTTTTGGGAAAAAGGATGCTAGTGATGAAGAAGTAGAATATGCTGCTAAAGTTGCGCAGGCTTATCCATTTATAATGGAAAAAGAAAATGGCTTTGATGAAGAAATCAGTGAAGGAGCGACAAATGTTTCGGGTGGTCAAAAACAGCGATTAAGTATTGCTCGGGCATTAGTTCGTAAAGCTCAAATTTATATCTTTGATGATTCTTTTTCAGCATTGGATTTTAAAACAGATGCAATTTTAAGGAAAGAGTTAAAAAAAGAAATGACCGAATCAATCATGCTAGTTGTAGCTCAAAGAATTTCTAGTATTATGGAGGCAGATCAGATCATTGTTTTAAATGAAGGTAAGGTCGTAGGAAAAGGAACACATCATCAATTATTAAAGGAATGTCAAATTTATCATGAGATTGCAACTTCTCAATTAAGTGAGGAGGAATTAGCAAATGCATAAAAAATATAGTTTTAAAAAAAGTTTAAAGGGTTTAATACCATTTATTAAGCCGTATAAATGGCAATTTATTATTGCTATCCTAATGATTTTTGCTTTCAATATTTCAATGGTTTTAGCACCAACATTTGAAGGAATGATCACTACTCAATTAGCGAGCGATGTTGCTAAAAGCAGTAGTTTAACAAGTGTGGATATTAGCTTTGGGGCAATTATTAAAATTGTACTTAGTTTAGTAGTCATTTATATTATTAAAACAGTTGCTCAAATGATTTCAGTAGTTTATTTGACGAATGCAATTCAGCAAGCAATGGAAGATCTTCGAAATGCTTTACAAAATAAGATTCGTAAATTACCAGTAAGATATTTTGATAATCATCATTTTGGAGATGTTTTAAGTCGAATTACTAATGATGTTGATGCTATTTCTAACGCTCTACAACAAAGTTTTACGCAGATCGTCAGTGGAGTATTAACTGTTACTTTAGCGTTAACAATGATGTATATGATTAATCCTAAGATGGCAATTATTGGAACGATGATTATTCCATTATCGCTATTAGTAACTAAGCTAGTTGTAGGAAAAAGTCAAAAATTATTTAAAAAGCAACAAGATGCGCTTGGTGAATTAAATAGTACTGTAACTGAAATGTATACAGGATATAATGAAATTTTATTATATAATCAACAAGTGGAATCAGTTGAAAAATTTAAAAAAATTAATGAAAATTTAAAAGAAAATGCCTTTAAAGCACAATTCGTTTCGTCAACGATTGCACCTTTAAATGCATTAGTTACTTATTTAGCAATTGGGGCAGTTGCTGTAGTGGGAACTGCTGATGTAATTGCAGGAACATTTTTAGTTGGGCAGTTACAAGCTTTTATTCGTTATATTTGGCAAATTAATGATCCTTTATCGCAAATATCTAACTTATCATCACAAATTCAGTCTGCTTTTGCAGCACTAGGAAGGGTGATTGAGTTATTGGAAGAACCGGAAGAAGTACCGGAAGCTAATCCGCCTAAACATTTGAGCGAAGTGGCTGGAAATGTTGATTTTGAACATGTTAAGTTTGGTTATTATGAAGAAAACTTAATGAAAGATTTGAATGTTAATGTTAAAAGTGGTCAGATGGTTGCAATTGTTGGACCGACTGGAGCAGGAAAAACAACAATTATTAATTTACTATTACGTTTTTACGATGTTAAAGGTGGTAGTATTAAAATAGACGGCGTTGATATTCGTGATTTACCACGGGAAGAGTTACGTTCTATGTTTGGAATGGTTTTACAGGATACATGGCTATATTCTGGAACAATTTATGATAACATTCGTTATGGTCGTTTGGATGCTCGCAAAGATGAGATTATTAATGCTGCTAAAATGGCCAATGTTCATCATTTTATTAGAACTCTGCCAGATGGATATAATTCACATATAAATGAAGAAGCCAATAACATCTCGCAAGGGGAGAAACAATTATTAACGATTGCCCGAGCAATCTTAAAAGATCCTCAAATCTTGATTCTTGATGAGGCGACTTCATCGGTTGATACCCGTTTAGAAAAAATGCTGCAAGAAGCAATGCAGCGGGTTATGAAAGGGCGGACAAGTTTTGTTATTGCCCATCGTCTATCAACTATTAAGAGTGCTGACTTGATTTTAGTAATCAATAATGGTGATATCGTCGAACAAGGAACACACGAAGAATTATTAGCAAAACAAGGTGAGTATGAAAAATTGTATAATTCACAATTTGCTCATAATTCATAATCCAGAAGTATCTAAACTTAGATACTTCTTTTTATTATTAGAAATACAAAGATAAGCTCTTAAAACCAATATGTCTTGGAGAGGTATATTGTGTTATACTATCACTGTGTAAGTGAAGGAATGTAGTATAACAATGGTAAAAATATTGATCGTAGAAGATGACAATGATATTAATAATATGATTCATGATCTATTAAGATTAAATTGTATCGAAAGTGTTAGTGCTTATTCTGGGACAGAGGCATTACTTTTATTAGATGAACATGTAGATTTAGTACTTTTGGATTTGATGTTACCGGGTCTTAGTGGTCAGGAAGTAATTAAGGAAATCAAAAAGAAGAAAGATTTACCGGTGATTATTTTAACTGCAATCGATAAAATGGATACAAAACTTGACCTATTTACTTTGGGAGCTGATGACTATTTGATCAAACCATTTGATAATAATGAACTTTTAGCAAGAGTAAAGATACAATTAAAGCATCGGCAAGTAGCTTTTTCATCAGCTCTAATTACTTATAAAGATATTATTCTTGATGAAAATAGTTATAAAGTGACTTGTAATGAGATAAAAATAAATTTATCTAAAATTGAGTTTAAACTATTAAAAATATTATTAGAAAGTCCAACTCGTGTTTTTACAAAAGATATTTTATTTAAAATGGTTTGGGACCACGAAGATTCAGGTGATGATAATACGCTAAATGTTCATATTAGTAAGATTCGTAGTAAGTTAAAACAAGCTAATCCAAATCAAGAGTATATAGAAACAGTCTGGGGAATTGGTTATAAAATAAAAGGATAACGGAATTAAGACTTATTTAAGAATTGATTAAGAGTTATTTAACTCTTTTTTTATACAGTAAAAGGGTAGGAGGGATAGTAAAAATAGGATGGGATGTATGATTGAAAGTCCAGCGTTTTATCCTAATTTATCAGCATATGATAATTTAAAGTATTACTGTATTTTAAAAGGAATTATTGATCGTCACAAGATTGAGGAAGTACTAGAAAAGGTTAAATTAAATAATACTGGTAAAAAGAAATTTAAACAGTTTTCATTAGGAATGAAGCAGCGTTTAGGAATTGCTTTGGCAATTTTAAATAATCTTGATTTTATAATTTTAGATGAACCAATCAATGGTTTAGATCCATTAGGAATTAGTGAGATTAGAGAAACGTTATTGCAATTACAACAAGAAAATATAACGATTTTGATTTCTAGTCATATTTTATCAGAACTGTATTTAGTAGCAAATAAGTTTGGAATTCTTGAAGGTGGTAAGATCGTTAAAGAATTATCAAAAGAACAGTTAGATAATGAGTGTAGTCATTGTTTATTACTTAAGGTAAATGATATAAAAAAAGCTAGTGTCTTATTAGAAGAAGAACTAAAGACAGCTAATTACAAAGTCTTAAATGATCAAGAAATTCGTCTATATGATTATTTAGATGCACAACACATTGTTAGTAAGGCAATAGTTGAAAAGGGAATTGAACTTTATGCAATTAGTGAAATTGGAGTATCGTTAGAAGAGTATTTTAAAAATATTATTAGGGATGGTGAATAGAATGTTGAATATCATTAAAGCTGATTTATTTAGGATTTTTAAAGGAAAAGGAATTTATGTTTGTCTTCTAGCAATCATCGCACTGTGCAGTGTTTCAATTTATTTAAGATCGCCAGGTCATATTGGAATAAGTGGCGGGTTAACGAGTAATTCAGAAGTAACTAAAGAAGATGATTTAGCAACTCCAGAAGATGTAAGAAAGGTAGCTGGTGAGAGTAATGAGCTATTAGATGAAGGGATGATGAAAGTTAATGGGAATCTGTACTATGTACTGATTTTTGTAGTCTTTGCAGTTATTTGTGTTGATTTAGCTAATCATACTGCTAAAAATGTTATCTCTACAGATGTTTCACGGACGACATACTATTTCGCTAAGCTCCTTTTGACATGGGGATTAGGGATAGCAATAATAGCAATCAGTACTTATTTAGGTTATTTTGGTAATATTATCTTTAATGCACCGAGTCATTATTCTAGCTTTTTAGATATAACAATAATTATGCTGCGACAGTTGCCGATCTTTTGTGGTATAATGAGCGTACTAGTGATGATTGCCGCAATAACACAAAAAACATCACGATATAATGCAATCGCAATCGTGTTAGTTATGGTATCACAGATGCTATTAATGACAATTATTACTGTTTTTAATATTGATGGTAGTATAATCATGCAATTTGAGTTTGAAACAATTCTTCGGGACATGGCAGTTATTGGACAGATAGAAATAAAGACATTGTTAACAGGAATTTTAACAGGAATTGGATTGATCATCGCTTCAAGTATGATAGGAGTAACGTATTTTAAACGATGCAATATTAAATAATCAGGAGGTAGCTGAATGTTAGTAATAGTGATAATTTTGATCATTTTACTGCTTATTGCTACCTGTTATATTTTTAATTTAAAAAAAGTATTAGAAAAGCGGCTAATGATATTAATAAAATAAGAGGGCTTGATACTAATGCTTTGATTACAACAACTAACGGGAATCTTGAACTTAGAGAGTTATTACAAGAAGTAAATGAAATGATGCTAACGTTTAGAAAATTAGAGATTGATATTGAAAAGAAAAATAATAGTTTGCAAAAAACAATTGTAAATATTTCTCATGATTTAAAAACGCCATTAACTTCGGCCTTGGGCTATGTCGAATTGTTGCAAAAATATGAGCTAAGTGGAGAAGAACAGCATAAATATGAATCAATTATTATTGATAAGTTAAAACGGCTATCGCAATTGATTGATGATTTTTTTACTTTTACTAAAATCATTTCCAATGAAGAAAAATTTGAATTAAAGTTATTAGATATTAATCGTATTTTTGAAGAAGAGTTAGTTTGTTATTATCAAGATTTTAATAGTCAAGGGCGGATGATCTATATTGAAGGTAATAAAAAAATAGAGATGCTTAGTAATGAACGGATCTTACGGAGAATTTTTGATAATTTAATTATTAATGCTTTGAAGCATAGCCGTGGAGATATTTATATTTCTATTAATACGGGAGCAGAAATTTGTTTTCAATTCAAAAATCGATTAGATGAGCCAATCATAGTTGAACAAATATTCGATGAGTTTTATACTTCTGATATTTCTCGTACAAAACAAAATACTGGCTTAGGATTAGCTATTGTTAAAGAATTTACTGAGATGTAACTGCTAAGATAAGTGAAAATAATTTAATAATCAGTTTGATTTGGAATAAAAAAACCACTTCTTAAATATTTTAAAAAGTGGTTTTAGTTTTTTATTTGATTAATTCTAAAGTTTGATCATCAAATTTTTCTTTTAAAGCAGTTTCCAATGCATTTAGATCTGATAATTCTTTACCATCACTGCCATATAAAGAAGCCCCATACCAATAATGTGACTTTTCATCTAAATAGGCAGAATCAACATCATCGACATAGATTGCGGCATAGTAAGTTTCAACATCTTGTTGGCCACTGAATGATGAGGTATATGTTTCGTCAATTTTATATATAGCAATAACACTGTCGTTATCATCATCTTCCCCTTTGGCAAACCAAAGAGAATTAAATTCATGATTATAAGTAAAAGAATAACCATCTTTATAGCGATTCTTTATGTTTTTGTCAGCTTCTTTTTTTAATTGAGTAATAACTTTTTCTGGTATTTTACTGCTATCTTTAAATTTTTCAATTAGACCTTTAACAGTAAAAGTTTTAGAATCATTAGTTACTTTGATTTTATTTGCTTTAGCCAATTCTTCTGAGTATTTAATCGTTACAGTTATTTTATCACCATTAGATAGATCTCCAGAAAAATCATAGTCAGTATAAGTGCTGCTAACAAAGTTAGATAAATCAGAATTATTTTTGTCATAATCGATATTGCTTTCAACATCTTTTATATAACCACTTCCGTCTTTCCCGGTAAATTCAACAGTAATATTTTTACCTAGATCAATACTAGTATAATTAAAGAATGTATCATATATTTTATAACCACCAAAGCAAACAATAAGAGCAGCAGCAACACCAATCGTTATTTTTCCGTTTTTTGTTTTAAAGAAGTCTTTGATTTTTTGTGTATTGATAGTTGCCGGTTTAGTTTCAGAAGCATTAGGTTCAACCGTGTTAGTTTCAGTTTCTCCGTTTTCTTGTGTTAACTCATTATCAGCTATCGTAGAATCGTCTTCGACAGTTGTAGAATCTTCATGAACAGGTTCTTGAGCTGGAACAGCAGTTACAACTGGTTCATCAAAATTAAAATGAAACCCATCAATATTAATAATTTTTTTAACAATTAATAATAAAACAATATTGATAATAAATACAAAAATTGATAAATACATAAAATATTTAAGGTTGCTTGCAGCGCTAGTTACGGAACTAAGTAATCGTGCTGAATCCATAGTCATAAGTGATGAATAATCACCACTAATTGCAACTCTAAGAATCTTACAAATAGCATTGATTCCGGACATTGATAATAGTAATAATATTGAGTTGATACATGAAACGATGAATTCCCCTAGCATCACGTATTCTTGCTTATTTTTTTTGAAAAAATAAACTCCACTAAGAATGGCGGTTACAATGGCCAATATAATAAATAGATAAAATATAATTTGAATAATTGTAACCATTGATCCAATCGTTCCAGCTAATTCATTAATATCATTGATATTAACATTAGATGATGTTGTTGGACCGAATTTTGAGATTAAATACAATAATGTAACTATCCCTGACAAAACTGTCGATAAAATAAAAACAGTTTTCTTTTTAGCATATTTCATTAAAATATCCATAATAATTCCCTCCTATACTAATATATTATCAAAAAAGATAACATATTACTAAAGATTTTGTAAATAAATAGGGAATCATGGGAATTGATAAAAAATACTATGTTATAATGATAAAAGAAGGAATAAATGAATCATAACAAAGTCATATGGAGGTGGATGAAATGAAATTTTATCAGTATATGTATTATAGTTTTTTGGGGTTGACTTTATTTTTATCACATTTATTATGTATTGTTGTGGCATATCAATATTGTTTGATTGAACATCATAAAACGACTAGTTTTCCACCGTACGTTGCCTTTTTTTCAGCGATTCCATTTTTAATAGGAATTATTGTTTGTTTAATAATAGCAATTAAATTTAAACAACATTATCAAGAAAATAAAAATAACTTATAAAAAAATCAGATGGTTCACTATAATCAACCATCTGATTTTTTTATTTAGTTGTTGAACCAAAACCGCCATTACGTTCATCAGTCGTATTGTCATCTTCAACAATACCGTATTGTAGGAAGATTCCTTGTCCAAAACCTTGGCCAGCTTTTAATTCAACTGTTTTATCTTCATTACTGTCATTAGTTATTTTAATAAAAATATGACCTTCGTTGTCACTATTGAAATAATCACTATCAATGATTCCAACTGTATTGTTTAATTGTAAACGATATTTAAAACCAAGTCCGCTTCTTGGAAAGATAGCAAGAACCCACCCATCGTTGATAGAAACTCTAATTCCAGTAGGAATTTTAATTGTTTCATGAGGTTTTAAAATGAAATCGATAGGGGTATAAAAGTCATAACCCGCAGAACCGATAGTAGCGCGCTTAGGTAATTTAATTGAAGCATATATATCATTAATGGCTGCCTCATCATATTTAGGAAAACTGTCCTTGAAATCAATTATAAATTGTTCTTTAGATACTTTATGAAATTTTGCTATTGCCTGCATAATATCTCCTTTTAATTAAAATTATAGCAACATTATACACTAATTATTGCATTAAAGGAATTGTAATTGATACTGTGAAAGTACTTTCTTCATCAAGGACTGTAAAAGTACCATCGTGAATCTTGATCATTTGTTGGACACTTTTAAGACCGATTTGATTACTTTCAATATAGTTAGCACTATGTTTTTTTGTATTTTTAATCGTTAAGCCTAGATTTTCAATATCTTCATCGATCAATAAAGTGATATAAACGGGCTGTTTAATATCTGCGTATTTTAAGACATTGGAAAAAACATTATTAATAATTCGTTTGACTAAATTAATATTACCGCGAATAAAGTAATCAGAATGCTTAATGTTTTTGATTACTTCAAAACCATTTTCTTCTAAGACACCAATATTTTCTAAAATATATTCGTAAATTACGCCGAGTGACATCTTAGATAATTCAGTATCTTGATCTTTACTAAAGACGAGAAAGTATTCAAACATTTTATTTGCTAGTTCATTAATTTGATTTACTTTATCAATTGAATTTTTCAAATATAAATTATATTGATCTTCATTTTTAAATTTCTTTAGTCTAATAATATCTAAATATCCCATTAAAGAAGTTAAAGGAGTTCGCAAATCATGAGAAAGTGCTGTAACTAATTCATAATTAGCTTTGCGATTAGCTTCTTCAGTAGCAAAGTTGTCTTTTAAGGTTAGGCGAAGATTATCAATTTGATTAGATAATTCTGCAATTTCATCATTACTATTAATTTTGATTGTATGGTCTAAATCACCTTGTGACATAATTGTAACTTCATTTTTTAATGTTGTCATATAATTTACTTTACGTCGAATAAATAAAAAGGTTGGAAGTAAAAAGGTAAATAAGGCAATGACAATTGAGGCAACGATGTAAGGAACGACTAATTTAGCTAAAGCATATGAGTAAACATACATTTCAATGGTTCCATCTTTTAACTCAATTTCTGTACTATAATCGTCACCGTTATAAATTGCTTCAGTATCATATACTGTTGAACCGATGATAAAATTGTCAAGCATGGTAGCAAAAGAACCAGTGATGGCAAGGTTATCAGCCTTATTATATAGATTGACACTATAAATATCGCTAGTACCTAAGATCTTATCTAGAGTATCGACATCAGTAATTGATACATTTTGATCAATAATTTGATTTTCAATATTATTTGCATAAGCTTCAGTATTTTCAGAGATGACCCCTAAGTTTTGGGTAAATTCAAAGAAACTTTCTTTACCGGCATAAAGTAGACAAAAAGTTGCCACCCCTAAGGTTCCACAAATAATGATAATGGCACTAATTTGAATACTTAATTTATTAAAGAAATTTTTAATCACAACGATAACCCTTACCCCAAATTGTTTTAATTATTTTTGGATTTTGAGGATCACTCTCTATTTTTTTACGAAGATTTCGAATATGAACCATAATTGTGTTATTAGCACTATAATAATAAGGTTCATTCCAAATACTCTCATACAATGTTTGCGTTGAAAAAATTCTTTTACGATTACTTAATAAAAGATAAAGAATTTGGTATTCTAAGTAAGTTAATTCAATTTGTTCTCCGTTTAGATACACTGCTTCACTATTAGGATTAATAGTAATATTATTGTAAACAATGTTGTCATCATTATTTTCTTCTTTTTCCATTTTCCCTTGATAAACATAATATCGACGCAACAATGCCTTCACTCTTGTCGTTAATTCATTATAAGAGAATGGTTTTGATAAATAATCATCCCCACCACTAGAAAAACCAAGTGTTTTGTCACTTTCTTGACCTTTTGCTGTTAAAAATAAGATTGGGGCGTTAGATTTTTTTCTAATTTCAACACAGGCTTGGTAACCATTGATTATAGGCATCATAATATCGAGAATATATAAATCGATATCATCACTAACCATATCAATTGCTTCTTGGCCATCTTTAGCCTCAATCACATCATAACCTTCACTTGAGAGCAAAACATTTAATACTTCTCTAATTTCAGGATTGTCATCGACAATTAAAATTTTATTGTTCGTCATATATTCACCAACTTTCGTATTTATTATACATCATAATGGAAATTAAGAAGATAGTAAAATGAAAATTAAGAAATATTTAGATGTTCTTTAGGTGATTCTTAAGGAATATATACGATAATGTGAGCAGGAGAATGATAGTAATGAAAAAAAAGCAGTTTTACCCAATTATATTTTTAACATGTTTAACCTTAGTGATGATCATAGTCATCACGCCTTCTTCTAGTATCTTTGGAGCTAATACTGATTGGCTATCGCAACATGTCAATCTAGCTGATTATATTCGGAAGACGATGTTAGAGACAAAATCATTTTTCCCCGATTTTGCATTTAATATCGGCGGTGGTCAAAATATTTATAATATATCTTATTATGGATTGTTTCGACCTGACGTATTAATTGGCTGTCTTATTCCTGGAATAGCAATGAAAGATATTATAATTACCTATATGATAATAAATTTAGTTTTAAGTGTTAACCTGACCTATATATGGTTGAAACGCAAACAGTTTAGCACAACGCTATGTATAGTTGGAGCTGTATTATTATTATCTTCTTCTGTATTATTCCAAAGTCACCGCCAAATCATGTTTGTTGATTATATGCCTGGAGTGCTTTTGGCATTGATCGCGGTAGATACATATATTAAAAATCAAAAGCAAGGGTTATTAATTGGAGCAGTGGTTCTAATAATTGCAAATAGTTATTTTTTTGCAATTTCAGCTTTACTAACAATTTTTACATATTATTGTTTTGAAATGTATCGATTGAAAAACCTAATTACTTTTAAAAAGTTATGTTTATTTATTCAGCCGTTATTGATCGGAGTGCTTATTTGTGGAATTCTTTTAATTCCAACTGCCTATGTTATGCTGGAAAACCATCAAAGTAGTGGCGGCTCACTTGATTTGATGTCGTTAGTAGTGCCACGAGGTGATTTTAAAGCCCTATTGTATAATGCTTATGGTTGTGGATTAGGCTTTGTTGCATGGGCAGGTTTAGTTCTAAGCTTAAAATTAAAAGAAACGAGAAAATTATCGATCTGGCTATTATTGTTATTATTTATCCCGATCTTTAGTTTTGTCTTAAATGGTTTTTTATATCCTCGGGCCAAGATTTTGCTTCCTTTTACACCATTGATTATTTATGTAGTAATTCAAACAATCAATGAGTATAAACAATCACAAATTAAATTGGATTTAAAATTAATTGTGCTACTTATTTTACCAATTGTCTTATTTTATAAAGAGCCATTAGTTATTTTAGATATTATAATTTGTTTGGTTGGGATATTATTGTATCTAAGAATAACTGAACGAACTTTATATTTATTGTTGGTAATGCCTTTAATAATTAGCTATGTTAATAATCAAAAAGAGAGTTTTGTTACAAAAGACACTTATCAACAAGTTTCGAATTTAAAAAATATTAAAGTAGAAAAAGATGGTCGATATGATATTTTTAAACAGTCATTGAACACTGTCAATCAAGTTAGTAATAACGAGCTTAGAAGTTCAATCTATAGTTCCGTTAGTAATAGTCTCTATAATCATTTTTATTACGATATTATTAAAAATCCTATTAGTATTAAAAATCGTGTCGCTTGTCTATCAAATTCAAATATTTTCTTTCAAGGAATGATGGGAGTGAAGACGCTCTATAGTGAAAATGTAGTACCGATGGGATATCAAGCAATTGGTAATAATCTATATCAAAATGATAAAGTATTGCCGCTTGTTTATGCAACTAGTAATAGCTATGATGTTGTGCAGTTTGATCGTCTAGATTACCCACAAACATTAGACACTATTTATAATAATGTGGTTGTTGCAGGCGGTCAGAGTAATTATCAAAGTAAGGCAGCTACGGTTGCACTAGAAACAGTTGTAAAAGAAAAAAGCGATAATTTACAAATAACTAAATTAAATGATGGCTATCGTATTAACACTAAAAAGACGGGTAAATTAGAATTAGGGATCAATCAAGATTTAACTAATAAGATTTTAATTGTGGAATTTGATTTAGCTAAAGTTAAATTAATTAAGCGTAAAGATACGAGTATTACGATTAATGGGGTAAAAAATAAGTTATCTAGTTCAAGTGCTGCTTATCCAAATCATAATACGCATTTTACATATGTTTTAAGTCAAAATGAATTGCTTGACCAACTTAGTATTAGTTTCAGTAATGGACGTTATGATTTAAAGAATATAAAAGTTTCTACGATTGACTATGATGTAATCAAAAACCGTAATCAAGAAATTGATGCATTAGTTGGCTCGTATAATCAAGATGGCAATCTTGTAGAAGGAACAATCAATGTTAGTAATGATGGCTATTTAGTTACTTCATTACCGTATCAAAATGGCTATACGGTATTAATTGATGGCAAAGAAGTTGCTAAGGAGTGTGTAAATAAAGCATTTTTAGGAGCAAAGATTTCTAAAGGACAACACCAGATTAGAATTATATTTAAAGCTCCAATGAAAAATGTTGGTTATGTTTGTAGTGGTGTGGGTTTTATATGGTTAGTATTTCAAGGGAGAAGGAAAAAGAATGAAAAAGGATTTGAAAGAATTAATTAGTTATGTATTTGTAGGTGGATGCACAACGCTAATTAACTTTGTAATTTATTGGTTTGTGATTACAATGATGGATCAGGGCTGGCTTTTTGCAAATGTAATCTCTTGGGTTGGTGCTGTTATCTTCGCTTTTTGGGCTAATAAACATTTTGTTTTTAAAAGTGCTAATGAAACTGGAAAAGAAGCTTATCAATTCTTTATTTTAAGATTAGGGACATTATTAGTTGAAAGCGGATTATTATTTATTTTTATTCAGTTATTATCTGCAAATGAGATGTTATCAAAAGTAGTAGTTAGTGTAATTACAGTAGTTTCAAATTATGGGCTATGCAAGTTTAAGATTTTTGCTGCCAAAGGAGGACATGAATATGGACAAAATTAGTGTAATCGTACCTTGTTATAATGAAGAGGAAGTACTTCCATTATTCCATAAGGAAGTGACTAAAGAACTTGAAACGATTGAAAATATTGATTATGAAATCTTATTTATTGATGATGGTAGTCATGATCATACAATTGATTTATTAAAGATGATCTGTGCTAAAGATCACCATTGTGACTATTATTCATTTTCTCGCAACTTTGGAAAAGAAGCAGCGATGTTCGCTGGCTTGGAAAAATCAACCGGTGATTATTGTGTAATCATGGATGCAGATCTTCAACATCCCCCAAAATTGCTGGCACCGATGTATCAGGCAGTAAGTCAAGAAGGTTACGATTGTTGTGCGGGAAAAAGAATGGATCGTGAGGGTGAAGGTAGATTAAGAAATTTCTTAAGTAAGTCATTTTATAAGGTGATGCAAAAATTATCAAAATTGGATATGAGTGATGGCGCAGGAGATTTTAGAATGATGAGTCGTCTTATGGTTGATTCAATTTTAGAAATTAGAGAGTATAATCGTTATATGAAAGGTTTATTTTCATATGTTGGTTTTGAGACAAAGTGGTTACCATTTAATAATGTAGAAAGGGCTGCTGGTTCTACTAAATGGAATTTTAAAAGCTTATTTTCTTATGCTTTAGAAGGAATTTTCTCATTTTCTACTGCTCCACTAAAGATAGCAGGAATATTTGGTGTTATCCTATTTGTTGGTTCAATTATTTTATCGTTATATACAGCGATTTCAACATTGATGTTTGGAAATAGCGTAGGTGGATATACTACGATTGTCTGTTTAATTTTATTTTTAAGTGGAACACAAATGTTATTAATTGCAATATTAGGAGAATATGTGTCTAAAGATTATATGGAAAATAAAGCTCGACCAATTTATATTGTTAAAGATACAAACCGCAGAAAACGGTATAATTAGAGTGTGATTTGGCACTCTTTTTGACTTAAGAGATAAAAAAAACTATAATAAATACATTAGAAAAGATATCTTATAGTTTAGAAATTGGAACAAGGCATCTTATTGAGGAGAAAGAAATGAAGAAATTTGGAAATGTAGTATTAACAATTGTCATGTTATGTTTGATTATGCTCCTATGTGTTAATCTATCAATTAAGACAATGTCAACTAAAGCAATTACAAATGCTGTCGTTGTTCAAGAGGCAAGTAACGGGATTGAAGAAGTACTTAATCAAGCATTTCCTGATGTAAGTAATGAAAATATCAAGAAAGTTGAGGAAGCAGTAAAAAATAATAGTGCTTTAAATGATGTGACGAGCGATTTATTAGATCAAATTACAGCAGCTGTAGCAAATGGTAGTGATGTTGATACTGCTGCGATTGCTGCACAATTATCTAAAGCTGTTGATGAAAATATTCCTGCAATCGAAGAAGCAATTGGTAAAAAAATCACTACAGAGCAGCGTGAACAAATTCAAAGTAAGATTACTGATGAAAATGGTGCCTTACAAAATAAAATTGTAAGTACCGTTGAAAAGGTCCAAAAAACAACACCAGGAACACAAAAATTTATTAAAACTTATAAAACTTTAAGTGATACTCCAACGAGAATTATTTGTGTGGTGGGAATTATTTTAACAGCAGTTTTACTTGGTTTGATTAATAAATCATTTTATAAATGGACTTTATTTAGTGGAATCGCTGCTGTTATTTCAGGTATTGTAGTTGGTTTATTTATGCCATTAGTTGTTAGTGCAATGGAGTTTACTATTGGAAATCGTCTATTAGGAATGAGCATTGATATTCCGGTAGGGAGTTTACGTTTAGATGGTGCTATTTGTGCTGGTGCTGGAATTATCTTGATTGTTGCATATATCATTTTAAATAAGAAATATGCTACATTTGAACGTCATTATTATTAAGATATAGATTAGGAATTCAGGGGAAGGTAGCAGTATCTTCTCTTTTTTATGTAATTTATTTTGGTTTGATATTAAGATATAACTATTAGAACTGGTAGTTATTCTTATAATGATGAAATAAATTTCTCATAATTTTTATGTAAATAGGGCAATATATTAAAAGAAAAATTCGTTTTAATAGAAAACGATTTTTTTATATCCAAATAGTTTTTACAATGGAGTCAAGGAGGAAAAGAAAATGATTAGAATTATGTTAGCATGTGCTGGAGGGATGTCTACCAGCTTATTAATGAACAAGATGAAAGAGGAAGCCGATAATAGAGGACTGGAAGTCAGTGTTGAAGCGATTGGTGAAAAAACATTGGAACAGCATTTAGGCGAATTTGATGTATTACTGTTAGGACCGCAAGTTCGTTATGTTATTCCTAATGTTAAGAAAATATTAGCAGGGAAGATTCCGTTTGATGTTATTGATATGCGTGATTACGGATTGATGAATGGAGAGAAAGTATTAGCTGCAGCGCTTAAAATGTACGATGATTTTTATAATAAATAGGGGTGAATGAGATGAAAATATTGTTAGTATGTAATGCTGGTATGTCAACGAGTATACTTGTTCGAGAGATGGAAAAAGCGGCAAAAGAACAACAGCTTGAATTAGAAGTCACAGCAATGGGGTTTACGCAGGCGGAAAAAGTTTTATTAGATTGGGATATTGTTATGTTGGGGCCACAAGTTAGGCATCAGTTAACAGGTCTGCAAAAAGCCGCTGAGGGTAAAGTTCCCGTAGAAGTAATTAATATGCGTGATTATGGAATGATGAATGGTGCCAATGTGCTAAAACGAGCGCTTGAAATCATTAACGAATAGCTTGTCTCTAGGAGATAATTTTATGGATGAATTTTTAAGCGAGCTTTATGTAGAGTATTTTAAAAAATGGATCTTACTACAAACTAGTAAGGATTATAAATTGTATTTCAATGATAATGATTCCAATATTATACTTATTGAAGCTGAAAATAGTTTAAGTCGTGTAACCTTTAATCGTTTTAATATTATTGAGCTTTGTGTCATGAATAATAATGACAATAAATTAGAATTTTATATTCATTTTCAAATGCAAAATTTAGGACACGCTAAAAGACTTTTTGAAGAGATGATAGAATGTATTTATAACACGATCAAACAACCTGTTTTAAAAATTTTATTATCATGCTCTAGCGGTTTGACGACTAGTTATTTTGCTGAAAAACTTAGCCAAACGGCAGAATTATTAGAATTGAATTATCAATTTCAAGCAGTTGGCTGGGAAAAGGTCTTGGCAGCAGCATTGGATTTTGATGTTCTGCTCTTAGCTCCACAAATATCTTACCAATGTGCAAGGATACAAAAAATACTACCTAATAAATTAGTTTTAAAAATTCCAACGCTAATATTTGCAAGCTATGATTGTTTAAAATTATTTGAGTTTATCAAAGAATCACTATTATTAGATAAGGTAAATAACAATAAAACAATAATAAAATTATCACCGTAAATTATTAATAAAAACACTAATAATCTTACCTTATATTTATTAGTATATCAGGATAATAATAAGAATTTTATTGATTACCATCTATATGGGAAAGAGTTATTGATGATTTATGAAAAGCGGATTATTAAGGATAGTATTATAATTCAAGGTATTTATGATGTTTTAAATATAGTACTGTTACATTTTTTAGAAATTGATTGTATAGCGATTTCTATATTTGGAGTGTTTGATAATGGCTATGTCTATTCATCCTTTATTGAGGGGGATAAGTGGTATAAACTTTAAACAAATTTTAAAATGCAAATACAATAAACATATTGTAAAATATTAATCATTAGTATTTTTATTTTAGCTACAGGGTTTAAATGTGGGAATAGGGACAGTTATTAACAGGTTGTAATAACTTTGCTGGTGAAGTAAAATTTTTATCATTACCACTTGCTGAACGTGTACATTTGAGTCGTATTCCTGAAGGAACACAAAAAACGCTTAGCTTTATTGATACAAGCTATCATGAGTATTCTTTCATCACCAGTAATTGTAATTTATAATGATTTGTTGCTTAATTATGAACTATTAAAAACAGGTAATAAAATCGTTTGGTCAAGAGCTACAGTACCTTAATTTTAAAATCATTAAAGTTGAACAAACTTAAGAATATGTTTTATTAGAATTATTAGCTTTAAGAATTAAAAATAGTGATAATAAAAGAAACTAAGTATTAAATTTAGTTTTTTAGCATCATATTAAAACATAAATAATACTGTTTTTTGGTATTGTTTATTGTAAAATAAAAGTGGTGAATAAAGATGAATATATTAATGAAATTAAAGAATAGTAAAGTTCTATCGAATAATGAAAAAATCATTGCAGACTATATTTTAGAGCATCCAGATCGTATTTTAAAAATGACTGCAAAAGATTTAAGCACAGTTTGTTATGTCTCAACAGCAACGATTTATCGCTTATGTGATAAGCTTGAATTATCAGGGTTTGCTGATCTGAAGCTAAAAATCACTAGTTCTTTAGAAGAGTATTTAAAAAGTACAGAGAATTTTGACTTTAATTTTCCTGTTAAGCAATTTCAGACACATTATGAAATTATTCATAAGCTAAAAGAAGATTATGAACAAACCTTAAGTTCTACTGCTAACTTATTTAGTTTAGACCAGCTTAAGCGAGTCGTTTCAACAATGAAAAAGGCTCAAGTCATTGATGTATATACATCAGCTGGAAATATTTACTTTGCACAAAACTTTCAATTTCAAATGCAGGAAATTGGTGTGAGTATAAATGTGCCGATTGATGAATATCAACAACGACTTCAGGCTGCTTCTAGTGATAACTCACATCTAGCGATTATTGTTTCATATAGCGGTAGAGGAATTATTTCAGATATCTTATTTAGAATCTTGAAGGAACGGAAAACACCAATTATTTTAATTTCCTCATATAATTATCCTATAAAAGAAGTGAAACCAGATCATCACCTATATATTAGCTCTGGTGAAAATCATTATAAAAAAATTTCATCTTTTTCAACTAGATTATCAATTTTATATATTTTTGATATTTTATATACCTGTTACTTTGAATTAAATTATGAAGAGAATCTTGAACGAAAGTTAGATTACTATCGTTTGATTGATAAAACAAATATTAGATAAAAAACTGGATCAATGCCACTCATCGTAGCTGATCCAGTTTTCATATGGGAACATATGTCCTAAGTTATGGCAGACTTTCTTTTGAGAGGAGTAACAATCTGCTAATTCTAATTTTTGTTTGGTAAGATCATCATCAAAGGTTGGTTTCATTGGCAAGATAGGGTTAGTTTTTCGATAATAAAGACCAAAATATTTTAAATTATTAGTAATTGCTAGATCTTTAGCAATACTTGTAACAATTGCACTTGTCATCTTGTGATGCTGATGGCCGTATTCACCTTTAGGATTGTGAGTAACAACGAGATTAAAATGTTGTTTCGATAAAAGATAATTTAAATCGTCTTCAATTTTTTGATATGATGATTTCCAATTATCCCGCTTACCATTTGTCTTATCAGGATAATTTAAAATAAGTCCGGTATTCTGTGTTTTTTTCATCACCTCTTTAAATTCTTTAGAACGTATTTCGTTATCACCATTAGTTAGGCAGACAACCAAGTATTTATCTTTTAGTAAATGCATTCCACCCCAAATAGTTTCATCATCAGGATGAGCTACGATCATAACATTTTGATAATCACTTAATTGGACTTGATCAAAAATATCTTGATGTTCGATTTTATTTACTTTTGCGTTTGCGTTAGTACATCCTGTTAGGAGGACTAAACAGATTATTAGTAGTTTCTTCATACTTGAATTGTACCACTTTATTCAATTAATAAAATTAAACCTTTCTTAATATTGCTTAAGAGAAACTAAATAAATAAAAAGTTTGACAGTTAAGGGCAAACTTGGTAAAATTTTCTTGCTTACCGGAGGGTATAAGAAATTATGCTGGATAAGGTAGTGGGTCAAACCACTATTTTATCCAGCTTTTTTTAGGAGGAAAATATGAATGATGAATTATTAAATGGAAGTGTTTTTAAAAGTTTGATGCTCTTTGCAATTCCCTTCATGTTATCAAACTTATTACAAGTATTATACGGAGCTGCTGATTTATTTGTGGTGGGGCATTTCGCTACAACAAGTGATGTTTCAGCAGTTTCTATCGGTAGTCAAACAATGGCGATGCTAACTAACCTGATCCTTGGGTTTACAACAGGGATCACAGTATTATTAGGACAATTTTTTGGAGCTAAAAAGGAAAAAGAATTAGCTGCAACAGTGGGTTCTTCAGTTGTGTTGTTTACTATGATTGCTGTGACTATTTCAATTATATTATTTTTGACTAATCATCAGATTGTAGGATTAATGCATACACCTAACGATGCAATCAGTGCAACTAGAAGTTATTTATATATTTGTAGTTTAGGAACTGTTTTTATTGTAGGATATAATGCAGTTAGTGCTATTTTAAGAGGTTTAGGTGATAGTAAGACACCTCTTTTATTTGTTGCAATTGCGTGTGTAATAAATGTTATTGTAGATTTTATTTTGGTAGATGGTTATCAAATGGGAGCAGCAGGAGCTGCTATTGCAACGGTATTAGCACAAGCAGGAGCTTTTATTTTTTCATTGATCTATCTAAAATATAAAGGATTAGGTTTTAAGTTTAATCGCCAAGATATTAGTTTTAATCTTCCGATGATTGCGAAAATCACAAAAGTTGGGTTACCAATCGGCTTGCAAAGTGCTTTAGTTGGTATTTCTTTTTTGTTGATTACGGTAATCGTCAATGGTATGGGGTTAGTTGCTAGTGCTTCTGTTGGAGTTGTTGAAAAATTGATTGAATTTTTAATGTTACCAGCAATTGCCTTAGGTAATGCTGTTGCAACGATGACAGCTCAAAATTTTGGGGCCGAGCAGTATTCACGAGCGTATAAATCAATGCGTTATGGGATTGCTTTTTGTCTTTCGATTTCATTGATTGTGACAATTGTTTGTCAATTTGATGGAAGTATTTTCACACGAATTTTTTCTAGTGACCAGGCAGTAATTAAAAATGCGGCTTTATATTTACAAACATATTCTTTTGATTGTTTATGTACAAGTTTTATCTTTTGTTATAATGGTTATTTAAATGGTGGTGGATATACTGTTTTTACGATGCTTCATAGTTTGCTGGCAACCTTTATTTTAAGAATTCCATTAACTTTAGTAATTAGTAAATTGAGCGGAATTACTTTATTTCATATGGGGATTGCATCACCTATTGCTTCTATGGCATCGATTATCATGTGTGTCATTTATATTCGTTATTTAAATAAGAAGTTATTATTTTAATTTTTTTGCTTATCTTTACAAAATATACTATATGAGGTGAGAGAAATGATAAAAAGAGATAGCTATTTAATTTATAGGAGAATGAAGTACAAAGGAAAATATAAGCGAACGGTATGTTATTACTTGTAGTTATCATTTTGAATTTTTTATAAGGAAATTATGAGGATTTTATGATCTCAATATAGTAATGGTCTGTTTTTTACAAATGTGTTAGATATATGAAAAAGCTAAGTTAGAATATTTGAATAAAATCATGAAAAAGATTGTCAACGACAATCTAAAATAATTAGGAAAATTATTAGATAGAATTAATTTCTTCATTTGAAATGACTTTTATATCAGCAGATTGATATATAATTAATCCAATAATGACGATAATACAACCAATCAATTTGTTAAGGGTGAAGACGTGATAGATATAATAGTCTAGTATCATTCCACTAAGTAATTGAGAGATAAAAGTAATTAGAGTTAGCTTGATTGGAGTAACTTTGGAAACGACGATGTTTAAAATTAGAACATTAAAGACACCAATTATTCCTCCAACTAACATTATTAGATCTATCTTTGTAAATGAAATGTTTTTGAATGCTGGTAACAGGGTAAAAAATAAGAGAATTGAACTAGTAAGCAAACCAGTAAAGTAATTAAAGAAAGTGCTTTGATAAGGACCGATTTTTTTTGCTAAATATCCATTTATGGAACGGCTTAAAACAATAGTCATACCGCTAGCTATTGCACATATTATTGCAATTATTTAACCATCACTCCAATTCCAATTGTGACAATTATTAAACTTAACCATTTAAGTGGTGTTAGTTTTCTTTTTAATGACCCTAGCCAGCCTTTAGATTCTAGGATGATAGAAATAATCATTTGACCCAGTAAGCCTAATGCTGTTAACAAAGCTGCACCAATATTATTGACAGCGATAATATTAAAAATTACAGTTAGTACACCAATTACTCCGCCGGTGTATAAAATAAAGGGTAAATGATGTTTAAAGGAAATTTCTTGCTTTTTTAAAAACATGATCAAGGTAAAAGTAATTAAACCAATCAAATGAATAATAACGGTTGCTAGATAAACACCACAGTGGGCAGATAGTTGATCATTAAAAATATTCATGGGCGATACGATTAAACCACATAAAAAAGATAATAATAAATACATAGTTAACACCTCCAAATTTATTATAAAGAAAAGATATTGCTTTTAAATACGACATATGTCATATTTAAGATGGTGATATATATGAAAAATCGAGAGTATTATATCAATTTGCTTAAAGTTGAGCAGATGATGAGTGATGATAATTATCAGTATCTTGAATTATGTGAGTTTTCTAAGGCTGAACATCTATTACATCAAGGGCAGACATTAGAATATTTATATATTCTTGTATCTGGAAGAATTAAAAGCTGTCGAACGACTGCGAATGGAACAACAGTTTTATCAGCTTTTTCTAATCCAATCACAGTTACTGGAGAAGTTGAATTTCTAAATCATCATGAAGTCACTAATGATGTTTACGCACTCAAAAATACAGTTTGTTTTAGAATATCAGTGGCGCAATATGAAGATATTTTATTACATGATTTAATATTTATGCGTTATTTAGCACGAACACTTTCAAATCGGCTATATCATGCTAATCATAATACTGCTATTTCAATTAATTATCCAGTTGAAAATCGTTTAGCTTCATATCTTATTTCGAGTGCTCAACAATTGATCATCAAGGATAATTTTGTTCAAGTAGCAGAAATGATCGGGTGCAGTTATCGTCAGTTACAGCGAGTCTTAAATGACTTTTGTCAGTGTGGGTATCTTTGTAAGGTTAAACGAGGCAATTACTTGATTACGGATGAAAGTGCATTAAAAGCATTAGGTCAGGATTTGTATTATATATAAAAACTAGGGTGGCTATGGCCATCCTAGTTATCGTCATGAAGAATAATTGTATTAAAAGCAAGCGTTGGGCCTACTGCAATTACACGTTGATTTGCAGAACCTTTCCAATGTAATTGAGGATCTAATTGGGTAATTTCAAAGCGCCCATCAACGATTACATCAATATTTTTGATAAAATCAATCGTTTTAATATCATCAAATTGGAAACCGGTATATAGCCAAATTGTTTTATCAGGATAACGTTCTTTAATTTCTTTAATCAATTGACCAACTTCATTAATTGAGGAAGGGTGGAGCGGATCACCACCACTGAAAGTAATTCCAGAAATGTAATCTTTATCAAGTTCTGTAAAGATTTCAGCTTTAGCTTCAGCATCAAAAGGAATACCGCTAGTGACATCCCATGTTTGAGGGTTGTGACATCCCGGACATCGATGGGTACATCCTGAAAGCCAAAGAACTACTCGGAGCCCTTCACCATTTAACATATCATCTTTTGTTATATTATGATAATTCATTACATTGATTTCCGATCTGCAATTTCTGCCATTTTTGCATCATTTAAACGCGTATCCCCTTTAACTCGTGAATATGATAAATAACCGTTCATCCGATCTATCTTTGTTAAGTTTTTACTTCCACATTTTGGGCAAACATCCATATTTAATTCTTCATGGCCACAATCATCGCAATAGGATAATGATAGATTTACACCTTCATAAAAGCCTAATCTCATTGCACGTTTAAGTAAGGTTTTAAAAGCTTGCATGTTGTAATCGATTGGATATTTGACATATTGAATCTTACCGCCATTACATAAGTCCCAAAAACGTTTTTCTTTATCTTGTTTTTCAATAGGACTAATTTCTTCAGAAACATGACAATGGAAAGAGTTGCTGACATAATCACGGTCACTAACGTTTTCAATTACACCATGTTTTTTTCGGAATTGTTGCACTTGAAGACCACAGAGGTTTTCTGCTGGGGTCCCATAAATAGCATATAAACGACCATCTTCCTCTTTGAATTTTTCAACCATTTGATTAATATGTTCCATTGTTTTTAAAGCAAATGAACCATCTTCAACTAATGATTTTTTATGTGCTAACTGTTCTAATTCATTTAAAGCAGTTATTCCAAAAGAAGCAGTAGCAGATTTTAAAATAGGTTTGATTTTATCATGTAGACCAAGATGCCCACCATAGAAGCCTCCTTCACAATAAGCAAGAGGATTAACAGAGGCTTTCATCTCACCAAGATAATCATATGTTCGTAAATGTAACTTTCTAATTAAGTTTAAATAATAATCTAATACATCAAAGAAAGGTTTACTTTCTTGTTTTGCTTTAGCATAAATAAGAGGCAAGTGGAGACTGATCGCTCCAATATTAAAGCGTCCTACAAATACGGGAGTATCATTTTCATCAGCAGGATGCATTCCTCCTCGACGATACCAAGGTGATAAAAAGGCCCGGCATCCCATTGGAGAGATGATTTCTCCATATTTTTTGTAGATTGAAGCTACATATCCTTCACCTGATAAGCTGAGCCAGTCAGGATACATTGTTTTGCTTGAACATAATACTGCTGCTTCAAATAATTCTTCAAGTTCTTTACCCTCGCCATGGAGTTCTTCATCATATAAGAAAACAATCTTAGGAAATAAAACCGGTTTTTTATTTCCTTTTTTTCCTTGTCCACGTCGACGAACATGAAGCATTTCAATTGAAGCCATTTTCGCAAATTTGCCAGTTCCTGTTCCTGTCGTCATTGTAATAAAAGGGTAGTCACCTCGGCTGGATGAAACTGAATTAAATTTATATTCCCATCCTTGGAACCCTTGTCTAAATTCATTTAAAACATCACCCTCAGCTACTTTTGAAGCAGTTTCTGGATCTAATCCTAAACTTAGATATTTTTCATAAAATAAATCAAAAGTCTTGATGGCATATGGTTCTAATAATAAATCAACGCTAGGAACAGTAAAACCACCATATTGTTGACTAGCTGCTGATAAAGTAATATCACCAATTACATCGAAAGCTACGTCTAGAGTTTTAGGTTCATTATACCAAAGATTTCCCATTTCAAATCCACCTTCAAGAACGCTTTTAACATCAAAAAGGCAGCAGTTCATTGTATCACGGCGGGCAGACATATCATGAATATAGATATAACCATCACGAATTGCTTGTAGTTCTTCAGTCGTAAGGAAGAATTTTTTATATAACTCTTTATTTAATTCATTAAAAATCAAACTTCGTTTGGTCGATACTAAAGCACTATCAGTATTACTGTTTTCTTTATCTCCAATATACATGATTGATTGTGATTTTTTATAGACCTCATCTAACATTGCCACGAAGTCTTGTTTGTAGTTCCGGTAATCACGATAGCTTTTTGCTACTTTAGGGTTGATTGCATCTAAAGCACCTTCAACAACATTGTGCATTTGAGAGATAGTAATTTCATTGCTATTGAAATCTTTAACTCGGGCTTCAACAAAATCACAAATTTGTGCTTCTTCACCTTCTTTGAATTTATATAAACAGCGTGTCGCAGATTTATTGATTGCTGTTACAACTTTTTGTATATTAAAAAGCTCTTTAGTATTATCTTTCTTGATTACGTACATTCTTTTGTCCTCCATAATAAGTTTCGTAAATTAGTATATTAGAGAATTATCGACTTGAAAAGTAAAATGCTCTATTAGTAGTAAACAAATATTTTTTGTTGATATTTTAGGAAAATAGCAATTATTTTTGTTAGATGATGATAGTATTAGATGTATCAAAATAGATAATTTACTAATTTTCTAAAATTGAAAAAAACTAGAGAAATTAATATAAATATCAGTTATAATTAATATTTGTGTGCATTGCCAATTGAATATTTTAATGAGGTGATGATGCGTATTATTTTTATAAAAAAGTTTTAGTGTTAACATAATAAAAGAGATTTTTAGGAGGGAACAGAATGAAAGTTATTAAAAGAGATGGGCAAAGCGTTGAGTTTGATGCTTCAAAAATTGAAAAAGCAATTTTAAAAGCAATGCAGTGCGGAAGCGGGATCGTTGATTCTAAATGTGCTCATGATATTGCTGTAGAGATAGAAAACTGGCATCAATTCAGTGATAATAATATTTCGATATATCGAATTGAGGGACAAGTTTTTGAAAAATTAATTGAAAAAGGACAAATCTTAACTGCTAAAGCATATGAAGGATATCGTAAAGTTCGGGAGTTTCAAAGAGAAACAAATACGATTGACAAAGAGATATATGGAATTGTAAACCAAACTAATAAAGAAGCAATGGAAGAAAATTCAAATAAAGATGCTACAGTTTTAGCAACTCAAAGAGATTTGATTGCTGGTGAATTTTCAAAAGATTATTGTCGGCGGCTATTATTACCACCTAAAATTGTTCAGGCACATGATGATGGAATCATTCATTTCCATGATATGGATTACTATATCCAAAAAATGCATAATTGCGATCTTGTCAATTTAAAGGATATGTTTGCTAAAGGAACAGTTATTAATGATAAGTTGATTGAAACACCTAAATCATTACAAACAGCTTGTACTGTGGCAACTCAAATCGTACAACAAGTAGCTAATGGTCAATATGGTGGACAAACTATCTCATTAGCTCATTTATCACCATATGTGCGTTTAAGTTATGAGAAGCACCAACGAAATGTTCGTAATGAAGGTCGTTTGATTGGAATTGACTATAGTGAAGAACAAATTATTAAGATTGCTAAATCACGCCTACAAGATGAAATTAAAGCCGGAATTCAAACGATTCAATATCAAATTAATACTTTCTCAACTACTAATGGACAAGCACCATTTTTATCAGTGTTTATGTATTTAAGAGAAGAACCTGAATATATTGAAGAAACAGCAATGCTAATTGAAGAAACATTAAAACAACGATTTATTGGAATGAAAAATCCTGTTGGGGCTTATGTGACACCAGCTTTCCCAAAACTTTTATATGTTCTTGATGATAATAATGTACCGCAAGATAGTAAGTATCGTTATTTAACGGATTTAGCAGTTAAATGTGTCTCAAAGAGAATGATGCCAGATTTTATTTCTGCTAAGATCATGCGTGAAAACTATGAGGGACAAGTATTCCCTTGCATGGGATGCCGTAGTTTCTTATCACCATGGAAAGATGAAAATGGTGAATACAAGTGGTATGGTCGTTTTAATCAAGGAGTAGTGACATTGAATCTTGCTGATGCTGGTCTGTCAGCTAATCATAAATTAGATAACTTTTGGAAAATCTTAGATGAACGTTTAGAATTATGTAAAGAGGCCTTGATGTTACGTCATGAAAGTTTAAAAGGAACACTAGCAGATGTTAGCCCGATTCATTGGCGTTATGGAGCTTTAGCTCGTTTAGAGTCAGGGGAACCAATTGATAAGCTTTTGGAAAATGGGTATTCAACGATTTCCTTAGGGTATATTGGTTTATATGAATGTGTTGTAGCTTTAATTGGTCAAACTCATACTTCTAAAGAAGGAAATGAGTTAGCAACAAAGATCATGGAACGTTTAAGAAGTGCTTGTGACAGCTGGAAAGAAGAAACAGGATTAGGTTTTGGTTTATATGGAACTCCAGCAGAATCAACTACATATACATTCGCTAGAGCATTAAAGAAACGTTTTGGAATTGTTGAAGGAATTACTGATAAGGATTATTTAACAAATTCATACCATGTTAATGTTAAAGAACATATTGATGCTTTTGATAAACTGCAAGTTGAAGCAAAATTCCAAAAAGTATCTTCTGGCGGAGCAATCAGTTATGTTGAAGTCACTAATATGTCAGAAAATTTAGATGCTTTATCAGCGTTGATTGACTATATGTATAACACAATTCAATATGCAGAGATTAATACAAAATCAGATTATTGTCAGGAATGCGGATTTGACGGCGAAATCTTACTAGATGAAAATCGGGAATGGTATTGTCCAAATTGTGGAAATCGTAATCATAAAACTTTAAATGTTTGTCGTCGTACTTGTGGTTATTTAGGTGATAATTTCTGGAATCAAGGTAGAACACAAGAAATTGCTGAACGTTTTGTTCACTTAGATAATCATCTTTATGGTGAGTAACGATGAGATATGCTCAAATTCGAAAAACGGATATTGCTAACGGAGAAGGAATTAGGGTATCTTTATATGTTCAAGGTTGTAAACGACATTGTCCAAACTGTTTTAATCCCGAAACTTGGGATTTTACTGGCGGGAATAAATTTGATTTAAAAACTGAAAATATTTTAATTAAATTAGTAAATCAGCCGCATATCGTAGGAATCACGATTCTTGGTGGTGAACCATTAGAGTTGGAAAATCGCCAGGATGTTTCCATTTTATTAAAACATCTTAAGGAACAATGTCCTAATAAGACAATCTGGTTATATTCTTCTTTCTTATATGAAGAAATCAAAGATTTTGATGTTGAGATTTTATCATATTTAGATGTTTTAATTGATGGACCGTTTGTTGAAGCATTGAAGGATCGTAAATTAAGATTCCGTGGATCCTCAAATCAACGATTAATAGATGTAAAAAAATCATTAGCTAATGATGAGGTTATTTTATATCAAGATAGCCGTTATTATAAAAATGATAAAGAGGTATGACCATATCATACCTTTTTTACATAAGTAATATTTTTAAGTGTTGAAGACATATCTACGAGATATTTAAATAGATGATTTCAAGAAAAAATGAAACTCAAATTTTTCTTTCTAGTAATTAGAATCAAGATATCTTATAATATAAGGAAAGGTTAAGGGATATTTTATGAGTAATATAAGGATTCAATTATTAAATGTAATCAATAGAGAATCATCAGATTCAATGAATTTTATTATCGCACAGTATATTTTAGAAAATCTTGATAGGCGAAAGGTAATTACTACTAAAGAATTAGCTGATAATTGTAATGTATCAAAGTCTTCAATTAGCCGCTTCTGTCGTAAAATCGGGTATGAGGATTTTATGGAGCTTCAATATGCGATTGCAACATATAACTCATTTATTGCAGAAAGATTTTCTCATATTGATGGTGTTACAACCAAAGATTATGTTGTGAACTATTTCGAACGTTCTAAAGAAATAATTAATTATTTAAATCAAAATATGGATACGGACACTCTCGAAGAGTTAGTTAAAGATATTCATGACTATAAGAGAGTAGTTTTAATGGGACATGTTCAATCTAGTTTTCCGGCTATTTCCCTTCAATATTATTTAACGATTTTACATAAATTCATTTATTCAACACAGGATCCAAATGAACAAAGAGAAATGCTGGAGACTTTAGATGATCAAAATCTGATTATTATTTTTAGTGCCGGGGGAAGATTTTTAGAAAGAGTGCTGGATCGTTTGAGTGTTATGGATAGAGAAAATGGTCCTAAAATATATATGATAACTGCAAATAAGTTAAAACATTTTCCTTTTGTTCATAAATATATTGAATTATCTGAAGAATTTAGTTATTCATCGTCCGTTATATTAGAGATGTATTCTAATCTTATTTCGCTTATTTATCATAAAAAATATACTGATAATTATTATTGATGATAAAGTAAGAGATTTAAGCAAGAGTAGTTAAATGTGTTTCATAAATAACAAAATCCAAGGCTTAAAAGCCTTGATTTTATTTTCCTGTTCATATGAGAATCAGTGGAATAGTCTAAGAAAATATAAGTCTTTTAAAAGAGAGTGAGGATATAATAGTATGACGATCAAGCGCTCAATAGCTAAGGACTTGATCAACATATTCTTATCTCTTTTTTAATAAATGACAAATAGTTATTAAAGGTAAGCTTTTGTTTCATGTTTTGAAACAGTGTGCCAGCTTGTGAAAAATCACAGATTAAGTGATTTTTTTTATTATACTAACAGTGTGATAAGACAGGTACAGGAGGACAAAATATGAATTATCCATTTAAAATGTATTGGGGAAGTGCCAGTGCAGACTTTCAATATGAAGGTGGATTTAATGAAGGAAAAAGAGGACTCATTACACATGACATTGTGACTGATGGTTCGTACACAACCCCTAGAAGGCTTACATACAGATTGCCGGATGGAACGTTAGGTTCAGTTGCATATAGAGAATCATTTCCAGAAGGTGCAGTAGGGTGTATTCACGATCATGTTTATTATCCTAGTCATAATGCGGTTGATTTTTATCATCACTATAAAGAGGATATTAAGTTATTAGCAGAAATGGGATTATCAATGATGAGATTTGGAATCTGCTGGACAAGAATTTATCCTACTGGTGAGGAAAAAACTCCGAATGAAGAAGGTTTACAGTTTTATGAAGATGTCATTGATGAATGTTTAAAATACAATATTGAACCAATGATTACAATTTGCCATGATGAGCTTCCTTTATATCTTGCTAATAAATATGATGGCTGGTCTAATCGAATAATGATTGATTTGTATGAAAAGTTATGTAATGCGTTATTTGAAAGGTTTAAAGGAAAAGTCAAATACTGGCTTACGTTTAATGAACTTAATGTACTTCAAGGATTCTCGCATCTGGGTACAAGAAATTCAGATGCTCAAACTACTTGGCAGGCAATTCATCATTTGTTTATCGCCAGTGCCAGGGCTAAAATTTTAGCAAAAAAAATTATGCCAAAAGCAATGTTAGGAGCAATGTATGCAACTAGTCCATCGTATCCTAAAACGTGTCATCCTGATGATCAACTTGCATGGATGAAACAAAGGAGAAGACTATTCTATTTTTCAGATGTAATGCTTAGAGGTTATTATCCAAGCTTTGCACGAAGTTTCTGGGATGAATATAAGGTGACTATAAGAATGGAAGAAAATGATGAAGAAATCTTAAAAGAAGGAACCTTAGACTTTTATTCATTTAGCTGTTATAGATCAACAACGATTGGGAAAGACGATAAATTAGGAATCATCGCATTACCATTCGGTGAAAATCCATATTTAAAATCTACACCCTGGGGATGGCCTATTGATCCAGTTAGTATACGATATGTGTTAAATGAAGTGTATGATCGTTATCAAAAACCAATTTTTATTGTCGAAAATGGTTTGGGCGAAGTCGATAAACCGGATGAAAATAATTTTGTAAACGATACATATAGAATCAATTATCTAAATGACCATTTCTTAGAAATAAAAAAGGCGGTAGAAATTGATAGGGTACCAGTTTTAGGATATACCATGTGGGGAGGCATCGATCTAGTATCACTAAGCACTGGTGAGATGAAAAAACGTTATGGCTGGGTCTATGTGGATATGGACGATAAAGGAAATGGCTCTAAAAAGAGATATCCCAAAGCATCATTTTACTGGATGAAAGAGTTTATTAAATCAAATGGAAATATTTTAAAAGAAAATAATCAGGGGGAATGATCATGACTTATACAGAATTAGGAAAACAAATCATTGCGTATGTAGGTGGTAAAGATAATGTAAAAAATATCATGCACTGTATGACTCGCTTACGCATGAATTTAAAAGATAATACTAAAGTAGAAATTGAAAAACTAGAGGCTTTAAAAGATGTATTAAAAGTGCAGTTTAAAAATGAACAATTACAGGTAGTAATTGGACCACAGGTAAGTGAAATTTATCAGACGATTGAAAAAGATTTCAATTTTTCTGAAGCAGATAATTTAGAAGAAAAAGAGAAACAAGGAATTGTCAAAAGCTTTTTAAATATATTATCAAGTGTATTTGTGCCAGTTATTCCTGCAATTGCTAGTGCTGGTATGTTGAAAGCAATCATTGCATTAATTAAAGCATTTGAGATTATTCCTCAAGATAATGGTGTCTTTATCGTATTTAATATGATGGCAGATGTTGCATTTTATTTCTTACCAATCTTGTTGGCAGCATCAGCATCAAAGATTTTTAATACGAATCGAATGATTTCAATTGTATTAGCAGCTACTCTCATTCATCCGACTTTTACAACTCTTGTTGCTGATACAGAAGCATCATTATCATTCTTTGGTTTACCAGTACCTTTGATTAATTATGCTAGTTCAGTTGTACCGGTAATTTTGTCAGTATGGATTTTATCTTATATATATCGTTATGTAGATAAAATAATGCCAAATGCACTAAAAGTAATTTTTACTCCAACAATTTCACTTTTAATTATGGTTCCATTAATGCTGGTTGTGTTAGGGCCTCTAGGTAACTATGTTGGTGTACTTATTTCATATTGTGTGGGAGGACTATTTACATTTAATCGCTTTATTGGGGGATTTATCTTATCATTCATTAGACCATTGTTAGTAATTACAGGTATGCATCAGGCATTTACCCCTGTTATTTTTCAAAATTTGGCAGAACGCGGAGGAGATTTCTTGCTTCCTACAATGATGATGTCTACAATGGGGCAATTTGGTGCAGTTGCCGCAATGATTTTTAAAACAAGAAATAAAGAAAAAAGAACAATTAGAACTTCTGCAAGTATATCAGCTGTCTTAGGAATCACAGAACCAGCTTTATATACAGTTCTTATCCACAATAGAAAAGCATTAATATCAGCTTGTTTAGGTGGAGCACTGGGTGGTGCATTTATTTCGATGACCGGTTTTGAACTGCCAGCATTTGCTTCTAGTAGTATTGTTAGTTTACCAATTTATTTACAGGTAAATGTTACAAATGTAATTATTGCTTTCTTGATTAGTATTATATCGTCTTTTGTTATTGCAATGCTTCTTGTGAAAACTGAAAAAGACGAGATTGTTGAAACAAATGGTATAATTTCTCCAATAGCAGGAAAATTAATTTCACTAAGTGATGTTAATGATGAAACTTTTTCAAAGGAAGTAATGGGAAAGGGGTTTGCAATTATTCCGGCAGAAGGAAAAGTTATTGCACCGTTTAATGGTACAGTAAACGCAGTATTTCCAACTAATCATGCAATCGGAATCACATCGGAATCAGGAGTAGAGCTTTTAATTCATGTAGGTATTGATACTGTGGAATTAGGGGGAAAGTATTTTGAAGCAATGGTAAAACAAGGCGCAAAAGTTAATAAAGGTGATGTCCTGCTAGCATTTGATTTAAATGAAATTAGTAAACATTACGATTCAACTACCTCAGTAATCTTTTTAAATAAACCGGATGCTCGCTTAAATTCGGATATTAATAAGGATGTTATGTTAGGCCAAACACTAAATATTGATTTTAACTAAAACTAAATAAACACATCTAGATAAAAAGCAGGTAAAGAGTTGTTCTGAACTGCTCCCTCCTAGGTGACAAGTCATTAATTTACTTGTCTACTTAGAAGGGAGCATATCATTCATCAGTTTACCTATTTTTTCTTTTATAATAATATAAATAAAATCACTTCATAAATATATAGGAAAAGTTTGGAAATGAGACTAAATCTATAGTATAAAAATTATAACTCATAATAATAAAGATTGTTTAAAAAGAAAATTTTGATATAATGCATAGAAGTAACTAAATATTAAGAGGTGCAAGATTGATAGGGCAATTAAAAATTGGTTAGAATAAATAAAAAATATGTTTAATTAGCGAACTGCTCAATTGCTTTATTTTATATCAATTAATCAAATAAATTTAGATTTATTAAGAGACAAAAGATAGATTAATGTACCTTATTAGTTAAATATGTGCTATACTGTTTTTGTTGAAAATTTTATTAGGGAGTAGAAAAATGATCGGTTATTATAGTTATACGGTTATTCTTACATATTTGTCATTGATATTTGCAATGGCAGGGATTCATTTATCTTTTAATGGGATGTATCAATGGGCATTTATTTGCTTAATTATGTGTGGTATTTGTGATACTTTTGATGGTATGGTAGCACGTAGTAAGAAAAATCGTACAGATGAAGAAAAGCGTTTTGGAATCCAGATAGATTCTTTATGTGATTTAGTGGCGTTTGGAGTTTTTCCGGCTATTTTAGGGTATAATGTTGGATTAAGTTCAATTGGATGGCTAGCAATAGAGATATTTTATGTTCTAGCTGCGGTTATTAGACTTGCATATTTTAATGTTAAAGAAGAGACAAGACAAAAAGAAACAACAGAAAAGAGAAAGTATTATCAAGGCTTGCCAGTGACAACATCATCATTTATTTTGCCGATGGCATATGCTTTGCGATATGTTATTTTTCAGTTGGATTATCTTTATGGTGCTTTGATGTTGATTACAGGGATTTTATTTATTGTTGATTTTAAAGTTCCTAAAGTACAGTCAAAAGGCTTAGCGGCTTTAGGGGTATTAGTTATTGTAGAGTTGATTCAAATCGTGGTGACAAAATGATAGTCGTTGATCGTTTAGGGAATGTTCAAACTAACGGTGAGGGCCAAAATAACTTATTAAAGAAACTTTATGGCACATTTCTTGGTAGATGTGCTTTAAAAATCCTTGTATGCAAGTTTGTTAGTGATTTAGGTGGCTGGTATATGAATTCTAGTTTATCAAAACGAAGAATTGCACCGTTTATTAAAGAAAATAAAATAGATATGTCGCAGTATGAACAAAGAGAGTTTAAGAGTTATAATGACTTTTTTACTCGTAAAATAGTTGATGGAAAACGCCCTTTTTTAGCTGATGATAATGTTTTGATTAGCCCAGCTGATTCTAAGTTATCATGTTATAAAATTGATCAAGATAGCCGTTTTATGATTAAAGATACAAGGTATTCATTGGGGGAATTATTAGAAGACGATGAGTTAGCTAAGGAATATATGAATGGTTATTGGATGATTTTTAGATTGACAGTAGATGATTATCATCGTTATAGTTTTATTGATGATGGGAAAATTATAGGAAATAAATATATTAAAGGTAGATTTCATACAGTTAATCCTATTGCTAATGATTATTATCCGATTTATAAGCAGAATAGTCGCAGCTATACGATAATTGAATCTAAAAATTTTGGTAAAATGATTCAAATGGAAGTTGGTGCGATGATGGTTGGTAGAATCGTTAACCATGATAAGAAACAATGTTTTAAAGGTGAAGAAAAAGGTTACTTTGAATTTGGCGGTTCAACAGTAATTATTTTATTAAAAGAAAATCAAGTTGTTATTGATAACGATATAATTGAAAATAGTATGAATGATAAAGAGACCGTAGTTAAACTAGGTGAAACTATTGGGAAGAAATATTAATGAGGGAGGCTAAATAATGACAAAGATAATTGCGATTACAAACCAAAAAGGTGGCGTTGGTAAGACTACGACGAGTATTAATTTAGCGGCCGCTCTAGCAAATGCTAAAAATCGGGTTCTTCTTGTGGACATGGATCCACAGGCTAACGCAACTCAAGGGATTGGAATTGACCGCGATCATATTGAATTATCAACATACAATATAATTGTTGAAGAGTGTAATATTAATGATGTTATCGTTCCTTCATATATTGCTAAATTAGATGTAGCACCAGGTAGTATTGATCTAGCAGGGGCGGATCTTGAATTAGCGAACGTAAAAAAAGGTCGTGAACAACGCTTAAAAAAAGCGCTTGATAAAATAAAGGATAGATACGATTATATTATTATTGATTGTCCACCAGCATTAGGTTTATTAAATACAAATGCACTTACTGCGTGTAATTCGGTTTTAATACCAGTTCAGTGTGAGTATTATGCATTAGAAGGATTGACACAATTATTAAATACTGTTTTATTAACTCAAAGTGTTTTCAACCCACAATTAACAATTGAAGGAGTATTACTAACAATGCTTGATCAAAGAACCAATTTAGGGGTTGAAGTATCACAGGAAGTACGCAAATATTTTAAAGAAAAAGTTTATAAAACAGCGATTCCAAGAAATATTAAATTATCAGAGGCCCCTTCTGAAGGACTAGCTATTTTTGATTATGATAATAATTCTGAAGGAGCTCGCGCTTATCGAGATTTTGCAAAGGAAGTGTGTAAACGAAATGCCAAATAATACAACAAAAAGTGCCCCAGCAAAGATGGCGGCTAAAAAAACAGCAACTAAGAAAACAGTAACTACAACTAAAAAGCCTGCTGCTCGTAAGCCAGCAACAACTAAAAATAAAAAGTTAGGTAAAGGGTTAGATGCTATTTTTGGTGGAGATATTAGTACTTTGATTGATGATATTGAAAAAAATACACCTGAATCAAAACAGATAACAGTTTCTTTAGAAGAAATTCGTCCTAATCCTTATCAGCCTCGTAAATTATTTGATGAAGAAAAGCTACAAGAACTTGCAATTTCGATTAAAGAGCACGGTGTTTTTCAACCGGTGATTTTAAAGAAATCAATCCAGGGATATGAAATTGTGGCTGGTGAAAGAAGATGTCGGGCGGCTAAAATTGCGGGATTAGTAGAAATACCTGCAATTATTGTAGATTTTACAGATCAACAAATGATGGAAATTGCATTATTGGAAAATATTCAAAGAGAGAATTTAAATTCTATTGAAGAAGCTAAAGCCTACCAAATGATGATGGAGAGATTGAATCTTAAGCAAGATGAATTAGCTAAAAGAATTGGTAAATCAAGAAGTTATATTGCAAATACGTTAAGATTATTACAATTACCTGAAATGATTCAAAATTATGTACTTGAAGGAAAAATTACAATGGGGCATGCTCGTTGTTTAATTACTCTTCCTCAAGAAAAAGCCGAAAGTTTAGCTGCTCGTTGTATTGAAGAAGGCTTATCAGTTCGTGATGTTGAAAACATTGTTAAGGGAATTGAATTAGGCAATAGTCGTAAAGATCGTCCTAAAGTTGAAAAACCAAAGGAATATGTCTATGTTGAAGGGTTATTAAGAAAGAAATTTAGAACTAAGATCAAGGTTGATGAAAAGGCTGTAACAATCAAATATACTGATACTAAAGATTTAAATCGGATTTTAGAGTTAATGGGAGTAATTGAGGAAAGTTAAGCTTCGATATCATTAAGTTAAGTATTTGATGACACGTGAGGAGTTCATAAAAACATGAGCCCCTCTTTTTCTGTGTTTGAAAGAATACTATCAAAATTAGTTAATTTGGTTATACTTATAATTAAGAATTCTAAAAGTAGTAAAGTATTTATAGGGGGTTAATATGAAGACAGGAATCTATTATTTTTCAGCAACCGGCAATAGTTTGACAACAGCAAAACTATTAGCAGCATCTCTTGATGGGCAATGTGATGTTATATCGCTTGCAGCACTTCACAATAAACAAGATATCGAAGTTGATTATGAGCGAGTGGGGTTTGTTTTTCCAATATACTATGGGGATATGCCATATCTTATAAGGGATACTATTAGAAAAATGAAATTTAAGCAGAATACTTATATTTTTATATTCACAACATATAGAGGACATCCCGGAGATGTAGCAAAAAGATTTGATAATCTTTTACAAGAAAAAAATTTAAGTTTAGCACTAAGTAAGGGAATCCCAATGCCTGGTAATAGTTATTTGAGTACTGTTGAACAAATAAAAGACACATTAGCTAATCAAAAGACAAATATCAAAAAACTTGTAAAATCAATAATAGAACAAGATAAGATAGATTATTCATTATTACCTGAAGTTGAAAATTCTGCAGTATATAAAGCTTGTAATATGCGTGGAATTAAAGTTGACGAGAAGTGTATCGGGTGCCAAACATGTATAAAAGTTTGTCCAATGAATAATATTGAGTTGATTGAAGGAAAAATTAAAATTAAAGATAATTGTATGACCTGTTTAGCGTGTTTTCATTGGTGTCCAACAGCAGCGATATATATGTCTAAAGAAAAAGAAATTGAAAGAAGAGAGAAATATCATCATCCAGATGTCCGTTTAACAGATATTATCAAGCAAAAGTATAATGAATTTGTAGAGTAAGCTTCTTATTGTTGATATTTAAAATAGCTGTTTATTATATTTAAGCACAATAATTTATTTGGTGAGTATAGCTATTTAGTGCCATTTTCTTAAAAAGTATTAATTATTGCATGAATGGTTGACAGTGCCCTAGGTCGTTAGAGTATAGTGAATATATAGACTAGGGGGAATTTGAAATGATTGAAGTAAATGGTTTAACAAAAATTTATGATGGCTTTAGAGCTGTTGATAATGTTGATTTAGTTGCTAAAGGGGGAAAAGTCACAATCTTACTTGGACCAAATGGGGCTGGTAAATCAACAACGATCAAAAGTATTGCTAATCTTTTGAAATTTGATGGAGAGATTAAAATTTGTGGTTATCCTAATGATAGTATTGAGGCTAAACGTTGTTTTGGATATGTTCCAGAAACACCGATTTTGTATGATCTGCTTACTATTGATGAGCATATTGATTTTATTGGAAATGCGTATCGAGTAGACAATTATCACGAGATTGCGAATAAATATCTTGAATTATTTAAATTAACAGGGAAAAGGAAAAGCATGGCTAAAGAGTTATCCAAAGGGATGACACAGAAGCTGAGTATGTTATTAGCACTTTTAATCCAGCCACAAGCTTTATTAGTCGATGAACCGATGGTGGGATTAGATCCAGCTAGTATTGAAGATGTTTTAAAAATTTTTACGTTGCTAAAGGAAGAAGGTTGTGCAGTTTTTGTTAGTACCCATATCATTGATATTATTAAGGATATTTATGATGAAGCTTATATTATGAATAAAGGTAAAATTATTAAACACGTTTTACGTGATGAATTAGAAGATGAATCGTTAAAACAATATTTCTTTGAGTTAACGGATGGTGAGTAAGATGAAACCGTTATTAAAACTATGGTTATTAAAAATCAAAGGGACAATCAGAAACTTATTTAAACGTAAAGCAAGTGGAGTATTTGTTATTATTATGATTCTATTCTATGGTGCAATGATCGTTAGTTTATTCAATGTGGATGCAGGTCAAATTATGGCTGTTAATAATATAGATTTGCACATGGGAATTTTATTATTAATTGGTTTTCAAGCAATTATGCTATTTGCAACATTGATGCAGTCAAAAAAAGCTTTATTTACAGGTGAGGATGCATTCTATCTTTTTACAGGTCCTTTTACTAGAAGACAAGTAATGAGCTATTTAACTTTCCAAACAATTATTCAGGCCTTTCTACTTGCTTTGATTAGTTTAGTATTTTTAGCTGCATTTAGCGGTGGTGCCGGATTTAATTTTATTTTTATTGTGCTAGCTTACTTAGCATCTGTTATCACTGTTTTGTTTTTCTTATTATTAACAGATTATCTTTATGTTTTATCAATTGGGGATAAGAAATATCGTAAGTATTCGAAAATCATTCCTGGTATTATTATTGCTTTTGTTGTAATTATCGTTTTGGTTTTATATCTTCAAACGGGGAATTATCATACTTTGTTTATGGATTTTGTGCAATCAAATTTATTTTATGTAGTTCCTATTTTTGGGTGGATGAAGTTAGCTTTGATTGCTTATGTTGAGCATAACTATTTGTTAGTAACATTAGGATATCTTTTGTTGTGTGGAGCTGTAATCTTAGTATATGTTTTATTTATTGGTTATCGAGGTAATTTTTATGAACAGGCTTTACAAGATTCTCTAGATTTATCAAAACGAATGAAAGCGGCCAAAGCCGGAGATCAGGAGGCTTTAAGAAATAAGAAAGTAAAGCTTGGGATTAAGGGGGAGTTTCGCCAAGGGGCTTATGCTGTAATGTCAAAAAATATTTTATTAATGCGTAAAACTAATAGTTTTATTAGTGTTAGTGATTTGATTTCAATTGGAATATATATTGCAGTAACAATAGCAGTTGACGTTGGGTTTGGAATGTTTATTTATATGATGGTAATTTGGATTTTTTCTTCTTTACAAAATTCAGATTTATCTAAAGAATTAAAAAATTATCAAATTTATTTAATTCCTGATAAGCCGTTTAGTAAATTGATTGCGGTAATCATTCCAACATTTATAAAGATATTTGTTGTTGCAGCTGTTTCTTTTATTGCAATGGGCCTATATTATCATCAAAGTCTAATGATGATCATTGTCTATCTATTAAATGTTATTGGTTATACTAGTATCTTTATTAGTGGAAGTGTACTATCTGTTAGACTTTTAAAGAGTCGAACTTCACCAATGATGGAGAATTTTATGCGAATGATAGTGATGTTGATTGGTGCGATTCCAAGTGCTGTAATCACTACTGCCATCTTGTTGAATAGCGGCACTACCGTGGCGATGATGGCAGCTAGCTATGTTGCACTATTTGTAAACTTTGCAATATCGTTTTTGATTTTATATGGATGTCGTAATATGATGAATGGACGAGAATTAAAAAGTGAATAAATAATATGGGTATTGATTAGTTTTGATCAATACCTTTTTAATTTTGATATTACAGATATATTAACTATTTACTGTTATTAAAATTGTATATAATGAAGTATTCATAAAACGTAGTTGAATAAGTGCTACGTTTTATTTTTAGATAAAGTAAAACTTGGAAAATAAGCTTCTTTTCAGTTTTTGAAAATCCCTTGCCTTAAAGTATAGTAGAAGATTTATAATAAGTGAGAAAATTGGGGGATTTATTATGGAAAAAAAGAGAATTGATATTTTGAACGGAAGTATTTGGGATAAAATACTGGCATTTGCATTACCGTTGGCAGCAACAAGTGTGTTGCAGCAGTTATTTAATTCTGCAGATGTTGCTGTTGTAGGACATTTTTCAGGAAGTAATGCTTTGGCAGCGGTTGGGAGTACTAGCCCGATTACTAATTTATTTATTACAATATTTGTTGGTTTATCAATCGGAGCAAATGTTGTTATTTCGCGGTTTTTAGGGGCTCAAAATGAAAAAGATACTAGTAAAGCAGTGCATACTTCAATATTACTTTCGATTATTAGTGGGATTGTCATTGCTTTAATTGGTGAAGTTATTGCAGTCTGGCTATTGAAAATTATGTCAACACCAAAAGAAGTACTCGATCAAGCTGCTTTGTTTTTACGGATTACGTTTATTGGAATGATTTTTTTAACGATTTATAATTTTGAAGCAGCAATACTAAGGGCCGGTGGAGATACAAAACGACCACTATACTGCTTATTGATTTCTGGTGTTGTAAATGTTACTTTAGGACTATTTTTCGTTGTTGTTTGTAAATTAGATGTTGCAGGAGTAGCATTAGCAACACTGATTGCAGATGCAACTAGTGCTTTATTATTATTTTATATCTTAACTAAAGAACAGGGACCATTGAAATTATCGTTAGAAAAACTAAAAATAGATAAGACTATTACTAAAGATATCTTATTTACTGGGATTCCTGCAGCTATTCAAGGGATGTTATTTAATGTTTCTAATATTATTATTCAATCAGGAATAAACAGTTTAGGAGCTGATGTTGTTGCGGCTTCAACAGTTGGTTTGAATTTTGAAATTTATGTATACTATTTAATAACTGGATTTTCACAAGCTAGTATTACATTCAATAGTCAAAATTATGGAGCAGGCAACTATAAAAGATGTATCAAATCTACTCGAGGCTGTATGATCTTAGGGACTATTTTTACAGTCTCATTAAGTATGATATTTATTGTTTTTGATCGGTTCTTTGCAGGTATATTTACCTCAAATCCTAAAATTGTCGAGTTGGCGACAATCAGAATGACATATATATTAATTTTTGAAGTTTTAAATATGACAATAGAAATTATGTCAGGTAGTCTAAGGGGGTTAGGCAGTCCTATGATTTCAACATTATTATGTGTTATTTTTACTTGCGGGGTTCGGTTAGGTTATATGTTTTTAGTCTTCCCGCATTTCAATACATATAATATGTTATTGATTATTTATCCAATTAGCTGGGCTTTAACAGCTTCATCAATTATAATTGCATATTTTGTTACTAAGAAAAAGAAATTTAATAATTTAGTGGGAGTTTAATTAAACTCCTTTTTATTTAGGTCTAAAGGTACTTATAAATTGTTATTTATGGTTTTAAAATAGAACTTTAGATACTAAATAAGGGGAATAAACAAAACCTCTAAATATTTATGATATAAATAAATGGGGTGATAAAATGGAAAAACTAATTGCTTTTAATAAGTTTGATAATGAAGATGCTTTTTTGCTTGGTTGTAATTTAGTTGAAAAAGTAAAAAAAGAAAACTTAAAAAATATTAGAATCAGAATTGTTTTAAATCAAGATATTGTTTTTCAATATTTGATGAATGGCAAAAAAGGTGATCAATGGTTAAATCGTAAACAAAACACAGTAGAACTATTTAAATTGCCAACTTATCAAATTTGGCAAGAGAATGAACGAAGTCATTGTTATCAGCAATACACTAATGATGAAAGATATGTGATATGTGGTGGTGCTTATCCTATTATTGTTGGTAAAGGGATGATTGGAAGTGTTATTGTATCTGGATTAGCTCATAATGAGGATCACCAAATAATTGTTGATGTTTTATCAAAATATCATGATGAGAAAAATAAAATATAAATATTATGAATAATAGAAAGGAGTAGTATCTGAAAATGATTAATAATAAATTAGTTTTAGCTTATATTGGGAATGGCAAAAGTGCTAATCGTTACCATTTACCTTTTGTCTTACAAAGATCAGATAAGTTTATTGTTAAAAAGATATTTGATATTAGGATTAGACATGATTTATGGAAAACTATTGATGGAGTTGAGTATGTTGAGGATGTTAATAAGATATTGAATGATCCTAAAATAGATATGGTCGTTATTTGTACAGCTCATCACTTACACTATGATTATGCAAAAATGGTCTTAAATGCTGGAAAGCATTGTTTAGTTGAGAAACCATTCATGGAAAATAGTGCACAGGCTAAAGAGATTTTTGCTCTTGCTGATGAGAAAGGGCTGTATTGCTCAGCATATCAAAATAGGCGCTATGACAGTGATTTTTTAACGATACAAAAAGTAATAGAGAGTGGGAAATTAGGAGATTTATTAGAATTAGAAATGCATTTTGATTATTATCGTCCGGAGGTTCCAGAAAAAATCAATCATTTTGATCCTGCAATGTCATATTTATATGGGCATGGTTGCCATACATTAGATCAGGTTATTAGTTATTTTGGAAAACCTGATACAATTAATTATGATGTTCGTCAATTATTAGGAGAGGGGCGTTTTAATGATTATTTTGATCTAGATATGTATTATGGAACGTTGAAAGTGTCTGTTAAATCAAGTTATTTTAGAGTTAAAGAAAGACCTAGTTTTGTTGTATATGGTAAGAAGGGAATGTTTATTAAACAGAGCAAGGATCGTCAAGAAGAACATTTAAAATTATTTTATATGCCGACGAATAAAGATTTTGGAGTTGATACACCGGAGCATTATGGTACCCTTATCTATTATGATCAAGATGGTTTTTATCACGAAGAAAAAGTGGTTAGTGTAATAGGGGACTATGCCCGAGTGTATGATGGTATCTATGATTGTATTGTTAAGCATCAGCCTCAGATTATTACTCATGAACAAACATTATTACAAATGGAAATATTGGAAACAGGTATTTCAAAGTTAAAATAATAATTTATTTGTTTTTAGGTTGTAAAGATTACTCAGTCGAGTAATCTTTTTTATTTTATACGATTTTAATAGTACATTACAATTTGTGTAAAACTAATTGAGTATCTAATTATTTACTAAAGATTTGAAAACTTAAATAGGACTAAAAGTACGAAATATTTTACTGATAAATCTAAATAATTGAACTTTTATTCCTGTATCTAGACAATTTATTATTTATGATTATTTTTTTGCTAAGATGAATATGGCTTGAAAAAACTTAATTATCTGCTAGCGAAGATTAAGTACAATGTTTTTAAAAGAGGAGAAGAATTTTATGGATAAATTTCAAGATATATTGATGAAAGTAGGCGTTTTTGCTGCTGAAAATCGTTATCTTTCATCAATCAAGAATGCATTTCAGACTTTTGTTCCATTTACTATTATTGGAGCAATTGGTGTATTATGGTCAAATGTTATTTGTAATGATACCACGGGATTAGGGGCCTTAGTACCAGCGGTAATGAATTTAAGTTTTTTAAATCCAGCTTTTAATGCACTAAATTTTGCGACAATTGGATGTATCAGTGTTGCAATCACATTTTTAGTTGGTGGTGAAATTGGAACAAGTCGAAAAAGCAGTCCAATGTTTTGTGGTTTATTAGCAGTCGTTTCATTATTAACTGTAACTCAAACATCATTAGATATTAAAGCGGGAGGTGAATTAATTCAAACTGTGAGTGGAATCTTTACTAGTTCATTAGGGAGTCAAGGACTATTTACAGGAATGATCGTAGCGATAGTGGCAGTAGAATTATTTTGTGGATTATTTAAACTTGATAAGTTAAAAATCAAATTACCAGATCAAGTACCACCACAAATTGCTAAATCATTTGAATATTTAGTACCTGCATTTATTGAAATTTTGATTATTTCTTTAGTTGGTTTGGGGGTAAATGCGGTATCGGGAGTCTACATTAATGATGTTATTTTTAATGTTATTCAAAAGCCATTACTATATATAGGTGGTTCTTTACCGGGTGTACTAACATTTATGTTTATTAGTTTAGTATTTTGGTCAATTGGATTACATGGTGATAACATGATTGGTGGTGTTTTCAATCCTATTTTAACAACTTTAGCTGTTGAAAATCTTGATGCAATTAAAGCAGGGTTGGAGCCAAGTAATATTGTCAATAATACATTTCATCGGGCTTTCTTCGCCACTGGTGGAACAGGATGTATGTTAGGTTTGACGATAGCTATGTTAATAGTTTGTAAACGTCCAGAAAATAAATCAATTGCACGAATTGCTTTAGTACCTGAATTATTTAATATTGGTGAAGTTAGTATGTTTGGGGTTCCTATTGTAATGAATCCAACTTTAATCATCCCATTTATTTTAGCACCGCTAGTTACTGTTATTTTTGGTTATGTTCTTACAATGCTTCATATTTGTCCAATTATGTATGTCGATTTACCGTGGACAATGCCACCGTTGTTAATTGCATTTTTAGGATCTGGGGGTAATTTTATGGCACCAATTTGTCAATTAGCAGGAATCATTTTATCTGCATTGATCTATTTACCTTTTGTTAAGCTATATGAAAAACAACAGGCACAAATTGAACAAACAGCATAGATGCTTAATAAGCATTACTACTAATAAAAACTAAGTATTAGACTTTATTTAAAGTCATCTTATAATAAAGGTATAGAGATATACCTTTATTATTGTTTAGGAGGAAATGTATGAGTAAGAAATTAGTTGCGTATTTTAGTGCTAGTGGTGTTACAAAAAAAGTCGCACTTAGACTGGCTCAAGAAGAATTAGCGGAATTATTTGAAATTTGTCCAAAGATCGAGTATACAAGTGCTGATTTAAATTGGATGGATGATAATAGTCGCAGTTCTTTAGAAATGAAGGCGCAAAGCTGTAGACCAGAGATTTTAAACAAATTGGATAATCTTGATCAATATGAGATAATCTATCTAGGTTTTCCAATCTGGTGGTATGTTGAACCTCGAATTATTGATACCTTTTTGGAAAGTTATAATTTTTCTAAAAAACAAATTGTACCTTTCGCTACATCTGGAGGTAGCGGTATCAGTAATGTTGTAGAAAATTTAAAAGCTCATTATCCGGAGCTTAATTTTGCTGATGGCAGATTATTAAATAATTATATTGATTAACGAAAGTGGTAGAGAAATCTACTGCTTTTGTTTTTCATAAGATGAAACAAATAAGAAATTAATAATCAATAGTGCTAACATTAAAATAAATTAGAATACGGAGGTCGATAAAATGACAAAACAATTTCCTGAAGGATTTTTATGGGGTGGTGCCACTGCTGCTAATCAATTTGAAGGTGGTTGGAAAGAAGGTGGAAAAGGTATTTCGGTAAGTGATGTGGCATTATTTACGGATCCTAAAAGTTTAAAAGAGTTAACTGATGTACATGGATTATGTGATATTACTGATGAAATGATTGATCAGGCATTAGCAACGGATGATGAAGTTTATTATCCAAAACGACATGCTAGTGATTTTTATCATCACTGGAAAGAAGATATTAAATTATTAGGGGAAATGGGATTTAAGGTTTATCGTTTGTCAATTGCCTGGAGTCGGATATTTCCCAATGGTGATGAATTAGTACCTAATGAAGCGGGATTAAAATTCTATGATGACATATTTGACGAGTGTGCAAAGTATGGAATTGAACCATTAGTAACAATGTCACACTATGAACCACCACTAGAGTTTGCAAGAAAGTATAATGGCTGGTATGATCGTCGAGCAATAGATTTTTTTGTTAGATATGTTGATGTAATAACTAAACGTTATAAAAATAAAGTTAAATATTGGCTTACATTTAATGAGATAGATTCAATTATTAGACATCCATTTATGACTGGTGGTTTGATTGAATCAAGATTTAAACCGGAAGAATTTGAAGAAGTATGTTTTCAGGCTATGCACCATCAATTTGTTGCTAGTGCTTTAGCGACTAAGGTCACTCATGATAATATTCCTGATGCAAAAGTGGGGTGTATGTTGACTAAATTAACGTATTATCCATATACATGCAAACCTGAAGATGTTTTAGAAGCACAACAAAGAATGCGCTCAATTTACTGTTTCTCTGATACCCAAGTTCATGGTGAGTATCCAGCATATTTATTAAGTATGTATAAAAATAAGGGCTTCAATATTAATATGACAGAAGAAGATTTAAGAATTATGAAAGAATATCCAGTTGATTTTATTTCATTTAGTTATTATTCATCTAGCTGTGTGGCTAAAGATGATACTGGATTAAATAAAACTGCAGGTAATACTGTAACTGCAATTAAAAATCCTCATATTCCTAGTTCTGATTGGGGTTGGCAAATTGATCCAATTGGTTTAAGAGTATCATTAGTTGATCTATACGATCGTTATCGTAAACCGTTATTTATTGTAGAAAATGGCTTAGGGGCTAAAGATGAATTGATTGATGGCAAGGTACATGATGATTATCGAATTGATTATTTAAAACAACATTGTCAAGCAATGTATGAAGCCATTCATGAAGATGGTGTTGAGCTAATGGGTTATACCACATGGGGATGTATTGATTTGGTATCTAATTCAACAAACCAAATGTCTAAACGTTATGGTTTTGTGTATGTTGATGTGGATGATTATGGTAATGGTTCATATAAACGTTATAAAAAAGATTCGTTTGACTGGTATAAACAAGTTATTGCGACAAATGGGGCATCTATACTAGAGGACTAAGTCCTCTTTTTATTATTTTATGATTCAAGTTGTTTATAAAAAATGATTACAATTAAAGATAAGCATCATGATAATGAATTCAAAGAGGTATAACTGAAGGTATGAGGATTGGACTCAAATTAGGAAAAGTAATCGGCTTAGAATAAGATATTTTAAAACAGGTAATTGTGAAGGATAGTAAATAAATTTAGATTGAGTTGGCTGTTAGAGAGAAAGTTTTAATAGTTTTTATTTATTAAATTTTGAACGAAATTTTCAAAAAGTAAAACTAAATATTGAATATCTTGACGTTTTTCAACCAAAGCAATTTTCTACGGTAGAACTAAAATTTGTTAGCGGTTACAATCATTCTATAAATTAAATTTTGTGCACAATAAAATTTTAATTGATAAAAGGAGAAAGAGTTATGAGTATGACTGATCGTCTTACCGAGGGGCTATTAAAGGTCGCTTCAAAAATTTCTAATCAACGTCATATGACAGCGATTAAAAATGCATTTACTGCTTTGCTGCCAATTATTATTACGGGAGCATTTTGTACGCTGTTTAGTAATGTTGTGTGTAGTACAACTACTACAGGAATCAGCTTAGCTAAAATTGATGGATTTGCTTGGCTTGAAGAATTGACACCATTATTTACCGCAGCTAATTACGCTACTTTAAATTTCTTTACGATTGGTACAGTAGTGTTAATAGCAATTGAAATGGCTAAACAATTAGGACATAAAGAGACAGTGGCACCAGTTGTTGCAATTTCTGCATATGTATCTTTGTGCGATTCGTTTACTAAAGTTGCAGTTGAGGGAGTAACTGATTTAGTTGAAGTAGTCAATGTATTGCCGCGTGAGTTTACTAATGCACAAGGATTATTTTTAGGAATGATCGTAGCTATTGTTTCAATGGAAATATATTGTCGCTTAGCAGATAGTGGAAAATTAGCAATTAAAATGCCCGAATCAGTGCCATCAAATGTTTCATCAGCATTTAATGCATTATTTCCGGCAGTACTTACAATTTTGATTATTTCGGCCTTTGGACTTTTATTTACAAAAGTAACAGGGAATTCAATTTACAATATGATTTCAACATGGATTCAAGCGCCGTTAAGAGGTATTTTGACAGGATTACCGGGATATTTATTAATATTCTTCCTTTCAACTTGTTTCTGGGTTATTGGTATCCATGGTACTCAAGTATTAAAACCGGTTTATCAAGCAACCATGTTAGAAGCTGTTATCGCAAATACTGATGCTGCAGCTAATGGTCAAACCCCACAATTTATTTTAAATGAAACATTTATTAGTTGTTTTACAACAATGGGTGGAGCAGGCTGTACGATTGGACTATTATTTGCTATGCTGCTGGCATCAAAACGTTCCGACCATCGAACAATTGCTAAACTATCTTTAGCCCCTGGGCTATTTAATATTAATGAAACAATGACTTTTGGATTGCCAATTGTATTAAATCCAATTTTTATGATTCCATTTATTTTAACACCTGTCATTACCGCAACATTTGCATATTTTATGACAGTAATTGGTTTCTGTGGAAAAATGATTTATGCAGTTCCGTGGACTACTCCACCATTACTAATTGCCTGGTTAGGTTCGGGAGGAAGTATTGGGGCAGTTATTACTCAAGCCCTTTGTGTAGTATTATCATTTATCGTTTATTTACCATTTGTTTTTGCTGCAAATAAGCAAGAAAATTAATCAAGGAGAATAGAGATGGCAACAAAAGTAATCAAACAGAACAATCGGGGATTGACTCTACGACAACAAAATATTTTAAGGATGAAAGAGGAGCTCAATAAACCAGATGAAAAAGCATTACATCCTTTCACTAAATATAAAATCATCACATATTTTTTAGTTATTTTATTTCCACCTATTGCGATGTATCGTGTTTGGAAAAAGGATTCTACTTTTGATATCACAGAAAAAATTGGGCAAACTTTGACTTGTGTGCTCTATGTTTGCTATCTAATTCAATTAATTTTTTAAATCTCCAGTTAAAACTGGGGATTTTTAATTAGTAATTTTTAGAAAATGAAAAAAATGTTGCTTCGTCAATAAAAATATTATAATGAAGAAAAATAAGATACGCGAGGATAGAGAGATGATTATTGATAAAATGAATACCCTAGAAAATCTTACTAATCAAGAAAAAGCAGTTGTCGACTACATTATTGCTAATCCTAAAGCTTTATTGGAAATGAGTGTTAATGAGTTAGCTAATGCAAGTTATACTAGTGCATCGACAATTACAAGATTATGTAAAAAATTAGGTACTAAAGGATATGCTGATATGAAATTTATTTATGTATCAGAATATCCTGAAATGATGAAATTAAAGGATTCATTAAAAGTAGTACCATTCAGTCGAAATAGTGGAATTGACGATATTATTCATACTATGCCGTTAATTTATTCACGTGCTATTGATCATACTCGCAGCATGCTCGATCGTAATACGGTTATTCGCGTAAGCAACTTAATGAAGCGAGCACAAGTAATTGATTTATACGGTGATGGAATCAATTTTGAAATTGCTCGTAATATTTGTTACAAACTTGACGAAATCGGAATTTCAGCAAATGCTTATAACAGTATCCAGTGGAATCACTGTAAAAGATTGCAGCAAGATAAAATTCCTTCATTTTCAATCTTATTATCACATACTGGTAAAAATCCGAGTATGGTTGATGCTGCGAAACGTTTAAAACAATATAATATCCCTAGTTTATCAATAACCGGGAATGTTGATAAGCGGTTATTGAATCTAACAGATTATAATTTTCAAATTATGATAACAGAAAATACCTTTGAATTTTCAACAGTAATTTTTACTATGTCATCACTATATATTTTAGATATCTTAGTAGCATCTTTAATTGTTCATAATTACGATAAAATAGAACGGCATCTTGAAGAATTGATTGGGCAGCGCTATGATTGGCAAAATGACTAATGGTTGATAATTTCAAAAAAGCTTAAAACAAATTATAATATTTGATAATTCTAACCGAAACAATATATCGATATGGGCAACTGCTGATTAAAAACTTATAATAAAATTATATAGGAGGAGTTATGATGAGAAAATTTCCAGAAGGTTTTTTATGGGGCGGTGCAACTGCAGCTAATCAAGTAGAAGGTGGCTGGAAAGAAGGTGGAAAAGGTATTTCGGTTTCTGATTGTGCCCGTCATCACCTTGATGTTGATGTTGAAAATTATAAAGCTCATAATCATATTACTAGTAAAGATATTGAAGAAGCATTAGCAAGTGATGACGATAGTTTGTATCCAAAACGGCATGGGAGTCAGTTTTATTATCATTATAAAGAAGATATTAAAATGTTTGCAGAAATGGGGTTTAAAGTTTACCGGATGTCGATTGCCTGGTCGCGAATTTTCCCTAATGGTGATGATGAACAACCAAATGAAGCGGGCTTAAAATTTTATGATGATGTATTTGATGAGTGTGCAAAGTATGGAATTGAACCACTTGTAACAATGTCACATTATGAACCCCCATTAAATTTAGTATTAAAATATAATGGCTGGTATAATCGTAAATTAGTTGGATTCTTTGAAACGTTCGTAAAAACAATTTGTGAACGTTATAAAAATAAAGTTAAATATTGGCTTACTTTTAATGAAGTGGATAGTATGATTCGTCATCCTTATACTACTGGTGGTTTGATTGAAGATCGTTTTCCAGGAATTAAATGGAATCAGGTAATTTTTCAAGCAATGCACCATCAATTTGTAGCTAGTGCGTTAGCAACAAAAATTTGTCATGAAATTATTTCTGATTCAATGGTAGGGTGTATGTTGACTAAACTGACATACTACCCTTATAGTTGCAAACCAGAAGATGTCTTACAAGCCCAACAAGATATGAGAGGTACATATTGTTATAGTGATACTCAAGTATTTGGTGAATATCCTGCTTATTTATTAGCAAAATTTAAAAATGAGGGAGTAGAAATTGTAAAAGAACCTGGTGATGATGAAGTGATGAAAAAGTATCCTGTTGATTTTGTATCATTTAGTTACTATATGTCATCATGTTCAGCTGCTAGTAGCGAAGGTTTAGATACAGCAGTTGGAAATACTGTCACAGCAGTTAAAAATCCTTACTTGCCTTCAAGTGAATGGGGCTGGCAAATTGATCCAATTGGTTTAAGAATTTCAATGGTTGATTTATATGACCGTTATCGTAAGCCGTTATTTATTGTAGAAAATGGTTTGGGTGCAAAGGATGTAGTTTTACCTGATGGAACTATTGATGACCAATATCGGATTGATTATTTCGATTGTCATTTTAAAGAAATGCTTAATGCTATTGAAATTGATGGAGTCGAATGTTTAGGATATACTTCTTGGGGATGTATTGATATTGTTTCAGAATCGACAAAGCAAATGAGTAAAAGATATGGCTTTATTTATGTAGATGCTGATGATTACGGTAAGGGAACATACAAACGAATTCCTAAAAAAAGTTTTTATTGGTATAAAAAGGTAATTGAAACTAATGGAGCATGTTTATTTGAGGACTAAGGTCCTCTTTTTTGTGGATTATAAAAAACTTAATTAAATTACATTGACTTTCCCCTTAGGGCAAGGTGTAAGATGAACATAGAGATTAGTAGGAGGTACTAATTTATGTTATCAATTGGGGAGTTTTCAAAGATATGCCAAGTTTCGACTAAAACATTACGATATTATGCTGAAATTGGGCTAATTTTACCCGATGAGATCAATCTGGAAAATGGTTATCGATATTATTCTATTGATCAGTTAGAAACAATGTTATTTATTAATCGCTTAAAATCATATAATTTTTCACTAGAAGAAATTAAAGAAATTCTTGAAACAGAAGAAGCACAGGATGAAAAATTATGTAAAGCTTTAATGAAAAAGAAAAAGGAGATTGATTTAAAAATCCAAAATTATCAAAATTCTTTAGCGCAGCTGCATGAGGATATCACAACTCTCCAACAAGGAAAATCAATTATGTCGTATCTAGATAAAATTGATGTGCAGCTAGTAGAAATACCGCCTATGAATTTGCTGAATATTCGTAAAATGATTCAAGAAGATGAATTTGCTGAAGCATACAGTAATAGTTTTGGACAATTGTTTAGAGAAATTATGACCGATAAGTTAACAGTAACCGCGCCACCGATGGTACTTTTCCACAGCTCAGAATTTACTTTACAAGGGTTAGATACAGAATTTGCCATTCCTGTACAAGAAACAAATAATAGAACTAGAGAATTTGTACCGGGAACATGTCTTAAAACGGTTGTTCATGGCTCTTATTCTAATTTGTCTTCGATATATATTAAACAATGTGAATGGGCGGAAAAAATAGGTTATAAAAATGATGCCCCTTTGTATGAAGTATATGTAAATGATCCATCACAGGTTACAAGTGACAAAGAACTTATTACTGAAGTTTATTATCCAGTAAGTAAGCTTAAAGTTTGATGAAAATAAAGGAGAACTAGATGAACCAAGAGAAAATAATGCAGTTAGAAGAAATCATTAATACAAAATATGATAATATTACAGGAATTATTGGATTAAAAAATGGTGTAACAAAATATGAAAATTATTTTAATGGGGGTAACGTAAATAGTACGGTACATGTTGCTTCTGTTACTAAAAGTATTATTTCAATTTTAATCGGGATAGCTTTAGATAAAGGTTATATAGAAAAAATTGATCAAAAGATTATAGATTTTTTTCCGAATTATGTAATAAAAAACAATAATTTGGCAATTCAAAAAATTACTATTAGAGATATGATGACGATGACTGTACCTTACAAATATCAAGAAGATTCTTATATTAAATATTTTACAAGTAAAGACTGGGTTACTTTTTCTCTTAATTTACTAGGTGATTGTGGTGAAATTGGAAAATTTCAGTATGCTCCATTAATTGGGCCAGATATATTATCAGGTATTTTAGTTAATACTACAGGAAGATCAGTATTTGATTTTGCTACTGAATATTTATTTACACCACTTGGAATTGAAGTTAAAGATAAAATCACTTTTAGCAGTGAGGAGGAACAAGTAGCTTTTCTTAAAGCTAAAGATATTAACGGCTGGGTGATAAATTCATGTGGCATTAATGCAGCAGGATGGGGACTTACGTTATCAACTAGGGCGATGGCTAAAATTGGGCAATTATATCTAAATCAAGGACGATGGAATAAGCAACAAATTGTTTCAAAGCAATGGGTTATTGATTCAATAAAAAAACAAAGTTATAATGATGAACTTAATTTAGCATATGGATATTTATGGTGGCTGCATCAAGATGGTTTTATGGCAATGGGTGATGGGGGAAATGTTATTTATGTAAATATCATAAAAAAAATAGTAATATCGATTACTGCTACGTTTAAACCAGATGTTAGTGATCGAATTGAATTTATTAAAGAATATCTAGAACCGCTATTTGATGAATAATTAAATAAGAACAGATAACTTTAAAGTTATCTGTTCTTTAAATAGGGGAATATAATGGACAAAATAAAAATTAGAGGTTTGATTCAAAATAATCTTAAAAATATTGATTTAGATATTCCCAAACATAAAATTGTAATCTTTACTGGGGTATCAGGACCGAGAAAGTCTAGTATTGTTTTTGATACGATTGCCGCAGAGTCAGGTCGTCAGCTAAATGAAACTTTTGCGGCTTTTATAAGGGGAAAATTGCCACAATATGCTAAACCAAATCTTCAAAGTATTGAAAATTTGTCACCAGCGGTTATTATCGATCAATCTTCTTTGGGTGGGAATATTCGTTCAACAGCTGGAACAATTAGTGATTTGTATACTGATTTACGCATTTTATTTTCTCGTATTGGTAAGCCTTATTTTGGCAGTGCCGCGTGTTTTTCTTTTAATGATCCCGCCCAGTATGTTCGGGATTAGGAGAAGTAATGACAATTGAGGAGGTTCTTGACTTCTTTGATAATGCTAAAATTACTAAGAAGCTTCAACAATTAGTCGATGTGGGATTATCGTATATGACCTTAGGTCAGTCTTTAACAGCTTTATCTGGTGGTGAGATCCAAAGGATCAAGTTAGCTCAAGCTTTGAATAAAAAGGGGAATATATATATTAGATGAGCCGACGACAGGATTGCACCCGTGCGATATAACGAAATTGATGAAATTATTTAATTCGCTTGTCGATAGCGGTAATACAGTTATTATAATTGAACATAATCTTGATGTAATTAAACAGGCTGACTGGATCATTGATATTGGTCCTGAAGGTGGTAAAAATGGAGGCAAAGTTGTATTTCAGGGAACCCCCAAGGAAATGATTACAACTTCTTAGTCCCTTACAGCAAAGAGTATACGGGAAACGACGGAGTTATTGGAGAAAAAATAAGCTGTTCTTAAGATAGTTTATTTTATTTTAAATTTTTGTATTAAGATATAATTTTAGGGTTTCCTTTTTTTAGGTGAATAATGTAAATTATTTGGTTATTATCAGACTTTTTGTCGATAATCTCACAATTGAAGAAGTGATATTATTGTGATATAATTTTCAAGTATCTTACAAAGAATGGAGGTCTGGAAATGGAATATCAAGATAGACTGTTTAATCAGAAAAATAGAGCATCTATGGATAAAATCATTAATAATTTACCAGGTGGGATTATTGTTTTTGAAATGCAGGAAAATAAGATTAAAACATTATTTTCAAATGACGGAACTTATCAGTTATTTGGATATAGTAAAGAAGCTTTTAAAACGGTTTTCCATAGTGATGTTTTTGAAATTGTTTATCAACCTGATCTAGCACCTCTACAAGAAGAATTTTATGAAGCTACTAAGAATAGAGAATCATTTGAGCATGGCTGCCGTTGTTTTCGTAATGATGGGACATTGATGTGGACATATTTTAGAGTGAACTATATTGGCACTGAAGATGGCCGAAATGTGTTTGTTGGATTGATTACCGATAGTTCTAAAGAACGCCTGCTAGAAGAAAAATCGCGAATTAATGAGGAAATGTATCATATTGCATTTAATCAAAGTAATGTATTTTTATTAGAATATGATCATCGTAGTAAACAGGTTTCTTGTTCAAGTGAAAGTAGTGCAGCGTATTTTGATTCAGCTGCTTTTTCAAATATCCCAGAATCATTGATTGATAGTGATTTGATTCACGAACGTTCATTTGATGATTTTTATCATTTTTATCATCAGATTATTGGTGGCGTAAAAACAGGGGAAGTTAAATTAAAAATGCGTGCACTTAATAGTGATAAATATATTTGGATTCATGTTAAATTCACTAATATTTTTGATGATGACAATCAGCCGATCAAAGCCGTTGGAGTTTACCAAAATATTGATGAGCAAGTGCGACTTGAGTCACGTTATCTTCAAGAAATTAAATATCGTCAAAAATTAATGCAACGCTCAATTACAAATCTTGAAGTTAATTTAACTACTGATGAAGTGATTAAAGCACACAATGTTACATATAATCTTTTAGGATTAGATGAAAAAGCAAGTTATAGTGAATTTATTAAAAAGATGGTTACATTAGTTGCTGATGAAGATAAACACTTATTTTTAGATACTTTTGGATTGGATAATGTACGTCAAGCTTACCATGATGGTAAAGATGATCTGAGAATTAGTTTTTTATTTTATCGTCCAACGAAAAAGCGTTATGGTTGGGTATCTACGCATATGATGTTTTTATATAATGAAGAAACTAATCAGTTGATGGGCTTTTTTTATGCTAACGATATTGATGATGATAAACGTAAGACGATTGAATTGACACGGCAGGCGCGGACTGATGCTTTAACCGGATTAATTAATCGTCGTGAATTGGAACGGGTAATTACATCAGAGATTCAGTTAGTTGAACCAGGTAACTATGGAGCCTTATTTATGATTGATGTAGATAATTTTAAATTAGTTAATGATGCAAATGGACATAGTGCTGGTGATGAAACGTTACGTTTTGTTGCTAATCGATTAAAGTCATTATTCCGTGGTGATGATGTTGTCGGTCGTTTTGGGGGCGATGAATTCATGGTCTATATGAAAGAAGTAGGAGCTAAAAAAGATGTTATTTCTAAGGCAAAACAGGTTAGTGAGGCACTAGCAACGACTTGTCCAGGAAGTAAAATTGATATTTCATGTTCAGTTGGTGTCACTTTTGTCGAGACTCCTCGAGTGATATTTGATGAAATTTATCATCAAGCTGACAGTGCTGCTTACGAAGCTAAAAAGAATGGAAAAAAGAGCTATCATATTTTTGAATAAAATGCCTGCGGGCATTTTTCTTTTAAGGAGGAAATTAAGGTGAATGGTAATAAAGTTAAAGTCATGGCACAAGGTGCGATGTTGGCATCATTATTTGGTGTACTAGGAGTTATTAATCTTTATACTGGGAGTATCTTTGATATTGTTTTAGCTTATGTTATGGTTATTGGGCTTGTATATTATACTTATTTATATGACTATCGAGCAGGATTGAGTGTTTTAGCAGTTACTTTTGTAATTTTATTTTTAGTTGGTGAATTATTTTTTACATTTTATGTTACTTTTACTTTAGTGATGGGGATATTTTATGGGTATTGTCTAAAACATGAAAAGCAGAAATGTTTTTCTAAATATGGCTTAATGATCATTTCAGCAATAAAAAACTTTTTAATTTTCTTTCTATTGGGAGGATTGTTAGGAATCAATGTTTATCAAGAGGGACTTGAGATGTATAGAGAGATTATTTCGTTAATACCAATGTTAAAAAATATTCTAACACCGGAAGTATCATTTGCATTGCTGTGGATATTTCTATTTATTAGTGAATCTTACATCGTTCGCGTGTATTCAAATATAATCGTAAGCAAATTGATGAAAAGAAAGTAAAATTAATGTATAATGATATTATTCTAGAGGTGGTGAGCTAAATGACAGTAAAGATGACACGAATAAAGAATGTAGTGATTGCTTTATTATTGATTGAATTTATATTTGCTTTGATGGGATATGTATTTCTTTCTAGTAATACATCTTTAGTTCTGGCTACATATATATTTATAAAGAATGTTATTGTTCTAGGATTTATCTTTTATTCATCAAGTTTGGCTAATGAAAATAATTTAAGTGTTAGTGAAGCGTTAAATAATGAAGCTAAAAATGCCTTTATTTTTGGTGGAATCGGCCTGATTAAATATGATGAAAACCGGAATATTTCTTGGATCAGTGATTTATTTACTGAGATGAAATTAAATATTGTTGGTAAAAAATTATTAGAATGGCAACCGTTATTAGCTTCTTTATTTGAAGATGATGATATTAAGGTGATTGATATCAATTCTCGTAAATTTGAGGTTTATAATAGTAAGGAAAGCCGTTTATTATATTTAAAAGATGTAAGTGATTATGTAGGGATTAGTAAAGAGTTTGAAGATCAGCAGGTTTGTGTTGCGTATATTACGGTTGATAACTATGAAGAGTCGATTGAACAGGCTGATGAACAAACAGCTGCTTCAATTCAATCAACGACACGCCAGATCGTATTAGATTGGGCAAAAGAAAATGGAATTGTTTTGAAACGCTATAAAAGTGATGGTTATATTGCAATGTTTAACGAAAGGACTTATCGTAAACAGGTTGAAGATAAGTTTAAGATCTTGGATTATTTTAAAGAACAAGCAGAGCAGTTAGGACAAATGATGACATTATCTATTGGAATTGGACGAGGAAGTAATATTCTCCGTGAACTTGATGAGCTGGCTTTTTCTGCGCTTTCGCTGGCTTATTCTCGAGGCGGAGATCAGGCTACAGTTAAATCAAATGATGAACCAATTCGTTTCTTTGGTGGAAATAGTGAAAGCTATGAAAAATCAAATAAAATTCGTGCCCGTGTAATTGCTCAATCATTAGCGGGATTGATTCGTCAGGCTAATAATGTTTTAATTATGGGGCATAAACAATCGGATTTTGATTCTTTTGGTGCTTCAATCGCAATGTATTCAATTTGTAAAGCCTATGGGAAAAAGGCACACATCATTATTGATTATGATTCATTGGAAGAAAAGACTGGGGTAATTGCTCGGAGCCTGCGTGATGATGAACGTTATCGTGGAGTTTTTATTACACCGGCTAGAATTAATGAATTTAATCACAGTAAAACCTTGCTGGTGAATGTTGATAATCATAAACCGTCATTAGCAATCGATGCTAATGCACTTGATATAATTAAAAATAAAGTTGTAATTGATCATCATCGTCGTGGTGAGGAATTTATTGAATTACCATTGCTGACGTATTTAGAGCCGGCAGCTTCGTCAACTGTTGAGTTGATTGTAGAATTATTTGATTATCAAAAAGAAAATGTTTGTGTGACTGAACGTGAAGCGACAATCATGTATGCGGGAATGTTGATCGATACTAATTATTTTAGGACACGTGTAGGAACTAGAACATTTCAGGCTGCAGCTAAATTAAAAGAGATGCAGGCGAATGTATCAGAAGCTTATAAATATCTAGAAGATGATTATGATACGACTCTAACAAAATTGTCAATTACGCAAACAGCATATCGTTATGGTGAAAATATCTTGATTGCTTTTGGACGTCAAGATAAAATATATAGTAGAACATTGTTAGCAAAGGCTGGTAATGAGCTATTAGGTATTAGTGGAGTTAAGGCGGTATTTACAGTAGGTCGTACAGGTAAAGAAGAGGTATCTATCAGTGCACGAAGTACCCGTGATGTTAATGTGCAGTTAATTATGGAAAAATTAGGTGGAGGCGGTCATTTTTCTATGGCAGCTTGCCAATTAAAGTATGAAGATGTAACGATTGCAATTAATTTATTAGAGGAAGCAATCAACGAATATTTAGATGAAAGGACGAATGAATAATGAAAGTTATTTTATTACAAGATGTAAAAAAAGTTGGTAAAAAAGGAGAAGTTGTTAAAGTAGCCGATGGGTATGGACAAAACTTCTTAATTAAAAACAAGTTAGCAGTTCTAGAAACAAATACAAGTCGTAAAATTGTTGAGAGTCAAAAAGAAGCAGAGCACCAACAAGATTTAGAAAATCAAGCAAAAGCTAAAGAATTAGCTAAAGAAATTGAAAGCATTACTTTAGAATTTACTTTAAAATCAGGTAAAGATGGTAAAACTTTTGGTAGCGTTTCTACTAAACAAGTAGTTGAACAATTAAGAGAAAAGTATGGTATTAAAATTGATAAAAGAAAATTTATTGATGCTCATCCAATTGGAGCATTAGGATATACTAAATTAAAAGTAGATTTATATAAAGGAATTATTGCAACAATCAATGTTCATTTAAAAGAACGATAGGAGAAATGTATGGCCAATCGAGAATATCCTCATGACATAGAGGCAGAAAGATCATTATTAGGTTCAATGCTTATTTCAAAAGATAAGTGTATTGATATCTTGAATAAAACAGTTGAAGATGATTTTTATGATGACAGTCATCAAGCAATCTTTAAGGCAATGGCTGCAATCAATGAAGAAGGCACTCCAGTAGATGTTACCACGGTAACATCTTATCTTATGGATCATAGCCAGCTAGATAAAATAGGTGGTGTTGATTATTTGCTTAGATTAAGTGAATCTGTACCAACTGTAGCGCATAGTGAATATTATTTGAAGATATTACATAATAAAGCAACATTGCGAAGAATTATTCGCGAGACAACTCAAATTGCTGAAAATGCTTATGGTGATGTTGAAAATATTGATGCTTTTATTGATGAAACTGAAAAAACGATTTTAAAAGTAACTCAAGATCGAAGTGCTGGTGAATTTAGAGATATTCGAGGGGTTATTAAAAGTGTTACGGATCGTTTAAATTTACTCCAAAAAATTGATGGAAATATATCTGGGGTAAAATCTGGGTTCCGTGATCTTGATAAGATTACATCTGGTTTTCAAAAGGGAGATCTAATTATTTTGGCTGCACGTCCAGCGATGGGGAAAACAGCCTTTGCCTTGAATCTAGCCCATAATGCAGCGTATAAAGCTGAGGAACCGGTTGCTATTTTTTCCCTGGAAATGCCTGCTGAACAGCTTGTTCAGAGGGTTATCTGTTCAATGGGGGGAATAGAAGGTTCTTCTATGAGAACAGGTGAAATTTTAAAAACAAATGCAAATAAATATTATGCCGCAGCAGAACGAGTATCTAAATGTAATATGTACATAGATGATAGTCCGGGTATTAAAATCAATGATATTGTTGCAAAAAGTCGTAAATTAAAAAGTGAGCATGGCTTAAGGATGATTGTAATCGATTATTTGCAATTGATTACAACTGCTTCTAAAAATAAAGAAAATCGACAACAAGAAGTATCTGAGATTTCAAGAACGCTAAAGGCATTAGCCAGAGAACTTGAAGTACCAGTTATTTCATTATCACAATTATCACGTTCAGTTGAACAACGACCTAATAAACGGCCGATGATGTCTGACTTAAGAGAGTCTGGGGCAATCGAGCAGGATGCCGATATTGTTTCGTTTATTTATCGTGAAGATTATTATAAAGATCCTGGAGAAGAATCAGAAGATAATGGATTAACAGAAATCATTATTGCAAAACATCGTAATGGGGCAACAGGTGAAGTTAATCTTGCTTTTGAAAAGAATTATAGCCGTTTTTCTGATTTGGCTCAAATGGGTCCAGACGGAACAAGTGAAGGCGTGCGTGATCTTAGAAGTTAAGGAGGAATTAGATGTATCATCAATACCGTGAAGGTTGGATTGAAGTAATTAGTGGATGTATGTTTGCAGGAAAAACAGAAGAGTTGATTCGACGCATCAATGTATTAAGCTATGCTAAGAAGAATATTATTGTGTTTAAGCCTAAAATAGATAATCGTTATTCTGATAGTGAGATAGTTTCTCATTCTGGTGCTAAAGTACCTTGTTTAGTAGTTGAAAAAGCCCAGGATATCTTAAAGAAAATTGAAGCTGATACCGAAGTAGTAGCAATAGATGAAGTGCAGTTTTTTGATAAAGATATCGTTGAAGTTTGTGAATATTTAGCTGATAAGGGAATTCGCGTAATGGTTGCAGGCTTAGATAAAGATTTTAGAGGTGAGTCATTTGGCGTGATGCCTGAATTATTGACTCGGGCAGAGTTTGTCACAAAGTTAACAGCGGTTTGTGCTAAATGTGGGGCCCCGGCGACAAGAACACAACGTCTAGTTAATGGTAAACCAGCAGGATTTGAAGACCCTATCGTGATGGTTGGGGCTGATGAAAGTTATGAACCAAGATGTCGTCATTGCCATCAAGTTCCTAATAAACCGCATAAATTCTAATTATGAGAGATTTTTATAGTTTGGGTTATAAAAATATAAAGAAGCAGGTTTTAATTTGGTTTTAGTGCTGTCAAGTAGACACACTGGTTAAATTTAACCTTCTTTTAAAAAGTACGGCCTAAAGCAAAATAAAGACAAGTTACGTTAGTAACTTGTCTTCGTTTTTATGATTAAAGGGAGGGTAGTTTTCTTACTACACTAATATCATAAAATAGCTAGGTGAACTGAATGTGAACTAAATAATAATATTAGAAATATTTAAAAGTTTTAAAATGTAAATAAAAGACGATGAATTCAAACAAAATTTATTTTGCTTATTTAGTATGTTTATTATATAATATGAGAGGTTTGGAGGTATAAATCATGAATGAGAGTATGTTAGATCGTTTAAAAACAATGGAGAATAGATATGAAGAATTAGGACATATGCTGATGGATCCAGATATCGGTAGCGATATTAAGAAAATGACGGAAGTTACAAAAGAACAGTCATCACTTCAAGCAGCATATGATTTATATCAAGAGTATAAAGAAGTAGAAGCTGGGATCAGCGATGCTAAAGAATTAGCTAAAGAAAGTGATCCTGAAATTAAAGAAATGGCTAAAATGGAGTTAGCGGAGTTGGAAACACGCTTACCTGAGATTATAAGCAAGTTAGAAATTGAATTAATTCCAAAGGATCCCAATGATAATAAAGATGTAATTATGGAGATTCGTGGTGCTGCTGGCGGTGATGAAGGAAATATCTTTGCAGGAGATTTATATCGGATGTATGTAAAATATGCAGAGTCTCAAGGTTGGAAAGTTGAAGTAATGGAAGCTGTTGATGCCGAAGCAGGTGGCTATTCATTAATTTCTTTCATGGTAAAGGGTGAAGATGTTTATGGTAAATTAAAATTTGAATCTGGATCTCACCGAGTACAACGGGTTCCTAAAACCGAAACGCAAGGACGTGTCCACACTTCAACAGCAACTGTTCTAGTAATGCCGGAAATGGAAGAAGTAGATGTTGAAATTAATAAAAGTGATTTAAGAATTGATACATATCGTGCTAGCGGTGCAGGAGGTCAACATATTAATAAGACTGATTCTGCAGTAAGGATTACCCATCTTCCAACTGGAATTGTGGCAGCTAGTCAAGATGGACGTTCACAACACGATAATAAAGATAAAGCAATGAAAGCTTTAGTTTCACGAATTTATGATTTTTATCAGCAACAACATGACGAACAAGTTGGTAGTGAAAGAAAGAGTAAAGTTGGGTCTGGTGATCGTGCTGAAAAAATCAGAACATATAATTATCCTCAAAATCGAGTAACTGATCATCGTATCGGTTTAACGATCCAACAATTAGATCGTATTGTTGATGGAAAATTAGATGATATTATTACAGCTTTGATTAATGAAGACCAACGTTTAAAAATGGAAGGTCAACATTAATGGCAACTGTAAAAGAGCTGATTAAATTAGCAGAAAGCAGATTAGATGATGCTAGTAAAGATGTTAATGTTGCTAAAGTGCTGTTTTATCACCTTGCTGATAAACAACCGCATGAGTTATATTTAATGTATGATGAAGAAGTCAGTTCAGAACTAGAAGCCAAGTTCTTGGCAGGTATGGAAGAATATTATCAAGGAAAACCAATTCAGTATATAAAAGGCGTAGAAAACTTTTTTGGACGTGATTTCAAAGTTAATGAAGACGTTTTGATTCCACGTTATGAGACTGAGGAATTAGTGGAAAATATTTTATATCGTATTGATGACTATTTTGCTGAATATCAAAGCATTACTCTTTGTGATGTTGGAACGGGTAGTGGGGCGATTGCAACTAGTCTTGCTTTAGAAGAACCGCGTCTAAAAGTTTTCGCAACTGATATTTCTTTAAAAGCAGTTACAGTCGCTAAAGATAATGCAAAGAATCTGGGTGCTAATATTGAATTTATGGTTGGAGATATGTTAGAGCCATTATTAGAAAATGAAATAAAGGTTGATATTTTTGTTTCTAATCCCCCATATATTCCTCAAGAACAAGAAATCGAAGCAATGGTTAAAGATAATGAACCACATGTGGCTTTATTTGGTGGTAATGATGGACTATATTTTTATCGTAAAATATTTCAGGGAGTCGAGCCATTATTGCAGGAACGGGCTTTATTAGCATTTGAAATGGGATTTGATCAACGGGAGCTTATGGAAGCAGCTCTTCAAGAATATTTTCCTAACGATCCCCATGAAATCATTAAGGATATTAATGGAAAAGATCGTATGTTATTTATTTATCGTAATCTTAAATAAGCACCGAAAGGTGCTTTTGTTGTATAATGAAATAAAGGTGGGATATGATGATCATTAATAAGTTAAACGATATTATCAATAATAGTCAAACGAGTGATCCTAGATATATGATCTCTAGCTTTATTAAACAAAATATTCTTATAATTAATTCCTTAACTATTAGGGAAGTAGCTGATGGAAGTCATGTTTCTAAAGCCATGGTCTCGAAGTTCGTTAAAGAATTAGGTTATGATAACTTTGCTGAGTTAAAAGAAAGTTGTTCGATGTATGTCGGAAGTCTTGGATTAAAGGATCGATATTTTCAGTTAGATAGTGATTTTAGAAGTAATAGTTCAGATTTAGTTGTGCGAATGAATAATTTATTAACCAATACAGTACATCAGATCAATTATAATGATCTAGATATGCTCGTAGAAGATATTAGAAATTGTTCTTGCCTATTTTTGTTAGGTCATGGAGAGGCAAAAGGACTATGTTCAATGATCCAAATTGAATTGGATGCACTTCAAATACCGATTATTGTAGTAGATGTTGATTTTAGAAAAGAATATCGAATTGGTGATCACGCTGTATTTTTAATTATCAGTGTTAATGGTAATACACTAATGTATAATCACCGAACAATTACTAAAATATTAAAGCAAAAACAAAAGACTTGGTTAATAACTTGCAATCAAGAAATTGCTTTTGCTGGGAAAAAAATTTATGTTCCCTCTGTTGATTCTACATTGAATAAGATAAATATCCGCTTTGTGACAGATTTGATTATTGCCAGATTGCAACAAAACCAAGAGTAAATATTTTAGTTCACAGTTTGTGAACTATTAAGTATTTATTCTTTTTTTATAGTAAGGTAAGGATATAGTAAAAAGGAGGAATGAAAGATGGCTTTTTCAAAAGATTTTTTATGGGGTGGAGCAACTGCTGCTAACCAATGTGAAGGTGGATATAATGAAGGGGGACGTGGTCTTGCTAATGTTGATGTAGTACCTCATGGTAAAGACCGTTTTCCTGTTTGCTTAGGAATGAAAGAAATGCTAGATTTTGAAGAGGGATACTATTATCCCGCTCAAGTTGGAATTGATTTTTATCATCATTATCAAGAAGACATTAAACTATTTGCTGAAATGGGGTTTAAAACATTTAGACTATCGATAGGGTGGACTCGTATTTTTCCTAACGGTGATGAAAATGAACCGAATGAAGAAGGCCTAAAGTTTTATGAAAATGTTTTTAATGAATGTCATAAATATGGAATAGAGCCCTTAGTAACGATTACTCATTTTGATATGCCTATTCATTTAATTAAGAAGTACGGCGGATGGAAAAATCGTGAATTAATTGAAATGTATAAAAAATTAGTTACTGTTCTTTTTACAAGATATAAAGGTCTAGTAAAATATTGGTTAACTTTTAATGAAATCAATATGATCTTACATATGCCATTTATGGGGGCAGGACTGATGTTTAAAGAAGGCGAAGATCAAAAAGAAGCTAAATATATTGCGGCTCATAATGAATTAGTAGCAAGCGCTTGGGCTACCAAGATTGCTCATGAAATTGATTCTAATAATATGGTAGGATGTATGCTGGCTGGAGGCGAATATTATGCATATAGTTGCCATCCTGCAGATGTTTGGGCTTCTATTAATAAAAATCGGGAAAATATAATGTTTATTGATGTTCAAGCACGTGGATATTATCCAAACTATGCTTTAAAAATGTTTGAACGTGAAGGTATCAATATTGGTATTACCACAGAAGATAAAGAAATTTTAAAGAATAATCCAGTTGACTTTATTTCTTTTAGTTATTATTCATCACGTTGTATTTCAACACAAGGAAATGTTGAAAAAACTTCTGGAAATGCTTTTGAGGGAACTAAAAACCCATATTTAAAAACTAGTGAATGGGGTTGGGCAATCGATCCGTTAGGATTAAGAATCACATTAAATACTTTATATGATCGTTATCAAAAACCACTATTTATCGTTGAAAATGGTCTTGGTGCCAAAGATACAATTGGAGCTGATGGTTCAGTAAATGATGATTATCGAATTGAATATTTAAGAGAACATATAATAGAGATGGATAAGGCAATTAATGAAGATGGAGTTGAATTATTAGGCTATACACCTTGGGGATGTATTGATTTAGTGTCTGCTTCAACTGGTGAAATGTCAAAACGCTATGGATTTATCTATGTTGATCGAGATGATCAAGGGAACGGTTCATTAAAACGTTCAAAGAAAAAAAGTTTTGCCTGGTATAAAAAAGTTATTGCTTCAAATGGAACTGATTTAGATTAATTAAAAGCATTGACTCATAAAAGTCAATGTTTTTAATTTTCTAAAATTTTCTGTTTTATGTATGTTTCAATCTTAGGTAGTGGAATATTTAGAAGAAGTGATATTTCTTCATGAAAAATATTTTTGGCTGCTTTAAAATATTTTAGTTCATAATTTTGAGTCTGTTTTTTTTGGTGACGAATATAGATTGTTTTAATTAGCTTGATCCACTCAACTTCATCATATTTATCTAGTGACTTTTGGTAAAGCTCTTGTCGATATCGTTCACTAGTTATGTTTAAAGTACGAATATATGGAATTCGTTCAACAATTTCCTCCATTTCAGAAGCTGTTATAACCTTTCGGACAAGTTCGGTGATATTCGTAATGATTGTTTCATTGGTTTGCCAAGTTGTTAAAATGCAAGTGTGATTGTGAATAGCGATAATTTGATAAAGATGATTGTTTTTATGAATAATATAGTCATTAATTTTATACATAAATGCTCCTTAATTTTCTTTCAAAGTTTCTAAAATAAATGGTAAAATTTGTTCTGGCTTTAAATTGAGTGTATGACAAAATTCATCATAAAGCATTTTTTCTGCGGTTTGTAAAAAATGCTGATCTTGAACATGAAATTTTTTTCCGGCTTTTTCTTGTTTTTGTTTATTTAAATACAAAGTTTTGGTCAATTTAACTAATTGTTCATGATTCCCATGATTAATAATATCATTATATTTTTGTTTTCGAATATTTTTATCATTGATCCAGATTGTTTCATTATCTGGCATCGTCTTAATTAATTCATAAATATCTTTCTTAGATAATACTTTTCGCATTTTTGATAAAGCCTCTTCATTATCTGTTGGGACAAGAATAGTTATATGATCATCCAATGGGGTTAAAAAATAATATTGCTTATCGATATTGTTAAGTTTGCGAGTAACAATATCCTTGATCTTACAAACACCTTCACGTCCATATAAAACGGTATCGCCAATTTTGTACATATAAATTCCTCCATATAATAAAAAAGTGTAGCTGCAACTGGACTTACGTTCCGCAAACTACACGTTGAGATAATATAATTATATCATTTAAAAAAATAATTTCATGTATCAATTTTAAAATCATTATCATAAATAGATTTTAAATTCAATAGTTTTTTTAATTTTTAGGTACCTATTTATGGTACTTAGTAAGTATTTTTGTAATCGCTTTCAATGAGAAAGGGTGATAAACTAAATATATCGAGGAGGAAAGAGATATGAAGAGATTAAAGAGATTATTAGCGATGGTCGTAAGTTTCGCATTAGTAGCAACAACATATTGCACCCCATTATTTGCTGTTGATGCTCCAGATACTTATAGCTGTCAATTATATGGGGAAGTGACAGATGCGGGTGAGGTCGTATCAAAAATGGTAATTGACTATGGTGCTGCTAAAAAGGTTACAGGTGTAGGGTTAGATACATTTACTGTTCATGCTAAAGCATCAACAGAAGATATTCGTCAAGGTACACAAGATACTAGCTATGGTGATTATGATCTTGACCGTAAAATTGTTAAAGTAGAAGTTGAAGGACAATATGTAAACATCTATTTTAATCAAAGTGAAGGGGCCACTTTAGCTTATTTAAGTTCAGGTAGAAATTATCCGGCTGAATTAACTTATACGGTTACACAAAATAAGCCAGTTACTTTAACAGCTGCAGATGGTACAGTTATTAACGATTCATATACCGGTAATTATACTTGTGATAATACTGTAATAAATGCAGAAACTGCTAAATTTGAATCAGTTAAAGTAAAGGATGGAATTAATTATCAATATTATGATGCAGGTAGTGCAGATTCATTGATTGTTTGGTTCCATGGTAATGGTGAGGGTGATTATTTATCTTCTGGCAACAATGTTGCACAAATGTTAGCTAATCGTGGTACAGTTGCTTGGGCTACAGATGAGACTCAAAATATTTTTGGAGGGGCTCATGTTATGGCTTTCCAAGCACCAGATACTTGGTATTATGCACAAAATGATGGTTTATTAGAAAAAGCGTATAATGAAATTAATGAAGTAATCAAAGCTAAAAATATCGATCCTGATAAAGTGTTTGTTTCAGGATGTTCAGCTGGTGGTTACATGACAACAAGAATGTTGATTGCTTATCCAGATTTATTTGCTGCTGCAATGATCAACTGTCCTGCATTAGATGTAGCAGATGCTCGTGGTGGAGAAACTCCAACTGATGCAGAATTAGCAAGTATTAAAAATTCTGATACTGCAATTTGGTTAGTTCAAGGGAAAACAGATAGCAGTGTTAAACCAGAAGATTGCTCAATCCGTTTATTTAATGCTTTAACAGATGGACAAGAATTAATTACTTCAGAACATAAACAAGATTTAAATTCTGATTTTACAACTTCTGAAACTAAAGATGGAAAATATAAATTATCTTTATATGAAACAGTAGCAGTAACAGATCCTAGTACAGGAGCAAGTTCTAATAAATTAGAATTTGCAGAAGATTATGATCAAGATGGTGTAGCAACATTAGTTCAATATAGTGATCACTGGTCTTGGATCTATACATTAAATAACAATCCTAAAGATGCTAAAGGTGTTAGTATTATGAATTGGGCTGCTGAATATGGAAAAACAGCAGAACAACCAACACCTGCACCAGTACCAGAAACACCAGCTGATACACCTAAAACTTCAGTTAAGACTGGTGATAGTGTGAGCCTTGGATTATACGCAATAACTACATTAGCAGGACTTTGTGGAATTGCATTATTAAAAAAGAGATATAATTAAAAGTAGTGAACTTAGTTGAGAAACTAAGTTCTTTTTTAATTAAATTGTTAAATTAGACTAACTTATTATTGAAAAGATGAGAAGTAAATGTTAAAGTATGTTAGATGAATATAACATAAGGAGAACGATATGAAATATCTATATTTTATGCTAGGAATAATATTTACAGGGATTGGAATGATTGGCGTAGTTTTACCAGTTTTACCAACAACTCCTTTTCTTTTAGTGGCAATGTTCTTTTTTACTAAAAGTTCTTCACGGGCTAAAGTCTGGTTTGAAGGGACAAAAATTTATCAAAATCATTTAAATGACTTTGTAACTAAAAGAGCTATGACATTGAAAACCAAAGTGATGTTGTTATCGTTTGCAAGTACGATGTTATTAATTGCATTTTTAATGATGGATAATATTTATGGAAGGATAACAATTGTTTTATTAGTAATATTTAAGTATTATTATTTTGCATTTCGAATTAAAACAATTAAAGAAGTGAGCAATGATTAATAAAAGATTAGTTAGTTATTTAAAAGAGGATAAAAAATATATTTATTTACAAGTTTTGATGCAGTGGCTGGCATTGATTGGTCAAGTAGTAATTATTGCAATTATAGCTAATATGATCAATGAACTTTACCAGGGGCATCAAGTAAATAATTTTAGTATTAAAGTCATAATCATAATTGTATTAATTTTGATTAAAGGTTATTTTGGTAAATTAGTATCATCTTTTTCTTTTAAAGCTGCAAAAAATATTAAAGGAAAATTAAGATGTGATATTTATCAGAAAGTATTATTATTAAATAATCATTATAGTGATGTAATCAGTACGGCTTCATTAACGCAATTAATGAGCGAAGGAGTTGAACAATTAGAGATTTATTTTGGTAAATATTTGCCACAGTTTTTCTATAGTATGTTAGCACCACTGACACTGTTCATTATTTTGGGACGAGTAGAATTCAAAGCAGCCCTAGTATTGTTTGTTTGTGTTCCTTTAATTCCGGTATCGATCGTCTTAGTTCAAAAGTTTGCTAAAAGATTATTAAATAAGTATTGGGGTCTTTACGGGAATCTTGCTGAACGCTTTTTAGATAATGTTCGCGGCTTGACAACATTGAAAGGGTATCAAGGGGATCAAGCTAAACATCTTGAAATGAATGAAGAAGCACAACGATTTAGAAATATTACGATGAAGGTTTTGGTAATGCAGCTAAATTCTATCAGCATTATGGATCTTGTTGCTTATGGTGGTGCAGCACTAGGAATTATTATTTCACTATACAGTTATCAAGGTGGAGCAATTGATTTAGGGCAAACATTTATGATGATCATGTTATCAGCAGAGTTTTTCATTCCGTTAAGACTGCTAGGATCATTTTTCCATATCGCTATGAATGGTAATGCCGCAAGTGAGAAAATTTTTAGGTTATTAGATACACCGGTAAATGATCATAAAGAATTAGAAATTACTGAGATTGAAAAAATTGAAATTACTAGACTGTCGTTTGGATATGATGAAGAAATAGTATTGAAGGATGTTAGTTTAGAAATTGATGAACCTGGTATTTATGGTGTGGTTGGAAGCTCAGGGAGTGGTAAAAGTACGATTGCTAAATTATTAATGGGTTATTATGATAATTATCAAGGTGTTTTAAGCTACAATGGAAATCAAGTCAATCAAGTCAAACATCAAAGTTTAATGAAACAAATAACAATGGTTGAACATAATCCTTATATTTTTGCAGGAACTGTCCGCAGTAACTTAAGTGATGGGAATGATAACTGTGATGATAGTATAATGATTGAGGTATTAAAGAAAGTTAATTTATGGAATTATTTTGATGGAGTTAATGGTTTGGATAGTGAAATTGAAGAGCGTGGAAATAATTTGTCTGGTGGACAAAAACAACGTTTAAGTATTGCCCGAGCATTATTGCATGATACTAGTGTTTATATTTTTGATGAAGCGACATCTAATATTGATATTGAAAGTGAAGAAATAATTATGAAAGTAATTGAGCAGATGCGTGATGAAAAAATTGTTATTTTAATTTCACATCGTTTAGCAAGTGTCGAAAATTGTAAATGTAACTATGTCTTTAGTCAAGGGAGATTAATTGGCTGGGGAAATCATAAAGAATTGATGAGAAATAATCCAGAATATATAGAGTTAGTTAATACCCAAAAAGAAATTGAGAATTATGGAGGCCAGGCAAATGCAAAAACGGAGTAATTTAAAAGTAGTAATCAGTTTGATTGCTTTAGTCAAATCAATGCTCTTAATCATGCTTGGAGCAATTATTTTAGGTGTTATTGGCTACTTGGCTGCTATTTTTCTAACGGTAATAGCAGGAGAAATCATGATTAAAGTAATTAAGCATGAGACTTTTACTAGTTTATTATATTTATTGATTGCTTGTGGAATTTTAAGGGGCTTTCTACGTTATGGGGAACAATGGTGTAATCATTTTATCGCATTTAAATTATTAGCGATGATCCGAGATATTGTTTTTGCGAAACTTAGAAAATTAGCACCAGCAAAACTTGATGGTAAAGATCAAGGAAACTTGGTAGCCATGATTACTAGCGATGTAGAACTTTTAGAAGTGTTTTATGCACATACAATTTCCCCAGTGATGATTGCTTTAATTGTTTCGATTATTATGATTATCTATATTGGATATTATCATTTTGCTTTAGGTCTTTTAGCAAGCACTGCTTACCTATTTATTGGTGTAATTATTCCTTTAATTGTTGGTAAGAAGTCGGGAAATATGGGGTTAAATTATCGGAATGATTATGGTAAGTATACTAGTTATGTACTAGAGTCTGTCCATGGTCTAAGAATTATTGATCAATTTTCCCGTGGTAATAAACGCCTAAAAGAAATAGATAAAAAAAGTGAGTTATTAAATGAGCAAAATAAAGAATTAAAAGATCTTGAGGGTCAATATCGAATGATTGGAGATATTTGTGTTAGTTTATTTTCACTAGCAATGTTTATCTTAGGATATTATTTATATCGCCAAGGATCAATTGAATTTAATGGCGTTTTAATTAGTACGATTGCTTTAATGGCATCATTTGGACCAGTCTTGGCTTTATCTTCATTAGCACATAATCTAGTTATTACTTTTGCAAGTGGAAATCGTGTTCTTGACTTATTAGCTGAAGAACCTCAAGTTGAAACTGTAATCAATGGATATCAGGGGAATTTAGGAACGATTGAAATAAATAATTTATCATTCAAATATGAAGCTGAAACGATTTTAGATAAAATCAATTTAAGTATTAAACCTGGTGAAATCATTGGAATTGAAGGACGAAGTGGAAGTGGTAAAACAACGCTATTGAAATTATTGATGCGTTTCTATGATCCTACTGACGGAGAAATTCTGATTAATGGTCATGACATCAAAACATGGCAAAGTGATTCTTTAGCGAAATTAATTAGTTATGTTACCCAAGATACATATGTTTTTAATGATAGTATTATCAATAATATTAAATTAGGGATGGAAACTAGCGATGAGGCTGTGATTGAAGCTTGTAAGAAAGCCAATCTTCATGAATTTATTATTAGTTTAAAAGATGGTTATGAAACAATGATCGGGAGCCTTTATCAGTCTTTATCAGGGGGACAGCTGCAAAGATTATCTCTAGCTAGAGCTTTTTTACATGATGCACCATTGATTCTATTGGATGAACCAACTAGTAATCTTGATAGCTTAAATGAAGCTTTAGTATTAAAATCACTAAGTGATAATCATCAAGGGAAAACCATTATTATGGTTAGTCACCGACCTTCATCATTAAAAATCTGTGATCGAATTATTAAAATAGAACAGGGGAGACAGAGTTAATGACGATTGATCAAGAAAAAGAATTAATTAGTATAATGATTAAAATCTATGAAGATGGTAATAAAGTCGATTTAAGTGATTTAAAAAATTATGCTTTTAAGCGAATTGAATTTTGCCCTCGTAAAGAGGAAAAGACATTTTGTTCATCATGCCCGATTCATTGCTATCAAAAAACATATCGGCAGCAAATTCGAGAAGTTATGAAATATTCAGGAAAAAGAATTATCTTCAAACATCCAGTCATTGCCTTCAAACATGTAATAAATACGCTAAAATATAAAATAATGAGCTAAAATAAACCGATTGTACTAGGTAATGATATTATGATATGATATCTAGAGGAATCGGGGTGGCTTGATGGAAAATCTAGAAACACAACGCTTGATAATTAGAGAGTTGGAAATAAAAGATGCTATGCGTTTGAGTGAATATCGTGATAAAAGGGAAGTTGCTTTCTATCAATCATGGTGGCGGTACCCTTACCAGAAAGCCTTAAAAAGAGTAGAGTATTGTGTTAAACATCCTTTTGATGGAAGTCGTGGTAATTATCAATTAGGTGTAGTATTAAAAGAAAATAATATTTTGATAGGTGATTATTTTTTAGAGGTCTTAGAATCTAATTCTATTACGATCGGTTATACTTTTGATAGTGATTATTGGCAACATGGCTATGCAATTGAATCGATGCGAGCACTTTTATTGGAGTTAAAAAATAGATATAATTTTAAAATTGTTTTTGCTCATGTTTATGATGACAACATAAGATCTATTCGTTTGCTTAAAAATCTTGGATTTGTTCAATATGAAACATCTAAGATCATGGGGGATATTGGATTTAAATTAAGATTATAACAACTGGTGTAAAACTAGTTGTTTTTTTGTTTGTAAATCTATAAGTTTTTATTTTATTTTAAAATAAATAAAAAGTGACAAATTATTCTACTGTAAGTATCTATAATCGATATTACGAGGTGAATGAAATGGATTTGACAGTAGCAAAAACAAAAACAAAAATAAAGAATACTGGAATGACTTATGTTTCAATCTTTGGATTAACCCTCCTTCTAGGTTTAGTAAAAATATATGACACATCACTGTGTTTTGTTCTCCCCATGCTAGTAGTATCATTTATGTGCGGCTATCGACATATCATTATGTACATGACCGCTTTATTATTGGTATCATACATATCTTATGATAACTATATGCTATTATTAGTTTCGATTACTAGCGTGATAATTATGCAAGTGATGATGTACTTAAAATTTGTCAAAAGTAAGTATTTAGCCCTAGTAGTTACTTTGGTAAGTTTACTCTTTCTTTACATTTATCAATATAATTATATTGAAGTATTAGTTATATTATCCTTTACACTATTACATAGTCTACTGTACCTAGAAGTAGTGCCTCTCTTTATCCATAACACGATTGAAGTATATACCAATAAACGGATGATGATTCTTTCAACAATGATAATGTTAGCCATCATTTCATTAGTTGAGCTCAATCAAGTCTATATGATGATATTACTAAGGTTCTATTTATTACTAAGTGTCTATTATTTAGGAATTAATAGTACCATGCCTACGATTCTATATATATCAATCATATTAATGTTTATTAATCCCTTATTAAAAGAGGAAATACTATCATTAATCCTTCCTTTTAGTATTTTCTTTATGTATAAGCCGGAAAATAAATTAGTCTGTTCAACCGTTTATCTTGTAAGTCATCTAGTTCTCCCTTTCTTTATTACATATGATTATTACTATCATAGTTTTATTATTGTAGTAAGCGCAACGTTGTTTTTATTTGTACCTACCTTTAAACATAAGCCTAAATTACTTAGTGATGATTTTAAAAATATCACAAGTCGAAACAAATTAATTCAACGTGCTACCACATTCGCCTCTTTATTTAAACAATTAACAGATATCTTTCAAGAAGCAAATCGTAATGTAAATGTCGGTGAGTTTGTTGGCTATGTTTATGAGGATGTATGTTCCAAATGTCCTAGTCGGGATTTATGTTTTTATCGTGATGGGAATGTAAGTCGATTAGGAAAATTGATTAATAAAGGATTTAAGACTAACTACACAAAAGAAGATATTAACTATATTAATAGTAATTGCATTAGTCCAAATCGCTTCTTAAAGAGTATCAGTGAATATAAGGATAGTTATGAAAAGATAAAAAGAGTTAATCAGGAAAATTCGCATTTAAAGAAAGATTTGTTTTATGAATTTTCGTTATTGAGTGAGGTGTTTGATAATTTTAGCAATTCTTTAGAACAAACGCCATTAAATGATGATAGTTTAAAAGAGCATTTATTAGGCTATCAATTTAATATTACATATTTATACCGTCATCAAATCGGTAATAATGTTTATACTTTAGAATTAGGATTAATGGATATTAGTGAGGAGGAGGTTGTTAATGAACTAGTTCCAATAGTAGAGTCATATTTAAATGAAACATTAGAAATAGTTTCTTTAAAGGATTCAATGCATCATCTTGGTTACACGTCATTAGTTTTAAAACATCAACAAAATTATTCATTGCAGTATGGTTTTCAGCAATATGCTTTAGAGCCTCTTAATTGTGGTGATTCGTTTAGCGCGTTCCATCAAGATAATCTTCATTATTTAGCATTGAGTGATGGAATGGGTCAAGGCAAGATGGCTGCTAATGAAAGTAAGTTGACATTAGAAGTACTATCAAAATTAATTTTAAATGGAATTGGATTAAAAGATACAATTGATTCAATTAATGCTTTATTAAAAATAAAAAATCGTAACGACATGTTTACGACTTTAGATCTATGTAATATTAATCTTGCTAATGCCCGAATGAAGTTAATCAAATATGGTGCTAATCCAAGTTATCATATTCGTAGTGGAATGGTTGAAAAAATTGCAACTAATTCATTACCAGTTGGAGTTGTTTCTAAATTAAAAATGGTTAGTTATGAGATGCCGCTAAAAAATAATGATTTAATTATTATGTCAAGTGATGGCACAGGAAATGATTTTGAACAGATCGTTAATGATAATGTTCACTTATATTGTGATCAGCACCCACAAGAAATAGCTACTTTTTTAATGGATCAAGTATTAGAGAAAAATAATTTAGATGATATAAGTATTATAGTTATTAAAGTGGTAAATAATTAATTTAGTGGACTTCATTAGTTTGAATGAATCAGCGATATGTACCCATAATTTTGGACACGTTTATTTATGAACTAGGCAATACATATGGATGTTTCCTTGTATCTTACAGGAGATATCCGTTTTGTTTTTCTTGAATTCTTTGGTTGTTGTAATGATCTATATATTCATCTATAACAACTGCAAATTCTTCAAAACATTTAAATTCATTTTCATAATACATTTTATTCTTTAATTTTCAAAAAAAATTAAACTAGGAAACATCAGTTGTACCAAAATTTCTATCTATGGTATTGTCAACAATCTTACTGAATAATCCTAAGTTGTACATAATGTGATGGACACGTTTATGATTTATCTGGTAAGCACAGTTAAGAAGTTCTCGATAGACCCTACACACTCCATAACGACTTTTATTTTGTTTGAATATTTTTTACTGTTTAAGCTAATTCTCTGTTTCTTTTTCTATTTTCATGGTAATACACTGCTAAATAATAAAGGCTATTTTTAGTATTATTAAAGCAAAATTTTAAAATATCTATATTTCAAAAAGTATAAAAAGATAGTGAGAATTTAGCTGAAATTTCTATTAGATGAGGTTAATTTATGGAATTGTGAATAAAATTAGTTATTTTAGAATAAATGTGTTATACTGCAAAAAACGATTAAGAGAGAGAAATAGATGAAATTTAGTGAATTAGAATTAATTGAACCATTATTAAATGCAGTAAAAGAAATGAAATATGATATCCCCTCACCGATTCAAGAACAGGCAATTCCAGCAATTATTTCGGGAAGAGATATTTTTGGATGTGCCAAGACTGGAACAGGGAAAACAGCAGCTTTTGCTTTACCGATTTTACAAAAATTATATTTACGTGATGAAAGCGAAAAGTATCCACGAACTATTAAAGCACTGATTTTGGCTCCGACTCGTGAATTAGCAATTCAAATCAATGAGACTTTTGAGGCAATGAATCCGCAGGTTAATTTAAAATCAGCAGTTATCTTTGGTGGGGTTCGTCAGGGTAGTCAGGTTACTAAAATTAATCGTGGGATCGACGTGCTGATTGCCACGCCAGGAAGACTGATTGATCTTTATAATCAAGGATTGGTGGATTTAAAACATGTAGAATACTTAGTTTTAGATGAAGCAGATCGTATGTTGGATATGGGATTTATTAAAGATATTCGTAAGATCTTAAGATTTATTCCTCGTCGTCATCAAACTATGTTATTTTCAGCAACCTTACCTGATGAAATTAAACACCTGGTTAGTGATCTACTGAATGACCCGCTTAAAATCATGATAAGCAGTGGTAATGTTACAGTAGAAAAAATTAATCAATCGCTATACTTTGTTGATAAAGTAAATAAAGCTAAGTTATTGATCAAGTTATTAGAAAATCCTCAAATATATAATGCAATTGTTTTTGTTAGGACAAAAAGAAATGTGGATACTTTATGTAAGAAACTAATTAAGGCGCAAATAACTTGTGAGGGAATCCATGGTGATAAATCTCAAAATGCACGTGTTCGAGCATTAAATAACTTCAAAAATGATAAAGTTCGAGTTCTTGTTGCTAGTGATATTGCTGCTCGAGGGATCGATATTGATGAATTAACACATGTTATTAATTTTGATTTACCTGATCAAGCAGAAAATTATGTTCATCGGATCGGCCGAACTGCTCGTGCTGGAGCATCGGGAGAAGCAATTACATTTTGTAGTTTTCAAGAAAAGGCATTATTAAAAGATATTCAAAAATTTATTAACCAAGATATTCCGGTGGTGGATAACCCTTATTACCCAATGAAAGATTTATCAATACCAGAAAAGAAACATAAAAGTAAAAAAAAGGGTGAAACACAAAAATCACGTGATAAAGCTAAGCACTTGAAACAAGGACAAAAAAAGTCATCAGTAAGAACAAATAACATAAAAAAGAATAGTAAGACAAAAAGAAGTAATTTTAAAAGAAGGCGTCCTTAAAAATGACGTCTTTTACTAATTGATTAGTGAAAAAGTCACGAAAATGATATGTTAAATTAATAATTATTTGATATAATGGTAAAGATATTGAGGTGATTAAATGGATAGTTTTAAAGATTTGCTGAAAATGCAGGAGCTGTATATCCTTGGGGTATCAGGGGGCTGTGATTCGATGGCATTATTAGACATGATGAATCAAGCTGGTTACCAAATAATCGTATGTCACGTCAATTATCATTTACGCGAAGATAGTGACCTAGATCAACAGACAGTTGAAGCATATTGTCACCGATATGATTTGCCTTGTTATGTTCGAGAAATTGATAAACAAGTTTACGGACCGGATAATTTCCAAGATCAAGCTCGGCGGCTACGCTATCAATTTTATTTAGAAATTGGAATGAAATATCAAACCCAAAAGGTGGTTTTGGCCCACCATCAAAATGATGTTATTGAAAATATTGTAATGCAGTTACAGCGCCATAACACTAAGGGATATCTGGGAATCCAAGAAATCAGTGAAGTATTTGGAGTAACTGTAATTAGACCGTGCTTAGCGGTACGAAAACAGTTTTTAAGAGACTATTGTCATGGTCATAATGTTGAATATCGTGATGATTATACAAATTTTCAAACTGAGTTTACTCGTGATTATGTTCGAAATGTTACTTTGAAAGATTATGATGAAGAAAAAATAGAGAAATTACTTAAGTGGGCACAAGAACATAATCAAAGATATGCTAGTAAGCTAAAACAATTACAAATTTATCTTGATTTATATCATCAAAAAAATAAAATTGATTATACTTGTATTCCTAAAGAGCTGTTAGATGGATTTATTTATGAAATTTTAAAAGAAGTTGTTTATCCCCCTTTGATCAGCAATGCTTTGATTAAAGAAATTATTAAACAAATAAAAAGTAATAAGCCAAATATTAATATGGATTTGCCTGTTAATATTAGGTTCATAAAAGAGTATGATAATATATGTGTTTCTAATTTGAAAAATAACCATAGCTATTGTTTAAAATATGAACATTTAGTTTATGATAAGCATGAGCACTTTTATTTAAGTGAAGTAGGTCATTTAAATGAAGGCGTCTATGTGAGTAAAGAAGATTTCCCAATTACGATTAGATCGGCACGTCCTGGTGATGTTATTGTTACTGCTGGTGGAACAAAAAAGGTTTCGCGATTGTTTATTGACAATAAAATTCCTAAAAGTAAGCGGGATACTTGGCCAATTGTTGAAAATAGCCAAGGAATGATAATTCTTGTGCCACATCTTGCAAAAAATATTGGGTATTTATATTCAAAACCCAATATATATGTGGTAAAATTAGAAACATATACGACTAGGAGTGAGATAATGCATAAGGATATAAAAGAAATTTTGATCAGTGGAGATCAAATTAGTGCTAAATGTAAAGAATTAGGGGCAATCATTGATAAAGACTATGAGGGGAAAGAAGTCCTATTAGTTGGTTTATTAAAAGGTTCAGTCCCTTTTATGGCGGAGTTATCAAAATATTTAAATACTGATGTTACTTTCGACTATATGAATGTAAGTAGTTATGAGGGTGTTGAATCCAAGACATTAGTTGTTAAGCAAGATTTAAAGGAAGATGTCAGTGGTAAAAATGTCTTGATCGTTGAAGATATTTTAGATACTGGAAAGACGTTATTTAATGTTAAAGAGATGCTATTAAAACGTAAAGCCAATAGTGTTAAAATTGTCACTATGTTAGATAAAGAAGAGGGTCGGGTTTTTGAAATGAAGGCCGATTATGTGGGATTTAAAATCCCTAATGCTTTTGTAGTAGGCTATGGACTTGACTTTAATGAAAGATATCGTCAATTGCCATATGTTGGAATATTAAAAGAAGATTGTTATAAGTAAGGAGAGTATATGAGTAATAAGAATGGATTATTAAAATCGATTCTTCCATGGGTAGTTCTATTATTCTTAATCGGTGGACTTGTTACCTATATGAATCAGGGTAATAGTAAAGAGATTAAGTATAGTGAATTCGTGGAAGTAGTCCAAGACGAAAAAATTAAGGAAGTAGAAATTGTTCCTTCAAGTTTAGTCGTTGATGTAAGTGGGAAGTATACAAAGAAAGTAGATGGTAAATCAACAGAGTATGAATTTACAACTACGATTCCTAATACTGAAGCTGAAATGCAATCATTAACTGGATTGTTAAATGAAAAGGGTATTGAAACTACGATTGTTGATGCTAATGATCGTGGTGTATTTATGAAGGTCATTATTAGTATTTTACCATATGTATTATTACTTGGAGGAATGTTCTTTATCTTCAAGATGATGGGTCAAGGTGGCGGAAATGCTAAAGCCTTTGATTTTGGTAACTCTAGAGCTAAGTTAGAAAAAAACCAAACAACTAGATTTGCTGACGTAGCTGGTGCTGATGAAGAAAAAGAGGAATTAAAAGAATTAGTAGCATTCTTGAAAAATCCGAAAAAGTTCGCTCAAATGGGGGCTCGTATTCCAAAAGGGGTATTACTTGTGGGGCCACCAGGTACTGGTAAAACTTTATTAGCAAGAGCCGTTTCTGGTGAGGCTAGTGTGCCTTATTATTCAATTTCTGGTTCAGAATTCGTAGAAATGTTCGTTGGTGTCGGTGCTGGTCGTGTTCGTGATATGTTCAAAAAGGCTAAACAAACTGCGCCATGTATTATCTTTATCGATGAAATTGATGCTGTTGGGCGTCAAAGAGGTACTGGTATGGGTGGTGGACACGATGAACGTGAACAAACTCTTAACCAATTGTTAGTTGAGATGGATGGATTTAGTGGTAATGAAGGGATCATCATTTTAGCGGCAACAAACCGTGCTGATGTATTAGATCCAGCATTATTACGACCAGGTCGTTTTGACCGTCAAATTCAGGTAGCTAATCCTGATAAGAATGCTCGTACTGAAATCTTAAAAGTTCATGCGCGGAACAAAAAATTTGCTCCCGATGTAGATTTTAGTAATATAGCACAAAGAACTCCTGGATTCTCAGGGGCTGAACTAGAAAATGTTTTAAATGAAGCTGCTTTATTAGCAGTTCGTGAAGATCACAAAGTAATCTCAATGGATGATATTGATGAAGCAGTTGACCGTGTTATGGGTGGACCTGCGAAAAAATCTCGTAAATATAGTGAAAAAGAACGCCGTCTAGTTGCATACCATGAAGCTGGACATGCTGTGTTAGGTTTAACTTTAGAAGCTGCCAACAAAGTTCAAAAAGTAACTATTGTGCCACGTGGCCAAGCTGGGGGTTATAACTTAATGACGCCTAAAGAAGAAACATATTTCCAAACTAAGACTCAATTAGAAGCTAATATTGCTGGATTTATGGGTGGTCGTGTAGCTGAAGAAATTTTCTTTGGTGATGTAAGTTCCGGTGCTCATAACGATATTGAACAAGCAACTAGAATTGCAAGAATGATGGTTACTGAATTGGGAATGTCAGAACTTGGTCCAATCAAATATGATTCTGAACAAGGAAATGTTTTCTTGGGACGCGACTATACACAACACAATAATTCTCATTCTGGGCAAATTGCTTATGAAATTGATGTTCAAGTTCGTAAGATCATCGATGAATGCTATGCACAGGCAAAAGAAATTATTGAGGCTAATAAAGATAAATTAGTAATTATTGCTGATGCTTTATTAGAATATGAAACATTAGCTGGTGAACAAATTGAAGCATTATTTAATACAGGTAAGATGTTAGATCGTCATGATGGAACAGTTGATAGTAGCTCTAATGATGATTCATCAAATGATTCTAATGCTTCAAGTACAACAACACCATCGTTTGATGATGCTGATGATCTATTAGATGATATGAAATAAAAGCGGTATCCGCTTTTTTTCATATGTGAGGTAAATGATGAACAACAAGAAAAGAAAAATATTTATCTATTTTATTATTTTGTGTATGATAATACCAATGATATTATCATCATTGATGGTATTTTTATAAGGAGAATATATGAAAGATTATTTAGTTAGAGGTTTAGTTAATAGTAAAAACTGTCGTGTTTTTGCTTGTAAAACGACTAATTTAGTAGATGAGGCTCGCAAACATCATAATTTATGGCCTACTGCTTCTGCAGCAATCGGGAGAATGATGTCAGCTACTTTGATGATGGCAAAAATGAACAAGAATCAAGAGAAAATGACAGTTGTGATCAATGGTGGCGGTCCAATTGGAACTATGATGACGGTTACTAATGGTGATGGAAATATTAAAGGATTCGTTGCTAACCCAGAAGTGCATTATACTTATAATGATACTGGTAAATTAGCAGTTGGTGTAGCAGTTGGACATGAAGGAACTTTACAAGTAATTCGTGATATGGGTTTAAAAGAACCGTTTACGGGATCAGTTCCACTACAAACTGGGGAAATCGGTGATGATTTTGGTTACTACTTTGCAGTTAGTGAACAAACTCCTTCAGTTGTATCGGTTGGGGTACTAGTAAATGATACTAATGAAGTGCTTGCTTCAGGTGGATTTATTATTCAATTATTACCTGAGGCTATTGAAGAAGATATTGATTATATCGAAAAAGTTGTCGCTCAATGTCCGCCGGTATCTAAGTTGATCAATGAAGGGAAAAGTCCTGAAGAGATATTAAAGCAGCTATTTGATGATGTGGAGATTACTGAAAAACAAGATTTGTTTTTCAAATGTGATTGTTCAAAAGAGAAAATGGGTAAGGCTTTGATTACAGTTGGTAAGGATGAGTTACAAGCGATGATTGATGAGGATCATGGTTGTGAATTAAGTTGCCAGTTTTGTAATAAAAAATATCAATTTAGTGAAGAAGAATTAAAAGAAATTAAAAATAGATTATAGTAGAATAGTGAAAACTATTCTATTTTTTGTAATTTTATGTGATTATTTTGCTACAAATGTACTATTATGGTATTTTTTAGGTAAATTTTGTGCTATGATAATGGTATAGACAAATAAAGTGAGGGAAAATCAAATGAAAAAACTATTAAGTGTAATGTTACTGGCATTGCTATTAACAGGATGTGGTGGAGAAGAAAAAACCACTACTATTTGTAAAGGAAATATTGATGAAATGACAGCAGCTGAAGTTACGATCGAAGCAACTGGTGATAAAACTGATGTCATGAAAAGTACAGTTACTTATGATTTTACTGGTTATGTAACTGAAAGTACACCAATTGATACTTATTGGCTTCCTAAAGTGAAATCTATTAATGTTGATTATGATTCATTAAAAGGTGGTTCAGCTAAATATACTGTAGATGGTGAAAAAATTATTCTTAAAATTGAATTAGATTATGGTGAAGCTGATTTTGATGAACTTAAAAAAGCTAAATTAGTTACAACTACTGATAGTGATAAGAAAATCGTGTATATTTCTTTAGAAGAAACAATTAAAGAACAAGAAAAAGGTGGACTTACTTGTAAAGAAAAATAAAAAGAAAGGCGGGGGAAGCCTTTCTTTTTTTGTTGGAAACCAACATATTTAGGAATATAACTAACTCGATAACTTACGTCTATTTCGGGGAGGAAAATAGCGGGGAAGGGTAAGTTATCTATAAATAGTATGGCTATGAAGAAATATTTTATACATTTATATTTCTTTTTTTTTAATTTATTGATAAGATACTTTTGAGGAGTGACATAATGTTTAAAATAGGAAATGTAGAAATAGAAAGTCCAGTAGTAATGGCACCAATGGCAGGGATTACTAATATGGCTTTTCGTAAAATTATTAAAGATTTTGGTGCCGGACTTGTCTATTCGGAAATGGTTAGTGATAAAGCGCTATGTTATGGAAATGCTAAAACAATAGAAATGTTACAAGTAGATGATGGCGAACATCCAGTTAGTATTCAGCTATTTGGTGGTGAAGTAGAAACAATGGTTCAAGCAGCCAAATATATCGATAAACATTCTAATTGTGACATTATTGATATTAATATGGGATGTCCAGTAAATAAGGTTTTAAAGGCCGATGCTGGTAGTAAATTATTATTATATCCTGATAAAATTTATGAGATTGTTAAAGGTGTCGTTGATAATGTAACTAAACCTGTTACAGTAAAAATACGTAGTGGTTTTGATAAAGAACATATTAATGCAATTGAGGTTGCTCAACTAATTGAGAAGGCTGGTGCTAGTGCTATTGCAATTCATGGTAGAACTCGTTCGCAAATGTATGAAGGTCATGCTGATTGGGAAATAATTCGTCAAGTCAAAGAAGCTGTGAAAATCCCAGTAATTGGCAATGGCGATATCAAGAGTGTTGAGGATGCTAAAAGAATGCTTGAAGAAACAAAAGTTGATGCAGTTATGATTGGTCGTGCGGCCTTAGGAAATCCATGGTTGATTAAACAGGTTGTAGAGTCTTTAAAAACTGGTGAAACAATTAGTGAACCTACTTATCAAGAAAAAATTACGCAGTGTTTAGCACACGCACGACGTTTAATGGAAATTGAACCAGAAAAGGTTGCTATGTTTCAAATGCGTGGCCATGCGCCATGGTATATCAAGGGATTAAAGTCTTCAGCTCGTGTGAAAAATGAATTATCTAAGATTAATACTTTTGAAGAACTTGAAATTATTTTGAAAGAGTATCAAGAATATTTAGATCAGTTGGACTAAGAGTTGCAACAAGTTTATATTTTGGTATAATTGAAATAATAATTAAAGGGGGATTTGAGTAGTGATTATTAGTGGTAAAGAAATATCTGTAAAAATAAAGGATCAATTAAAGGAAGAAGTAAGTAAGATAAAAGAAACATATCCACGTCTACCTAAGTTGGTTGTAATACTAGTAGGGGATAATCAAGCTAGTCAGACATATGTTAGGAACAAAGAAAGAGGTTGTCAGTATATTGGGATTGAATCAGAAATCTTGAGACATGATGCATCTTTTAGTGAAATCGAATTATTACAAGAAATTAATGATTTAAATAATGATGATACTGTTGATGGAATTTTAGTGCAATTACCATTGCCACAGCATATTAATGAAGAAAAAGTTTTAGATGCGATTGTTCCTAGTAAAGATGTTGATGGTTTTCATCCCGAAAATGTGGCTAAATTATTTTTAGGACAACATAGTTTGGTTCCTTGTACACCAAAAGGGATGATGGTTTTATTAGAAGAAATTAATTATGATTTGGCGGGTAAAGAAGTAGTAATTGTTGGGCGCAGTAATATTGTTGGTAAGCCGGTAGCCTTATTGTGCTTACAAAAAAATGCAACTGTTACAATTGCACATAGTCAGACAAAAGATTTAAAGGCAGTTTGTTCACGTGCTGATGTACTTATTGCAGCAATAGGGAAACCGAAATTCTTTAATCACGAGTATGTTAAAGATGGTGCAGTAGTATTAGATGTAGGAATTAATCGTGATGAAAATAACAAATTATGCGGTGATGTTGATTTTGATGATGTTAAAGACAAAGTGTCAGCAATTACTCCAGTTCCAGGGGGAATTGGACCAATGACGATTACAATGTTAATGAAAAATACAATTGAAGCTTTTTATCATAGAAATGGTGACTAATATGGAATATAAATTAAATGATATTGTTGAAATGAAGAAGGCTCATCCATGCAAAAAGTCAACACAATGGCAAATTATTAGAATGGGTGCAGATATTAAAATTAAATGTTTGGGATGCGGAGCGATTGTAATGTTCCCACGCCGTGAATTTGAAAAAAAATTAAAGAAGATAATTGAGTAGTATGGATGATGATGATTTATTAGAAGATGAATTAGATAATGTCTTAGATATATATTGGCACTTTTAGTGCCAATTTTTTTGTTTGATTAATCTTGTAAAAAATATACAGTATTGGGAATAGACAATTTAAGGAAAGATAGCTATGATTGAAACAGGAGGAAAGCATTATGACGATTAAGGAATTATTGAAACAAGCTGATACAGTATTGAAAGATGAAAAGTTACGCGAAATGTTTAAACGGTGCTTTTTGTCTACGCTAGAAACAAGTGTTAAACGAGAAGGTGATAAGACTTATATTATTACCGGAGATATTAATGCAATGTGGTTACGTGATTCAAGCTGTCAAGTTAATCATTATTTAAAATATATTCATAATGATAGTGAATTACAGTCAATAATCAAAGGATTAATTAAAGCTCAAGTTGAATATGTTTTGTGGGATCCTTATGCAAATGCATTTTTAAATACAGAAGATGTTGAAAGGGAATATCATGATACGACTATTATGAAGCCGTATGTCTGGGAGCGAAAGTATGAATTGGATTCATTATGTTATCCGGTAAAATTAAGTTATCAATATTATAAAGAAACTGGTGATAAAAGTATTTTTAATCAACAGTATTTACATTTTATTAGAACTCTTTTAAATGTTTTTGAATGTGAACAAAATCATAGTCAAAATTCATCATATACGTTTGAACGAGAAGAAGCAAAAAAATGGAATTTAAGAAAAACCGAAACCCTCCAAAATAAAGGACGTGGTTTTGAAACACGTTATACCGGAATGATTTGGAGCGCATTTAGGCCAAGTGATGATGCATGTACTTTTAATTATAATATTCCTGGCAATATGTTTTGCAGTGTTGTTCTGGGATATCTCAAGGAAATTGTGGAATTAGTGTATCAGGATGAATATCTTCAAGAGCGAATTGTTGATTTGAAATTTCAAATTGATTATGGTATTGAATTATTCGGTATTGTTAGACACCCTAAATATGGGAAAATATATGCCTATGAAACAGACGGTTATGGGAATCATGTATTAATGGATGATGCCAATGTACCAAGTTTATTGTCAATTCCATATTTAGGATTTGCGGATGCTAATGATGAAATTTACAAAAATACACGAGCGTTTATTTTAAGTAATGAGAATCCATATTATTTTGAGGGGAACAGGGCAAAGGGAATTGGATCGCCACATACCTGGTCTGAATATATATGGCCGATTGCGCTATCTATGCAAGGATTAACAAGTTTATTACAGCATGAAAGAGAAGCATTGATCCAGACTATTATTGATAATACCGGAGGTACTGGATATTGTCATGAAAGTTTTGATGTAAATGATGATACTCAGTTTACAAGACCATGGTTCTGCTGGGCTGATTCTTTATTTGCGGAGCTTGTAATCAAAACTTATTTTGAATAAATAATATCTATGATAAAATAGAAAAATGATAAGAAGATTTCGATCTTCTTTTTTTGTTTTTTGATTAGGAAAAATTTTACAAGTTCTGTAATTCTCTTATGGAAGCGCTTTGTATATACTTTTATATGAAAGAGGGAGGAAATAAAATGAAATTAATTATGTCATTATTAGAAAAGTATTTAATGCCATTTTCTAATAAAATTACATCAAACAAATTGCTTAATGCAATTAAAGATGCTTGTATTCTTACAAGTCCTTTTACCGTGGTAGGTTCGTTGGCAGGTCTAGTAAGTCAGCAGGCAAATTATTGGTTTGGAGAATGGGGAATCCCATTGGATGGTATTTTAGGAAGTATTATCAATGCCTTTACAAATATTAATACTGTGGCTATGGGTTTAACTGGATTAGTTGTTGTTATTGCTTCTTCATACAATTATGCTAATCAATTAAAAGGGCTAAATAAAGGAGATAAATGTGTTCCATTAGTTGCTTGTATTGTTTCTTTGATTGCTTATATAGCAACTATTCCTAATGCTATTAATGTAGGTGATAGTACAATTACAGCTTTTCAAATCAACTTCTTTAATTATGAAGGAATGTTTGCGGGAATGATTATTGGATTGGCTTCATCATATATGTACTATAAACTAGTTAATTCAAAATTTACAATTAAATTACCCGGACAAGTACCGCCAATGGTATTAAGTTCATTCTTATCAATTATTCCATTCTTTGTTATCATTACTGTATTTTCAGTGATAAAGGAAATTGTTGTTTTAGCAGGATTTGATTCAATCCAACAATTGATTACTCAATTTATTATTACTCCACTAAATGGGATTGGTACAGGTTTACCCGCAGTTATTTTAGTAATTATAATTATGCAATTATTATGGTTCTTTGGAGTTCATGGTTTTTCAATCATGTGGGGATTAATTTCTGTATTGTGGATGCCAATTTTCTATGAACATATTCAAATTTTTGTTGAAACAGGTTCTTTTGATAAAATTACACAAGTAGCACCAAATACTTTATGTAATGTCTATGCAATGATTGGTGGTTCTGGCTCTACTCTAGCATTAGTTGTATTATTATTAGTATTAGGGAAAAAAGGTTCTGCTGAGAGATCGATTGGAAAGGTTTCAATTATTCCTGGTTTATTTGGGATTAATGAACCTGTAACATTCGGATTACCGATTGTATTAAATCCAATTATGTTTATTCCATTTGTATTTGTACCAGTTATTAATGCAATTATTGGATATTTTGCAACATCATGGGGATTAGTTAACCATTTGGTTGTATTGAATTCTGGGGTGGAACCAATCTTTGTTAATGCTTGGGTATTGGGGGCATTTACATTGAGTCCAGTTATTTTATGTATAGTATTATTTATTTTAGATTTAGTTTTATATTATCCGTTTGTAAAATTACAAATCAAGCAAAATACTTTAGAAGCACAGAATGAAGGTGCTGCCGTTGAGTAAGATACATTTTATTCCCCATGTTCATTGGGATAGAGAGTGGTTACGTTCAACGGATTCATCAAGAATTAAATTAGTCTATTTTTATGATCGACTGATTGAAATGTTAGAGAATGATCCACAAATGAAATATTTTACATTTGATGGACAAACAGCAGCGTTAGAAGATTATTTAGCGATTAAACCATTTCAAAAAGATAGGATTTCGCAATTAGTAAAGAATCGAAAATTATTTATTGGACCATGGTATGTTCAACCAGATATGATTATTCCCTCGGGTGAGGCGCTGTTAAGAAACTTATTAGTTGGTTCTAAATATGCTGCGGGATTAGGTCATTGTATGAATGTTGGCTGGGTCCCGGATGCATTTGGGCAAAATAAGATAACTCCTTATCTATTTAAAGAAATTGGTATGAAAGGGATATTTGCTTGGCGTGGTTTTGATTATGATGTTTTAGATGATTCATTATTTATGTGGCAAGGAAATGGTGATGCATCGCTACCAACTGTTCATTTTGCTTTGGGATATGGGCATTACCGAGGATTTCCAGAGGATTATGAAGAAGTAAAAAAAGATATGACAGATTTTATTCCTAAATTAGAAGCTCGTTATCAAGATCAAGAAGTTTTATTTATGCTGGGGAGTGACTATGCTTTTCCACGGAAACATTCTTCAAAGACAATTGAACAATTGCAAAAAGATGGTTATGACTGTATTATGAATAACCCTGAGGATTATCTTGATACACTGCTTAATGCAGCAAAGAAAAATCATCATCAATTAAAAATTTATCAAGGTGAAGCAAGAAGTGCTGCACTAGGTCGAATTCACGCTGGTATCACCTCAACTAGAATTGATATAAAAAATGCAATGCGTCATTATGAAACAATGATGGCAAAAGTAATTGAACCAATGATTAGTATCTCGCGTTTTCAAGGAGGCTATTGTGATCAAGAATTAATTAATTATTTTTGGAAGATTATTTTTAAGAATCAATTTCATGATTCTATCTATGGTTCTTCACCAGATAGTATTAACCATACTGTAGAAAATCGTTTATTAAATTTAAGACATGGTTTAAATGAGCTAATCTGGATGAATTTCCGTTATTTGGCAGAATCAGTGGATTTGAGTGTACTAAAGGAAAATGAGGACATCTTAGTTCTATTTAATACTCTTCCTTATCAGCGTAATGATTATGCTTTTACAAGCATGATTGTTAAAGATAAGAACTTTGTGTTAAAACGTCAAGATGGAACAATCGTCCCTTATGAAATAATGAATGAAGTTAAAGCAACTAGCCATGATATTGAATATTATAATGGAATGGAAAATTTTCATGATGCAGGAGAAGTTTTAGAAGGAACAAAATTTAAAGTACAAATTAAGATTGCGGCATCTTTCTTACCACCAATGGGCTATGAAGTTTTAAAAGTGTGTTTCCACGAAAGAACTTCAAAAAGACCAGAAGGAGATGTTGTCATTTTAAAAAATGGTGCTGAAAATAAGTATTTAGTGATGCACATTCAAGAAGATGGAACGCTTTCTGTTACGAATAAACAGACTCAGGAAACATATCATCAGTTAAATACTTTTGTCGAAAAGGGGGATGATGGTGATGAATATAATTATTCTCCATGTATAGATGATACAGAAATAAGAATTAATGATATTCATCCAATGATTACTTGTATTGAATCATCTTCTATTGAAGTAAAGTATCGGCTTGAATATCAAATTCAAGTTCCTGAAAAAGTAGTTGATCACCATCGTGTACAAGCATTAAAACCCCTTAAAATATGTAGCGATGTCTCTTTGAAGGCAAACAGTCAAACAATAGATTTCGTAACTAAAATTAATAATCATTCATGTGATCATATCGTAAGAGTATGTTTTGAAGATATTTATAAAGCAGCAGAAAACTGTAGTCAAGATCAATTTGGAACAATTATCCGTCAAAACGTAATAAAAAATCAAAAGAGTTTAAAAGATGGTGCCACTGAGTATGTTCTGCCAATATATGCAATGCAGCGTTTTGTTAAACTAGATCATCAAAAATCAATTATGGCAGTATTAAGTAAAGGACCATTGGAATATGAAATTGAAAATAATCAAAAAATTTGTTTAACCTTATTAAGAAGTGTAGGAAAATTTGGTAAAGCGGATCTATTGATTAGACCTGGACGTTCTTCAGGATATCGTATGGATGCACCATCTTCACAATTATTAAATCAAACTATAACAAGTGAATATTCATTGTTTTTTGGAACAAAAGAACAGATGAGTAAGATGATTCAAACAGCAGAAGTAATAAATACACCAGTTCAAACACGCTATCTTAATGATATAAGTAGACGTGAAAATTTAAAACTTGATTGGTCTTATAGTGCGATTACGTTGGATGAACGAGTGGAATTTATGGCTTTGAAAAAAGCTGAAAATAGTGAAGCTTCTATCTTCCGGATTTTAAATAATCGTGAAGTAGATGTCGCAGATGTTGAGCTTTTCATTCCTATTAATAAACGATGTTATTTATGTGATGTTCAAGAAAATAAACAAACAGAAGTTGAAAATCAAAATGGAAAGGTAATCATCAAAAATATTGTGTCAAATACTTTCGTTACTGTTATAATAGAGTAGATTTTTTCTACTCTATTTTCATATAGGAAGGGTAATGCATATGAGTTTAATTAAGAATTTTCAAAAATATGGAAATAATTTAACAGAATTAGAAATTGAATGTTTTAATAAATTATTAACGTTTCGGGATTTAGAACCAAGTTTGACGATTTCTTCTTTAGCAGAAACATTAAATGTATCTACAACGACTATTTTTAGGATGGTAAAGAAATTGGATTATAAAACATTTATGGACTTTAGATATGATCTTTTATATCATCGTCGAGACGAATATGAGTATCAATCTCCAGTTGAGAGTACATGTGATTCCTTGGAAAAAGAAATTAAAGATACGATTGAGATGTTACGCAATCTAGATATTGATGATGTCATTAAGGATATTGTTAAAGCTAAAAGTGTTTTAATCTGTTCTTCAGGAATGAACAAATATGTTGCAAAGATATTAGCAGTGAAGTTGAGTTTATATGGAATTAGAACGATTTATCCTGATGATCACTGGTTTTTATACTTAGAAGCTAATAATTTGACTCAGGATGACTTTGTAATTGTGCTATCAAGAGGTGGTGCTACTGAGGCAATTATCGATGTAATGAAAAATGCCAAACTTAGTGGTTGTAAAATATTATTGGTTACAGAAACGAGAAATTCCCCAATGACGAAACTGTCAAATTATGTGATGAATGTTTCTGTAACTAAGGATGAAGGATATGATATTGATTCACGTTTGCATATCCATTTAGCAATAGAATATTTATTAAGAGAATTAATGAATCAATACTTATATAATAAAAAATATTTATAAGAAATGAGAAAATAGAGATGATTGAAAAAATTGTAAAAGAGATGACGTTGAAAGAGAAAGTTGGTCAATTAAATCAACATTTATATGGATGGCAATGTTATCAAAAAGTTAATGGAAAATATGAATTAACAGACTTATTTAAAGAACATGTTAAGGAATATGGTGGCGTTGGAGCAATTTATGGCATTTTACGTGCTGATGCCTGGTCTCAGATCAATAGAGAAAATGGAATTAGCCGTGAAGATAGTAAAATTGTCATTACAATGATTCAAGAATATATAAAAAAACATTCACGTTTTGAAATCCCAGCATTAATTAGCGAAGAATGTGTGCACGGACATATGGCATTAGGGGCACCGGTATTCCCAACTAATTTAGCAATGGGGATGACTTGGAATCCTGATTTGATGGAAAGAATTACGCATAATGTGAGCCAGGAACTTGCTGCCAAAGGTGGAAATTTGGCATTATTTACGGGATTTGATGTTTTAAGAGATCCTAGATGGGGCCGTAGTGAGGAATGTTTTAGTGAGGATGCTTACTTAACAAGCTGTATGACAAGTGCAGCAGTACATGGATTCCAAAAAGAAAAGAACGGTGTAGCTGCAGTTGTCAAACATTTATGTGCGCAAGGGGGGTGTGTAGGTGGACATAATTCAGATGCTGCATTAATTGGACCTCGGGAGTTGCGAGAAATTCATTTACCACCAGTTAAAGCAGCGATTGATGCTGGCGCTAAGGCAGTTATGGCTGCATATAATGAAATAGATGGAATTCCTTGTCATATTAATAAAGCATTGCTTTTTGAAACCCTTAGAAAAGAATATGATTTTTCTGGTATTGTTATGGCTGACGGATGTGCTTTAGATAGATTATTGTTGTTGGATGATGATATCTTAAAAGTTGGCAGTTTAGCACTTAAAGCGGGAGTAGATCTGAGTTTATGGGATAATGTTTATTTACGATTAGATGAAGCAATAAAACAAGGTTATTTAACTGAAGAGGAACTTGATCAAGCAGTATTAAGGGTATTGAGATTAAAAGAAGAATTAGGATTATGGGAAGAACTAAATACTTATTCATTACCAGAAGCATCAGATTTATTACTTCAGGCCGCTCGGGAATGTCAAGTATTATTGAAAAATAATGATTCACTTCTTCCATTATCCTCAAAACAAAAAATTGCTGTTATTGGTCCAAATGCTAACCACTACTTAAATCAACTTGGAGACTATACTGCTTATCAAAACAAAAGTGATATTGTTACAGTGTACGATGGTATTTGCCAAAAAACAGAAATTTCCCCTATCTATGTACAGGGATGTTCAATACGGGGAAGAAAATTCGATATTGAGCCCGCACTCGTGGCAGCTAAAGCGGCGGACATTGTTATTTTAGTATTAGGCGGTAATAGTACAAGATTATATCAAGATACCTTTGAAAACAATGGTGCGGTAAAAGCAAATCAAGAAAACCAAATGAATTGTGGGGAAAACATTGATTTAGCTTCATTAGAACTAGAAGGTTATCAAAACGAGCTTTTATTAGCTTTGAAAGAAGTGAATCCACACATAGTAACAGTATTGATTCAAGGCAGGCCACACGTCATAAATACGGTTCTAAAGCATTCTCAAGCAGTTTTAGCAAGTTTTTATCCTGGTAGTAGAGGCGGTGAGGGAATTGCTGATGTCTTGTTTGGAGATTATAATCCAAGTGGGCATTTAAGTGTTTCTATACCGCAACATGTAGGACAATTACCTTGTTATTACAATCATAAACATAATGGAGCACAAAAAGATTATGTTGACATGCCCGGTGAAGCGCTGTTACCTTTTGGTTATGGCTTAAGTTATTCACAATTTATTTATCGAGATATCAAGGTACCTAAAGCCATTAAAATAACCGATTTACTTGAAAATGGAATTGATTTGCAGTTAGAAATATACAATAATAGTACCTATGATGGTGAAGATGTAATACAAGTTTATTTAAAGGATCATCAGGCTTCAGTTGTTTCTAGAGTAATTGAACTTAAGGCTTTTAATAAAGTAAAAATTCAAGCCTATCAATCAAAACAGATAAGTATTCATTTAACTTCAGATGCTTTTGCTATTTGGAATTATGAAATGAAATATCTTGTTGAACCAGGTGATGTTTCAATTTGTATCGGAGTCGATTCTAAGCATTATCAAGAATTTAAGCTTACTCTTGTAAAATAAATATAGTATTAGTCATTTTATTATTATCTAATAAAAATATACTTTATTAATTTAAAATTCACATAAGAAGAGTAAGGTAAATGTAAAAATATGGTAAAGTTTGGTGAATGAAATTTTTGTTTTAGGTCTATTTATATGCTAGAATAAATAGAAATAATAAGAAGAAAGATGGTTGTGATGATAGAAAGAATAATACAGTTAATTACATTTAAAGAAGTGATTGGATCATTGATGATATTTATTGCAGTTTTGATCGTAGCCTCAATTATTTGGGGAAATCGAACTTTTTCTGTGAAGACATTAAATCAAATGATTTTTCATTTAAAAGTTCCTATGGATGGTACAGATGATGGAATTTATACTGACTGGTTTCTTCATACAGTTCCTCAGAGTTTTGTAATTGTTGCATTCACAGAAATAATCGTTTTTAATCTACCTTTACCAGCATTTCATATATATTTAATAGCGCATATATTTGCAATTGGTTGTTTTGCAATTATTGGTTCTTTGCTCTTTGCTTTGTATAATTATCAAATTTTTGGATATGTTTTTGATATGCTTAGAAAAACACAATTATATGAAGAACATTATGTTGATCCCAAAGGGGTAACGTTAACTTTTCCAAGCTGTAAACGAAATATTATTCATATCTATTTAGAATCTATCGAAAATGCTTATTTAGCAAAAACATCGGGTGGTGGTCAAGATGTTTCTTATATGCCTGAACTTGATGCATTAGCGAATCAAAATATTAACTTTTCTCATCATAACCAAATCGGTGGAAGTTTGACCTTAGAGGGAACACAGTGGACGATTGCTTCAATGGTTGGCCAAGAAGCAGGAATTCCGCTGTTAGTACCATTTAATTCAAAATCATATAATGATAAATCGAATTTTTTTAGTGGTGTTTATACACTTGGTGAAATTTTGGAACAGCATGGTTATATAAATGAAATCATGATGGGTTCTGATAGTAATTTTGGGTGTACATCAAATTTTTATAAACAACATGGTAACTATTATATTTCCGATTACAATACCGCAGTTGAGGAAGGAAGAATTGCTAAAGATTATTTTGTTTTTTGGGGTTATGAAGATAAAAAGTTATTTGAGTTTGCTAAAGCGGATATTACTAAATTGGCTAAAAGTGGTAAACCTTTTAATATGGAGCTAGTCACGATTGATACGCATACACCTGATGGGTATGTATGTGAAGATTGTCAGCATAAATATAAAAGCCAATATGCAAACGTAATTGCCTGTCAATCAAAACAAGTGAATAATTTTATAAATTGGTGCAAGAGCCAGCCATGGTATGAAAATACAACTATAGTTATTACTGGTGATCATAATAGTATGTCAGAAAAGTTTTTTACTAATCTTGATCACGATTATGTTCGGACACCATACAACTGCTTTATTAATAGTGCAGTTACTACAAAATTTAATAAAAACCGAAAATTTTCAATTATTGATATGTATCCTACTATTTTAGCAGCAATGGGGGTAAAAATAGATGGAAACAAATTAGGTTTAGGAGTTAATCTTTTTTCTGGTGAGAAAACTTTGATTGAACAATATGGTTATAGAAAGATTAACCAAGAGGTCAAAAAGAAATCTAGATATTATCGTCATAAGTTAATTGGTGATGATATAAAAGAATGTGAACAAAAAGAATTAAGTAAACGAAGTGATTAAAATCGTACACTAAAAATAGTGTACGGTTTTAATCGTTTTTTATTTAAAAACATTGACTATACGCTTAGACAATAGTTTAGAGTAAAGGAAGAAAAGGATATTATTAAAGCATCTTTTTAATAAAAAAGGAGGGATTGGGATGCTGCAGATTTCTTTACAGATGCTATGGAAAGAGCGAAAAAAAGCTTTAAATCTTGGAATTACAATTACAATAACTTTATGTGTATGTATTATTTTTCTCCAATTCTTTAATAATCCCATAATTAACTATTTAGTAAATATTTTAAAAGATACAACAAAGTTTTATGGTTATGAAGCAATTACTGAATACGAAGTGATGCGATTTTATGATGGAATGTATAAAGGGACAATGGTCATTATTTTATTAGTGATTTTTATTTCATTAATAATGTATTCTTGTAATTACTATAATAAAACAAATTCACGGATTGTTGGTCTATTGAAAATAATGGGGTGTCGTGATCGAGAAATTTTATTTTTCCAGATGATTCAGTTGATTGTAATCACTTTAATTAGTTATTTAATTGCTGTGGGAATTAGTTTTTTGCTGATTCCATTATGTCAGGCACTTGCTTATCTTTATATGGGGGTTAGTGAAAATATCTTTTATTATGCTTTAGAAACATATATCGATTCTTTGCCCTTGGTACTGCTTCTATTAGTTTTTATGACTTTTATGCAAATATCGTATTCTATCCGCGGAGTTATTCCTGATTTACTTAAAAATGATGAAATCGTCTCGTTTAAGAAAAGAAGGCGAATAACGATAGTAGCTAACGTTAATTATATTGTATTATTTATTATAGGTACTTTTACTATCTACATCAGTGATTTAAATCAGGAATTGATTTTTCCAGCCGGTTTATATGTAATAGGAGCATATAATTTAGGTGTTATGTGTTTTCCTAACTTATTAGAAAAGTGGATTAAATTAAAGAATATTGATGCTAAAGAAAGTCTAATTTTTAATAACTTTATTTTGAATCTGCAGCAGATGAAATCAGTTATTTTAATGTTTGTATTATCTTCTGCAATTTTATTAACAATGATGTGTACTAATCTTGACGATTTACAGTATACGATCTTATTTCAATTGGGGTATGTGCTAACAAATATTGTTTTAAGCTTTACATTGATTAATCGTTTTAGAATTAATCAAATTAATAAAAAGCAATATTATCGTAATTTAAGTCGATTAGGTCTTAATTATGAAGAAATCAGATATACGACAAAAAAAGAAAAAACATTGATGTATGAAATGATTGCGGTCTTATCATTGGTATATTTATCAAATTTAAATATTGCTTTTGTCTATCGTGATAAAATGGGAGTTTTGTCTGCATTATTTCTTATATTAGAGCTTATTATTCCATTGTTTATTTCATATCGAGTTGCTGTATATCAAGAGGAAATGAGGATAAGAAAATGGAAGAAATAATTAAAACGGCTAATTTAAAAAAAGTGTATGGCTTAGATACACCATATCCTAAAACGGCATTAAATGGAGTTTCAATTTCAGTAAATAAGGGGACTTTTGCATGTATTATGGGAACTTCAGGTTCTGGTAAAACAACATTGATAAATATTCTATCAACAATTGATGAGGCTACTTCAGGAAAATTATTAATCTTTGATCAGAATATAGTTGGGTTGTCGGATAAAGAAAAAGCAAATATTAGAAAGAGATATATGGGATTTATTTTTCAAGATTATAATTTGATAGATTCTTTAAAAGTAATTGACAATATTTTATTTTCTTTAAAACTTAATAAAAAGAATATTATCAATGAAGCAGAAATCAAGCAAATAATTAGCAGTTTAGGTATTGAAGAACTTTTAGATAAATACCCTTTTGAATGTTCAGGGGGTCAGCAGCAGCGAATTGCAATTGCTCGTGCACTTGTATGTAAGCCAAAAATTCTTTTTGCTGATGAGCCGACAGGGAACGTAGACAGTATTAGGGCTAAGCAATTAATGGAGTATTTTACAGAGATTAATCGTAAATATGGTATTACGATTGTTATGGTTACTCATGATTGCTTGGTTGCATCATATGCATCAGAAATGTATTATGTTGAGGATGGGAAGATAATTAATCATATTTTTAAAGGGAACGATTCTTTTGAGAAATTTTATAATCGAATTGCAAGGATATCAATGCAAATTAAATTGTAAACTAAAAGGGTAGCATTTTTTGCTACCCATAAGAGTTTAACGAGCTTTTTGTAAAGCTTTTTTTAGTTTGAAATCATCGATAAAACGAAGTGGAGTTTCATAAGTTCTTTGTCCATAAACAAATCTTAATTTTTTTGCTTTTGGATATGAAACACGTTTAATTTTACGATAATCCAGTTTGATCTTACCGATCATCATTTGACGGTGCCCAACTAAGATGATTTGCTGTAAAAGAAAACCAATCGCTAGTGTTCCGATCGTTAAGACATTTAGTGGTAAATATAGGTCGTCTAATTTATTGTTGATTAGCGCTAATACCATTAAAGCAACGCTCCCCACAAATAAGGCAATATAGAAAATTGTTAGGCCAATGTAAAAATATTTACCAGTATTGCTTAGACATGATGATAGGGTACTATCATCTTTTTTTGCGCGATACATTGCTACTGCTAAAGAAATATTTGTGTATGTAAACCATAATAAGGCTAAAAATACCAAAAAAGGTAATACATTTGTAATAATATCCATTAGTCATACTCCTTCTTTCAATATCTCTATTATACTAGAAAATCATGAATTAGCCTATATAAAAATTGATAAAAGTTTAATAATCATCATAAATTTTAGTGAAAAAATAATAGCCTGAGTACTGAAACAGGCTATTTTGCATAATTTTGTGCGTAATATTCATCATATGTTAAATTACTAGCAGTCACTTTTTTAGCTAAATCTTTTCCTAAATAGCGAAGATGCCAAGATTCGTAGCTATATCCGGTAAGTGTATCTTTGTTTTCTGGATAGCGAATAATAAAGCCGTAGTTAGCTAGTTGTCCAAGAAACCACTGATATTGGGGATGCTTTATAACGTCTTCAAAACTGTAATTATCAAGTGCAATATCACAAGCTAGACCGGTCGTATGTTCGCTATGGCCGGGGCGGCTACAAGTTTGGTCAGCTTTAGCAACGCTGTATGTATTCACCATATGATTATAGATTTCGGTTTGCCAGGTTGTCGAACGATAGCCACTAACGACGTATAGATTAAAGCCTTTAGTTTTACATGCTTCTTTTAATGCAATAAAATCATCATAAACAACTTTTCGCATCTGATGTTTTCGATATTTATAGGCAGGATCACTTGTATTGGCATAAGTATCATTGATGTAAATAAGATCGTCGGGAGTGAAGTTATCATCTAATTTATAATATTTATTTACGATTGTATTTAATTCTAATGGCTTATTTTGAGGAATGATTACTTCATAGAAAGGATAATCAAGATTCATGTTAACTCGGGTAATTATTTCTTCTGTCGAAAGATCGGGATTAGTTTTTTGATAGTTTTCATAACGTTCTTTTAACGAAGTTTGATAATATTGGGGATCGTTATTAACTGTTTTTTTCGGTTGCTTTTCTTCTATTTTGGTTGAATTACTAGGCAAGAACCAGTAGATTATAGTACCGGCAATAATAAGGGGAATAAAAACTAATAATACTTTCTTTTTATTTAAGCGTTTTTTATTCATGGATTTAGTCCTTTATAGTTATTTTATCACCAATAACATCTCTTGTTTTGGCTTTGTATTGCTGAATAATGTTAGGTTTATCATGTAAAACAAAATGTTTAGCTAATTTATCATCTGGATATTTTGCAAGAGGATAAACTTCAACAGTATTATCACCGAAATGATTGATTAGTGGTGTCCAGGTAATGTCATCTATAAAAATTTTAGCATCTTTTTTAATAAAGTTTAATGATAACATCCCTTCTAATTGTGTATCTTGAGTTTCCATTGTACTTAAAAAATTTCCTAAACTGTAAGCAATGAGTGTTTTATTCCCACTTTGGCCATTCACCCATGTAACAGGTTGAATGATATGAGGATGAGTTCCGATTACTAAATCAACTCCTAAATCAGCAAATAATTGAGCATACTCTTGTTGTTTAGCAGTTACTTCCGCCTCATTTTCATCACCCCAATGGGCAGAGACGATTATTACGTCTGCTTGTTCTTTGGCTTTTTGAACATCTGCTTTGATTGCTGCTGTATCCTCCAATAAGGGTACAGCATAGGCAGTTTGTTTTAACAACTTATAAGGATTAGTATTATATTCATTGAGACTTTGGGTATAAGATAAAAGTGCAAATTTGATACCGTTTTTTTCAATGATCCTAATTGTATCACGATCACTTTGGCTATCGTATGTACCAGTATAAATAATATCTTGATATTGGCGCCAAGTCTGAGAAGCCGCTTTAACACCTTCAAAATCACGGTCGAAAGAATGATTAGTAGCACCATTGATCATATTAAACCCAGTGTCAATTAAATTTTTAGCTAATTCACTTGGTGAATTAAAAGCCGGATATCCTGTAATTTTTAAGGTATCACCACCTAAAATTGTTTCTTGATTAATAAAAGCAAGATCAGCATCTTGAATATATTTTTTTATATGTTTATAGCAAGGGGTAAAGTCATATGTACCGTTAGTGCTGGCATATTGAAAAACACGCTCATGAATAATATTATCACCAACAGCAACCAGAGATACAGTATCATAGCTTTCTTTTTTTGCTTTAGCTTGCTTATTTTTTGTAATACCGTTTGAATTATTAAATAATGGTAAGATAGTTAAATTGATAATAAGTGCGATTATTATGATTAAGCAGATTATTACCAGTGATGCAAAGGCTACCCTCTTTTTATTGATCTTCTTCATATGATTACCTCTATACAATAGTTTTAATTTGTTTTATTATATAGTTATTATATACTGATATTTATATTTTAGTATAAAAAAAAGGAGATATTATGGAGAATATTGTTTCTTATTGCGATTTAACAATTGAATGTCAAGAAGCTGATTATCAAGGAAACTATCGAATCTCATCTTTATTATCCAAGTTATCAGATTTAGCAACTAAAAATGCTGTTGAAGTAGGAATATGGAGGCCGGAGTTAGGGGAACGATTTGGTTTTGTTTTAGCTAAAGAAACATTAATTTTAAAAAGACCAATTAAGATAGATGAAAAAATAAGATTAAAAACTCGTGCCGCAGCCTGTAAAAGAATCCAGTTCACACGTAACTATTGGGTTGAAGATGAAAACGGTGATGAAATAGCATCAGTATACTCATTATGGACTTTAATAGATTTAGAAAAACGAAGAATTACTAAACCTGATAAAGCAGGAATTATAATGCCAGAAATCAAGTCTTATGATTATACGATCGAAGAATATCATGAAATTATTAAAGAACTGCCATTGGATTATGTCATGGAACGTCAAGTATTATATAGTGATGTTGATGTAAATCAACATATGAATAATAGTCGTTATATTGAATGGGCATTTGATGCTGTGGGTCTAAGAATATTTGAACAACATTATTTTAAAGAAGTAAGTATTTTATATAAACAAGAAATGGCTCCGGGAACAATTGCTAAAATATATCGTTATTTTGATGATAAATATGTTAAAGTTGTTTTCAAATCTATTGATGATAGTGTTATATATTTTGAAATGGGTGGCTATTTAGATAATTTTTGATAAAATTTTCATTATATGAAAATTGATTTTCACTATTTGAAAACTATTAATAAGATATTATGGTATTATAAACGTGTCCCAAATATCTATAATAGTATTCGTTTTCCCGTATAGAATACAGATATTAAAAAAAGCTCTTGTCCCAAAGGGCTTTTTTATTTTTACAAAACAGATCTTACAATTATTTTGATGCAAAAAGCGATAAATAGAAAAATTTTCAGCTTCAATTTTTTCATCAAGAACTAATTTTTTGGTAAATAATGAATTTTATGAATATAAGGCTCACTGCCAAGACAGTAAGTTAGCTCAATTTTTAAACATTTAGAATCATAAGCTGAATATAATTCAGCTTGAGGAGATAACATGATTAAATAAAATTTTATATCTTCTTTTTTAGTTGCAAACCATTTTTATTAAGAATGCTAGAAAAAGATTGTTTATTGATTAAAGAATTAGAGATAATCGTAGTTCTCTTACCGTTTTTTACGGTTTATCACATCATTATGATGATGAATATCTTATTAATTATGCTGCTATATTGGGGGTGTTGGCTCGTAAGACTTAAGGCGACAGTCCGGTTATAGGTTGTAATGATATTGAGGAGTATCTTAAATATGATAGCAGTGGCACTAAACGAGAGAATTAAAGTCATCTTAATTTTAGTTCTTTTTCTTATCTAATTAGTGACGAACTTGGACATAATAACGTATAATGGAGATATAGAAAGAAGGTGGCATGATGATTTTAGATTATCCAAAAATTTATAAAGAGAAAGAATTGATTGGTCAGGGTGGTAATCAAGATTGGTTTGCTGACTCTTGGGCTCGTAAAGCTGGTTGTGCAAGTGTTAGTGCTACTGATATTTTTATCTATTATACGAAAAGAGAACGTGAATTTGATAAATCAACGTATTTAGACTACATGAATGAAATGTTCAAGCTGATGGAACCTGGTAAGCGTGGATTTCCGTATGTCTTTTTATATGCAAGACGATTGAGTAAATTGTTAAATAATTGTGAGTATCGTATTTTTAGACGTCCAAGACTTTATGATGCTAGTGAAATTGTTAAAGAGAGTATTGAGCATGGTAATCCTTTAGGATTATTGATCTTAACACATCGACGTCGTAAGATTCGAGATGATTTATGGCACTGGGTAACGATTGTCGGTTACGAAGAAACTAAAAAGGGTCTAGATATTATCTTTTTAGATTGTGGTGATGAAAAAAGGATTCCTGCGCGGATTCTTTTTGAAAAAAGTCGTTTTAATGTTGTTAAGATGGTTCGTTTTTTTTATCGATAAAAATAGTATTAAATAACGAAATATTTTGATGAAATAATGATTTAATATAATGCAAAGAAACACTATAAAAATTTAATAGGTTCTCTTGAAATATGTTGTTAGGGGAATCATGATATCTATTTGGAGATAACAGAAGACCGATGAAATTATTAATCAGCTATATAATTATAATTAACTTGATGATGATATTATTATATGGAATTGATAAGTATAAAGCAATTCATCATCATTGGCGAGTTTCTGAGAAGATACTATTAATAGGCGCTTTGTTTGGTGGTTCACTAGGAGCGATATTAGCGATGTATGGATTTAATCATAAGACTAGGAAAAATATTTTTAAGTATGGAATACCTTTACTTCTAGGACTTCAAATCATACTGATAATAAAAATAAGCATCGGTTAATCGATGCTTGTTTGATATATTGTTATTTTAATATCAATTGTAATATCTAATCGTTCTAATTCATCAAGAACGCCCCGGCGTTCTTTTTTTATATGGTAATAATGGGGGGTCATCTTTAGTAAATTTAAAGCATCTTCACGATTATCAATTTTTACTTGATGAACTAGATCATAGCTTTCAATTGTTTCAAAATCTAAACGAATATATTTGTCACTTTTAACTTTGATTTCATCATATATTAATTCTTTTATTTCAATTAGATGATTTGGGTTGGCAGTTACATGGATAATATAACCACCCTTTTTTAAAGTACGTTTCAGCTCATCTTGATTTACGACTGTAAATAGAGCTGTGATAAAGTCTAATGAGTGATCAACGATAGGTAAGTTCTTACTATTACCGACAAGCCAATAAACATCTTTAGTATATTTAGTGGCCATATTGATAGCTTCTTTAGATATATCTAATCCATAAATAGTGTCTAGGCTAAAGATTTCTTTTAATCCTCGAGTATAATATCCTTCACCGCAACCGAGATCAAGTATATCTAGTGGGGTATCATCACGATATTTTTTTATACAGTCAATAACTGATTTTAAAATGACATCATAATATCCTTTAGTTAGATATGCTTTGCGGGCAACTAAACTTTCTTTACTATCACCAGGGTTATTTGTAGCTTTATCAGGATTTAATAACAAATTTAAATATTTAGTTTTAGCTAGATCATAGCAATGATTATTGGCACATTTATATGAATTTCCTTCTTGAACGATTGATTCATGACATTTTGGACACGCTAATTTATGCATAATTTCACCTCGGAGTTATTATACCATAAATATAATCTGTGGTATAATTTATTCTTAAAGGAGGGATAGTTTTTGATTTTAACCGTAATGATGGTAGTAATTGCTATCTTGATCAATATATTTATTGCATATCATTTTAAAAAATATTTAAATAAGCATAGAGTTGTTGCAGCAGTAATTATTGTTTTAGTTGCTGTAAGTGTAAGTATTGAAATGATAATTTTAGGATTTTTAATCAATTTGTGTATTTGTTTGATAATTGCGGATTTAATTTACCCGCTTATATTTAAGACAAAATTGAAAAGACCATATCAAAAAGTTTATCTTATTGGAGTACTTATTTGTAGTTTAAGCTTGAGTGTTTATGGGATATATAATGCAAATAATATTGTAATCACAAATTACCAAGTAAGTATTAATAAGGAATTTAAGGATAAAAAGATCATGGCACTTTCCGATATTCACTTGGGAACAGCTGTTAAAACAGTAGATCTAAAACAGCTTGTTACGCAAGCTGAGAAAATTAAACCAGATATGATTTTTTTAGTTGGGGATGTTTATGATGAAAATACCAGTAGCGATGAAATTGATGATTCGATGAAAATATTCACCCAGTTAGCTAAATCCTATCCAGTCTATTATGTAATTGGAAATCATGAAGTTGGTTATAGTAGTTCCCCATTAAAAGAATATAACATATTAGAACGATTGCAATTGGCAGGAGTCAATACTTTAAATGATGAATATGTTGAATTTGAGGATATAAATATTGTAGGACGTCAAGATTATAAGATTAAAAAGCGAAAACCTGTAGAACAGATTATTAACGGGATGAATCAGAATAAACCAGTGATCTTATTAGATCATCAGCCTCGCTCATTAGAGGAAAATAAAAAGCTAGGAATTGATTTGATGATCTCTGGTCATACTCATGCTGGACAAGTATTTCCGATGTTACCGCTTTGGAATCTTTTAGGAATTAATGAGATGAATTATGGTTATCGTCATGATGATAATTTTAATGCGATCGTTTCTTCGGGAATGGGGACTTGGGGGTTTGCCATGAGAACTAGTAAAAATTGCGAGATTGTAGTAATTGATTTGATTAGTAAATAAGAACATAAAAAACTAAACAGATTTTGTAATGTATTACTATTTTTGAAGCTTAAGTGTGCGAAAAAAGAAGTGATTTCAAATGATCTTAGTTTAGTTTTTTATTGACAATAGTGAGATAATTTAAGATTATTTTGTGATATAATTTACTAAGGAGATGATTTTATTATGAGCTGGTTTGTTTTAATGGAGATGACTTTGGTAGCAGTTATGACAGTATATCTTGCTTATCATACACATTTGGTTTTTGCTAAAGCAAAATATCGAAAGATTATTACAACAGTTATTATTGGAATTTTAATCGGCTTGTGTTTATATAATTTGATTTTCTTTGGTTTTTTGGCTAATGCATGTATTTGTTTTGTAATCTTTGATATTATTAATTTAATTTTATATAAAACTAGATTTAATCGTTATTTTAAATTTATTTATCAACGGGGAATGGTTGCTTTGGCTGCCAGTGTTATTTTAAGTTTTTATGGAATTTATAATGCTAAAAATACTGTTATTACTACGTATGATGTAATAATCAATAAATCTTTTGTAGATAAAAGCCTAATGGTAGTTTCTGATATCCATTTAGGAACAGTTGTCACTAAGGCGGATTTAACAGAGCTTAGTGAACATGCTGAAGCTATTGCTCCAAGTGGGATTATTCTACTTGGTGATATCTATGATGAAGGGACCACCCAAGATGAATTTGATTATTCATTACAGGTATTTAAAATATTGGCTAGTAAATACCCTGTTTATTATATTGAAGGAAATCATGAAATTGGTTTCCAAGGTGGCTCACCACTTAGGGAATTTAATATTGTTAAGAAATTAAAAGAAATAGGGATTAAGGTATTGTTGGACGATGTTACTAAATTGGATGATATTTATTTAATTGGGCGTAAAGACTATGTTGTAAAAAAGCGAGAAGCTTTAAAAGATTTGACGGAACCTTTAGATACTTCTAAACCGCTTATTTTATTGGATCATCAGCCACATGATTATGAATTAAATGAACAATTGGGAATTGATTTACAATTATCAGGTCATACTCATGCTGGACAAATATTTCCTTTAAATTTCTTATTTAGTTTTATTAGGGTTAATGATTTGAACTATGGAATTGAAGTAAATAATAATTTTCATGGGATCGTGACCTCAGGAATGGGTGGCTGGGGATATGCAATGAGAACTGCAAAACACAGTGAAATAGTAGTTGTGAATTTAAAAAGCTCCTAGATATAATAAGCTCTGTTGTTAAAACAACTTAAAGGGCATTACAGCTAGGAACTGTTTGATTTGAAGTATTTTAGTATTACCTTTGTTTATTGTGAATTTGATAATTAACGAATATGTGTTTTTCCGTTAATATAATCAATTTCTAATTCGATGATATTAGTTGTATCGACCATCTTATCATTGTATGGGTGTTCTGGCGCTAAATGGCTGACTATTTCTAATAGTGCAGCTTTTTTTGTCTCAAATTCAGTTACTTCATGAACTGTTCCAAAGACAGCGACGGAATTATGGTTATGAGTTCCTGCTTTTAAATTAATACCTAGATCTTCAACTATAAGATAAGTGGCACGCTGTTCAATGCTGTTTAGTTTATAGCCGCTTTTAGCACAGTGAAAAAAAATACGGTTATCAATAATGATGTGATTTAAAGCTACACTATAAGGTAGTCCTTCATGGGTGAATGATAAAACACCGTAATGAATTTTATCCATGATTTTATAGCATTGATTTAAAGAAATTAACTGCTTGTTTTTTCTGTTTTTAGTCGGTAGAGAAAAAGCTAATAATGATTCGAAATCATCTTGATAGTGCATTGTTATGCAGTTATTGATTGTCTGAATAGAACATTCATTTTTAATGATTGCCAAGTAATCAGTGTTTAAGTCACGTAATTGTGAACGAGTGAAAATGTAGATTAGGTCATCTTGATATAAATCTTTTATTTTATCCATTGCTATTCTCCTTTGATAAAGTTAGTATTATTATATCATGATTATACAGTTTATCTTAGAAAAATGGAGGAATTATCAATGACGAAAATTAGGCTTGCTGTTGCAACAGCTGATGATGCTGCAAGGTTATTGGAAATATATCGACCTTATGTACTAACAACAGCAATCACATTTGAATATGAAGTACCAACTTTAGAAGAATTTAGGGCAAGAATTGTTTCAACTTTAGAAAAGTATCCGTATCTTGTTGCTAAGCTTGATGATAAGATAGTAGGCTATGCTTACACATCCGCATTTAAAAGTCGGGCTGCATATCAGTGGGCTGTAGAAACATCGATTTATATTGACCTTGATTATAAAGGTGGAGGAATTGGCAGTATGTTATACCATAAATTAGAAGAAATTACGAAACAGCAAAATATTATTAATTTAAATGCTTGTATTACTGCTGGGAATCCAGAAAGTATTGTGTTTCATGAACATTTTGGTTATCAAAAGGTGGCTTATTTTACTAAATGCGGCTATAAGTTTAATCAATGGCATGACATGATCTGGATGGAAAAAATGTTAGGAGAGCATCCAGGCAAACCAGCACCAGTGATTCCTTTCGGGAAGTTATATAAACATCTCTCAATTTAAAAATAACAAACTTTTCAAAACTAAGTAAACACGCTATAATTATAAAAATAACAATGGAGGTAGTTGAAATGGGATTGTTTGGTAAGAAGAAAAAGACAGTTGATTTGCAACAGGTATTTAAAGATAAATATAAAGATATTAATCAAATTGTAAATGATGCTAATAATGAGTTAGATTTAGAAATTCAAATCTCGTTATTAGAATTAGCATATGATAAATATAATGATCTTTTAGATTTAATTGATCAAGGTGTTGATTTTGATAAAGCACATTTTTTATCAATGCAGCAGGATTTGAAAAAGCAAATTGATTTATTGAAAGGTTTATAAAATGAAAATAAAAACATATCATAAAGATTTTGATTATACATATACTCTTGGGGTTTTTGAAACGATTGAATTATTAGAGAATAAACCAGAATTGGTGATGCGTGTTTATCTCAAAAGTAACTCTTATCAAAATAAGGGTGTTAAGATTATTGAGAATTTATGTCAACAAAATAAAATTGAATTAATTGAAAGTGATAATACAATTAATAAATTAGCGAAAAAAGATAATTGTTTTGCTATTGCAATCATTAAGAAATATACGATGGATTTAGAAGATGCTAATCATGTTGTTTTAGTTAATCCCGGAGATATGGGAAATATGGGGACGATTATTAGAACTATGTTAGGTTTTAATTATACTAATTTAGCGATTATTCGTCCTGGAGTCGATGTTTTTGATCCACGAGTAATTAGGGCATCGATGGGGGCTTTGTTTAATATTAATTTTGAATATTTTAATAGTTTTGATGAATATCTAACTAAATACCCTGAACGTGAAGTCTATCCATTGATGTTAAAAGGAGCTAAAAATATTCATCAGATTACTGCTGCAAATAATAAACATTCATTGGTTTTTGGTAATGAGAGCAGCGGACTGCCAGATGATTATTTAAAATATGGGCAAAGTGTATTTATCCCTCATAGTGATAAAATTGACTCACTAAATTTATCCATGGCATTAGGAATCACGTTATGCCACTTTTCAATGATGGAATTCAAAGATAAACAGGTATTGCGATAATAAGTGGATTATAAGGAGATTGTAAGAATGTATGATTTTGATAAAATAGTCAAACGTAGAAATACAAAATGTATTAAATGGGATACTTGGAAAAAAGAAGGAAAACCGAAAGATATTTTACCTTTATGGGTTGCTGATATGGATTTTGAAACCTTGCCAGAAGTTACTGAGGCAATTATTGAACGCGCTAAACATGCAGTGTATGGGTATTCAATGGCTGGCGATGATTATTATGAGGCGGTTTGTAATTGGATGAAGCGTCGCCATCAATTAGATATAAATGCAGATAATATTGTAACAACAACGGGGGTAGTAACAGCGCTTAAAATCGCAGTTAATGCTTTTACAGCTCCCGGTGATGCTATTATCATTAATAAACCAGTGTATTATCCATTTGATTTTTCTATTGATGAAAATCAACGTAAGAAAATTGAATGTCCGATGATGTTTACTGGTCAAACATACGAACTAGATTTTGATTTGTTTGAGCAGTTGATTATTGATAATGATGTGAAAATGTTTATTTTATGTAATCCGTATAATCCAATAGGAAAAGTTTGGAATAAAGAAGAATTATTTAAATTAGGTAATATTTGTAAGAAACATAATGTACTGGTAGTCAGTGATGAAATTCATCAAGATTTTATTTATAAGGGGAATAAGCACCTTCCTTTTGTTAATGTTGATGCCTCATTTAAAGAATTTACAATTATTTGTACAGCACCAAGTAAGACTTTCAATCTGGCGGGTTTACAGACGTCTAATATATTATTTTTTAATCATAAATTAAAAGAAAAGTTTATTAAGGTTAAAAGTTCACTAGGATTTCCGGTGGAACCAACAATTTTTGGTATTGAAGCGTGTAAAGCAGCTTATAATCATGGTGATAAGTGGGTTGATGAATTAGTGGCTTATCTTGATGGCAATATTAAATATCTTGATGGTTTTTTAAAGAAAAAACTACCAATGCTCAAAATGATTAAACCTCAGGGGTTATATCTTGTTTGGGTTGATTTTAGTGCTTTGCAAATGACGCACGAGGAATTAGAAGCATTTATGGTCAATGAAGCTAAATTATGGCTTGATGAAGGATATATTTTTGGTGTTGGTGGAGCAGGTTTTGAGAGATTTAATTTAGCGATGCCGCGCTGTTTATTAGTGCAGGCTCTAGATAATTTATATCAAGCGTTAAAGAATAGACAGCTAATATAAAGATCACCGGTGGTGGTCTTTTATTTTTTTTGTTTATAATAAATTATTATTGACATAATAATAAAATGTAATATAATAAAACCGTATCAAACCTTGTTTGATATAATGAGCGCAGATTTAATATGTTATCTTTAGAGATTGATTTTTTAATTGTTCTCCAAATAGTTTAATAATTCAATCTTTTATAGATAAGGAGAAAATGTAGTTGATGTTATGTCCCGCCAGTAGCAACAAGTTTCCCACTGCTATTCATCGTGTATATCTATTTTTTAGTGATGTAGCATCATTGATGCTACATTTTCTTTTTTTACCTGTTCAAATTGAAAATTTGAACATATAGACTTAAGTCAGTTGAGCATACG